>SDGW01000730.1_pt1 | contig 13746 bp, 14 predicted proteins | sample 2873831 | NCBI WGS metagenome assembly SDGW01 (sample SAMN08132700, study PRJNA421101) | hypersaline lake metagenome | isolation source: celular fraction 0.22 microns magnesium sulfate-rich crust from ephemeral... | place: Spain: Penahueca Lagoon, Toledo | collected 2011-07
ATCGGCGTCACGGTCGGTGCTGTCTTGGGGCTCGCCCTCGATGCAGTGAGCGGTGACATCGATGAAATCGACGAAATCGCCATCGAGGAGATGACCGACGGCAATGTCGTCGACGCGATGATGGAGGAATTTCGCCAGTTTAGCCCGGGCGGGGCGAACGCCCTGATCGATGAACGCGACGCCTACATCGCACACAACCTTCACGATCTGCGCGAGCAGGGATACGACGTCCTCGCCGTCGTCGGTGCTGGCCACAAAGCTGGTATCGAACGCTACCTGCAGACCCCCGAGGAACTGCCACCGCTCGAGTCGATCTCGGGCACCTCCTCGAGCCGTCGGTTCTCGCCGCTGAAGATCGGCGGATATCTGATCATGGTCGGCTTTCTGGCCTTCTTCTTCCTGCTCATCATGGCAGGGGTCAGAAACACGTTCTTGCTGAAGCTGTTCGTCGCCTGGTTCCTGTTCAACGGCGTCTTCGCCTTTGGGCTGGCACGACTGGCCGGCGCGCGCTGGACGAGTGCGGGCGTTGGCGGTGCGATCGCCTGGCTGACGAGTATTAACCCGCTGCTCGCGCCGGGTTGGTTCGCTGGCTACGTCGAGCTTAGGCACCGACCGGTCAACGTCCGGGATATCCAGACGCTCAATGAGCTCGTCGACGATACCGAACGGCCGCTCGACGAGGCCCTCTCGGCGATGTTGGATGTCCCGCTGTTTCGGTTGATTATGATCGTCGCACTGACGAACATCGGGAGCATGATCGCGACGTTCCTGTTCCCGTTCGTGGTATTGCCGTGGCTGGCACCCGAAATCGGCGGCGTCGACGCATTGATGGGGCAGCTCTTCCAAGGGGCGAAAAACAGCCTCGAATTGCTTCGGGGACTCCTCTAATGAGCCATCGTACGACACGTGCCCAAGAGCACGAGCTGACGTTCAGCGACAAGGAACTGCGCGATCTCGCCGTGGCCTGGATCGCGCTCAGCGTGGCGTTTGCGCTGATCCGCGCGCCGTTTCATCGCGGGCTTGCCAGTCTCGAGGATTTCACAATTTCAGTCGGCATCAGCTTCGTGACTGTCGGCGTCGGCTTTCTCCTCCACGAACTCGCACACAAGGTCGTCGCGATCGAACACGGCCAGATCGCCGAGTTCCGCGCGGACTATCAGATGCTCTTTCTGGCGCTGGTCGGTGCAGTCGCCGGCTTCCTCTTTGCCGCACCCGGTGCCGTCTACCATCGAGGCCAGATCACGACACGGGAGAACGGGCTGATCGCAGTCGCCGGCCCGGTGACGAACCTCCTGCTCGCCACACTCTTCGTCCCGTTGTTGATGTTCGCTGCGACGCCTGGCTTCCTGCCAACCCTGCTTACAGCGATCGGACAGATGGGGATCGGGATCAACCTCTTTCTGGCCGCGTTCAACATGATTCCCTTCGGTCCGCTGGACGGAAAATCCGTCCTCGAGTGGCACAAGGGCGTCTTCGCGCTGGTGTTCGTCCCGAGCGTGCTGCTTGCGGGCTTCGTCATCTTCTATGTGGGACTCTTCTGAGCCGCTTGAGGACTCCGCCGGACCGGTGACCTTTTGCTCGCCCCGAGAGGTCCTTCGAGTATGACCGACACGGATGACGAGGATCGACTCACCTACGCCGAGACCGGCGTCGACATCGAAGCCAGCGAAGACGCGACTGCGGCGCTGCTCGAGGCCTTCGGCAGTGACCTGACGACCGAGTACGCCGGCCTGATCGACATCGGAGACCGGTATCTGGCGCTGGCGACCGACGGCGTCGGCACGAAGCTCATGGTCGCCGAGGCCATCGAGGACTTCTCGACGATCGGCATCGACTGCATCGCGATGAACGTCAACGACCTCGTCGCGGCGGGCGTCGAACCCGTCGCGTTCGTCGACTACCTCGCGATCGACGAACCCGACGACGACCTCACCAACGAGATCGGCGAAGGGCTCGCCGTCGGCCTGGAGGAATCCGGCATGACCCTGCTCGGTGGCGAGACGGCCGTCATGCCCGACGTCATCAACGGCTTCGACCTCGCGGGCACCTGCGCGGGGCTGGCCGGCAAAGACGAGATCCTCGCGGGCGAGGCCGAAGTGGGCGACGCGCTCGTCGGCTTCCCCTCGAACGGCATCCACTCGAACGGGCTGACGCTCGCCCGCGAAGCGGTCACGCGCAACCACGACTACGCCGACGCGTTCCCGCTCAATCCGGAGCGAACGATCGGCGAGGAGCTGCTACGGCCGACCCGGATTTATACCGACCTGCTCGAGCCGATGCGCGAACACGGCGTCCGCGCGGCGGCCCACGTCACAGGCGGTGGCTGGACGAACTTGCTTCGGATGGGCGACCACGAGTACGTGATCGACGAGCCGTTGCCGGCGCAGCCGATCTTCGAGTTCATCCGGGAGGAGGGCAACGTCACCGACGAAGAGATGCACCGGACGTTCAACATGGGGACCGGCTTCGTCGTCGCGCTGCCCGAGGATCGCGCCGCGGCGCTCGTCGCGGAAACCGACGGTCAGGTCATCGGCCGCGTCGAGGAGGGTGACTCGGTCGAGATTCGCGGCCTCTCGCTGTCCTGAGACGGGCTCGATCGCCTTCTCGCCGTGGTGGGATGGCCGACGGGCCCGATCAGACCGCCTGGACGGGAATCTCCGTCTGGCGCATGACCTGTTCGGTGACACTTCCGAGCGGGGTTCGCCGGTCGTCGGTCACCCCTCGCCGTCCCATCACGATCAGATCGACGTCCTCGCGCTCGGCGAAGGTGACGATCTCGTCCCACGGGTTGCCACGTCGACACTCGTGGGTGACGTCGACGCCGCGCTCGCGGCCGCGGTCTTCGATTTCTTTGAGCAGTTCGATGGCCTCATCTTCGTGTTTCTCGTGATCGACCTCGACGGTTCCCAGCGCCGGCGGGCGGCCGTATCGACGCTCGTCGACGACGTAGAGACACAGCACCGTTGCGTCGTACTGGGTGGCGAGATCGAGCCCGTGGTTGATGCCGCGGTCGGCTTGTTCGCTCCCGTCGGTTGGAATCAGGATCGTATCGTACATTCTTCAGATGATGATTACACCCGCCTCGTGGAAAAACTACTACCGTTTCTCAAAACCTGTTCGAACGGCTCGACGGTCAGCGCGAGTGTTCTCGAGACTGCGTCGTTACTGGTCCGAGGCTGTCGCCGCCCGTATCGCGTCGTACTCCGCATCGCTGTAGGCGATCAGGCGAACGTCCTCGAGTGTGTCCGGCTCGTAGTCGTCGATTTCCTCACCGATGATCGCTGCCCCCTCCGTGAGATCGAAGCCGGCGACGCCACAGCCGAGCGCGGGAATCACGAGCGATCGACAGTCGAGTTCGTCGGCTGTTGCGAGACTGTTGTGGGTCGCATTCCGGATGCTCTCGGCGGTCGCCTGACCGTCACCGTAGTGGGGCATCGCAGCTGCGTGGATGACGTACTCGGCGTCGAGGTCATACGCGTCGGTGACTGCGACATCGCCGAGATCGACCGGGCCCTTTGTCATCGCGTCCTCGTTGATCTCCTCGCCCGCACCACGTCGGAGCGCGCCGGCGACGCCGGAGCCCATCCGGAGGCTCGTGCCCGCAGCGTTGACGAGTGCGTCGGCTGACTGTGCGGCGATGTCACCCTGAACGACGTCGTATTCCATGTGCAGTCGTTGCGCACCAAGCCCAATGAAGCTCTAGTAACAACTGAAACGATTTATACACTGCACAGCTGTCGTGCGATCAGGTGTGCTGTCACTGTTTACCGGTGGGACCGCGACCCGCTCTGCGGTCACATCGGTACTGACTGACAGTAGTCCGTATCAGTGGCTACTATACTCGTCAGACCGCTCTGTGGGAGCCGATTCGACGCGGCTCACGCCGTCCGGACCCAGTCGGCGGCGATTCGATCGAGCCCGATATCGGCGCTTGCGACCCCGTAAAACTTTTCGCGACCAACCGGTGTCCGCAGCCGGAGCACGCACGTATAGTCGGTTACCTCGAACGCAGTCACCGTCCGGGTGGACCACCGGTGATCGAATCGAAAGCGCTGGTCTGCATCCGCCTCGGAGGTGATTCGATTCCCGAGCGACCAGCTCAGTGATTCGATGCGTTCGATATCGACGTCGAACAGGTGAGCGACCAAGTTCCGACCACGCCGGACCATTGGCCCCTGTGACCTGTTCTCGTGTGAACTCATATGACGATGAAATCGCTCCGATACGAAAAAAGGTACTATCTTCGCGTGGTGTACGTCGACGGCCGAAACTACCGAACAGGAGACCGATCACCGGACGTCGTTGTCTCACATCATGTCTTAGGCCGACCAAAACCTTTTTAGATTTAGGCTCGCCTAACACATCGTGATGGACGTGCCCGCTCGCAGGGAAGACATAGACGCAGACGATACCCCCGCCGAGGTTGAGGTGCCAACGGTGGCCGTGACGAGTCACGAGACCCGGCCTGGAAAAGTCGTTTTTACCGAACAAAACAACAGCGACGGCTGGATCGCGACGGATCTGATCGTCGACCTCGAGCCCTAATCTCGCCGCTGTTCGAGACGACTGGTGTCTCGATCACAGCCGCCGCTCATAGTCATCCGTGGCGAAAAGCCGTCTCCAGTGGTCGACCCACCGATCTGGCAGTCGTCGACGCGCTGCCGGACCGTATTTCTAAGTCGGTTTCCGTGAGGGTCGTACTCACTGCATCGCGTCTTCGCGCACCAGCGTGTCGTCTTCGAGGTAGTGTTCGAAGTGGTGGCCGTCTTCCTCGAGGTCGACGAGGATCTCACGCAGGATCTCGCCGGTTGCAGGGTCGCCGAGGTTCTCCGCGAGGTCGATGCTGTCGCGCATCGATTCGATGATGTCACCGTACAGCTCGAGGTCGTTTTCGAACATCGTGCGGACGTCGTAGACGTCCTCGCCCTCGAACTCGACGGTGGCGCGTTCTTCCTGGTTTGCTGGGCCAGACACGGGGACGCCACCGAGTGCCTGTGCACGCTCGGCGATCTCGTCTGCACCTTCCTCGACGTGTTCGTACGCCTCTTCGAGGAACTCGTGGTGTGCGAGGAAGTTGTCTCCCTCGACGACCCAGTGGTGCTTTTTCAACTGGTGGTAGAGCACGTAGGCGTTGGCCAGCTCCGTGTTCAGTGCGTCGACGATCTGCTCGGCTTTGTCTTGCTCGAGGCGAAGACTGTTCTCCTTGACGCTGTCAGCCGACTGGCGGACGGTCTTTTGAGTACTCATCCTAGCCAGTGATAGCGCCCCAATCCACTTAAAGTCCATCCATGAAAGAACATTTCTTTGGCATACCTAAAGATACTTTCCGGTATCTGTAGATCCAGTCGTCAACTCTCGCCTATCATGTTACTATCTGACACAGTCAATATAGCGTTTGTTTTTTCGAGACTGAGTAAACATTTTCAATGAGGGAGCCCAAGGAAGAGATATGGCAACCAGAATCGCACAGCGGCGAGAGCAGATCTACGTCGATGGCGAGTGGCTCGAGGCAGAGAACGCAATCTCAGTCTCGGATCTCGCCGAGGGAGGGGAGTTCGCACAGGTCGCCGCGGCGGGACCAACGGAGGCACGGGCTGCACTCGCGGCCGCTCACGAAATTAAGCCGACACTTCGGGAGACGACCGTTGTCGAGCGCGCGACGTGGTGTGAGTCGATCGCCGAGGGACTCCGCGAGCGCGAGGAGGAACTCGCAGAGGTTATCGTCCGCGAGGCCGGCAAACCGATCTCGTCGGCTCGCGGCGAGGTCGAGCAGGCGGCCGAGCGGTTCGACCGAGCGGCCGAGGAGGCGCGTAACATCGTCAACAAGGGTGAGTATCGCGAGGGATCGACGGCGGGCCACGAGGGCTGGCAGGCCATCGTCAAGCACGAACCGATCGGTGCCGTCCTCTGTATCACGCCGTACAACTACCCACTCGCGACGACGGCACTGCAGGTCGCGCCCGCGCTTGCGGCTGGCAACAGCGTCTTGCTCAAACCCGCGAGCAAGACACCGATTTCGGCGGCGATCCTCGCAGACGTCATCGCCGACGTCGACGGGATTCCGGACGGCGCGTTCAACTTCGTCCCGGGCGAAGCGAGCGAGATCGGCGACGTGCTCGCCGGCGACGACCGCGTCAACGCGATCGCGATGACCGGTTCCTCGGGCGCGGGCAAACACGTCGCCCGTGAGAGCGGCATGGTCAACCTGCATATGGAACTTGGTGGGAACGCCCCGGCGGTCGTCTTCGACGACGCCGACCTCACGGACGTCGCGGGCAACTGCGCCAAAGGCTCGTTCAAGTACGCCGGGCAGCGCTGCTCGGCCATCTCGCGCGTGCTCGCTCACGAGTCGGTCCACGACGACCTCGTCGACATACTCGAGGGCCAGATGGACGCCTGGCAGGCTGGCGATCTCTTCGACGAGAACACCGCATTCGGCCCACTCATCAGCGAAGATCAGGCCGACTGGGTCGAAGAACTCGTCGACGACGCCGTCGACAAGGGCGCGGAGATCGTCCGCGGCGGGAAACGGCGTGCCCCCGAGGGCGTCCCGGACGAACTCGCCGACCAGTTCTTCGAACCTACGCTGCTCGCGAACGTCCCACACGACGCCCGCATCGTCGACGAAGAGCAGTTCGGCCCGATCGCCGCCATCACGACGTTCGAGGACGAACAAGAAGCCCTCGAGATCGCCAATGGCTCAGATCTCGCGCTCGATGCCGCCGTCTTCACGAGCGATTACAAGCGTGCAATGCGGATGGCCGAGCGCATCGACGCCGGTGCAGTCCGGATCAACGGCGCGCCGAGCCACGGCCTCGGCGACATCCCCTTCGGCGGTAACAAGGACTCGGGCATCGGCCGCGAGGGCCTTGACGCCTCGATCCACGCGATGATGCGCAAGAAGAGCATCGTGCTGTAGGGGGACCGCTGTCAACGGTTCCCGACAGAGTTCCACAGCGCAGCGCGCTCGAGCAAGCGTACCAGTCTCAGAACGTGACCGATTTCTCGGCGACGACTGCCTCGGTTTCGCCACGGACGGCAACGATGGTGATCGTTCCCGACGCGCCGGCATCGTATTCGAGCGTCGCGTCCTGGCCGACTTCGGTCAGCTCGTCGCGCAAGCCGGTCCAATCGCGTATCTCGAGTCGATCCGCATCGCCGCTCGAGATGTAGGTGATCGTCACCGTCCGCGCCGACGGATCGGTGTCGATGGTCACACCCGCTTGCGGTCGTGTCGATTGACTGCCGCGTTCGGCGAACATGTCCCGGTACTCGTAGTCCGCAGTCGGGAGGGTTCTCGTCGCGACGCCGACGGTGCCGTCGGTCTTGACCGTCACGTCGTCGAACCGATCCGACATCGCGTCTTCGAACTCGTCCGTCCGCTCGGGGTCGGCATAGACACTGACCATCGACTGCGTCGTCGTCTCCGATTCCAGCGCCCACGAGAAGGCAGCCCCGTTGCCGTCTGCGTCGCCGTCGTATTCTCCCCAGAGGAACGTACTCTCCTCGAGTCGGTCGACCAACTGCCCAAAGCCGTCGTTCGTCTCGGCACGACGATCGGTGCCCTCGACGCCGGCCGCGAGGATGGCCTCGAGGGCCGCGCCGTCGGACGGGCTCACGACGAGCGTCTCCGCTGAGATGGCCACCGAGACGCCGTCGCGTTCGAAGCGATCGAAGTCGCCGGCTGCCGGCTCGAGCGCCGCGTCGACCGCGTCGGGATCGAACAAGCCCGAGACGACGACGTTGCCGGCGACGCCCTCGGACCCGAACCGGCAAATCGAGTCCACTGCCGGCTCACCGTCTGCCAACTGCTCGACGAACGCGCTGCTATCCCCATCGGGTACCGTCGGGATGGACTCGGTTACACTCGGTTGCAGCACGTCCTCGTGCTGGCGAACCGTCGCGAGGTCCCGATAGTGAAAGAGCAGCTCCGTGCTGCCACTCGTGGGAACCCACCGCTCGAGCGGTGTCAGATCGCTCGGCTCGTCGTCCGTCTCGTCGGTCGTGTCGGCTCCGTTTCCGTCGTCGGTTCCGAGCCCGCGTCCGCCGAGACACCCTGCACCGGACGTGAGGCCCGCACTCGTCCCCATGGCCGCGAGTAGTCTGCGTCGTGAAATCTCTTTCATAGTGATACGACACACTCGAAACTGTACTGTCATATAGGTATCTAGTTTCGGCAACTCGGAACGCCGAATCGGATCCAGTTATCGCCGAAGGATCTACCCACCTCGACGGTGGAGCATCGGCCATGACTCACGACGTGCTCGTCGCTGGCGAAGCCCTGATCGACTTTATCCCCGACCGAGCGGGCCCGCTCGAGGACGTCGCTGGCTTCGAGCGCCGCCCCGGCGGTGCGCCCGCAAACGTCGCCGTCGGGCTCGCCCGACTCGACGACCCGCCGCTGTTCTGGACCCGCGTCGGCGACGATCCGTTCGGTCGCTACCTCGAGCGGACGCTGGCCGGTCACGGCCTCTCCGACCGATTCATCGAACGCGATGGCGAGGCGAAGACGACGCTCGCGTTCGTCACGCACGACGAGACCGGCGACCGCGAGTTCAGTTTCTACCGCAACGGGACCGCCGATACGCGCCTCGAGCCGGGCCGGATCGACGACGAGACGCTCACTGCGTGCGAGTGGGTCCACGCCGGCGGGGTGGCCCTCGCGAGGGGCTCTGCGCGCGTGGCGACGCTAGAGCTGCTCGAGCGGGCCGCTACCGCGGGGTGTACGGTATCGCTCGATCCGAACTGGCGGCCAGAACTGTGGCCCGACGAGGAGGCGTTCGCGAGTACGGTGGGCGACGCGCTCGCCCACGTCGACGTCTGTTTTGCGACGGTGACTGAACTCGAGGCGCTGGGCGCGTCGGGCGAGTCACCGACCGAAATCGCTCGCGCGGCGATCGACGGCGAAGCGGTCCACACGGTCTTCGTGACGCGCGGGAGCGAGGGCGCGGTCGCCGTCGCGAGCGACGACGCGCCGTGGCCCACAGCCACGGTTGCGCATCGGGGATTCAGCGTCGATGCCGTCGATACGACGGGAGCCGGCGACGCCTTCGTTGCCGGTGCGATCGACGCCCTGCGGGGCGGTCGCGACCTCGCGGAGACGATCGCGTTCGCGAACGCGGTCGCGGCGACGGCGACCACTGCTCGCGGCGCGATGGCGGCGCTCCCGACTCGCGACGCGGCGGATCAGTTGCTCGAAGAGTAGCGGCCGGACGGCTCGACCGTCCCACTTGGCCCGTGGCTGCAAGCCAGATCGCTATCCGGCCCTGTGACGCATGGATGGTATGAATCGCAACGTTCGCGGGGCGGTTCCGTTCGCGAAGTCGGTCGTAACTGGGATTCAAGAGAAGAACGTGACGTTTATGGCCGCTAGTATCGCCTATCAGGCGTTCGTCTCGCTGATTCCGTTGCTCGTGTTGCTGTTCTTCCTGGTGTCGTTCGTCGGTAACGAGGGACTCGCGACGCAAGTGTCGTCGATGACCGAGGGGTTCCTGCCCGAGAGCGGTCAGGTCATGCTCGAGCAAGGGATCGAAGGCTCGACCGGCAGCGTCGGCACCTCCATCATCGGACTGGTCGCACTCGTCTGGGGGTCGCTGAAGATCTTCCGCGGGCTGGACACCGCATTTTCGGAGATATACGCGTCGACTGCGGAGAACTCACTGGTCGATCAGGTGCGCGATGGAGCCGTCGTCTTCGGGGCGATCATCGTTGCGCTGATCGCCGCCGCAGCGACCACTGTCGTCTTTGCGTTCTTCCCGGACAGTCTCTTTATCGGGCTCCTGAACCCGCTGTTGCTCGTGGTCGGACTGATGATCGCCTTCCTACCGATGTTTTACTTCTTCCCTGACATCGACCTCTCGATTCGTGAGGTGCTGCCGGGTGTCATCGTCGCCGCCGTCGGCTGGGCGGCCCTCCAGTCGTTGTTTCAGGTCTACGTGGCCATCTCGAGTAGCTCCGACTCGGCGGGGCCGATCGGTGCAATCCTTCTCTTGTTGACCTGGCTGTACTTCGGCGGCCTGATACTGCTCGTCGGAGCCGTGGTCAACGCCACACACTCGGGTCACATCGAGATCGAATCCGACGACGCGGCTACCGATACCACGTCGCTCGAGGGGATTCCAACGGACGAAGACCGCACCTCGTTCGTCGATTCAGCCGACCGCGAACGCGAGCGACTCGAACGGGAACTGGCCGAGCTCCGTCGTGAACGTGATCAGCTGCGAAACGATCGTTCGGCACAGCGCAGCCGTCGGTATCGACTCGAGGATCAGGTCGACACGCTCGAAGCGCGGCTCGATACGCTCGAGGCGGTAAATCGTGATCTCGAGACCGAAAACGAGCAGCTCCGGCGAGAGCGTTCGGCCCGGCAAGGATCGTCGTGGCGACAGCGACTCCGCGGCGTCCTGACGCGCGTGCGGACGCTGAACGTCGGCGTCTTCAAAACCCAGCGTGACTAGCTCGCCGGTCCGGCTCGAGTCGTGACGCCTTAGTACGTGCCCGTTCCACCGGAATTCATGTCCCACCCAGTCCGTGACGCGCGGCGTCGGATCCGGACGGACCACGCGTCGATCGTCGATGGGATCGACGCCTGTGCCGACGCGGTCGCTGCCCCGTGGGATACCGCGCGAACGACCGACAGGAAGACGGTCGCAGATGGGCTCCACCGGACGCTCGCAGACGCCGGGGTTCTCGAGGCCCTACCGAGAGTGCTCGCAGACGTGGTCGACGCAGCTGGGTACGAACTTCGGGCACCCCCCGTCCCTGCACCTCCCTACGTCGTCGTGACCAGCCGGGGCCCTCTGCTTCGCGCGACGATCGATCCGGGCCGGCTCGTGATCCGGTTCGACACGTTCGAGGTGGTTCGCGACTCAGTTCCGGATCGACCACCGGCTTACCGGCGGCTCGATGGAACCCGACTCGAGGTCTCCCTCGAGTAGGGCCATCGTGCTCGCTTCTTTGTGTCCTTGCTCTCTCGCCAAGCTGGCTCGCCGCTGAGTGCCGATCCGATGGCATAATAACTCAGTTCGCTATACGGGCAGTACTTATTAACAGAGGTCGCTGACAACGGCGAGAATTAACAAAATAGGGGCACTAGATAATAATATTTATACTCGGCTAGCACTAGCCTCGAGTATGGATCTGACACGACGGACGCTGCTGCAGACGGCTGCCGGCGCAGCCGCCGCAAGTACCGTCGCCGGCTGTCTCGATGATATCAGCGCGGCGGATGCGAACCTCGACGCCGGCTACGCCGCCTTCTTTACCCTGTGGGACTGGGCCGAGCAGGTCAGTGGCGACGCGATCGACTTCGAGAACCCGGTCGGGACCGGACAGGCCGGTCACGGCTGGTCGCCAAGCGGCGACCTCACCCGCGACATCGCCGACGCCGGCGTCTTCGTCTACTTCGATACGTCTGCGTTTTCGTGGGCACAGGACGTCGCGGCGACGCTCGAGGCCGACTACGACACCGTCGCCGTAATCGATGGGCTCGCGGGACTGGACGACCGGCTGTTGGGCTGGGACCACGAAACCGACAGTCACGACCACGAGAGCGGGGCCGAACACGGCGACGAGACCCACGACGACCACGAGAGCGAGGACGATCACGATACTGAGGCTCACGACGATCACGGACACGAGGAGTCGTCGATCGATCCCCACGTCTGGCTCGATCCCGTGCTCGCACAGGAGGTCGTCGACACCATCGCCTCGGGACTGGCCGACGCCGACCCGGACAACGCCGAGACCTACGAAGACAACGCCGCCACGTACGTCGACGACCTCGAGTCCGTCGACCAGCAGTTCGAATCCCTCCTCGAGACGGCAGACCGACACGTCGCCGTCTTCGCAGGCCACGACTCGTTTACCTACCTTCAGGACCGCTACGGGTTCGATATTCACACGCCGGTCGGGGTCTCCCCGCAGGAGGAGCCGAGTGCTAACGACATCTCCGAGACGATCGAACTCGTCGATTCGGAGGGCATCGAGACGATCCTCTACGACCCCTTCGAGGACCCCGACGGGGCGTACCCGCTCGTCGAGACGATCCTCGCAGAGAGCGACGCCACCGACGCGATGCCGGTCACCCACCTCTCGGGGACGCTCGCGACGTGGCAGGACGAGGACTGGGGGTACCTCGAGCAAATGGAAGAAATAAACATCCCCGCGTTCAGAGAGGTACTAGACGCACAGTGACCGTGGTTGCGCTCGAGAACGTGACGTTTGCCTATGGCGAACAGCCGGCGGTCAAGGACGTCACGCTGCGGGTTGATGAGGGGGACTTTCTGGGCCTGATCGGCCCCAACGGCTCGGGCAAGACCACACTGTTGCACCTCATGCTCGGATTGCGCACGCCCGACAGTGGGACGATCGAACTCTTCGGTGAGCCCGTCTCGGCGTTCGACGATGGCGAGCGCATCGGGTACGTCTCCCAGCAGGCCACCAGTGGCGGCGGTTCGATGCCGGTCACCGTCCGCGAAGCGGTGACGATGGGTCGGTTCGCCCACGTAGGCCACGGCCGGCTGACCGCTGCCGATCGCGCGATCGTCGACGACGCACTCGAGACCGTCGGCATTACCGACCTCGCAGATCGGCAGGTCAACCAGCTTTCCGGCGGCCAGCGCCAGCGGGCCTACATCGCCCGTGCGCTGGCCTCCGAGGCCGACCTGCTGGCACTCGACGAGCCGACCGTCGGCGTCGACGCCGAATCCCGGGACGCGTTCTACCAGTTGCTCGAGTCGCTCAACGACGACGGGATCACGATCATCCTGATCGAACACGACATCGGCGTCGTCACGGATCGGGCAAACCGAATCGCCTGTATTAACACGGAGCTGTACCACCACGGTGATACCGAATCGTTCGTCGAAAGCGATGCCCTGACCGAGGCCTACGGCGCGACGGGCCAGGTCGTCCACCATCATCACTGATGACTGCGAACGGTTCTCTTCGCCAGCAGCTCGAGCACGTCGGGATCGCCGTGACTGCCGTCCTCGCAGTGGCGATGATCGGGCTGCTAACTATCGACGCGTTGCGCAGTGTTCCCGGTATCGCCGTTCTCTACGAGCAAGCCCGCATCGCGGGCTGGTGGGCCGATCACTATCTCGGGACGAGCGTCTTCTATCATCCGTTCATGTGGCGCTCGATCGCGACGGGGATCCTGATCGGCGTCGTCGCGCCGCTGGTCGGTACCTACCTCGTCCACCGCGAGATGGCCCTGATCGGCGAGACGCTGGCGCATACGGCCTTTGCCGGGGTCGCGGTCGGCCTGCTGGTGAGTTCGATCACCGGCTGGAGCGGCTCGCTGATGCTTGTCGCGCTGGTCGTCGGGGTGCTTGGCGCGCTGGGCGTCCAGTGGCTGGCCGAGCGAACAGACACCTATGGCGACGTGCCGATTGCGATCATGCTGACCGGTAGCTTCGCCGTCGGGACGCTAATCATCAGCTACGGCCGCGGGATGACCGGCATCAACGTCGAGGACTACATTTTCGGCAGCATCTCGGTCGTCACGCCCTCGGGCGCACGGCTGATGGCCGTCATCACCGTCGTCGTCGTCGCCGTCACCGTCGCGACCTACAAGCAACTGCTCTTTATCACGTTCGACGAGCAGGCCGCCCGCGTCGCGCGGCTCAACGTCACGTGGTACAACACCCTGCTGATCGTGATGACGGCCGTCGTCGTCGTCGGCGCGATGCAGATCCTCGGCGTGATCCTCGTCGCCGCGATGCTGGTCGTCCCCGTCGCCGC
>SDGW01001425.1_pt1 | contig 13712 bp, 15 predicted proteins | sample 2873831 | NCBI WGS metagenome assembly SDGW01 (sample SAMN08132700, study PRJNA421101) | hypersaline lake metagenome | isolation source: celular fraction 0.22 microns magnesium sulfate-rich crust from ephemeral... | place: Spain: Penahueca Lagoon, Toledo | collected 2011-07
CCTTCACCATCGTCTATGCATGGGTGGTATGAGATGGCTACAGCGCTTGCAAGCGCCTATAATGATTGGCAAATTGATACATGGTTAGATCAAGAAGAACGCCTATATGGGTCTGTTCATATAGCAGCACAGGATCCTCAGGCAGCAGTTAAAGAAATTGAACGAGTAGGATCACACCCTAAAATGGTTCAAGTTTTACTTCCAATTGATGATCAATTATGGGGAGAACCATTTTATCACCCGATTTTCGAAGCAGCTGAACGTCATGATTTGATGATTGGTATGCACCATAATGAACCACCTGTCTACTATGGAAAATGGCCAAGATATTTTATCGAATGGCATACGCTTATTCCTACAGCACATATGAACATTGTTACAAACATGGTCTTCAATGGTGTATTCGAAAAGTTCCCAAGATTGAAACTAATGATGATCGAGGGTGGATTCACTCACATGCCGTTCCTCATGCGTAAGATGGATCAGCAGTATAAAGACCTCCGTCATGAAGTGCCATGGTTAAAGCGTAAGCCAAGTGATGTAATTCGTGAACACATGTGCTTTACAACGCAGCCATTAGAGGAGATGACGAAGAAGGAATTTATGCAGGTAATGGAACAAATGGGTTCAGATGAAATTGTTTCCTTCTCAACGGATTATCCACATTGGGATTACGACTCACCATTTGATGCCTTACCTCCAGGTCTAGATGAGGACTTAAAACGAAAGCTATTCTCTGAAAATGCCCGAGCATTTTATCCAAAACTTCAACATCTAAGTAAGGAGAGATAAACCATGCAAGAAGTCGTATGTCAAAAAGATGACCTTCAGCCGGGAGAGATGATGGAAAGTACATTTGGACGTCATTCAATCGTGGTTTGCCGATCATCTGAGGGAGATTATTATGCTTTTATGAACAGGTGTATTCACCAAGGCGCACCTCTTTCTAAAGGGAAATTATGTGGGGCCCCTGAGCCTACAGATACGGTAGGGGAATACAACTTCGTCAAAGAAGGCGATATACTCCGTTGTCCATGGCATGGCCGTGAATTTGATATTACAAACAAAGGCTGCATGCTAGCTAATGAAAAGCTTAAATTAAAAGATTTCAAAGTAATGGTCGAAGAAGACGACGTTATTGTCTATAAATAAATGAATGGAAGGGTGATGTTCATTATGAAAAAGATGTACATCAACGGTAAGTGGGTGGAATCCGGATCTCAACAATCAAGAGATGTGATCAACCCATTTAACCAGGATGTTGTAGAAACTGTAGCAGAAGGAAATGAAGCAGATGCTCAAAAAGCCATTTCCGCAGCACGTAAAGCATTTGATAACGGAGAATGGTCGAAAACACCAGCAGCCGTTCGTGGAGAAATGGTTTATAAAGTGGCCGAATTAATAGAAAGAGATAAAGAAGAATTAGCCAAACTAGAAACGTTGGATACTGGTAAAACCATAACGGAAAGTGAAGCGGATATGGATGATATCGCGGGGGTGTTTCGTTATTATGCAGGACTAGCTGATAAACATGAAGGAGATCTCATTGCATCCCCAATTCCAAATTCCAAAAGTAAAGTAGTCCACGAACCAGTTGGTGTATGTGGCCAAATTACACCTTGGAACTATCCATTACTTCAAGCCGCATGGAAGCTAGCCCCTGCATTGGTATCAGGAAATACGTTAGTTATGAAACCGAGTGAGATTACCCCGCTAACAACGGTGAAAGTCTTTGAACTCATGGAAGAAGTAGGCTTTCCGAAAGGTGTTGTGAACCTTGTTCTAGGACCAGGTTCTACAGTCGGAAATGAATTGGCTGTAAGTAAGTCCGTTGATCTAATTTCATTTACTGGCGGTATCGTAACAGGAAAGAAAGTTATGCAAGCTGCTAGTACAAATATGAAAAAGATCGCACTTGAATTAGGCGGCAAGAACCCTAATGTAGTATTTGCTGATTGTGACTTTGAAACAGCAGTAGACCAAGCATTAAACGCTGTTTACTTCCATGCTGGGCAGGTGTGTTCTGCTGGAGCAAGATTGATTGTGGAAGATTCAATCCATGATCAGTTTGTTGAAGCTTTAGAAGAAAGAGTTAAACGTATTAAGTTAGGAAATGGGTTTGACCAAGATACTCAATCTGGTCCACTAATTTCTGCAGAGCATCGTGACAAGGTCGAGGAATATGTTGAAATCGGTAAACAGGAAGGGGCAAAACTTCTGATTGGAGGAGCACGACCCAAGGATCCGGAGTTAGTAGATGGTTTCTTTTATCTCCCTACCATTTTCACAGAATGTCAGTCGGAAATGAGAATTGTACAAGAGGAAGTATTTGGTCCTGTCTTAACTGTTGAACGTTTTCACGATGAACAAGAAGCTACTAAGCTAGCAAATGATTCAATCTATGGATTAGCAGGTGCTGTATGGACAAAAGATATAGCTAAAGCTGAAAGAATGGCGGCTGAATTACGTATGGGAACCGTTTGGATCAATGATTTCCACCCATATATTCCACAAGCACCATGGGGTGGCTTTAAACAATCTGGTATTGGTCGCGAACTAGGCACCACAGGACTAGAAGAATATACAGAACAAAAACATATCTATGAAAATACAAAACCAGAACCATTGCATTGGTTTAAATAAGAAGCTTAGGTGATGAAGATATGACAATTCAAGATAATATTGCTGATATAACCATCATTGGCGGTGGTCCAACGGGCTTGTTTACCGCGTTTTATGGTGGGATGCGTGATATGAACGTGAAAATAATCGATAGTTTGCCTCAGTTAGGTGGACAGCTGTCGGCCTTATATCCTGAAAAATATATTTATGATATTGCAGGGTTTCCGAAGGTTAGAGCACAAGAGTTAGTCGACAATTTAGTGGAGCAAGCGGGTTATTTTAATCCTGAGATCGTTTTAGAAGAAGCGGTCAAACATATTGAGAAGATTGATGAACATTATTTTAAAGTTGAAACGACAAAGGATGTTCACTATTCAAAAACAGTTGTTATTACTGCTGGAGCGGGAGCCTTTGAACCACGTCGGCTTAAATTAGATCGTGCTGAACATTATGAAGGAAAGAATCTTCATTATTTCATTCACGATTTACAAGCATTTAAAGATCAAAATGTGCTTATAACAGGTGGAGGGGATTCAGCCGTTGATTGGGCTTTGATGTTAGAGCCAATAGCAAAACAGGTAACTCTCATTCATCGTCGTGATAAGTTCCGTGCTCATGAACACAGTGTAGAAGAACTATATAATTCGAATGTGAATGTGAAAACGCCATTTACGATGGAGGAGTTTAAAGGGGATGAAGAACAAATTCATCAGGTCGTGCTACAAGAAAAAAGTGGTGCACAAGAAACCTTTGATGTAGACTCAGTCATCGTAAATCATGGATTTATATCTTCTCTAGGTCCAATTAAAGAATGGGATTTAGATATTGAAAAAAATTCTGTAGTCGTGAATTCCAAAATGGAAACCAATATAAAAGGCATATATGCTGCTGGTGATATTGCAACATATGAAGGGAAAGTAAAGCTAATCGCTACAGGATTTGGTGAGGCCCCCGTTGCGGTAAACAATGCCAAAGCATATATTGATCCAAATGCAAAAGTGCAACCAAAGCATAGTACGAGCTTGTTCTAATGACTAGATGGTAGAAGTGAAGGTAGGGTAATCCGATGAATGTGCACAAATTGTGGAATCTATTTATGACCTTTTTAAAAATTAGTCCATTAACCTTTGGTGGAGGATTTGCCATGATTCCTCACTTAGAAAATGAATTTGTGAAGAAAAAACAGTGGTTGGACGGGGACGATATTCCTGATTTATTCGCCTTCTCTCAATCTGTTCCTGGATCGATCGCTGTCAATTCTTCCATTATTATAGGTTATCAAATAGCAGGAAGAATTGGAGCTGTTTGTGCCCTGTTGGGAATTATCCTACCTACATTTTTTATCACTTTGGCATTAGCCATTCTGTTTTTAGGTATTCAGGATCAACCAATGATGGAGGCAGCATTTGCGGGGATTCGCCCAGCTATTGTCGGCTTAATCCTCTTTGCTGCCTATAAAATTGGGAAAAAAGCGATTTTAGATAAGCAAACGTTATCCATTTTAGTAGGTACGGTGGGATTATTACTCTTAACACCACTTCATCCGATTTATTTAATTATAGTTGGTGGCGTATTTGGTATAAGTCTATTTGGATTCAAAATCTATAAGGAATAAATGATTGAGGGGGGATGGCGTTGTTATGGGAACTATTTATCACATTTTTTAAGATTGGATGTGTCGCATTCGGTGGTGGGTATGCCATGATCCCACTAATTGAAATAGAAGTGGATCAACATGGTTGGCTTACAGCTGGGCAGTTTACTGATAGCATTGCTCTCGCTAGTTCATCTCCTGGTCCAATTGCTACGAATTGCGCAATCTTTATTGGATATAAAACGACAGGCCCTTTAGGAGCGGTTGTAGCTGCTTTGGGCACCATACTCCCTTCTTTACTAATCATTTTATTGGTGGCAGGTTTTTTTCATAAGTTAAAAGATCATCAGGTGATTCAATCGGCCTTTTACGGAATACGTCCCGTAATCACAGGGCTCATTTTTTTTGCCGGTCTCCGTATTGCTTTAAAAAATGAGTTCATTGGTGGTGAAGGCCTGATTGATGTCGTAAGTATAATGCTTACACTAATGGCACTTGGATTATTTTTGTTCACCCGGATCCACCCTGTGTTCATTATAATGCTATCAGGTTTTCTGGGGATGTTCATTTACGCTTAAATAATTGAATCAAGAAGATCATGAATCTTCTTAATAGGAGGAATTCGATGTTATTGAAACTATATAAATCTCTAAGCTTTTTCACTATAGCTACTGTCTTTCTTATTATTAGCGGTTGTGCAAATGCAGAAAAGGGAGAGGAAAACCAAGCTTCATCAGATTCTGTTGGGGAAAAAGTTAATTATGAGATTATAGGTATTGAGCCAGGTACCGGTATTATGGATAAAACAAAAGTAGCATTCGATGAATATGGTTTAAATGAAGATTGGTCTGTGAAAAATAGTACAGGACCTGTTATGACTGCAGAGTTGGCGAATGCAATTGAAGATAAGAAGCCTATTATTGTAACAGGATGGAAACCTCATTGGAAGTTCTCGAAATATGATTTGAAATTTCTAGATGATCCTCAAAAGGTATATGGAGAAGGAAATAATGTACATACCCTTGTCCGCCATGGACTAAAAGAGGATCTACCTGGGGTTTATGAATTTTTTGATCGTTTTGAATGGGAACTAAGTGAGCAACAAGAAGTAATGGTTTTGGCTGAGCAGGAAGATGTGAAACCTGAAGAAGCAGCACAGAAATGGATAAAAGATAACCCTGAACTTGTAGATGAATGGACGAAAGGGGTTCAAAAAGGGGAAGGACAAGTAGTAAAGGTTACGCTCGTTTCCTGGGCTGATGCCATCGCAACTACAACAGTTGTAACTGAAATTCTAAAAGATTTAGGGTACAAGCCCGAGCAAGTCCCAGTGACGATTAACGCTATGTACGCTGGTTTAGCGAGTAAAAGTGTTGACGCCATGTTTGCTTCGTGGATGCCAGCACAAAAAACATACTATGATGATTATGAATCCGATTTCGAAGACTTAGGGCCGAACTCTAGAGGAACGAGAATAGGTCTCGTTGTGCCAGCCTATATGGAAGCAGATTCGATTGAAGATTTAAAAGAATAGTACGGAAGAGGCTCCGCACGAAGGCAATACTTCCTCATCTATGAACCATGTTTGATCAATGTTCTATTTGGGAACATATCTACATATCCAAGAAAGAAGGAGAGATCAAGATGAAGGAATATACAGTTGCACCAAATAAAGATGCTACAGGTTGGTATGTAAAAGTAGAGGATATCGCACCAACTGATCATTATGAGAAGAAAGATAAGGCAATTGCGAAAGCCGAAGAAATGGCTCAAGAAAACAAGCCTAGTAAATTATACATTTTAGACAAATACCATGAAGTTCTAGAAGAAAAAAGCTATTAAGCTACTCATACAAGTTCGGTATCGCTTTAATGGCGATGCCGATCTCTTACATCTTACATAAAAAAGATTCCAGCCTATTACACGGGGGCTGGAATCTTTTTTATCTTATAAAATTTTACTCAAGAATGATTGTGTACGTGGGTCTTGAGGGTTTTCGAAAATTTGTTGAGGGTCCCCCTCTTCCATGATGACACCTTCATCCATAAATAAGACACGGTGCCCTACCTCACGAGCGAAGCCCATTTCATGCGTAACCACAACCATGGTCATTCCTTCTCGTGCAAGGTCCTTCATTACCTCTAGAACATCTCCAACCAGCTCAGGGTCTAATGCAGATGTTGGTTCATCGAATAGCATGACCTTAGGATTCATAGCAAGGGAGCGAGCAATAGCAACTCGTTGCTTCTGCCCCCCTGATAAACTATCTGGGTACATATCTGCTTTATCGGATAATCCCACTTTTTCTAATAAAGCTCTTCCATTTTCGTTTGCTTCTTGTTCAGACTCACCTTTTACTTTAATGGGGCCTAGGGTGATATTTTCTAGAACCGTTTTATGAGGAAAAAGGTTAAAGTGTTGGAACACCATTCCTACTTGTGAGCGAACGGCATTAATATCAACTTTAGGGTCTGTGACAACATCTCCATCAATTGTTATTTCTCCGGATGTTACATCTTCAAGTAGATTTAAGCATCTAAGAAAAGTACTCTTACCGGAACCTGAAGGTCCAATAACACATACAACTTCTTTTTCTTCTACTTTAGCATCTATTCCTTTTAAAACTTCTAAGCTACCAAAATGTTTGTGTAGATCGTTAACAGTAATCATATTAAACGTCCAGCTTCCTTTCTAATCTACGTAAATATAGGGATGCAGGGATCGTCATGCATAAATATAGTAGACACACCATGATAAGAGTTTGGAATGGTGTATAGGTTACATTATAATACTGTTTACCTGCATATAAAAGTTCATTAACTGCAATTACCGAAAGTAATGATGTATCTTTCAGACTGATAACAAATTGGTTTCCTAAAGGTGGTATCATACGCTTGAATGCCTGAGGCCAAACGATGTATCGCATCGTTTGTTTTTCGGAAAGACCTAACGCACGCCCAGCTTCATGTTGTCCTTTTTCAATCGAATACACAGCGCCTCGTACAATTTCTGCAATGTAGGCAGCGGCATTAATAGCTATGGCGATAATAGATGTTGTTATGGGATCTATATTGAACCCAATAACATCTCTAGTCAGCCCGGCATAAATAAATAAAATTTGGGCTAGCATTGGCGTTCCACGAACAACTTCAACATAGAATGAACAGATGCCCGCAATAATTTTAAATCGAGATAAACGCCCAAGGCCTACAATTGCTCCTAAAATGAAGCCTAAAAAAAGTCCGGCTAGAGTTAAACCTAATGTCCATCCCATACCCGGAATAAGGTCAGGCACTACTTTTATATAGTGTGAGTTTAATAAGTCATCGATCATAGAATTGCTCGCTCCTTGGTAATGATGTATTTAAGAGTGAAAAAGCGTAACAAGTTCATAACTTGTTACGCTTCTGTTAAGTGTTTTCTACGGTGTTATGAACGTTGCCTTATTCAGGTTTTGAACCGAAATACTTTTTGTAGATCTCATCATATTCTCCACTGTCTTTAACAGCTTGTAGCGCTTCATTAACCTCATCGACTAAGTCTGAATCTTTAGGTAATGCGATACCATAAGATTGACCTTCTAGTACATCACCAACTGTTTTCAGACTACCTTCTCCATTCTGTTGAATGTAATATTTTACGTTCGGTAAGTCATAAAGAGAAGCGTCAAGACGTTCGTTCTTTACATCCATATATGCATTAATAATATTCGGGAATGCTTTAACTTCAGCATCCGTATTTTCCTTTAAGTATGCTTCACTCGTAGATCCTGTTTTCACACCAACTGTTTTTCCATCTACATCATCAATAGATTTGATTTCATTGTTATCACTATTTACCATAAGAATTAAACCAGAATCATAGTAAGGGTCAGAGAAAGAGATAGATTCTTTACGTTTTTCTGTAATCGAAATACCTGCAATCGCTAAAGGATAACGACCAGATTGCATTCCAGTAATTAAACCGTCGAATTGCATGGTTTTGAATTCAACATTAAAGCCAGCTTCTTTAGCGATAGCTTTCATTAAATCAATGTCGAACCCTTCCATTTCGCCAGTGTCTGGGTTTTTATATTCGAATGGCTTAAAGTTAGCATCTGTAGCAACTGTATATGTCTCTCCGTCGCTATTCCCACCATCACCATTCGCGGAATCACTACTACCACACGCAGTAAGTAGCGAGACCGTTAGAATTGCAATAAGTAAAGTCAGTAATTTCTTCATCTAGATATGTCCCCTTCCAAATTTTGTGTTTGCGTAATCCATTATCCCATAATTATCAGAAAATTAAAATTTTCATATAGTAGGATGAGTACGTAAGAGTTTTTAAAATAAGGGGTGTAATAAGTACAAAATAAAATATCAATAAATAGCGCTAATTTTCAGTCAAATTCTTTTGTTTATTCATGATATGCTTGTACGAAAAAATATGAAGTGCATTTTATTCATTGGAAGGAATTATTGTTATAGTAGATAGAAGAGCATGGAAGGAACGGAGGATTCAATGGTAGAGCATAAATATGATGTTGTTATTGTAGGGGCTCGAGTAGCCGGAGCTAGTCTAGCTATTTTACTTGGGAAGCAAGGCAAAAAGGTTTTATTAATCGATAAAGCAACATTTCCAAGTGATACATTATCCACTCATCACCTTTCTCATACACAATACTTAAAAGCTTTGGGAGTGTTGGAACGTGTGGAAAGTAAGGGCTTAAGAAGGTTAGAGCGAATGCGCACTTACATAGGAAATAGCTTTATAGAAGGTCCGAAATCAGAATACTCTCTTGCTCCAAGACGTAATCACCTTGATTCGATTTTGGTGGAGAAGGCTTGTGAATATAAAAGTGTAACCCTTTATGAGAATACAAAGTTAAAACGTGTAATCGTGGAAGAGGGAAAAGTAAAGGGAGTCCAAATTCAGAGAGGGCAGGAGGATTCTCAAAATGTTTTAGCAGATCTTGTGGTTGGAGCGGATGGTGTTCATTCAAGAGTAGCAAAGCTTGTAGAAGCTGAAGCATATAAAGAGCAAGATCCGATTCGCCCTGTGTTTTATGGTTATTATGAAGGGATTGAGCCTCTGCCTGAACCTGCCACTGAAATTTTTCTGAATGAAGGAAGAATCGGCTTTTTATTTCCCATGGAGTCTAATGTGGACTGGAATATTGGTGAAGGAGAAGATTGGGAGCAGGAGATGGAAGGTTTTCATACAAAACGAGATGAAAAAATGCTACCTGCCTACCGCTTAACATTAGAGTATATTCAGAGGTTACAGCCATACTCTCGTGAGCATTTAGCGTTATTTAATGCATTGTGTGCGAATCCAATAGCTTTATCTAAATTAACTCCACATCTGCCAAATATGTTGAAAGATGTTTCTCACAACATTCCTGAACTATATGGTTCTATTGAGATGGAAGCAGAAGCATTACATAAGAAATAGACCTGTACATGTTGTGCGGGTCTATTTTTTAGAGCTTGGATCATGTAAGCCTAAATAGGACACAAAATTTTTGCGACAAATACTTTTAACGAGTTTGACTTGTTCATATGTTTGGCATTGAATGATAAATAGTGTTCGGATATTTACCTCTTTCTTTCTTTTATGAAGCCTTTGTTTCACGTTTCTTTTATCCCAAAAAAAGCCTAAAAAACCACCTGCCAATAAACCAATTAACCCCATAAATACGGGACCAATATATAGAATGGAACCATAGATCACACCTAATAACATTCCAATTGTACCTAGTGTGGCAGTAGTATCTGAAAAGCTTACACCATCTGAATAATTAATCGTATCTAAAAGCTTACGATCTTTTTCTTCATTATTCATTTCAACAAATACAATTTTATCTTTGGGAAAATCATTTTCTAGAATTTCTCCGATTGCTAATTCCACATATTCTGAACTTTCAAAAGCGGCAAATACATGCATAAGAGCACCTCATTTAACAGATAATACCATATGATCTAGTTTAACGATAATTTATCTTTTTAAACATTAGAGGTGAAACAATTGTCAAATTCAATACAACAAGTCAAGGTCATTGGTCCAAGAAGATCGAAATTAAAGGTGAGTCCTTTAGATATAAATTACTTAACGAGACGTCCTCCTTGGGTTGCAACTTGGTGGTCAGCAGCTCTCCCAGGATTGGGGCATATCCATTTAGGCCATTATTTGAAAGGTTTACTCTTGATGAGTGGAGAAATTGTACTAAATACATTGTCTAAACTTAACCTAGCTATTTATTATTCAATGATTGGCAAATTTGATGCTGTTCATCAGGTCATTAATTATAATTGGCTGTTTTTATACTGTGCCGTTTTCGTTTTTGCCGTCTGGGATGCCTATCGTTTAACAGTTGATCAAAATCATGCATCAGCGATCGAATCCATGCAAGAGGATCGACATTTAACACATGGAAGTCTTAATACTTGGGGAATGAATACACTAAACCATCGAAATCCTCATATGGCATTTGTATGGAACTTTATTTTCACCGGCTTATTTCATATCTGTAACAACAAGCTGATTAGTGGGATTACGTTAATGGGATGGATGGTAGCGATTAGTTATTATACAAAGCTACCCAAAATGATTATGTACACGGTGTTAGGGGAATTTGATCTTATATCATCGTTATTTAATCCGCAATGGCTCTTGTTCTTCCCATCCATTTACTTATTTAGTATATACGATGGTTATGCACATGCGGTTTATAACAATGAATTATTTGCCGAGGAGCAAGCATTCCATTTTGATAAACTTTATGGAGGAACGGAACTAAAGATATAAGAAGTCTAAGAAGTCGATTAAAACGATCTAAAGGAGATATTATATGCAATATGATTGTATCATTGTAGGTGGAGGGATAGCTGGATTACAAGCATCGATCCAACTAGGGCGCTATGCGCATCGTGTACTCATTTTGGATGCGGGTTCAGGACGTTCTTCACTTTGTAGACAATATCAAAATATACTCGGTTATGAAGATGGAGTAAGTGGACAGCAATTACGTGAAAATGGAAGATTACAAGCTAAGCGTTTAGGTGTTGAAATAGTCTCGGCCACAGTTACAGATGTGGAAAAGCAAGACGCTACATTCATGGTGAAAGATGATAAAGCAATTGTGTATGTTGGTAAGCGACTTCTTTTCGCAACAGGTGTCCAAGATAACCTGCCGTCTTTCGAAAACCTTTATCCTTGTTTGGGGATGAGCCTGTACATTTGTCCTGATTGTGACGGGTATGAAGTAACGGATAAAAAAACGATTGTCATGGGTTCAGGGAATGTTGGAGCAAAAATGGCCCTAACACTCACATACTGGACAGACGAGCTCGTATATATTAATGATCAAGGAGAGGAAATAGATAGCGAGATAGATGGACTGTTACAGAAACGTCAAATCCATATTATAAATGAACCGATTGCTGAGCTTCTGACAGAGGGTTCGCAATTTAAAGGTGTACAGCTTAACGGGGGGAACCAGGTAACTGGTGAAAAAGGCTTTTTCGCTTATGGAGGAAATAAAGTAAAGGCTGACCTAGCTAAAATGGTTGGGGTCGAAACGCACCAAAACAATCACATTGTGACAGACCCTCGGACCAAAGAAACAAGTAAAAAAAATGTGTGGGCTGCTGGGGATGTAGCTGCTCATTCAGAATTAGTCACCATAGCAATGGGAGAAGGATCTCAGGCAGCCATTTGGATTCATAAGAGTTTGTTGGGAGATCAACAACAGATCTAACTTTAAAAAAAGCCACCCTCTCAAAGATGGTGGCTTTCTAGTATCATCTAATTCAACTTTTTCAAAGGTTTATCGGCCGGTCCTTCATAAACCTCTCCATCATAAGAGAAGCGGGAGCCATGACATGGGCAATCCCACGTTTTCTCACCGTCATTCCACTCGACTTCACAACCGAGGTGAGTACATGTTCGATCCACAATGTGAAGTTGACCATTTGTATCTCTGTAACCACCTGCTTTTTGATTGTTTTGATAGGAGATCGTATCTCCTTCTTCTTTTCGCAAATCCTCTGCACGTTTCGATCCCCCGCTTAGCTTTCCTTTTACAAACTCAGCGGCCACATTGGCATTTTGGGATAGAAAGGTTTTAATGCTAGGGTCTGCATAGAAACGGGTTGGACTAAAGAGATCTTGGTATGGGTTGTCCTTCTCTTGGATCAGGTCACTAATTAAAAGAGCTGCTGTTGTGCCATTTGTCATCCCCCATTTTCGATAACCAGTAGCGACGAAAATGTTGGAATGTCTGGATGTAAGTTGTCCAATATAAGGGACTTTATCTAATGTGATTAAATCTTGCGCCCCCCAGTTGTAGAGATAAGAATCGATTCCGAAGTTTTCCTTTCCGAAATCTTTTAAGTTCTGAAAATGTTGGAGGGAAGAACCACCCTGGCCTGTTTTGTGACTTTCTCCTCCAATTAACAGTAACTCTTTTCCATTCATGTTCGCAGTACGAATGGAGCGTTTAGGCTTATCTGCACTTAAGTACATTCCGCCAGCAAATTCACCTTTAAGTTCTCCCCCTACAATATAGGATCTTTCTGCATACATTCGACTAAAATAGAGCCCTTTTCCATCATAAAAAGGAAAGTGAGAGCTCGATACAACATGCTTGCACGTTACTTGGAACCCATATTTCGTTACAATTTTGGGTTCATTTTCTTCAATGATATCGACTGCAGTGGTGTTTTCGAAAATTTGTACACCCATATTCTGAAGTTCTTTCACAAGATGTGTCAGATATTTGATGGGATGGAATTGAGCTTGGTTTTTCATGACAATTCCAGCTTGTATTGAAAAATCGATTGGAAGTTGATCTACATACTGACCGTCGATTCCTAATGTTTCATAGGCTTGCGCTTCTTTTTCGATAGCTTGAGCTTTTTTGTTCGTTGTTGCATAGATGTAAGCATCTTCTTCTTTAAATTCACATTCGATTTTACTTTGCTTCACTTTTTGTTTTATAAAATCGAGAGCTTCTTGGTTAGCCTGATAGTACTGCTTGGCTTCTTCTTCTCCCAGATGGTTGATAAACTCATCGTAGATTAAGTCATGTTGAGCTGTAATCTTAGCGGTTGTATGTCCAGTTGTTCCTGTAATGATCTGATCAGCTTCTATAATGGTAACGTTATAGCCTTTTTTAGCGAGTAAGTAAGCTGTGGTGATCCCAGTAATTCCTCCACCGACAATCCCCACATCAGTATCAACGTTTGCGTTAAGCTCTGGAAAGGAAGGCGGCGTCGTATTGGCCATCCAATAGCTTTCGGAGCTAGAGTTGTTGGTATTGTTTAAATTCGAATCCATGGTGAACCTCCTGTATTTGTCATTTCCATTCTTTACTATTCCAAATAAGGAGAGGAGCTATACAAATAAAGAAAACTTAGTTGTTTGAGTATGTTTCTTCCATAAAGCCCCCTATTGTTGAAGACATGGATTCGAGATAAAGTGCTGAGGAGGTCCGTTGTCGGAAAGAGAGTAA
>SDGW01001569.1_pt1 | contig 13709 bp, 8 predicted proteins | sample 2873831 | NCBI WGS metagenome assembly SDGW01 (sample SAMN08132700, study PRJNA421101) | hypersaline lake metagenome | isolation source: celular fraction 0.22 microns magnesium sulfate-rich crust from ephemeral... | place: Spain: Penahueca Lagoon, Toledo | collected 2011-07
TCCGGCTTCTGTCTGCGGTCGCTGTCCGCTGGACGAACTGTGTTCAGAAAATATTCCTTGTAAGCGAATAAAAATACAAACCCGTTGATGGCGGACAGCCTGCAATGGGCTCCTTTCAGTTAGATTCTAAACAGTTGTTCGAACCGATCCTCGAAGAGCTCCCGCTCGGAGTCGTCGTCCTGTCGACGGATGGGACCGTACAGTACGCGAACTCCTTCGTCGAGCGGCTGTTCGGCTACTCGCCAGGAGAGATTGTCGACAATCCGTTTAGTATGCTGTTTGTGACTGATGACGAGGCTCGGGCGCGGACCGATATCAACGACGCTCTCGACGCAGTAGCCGAACGTGGAGGTCACTCCGAATGTCGGGTGGCTGGGCTCCACCGTGACGGGACTGAGTCAGTGAGGAAGCTTGTGATGGACTGCTGCGAACTAGCTGGCGAGCGGTATCTACTCGCTGTCGTTGCAGCGGCAACCGACGAGAACAGCTGTAAGAACAGCCTTGCCGAGATGAGTGACTGCCTTCCGGAGTTAGCAACGTCTGGGTCACCAGCCGAGATCTATACGCAGGCAGTCGAGACGGCCCGCATTGTGTTCGACTACTCGATAGCGGTGATTGAATCGTACGACGAGGACGCTGGTCAGCTCAACCCAACTGAATGGACACCGGAAGCCGAGGCACTGACAAACGGTCCCCGGTTGTTCGGTACGGAGTGGTCGTTTCCCTGGCGGATATTCTCTCGACAGCAGGGGGAACTCGTCTTGGACGTGTCGGCGTACAACCGGATCGATAGCGACGAAACGCCGCTTCGAAGCGCCATGTTGCTCCCGATCGGCTCGCATGCTGTCTTCATTGTTGGCGCGACAGAACCGGACAGCTTCACTGAAACGGATTTTGACATCGCAACTATCCTCGTCGCAGCGACCCAGGCAGCCATCGAGCGCGTCGACTGCGAACAGACGGTCCGACAGAAACAGACGCAGTTGGACCAGCAGTCGGAGTCGCTGGATCGGATTCGTCGCCTGAGCGATCTTACCCGTGAACTAACGAGTGGGCTGACCGAAGCCGAGAGCCGAGAGGGGATATTTCGAACCGTCTGCGAGCGACTCGTCACGTTTTCGCCCTATCAGTTCGCGTGGTTCGGAGCCCGTGATGCGACGGGCGCGGTGGTGCCGAAAGCCGCCGTCGGGAGCGACGGTTCGTCGCTCAATACGTTCGAACAACCGTATATCGACGAGCCGACCGACCACGGGACAGTAAGTCGCGTACTCCGCGAACGGACGCCACAGGTCGACAACGCACTCCACAAAGACCCGCCGTTCGAACCGTGGCGCGAAGCCGCGATTCAACACGGCTACCGCGCATATATCTCGATTCCAGTCATCTATCAGGGAACCCTATACGGAATCGTCTCCGTGTTCGCCTCGGAAGCCGACACGTTTGATTCGTTGGAGGTGTCGGTACTCCAGGAACTCGGTGGGATTGTCGGCTACGCGCTGAACGCCGACGAGCGGAGACAGTCGTTCGTGAGCGAACAGTCGACCGAGCTGGAATTTGCGGTTCACGACCGCTCGGAGTCGTTGTTTGCGCTGGCGACCGACGTTGGCGGTGTGTTCACGCTCGAAAACCTCATCGAGCGTCCCGATGGGAAGACGACCATGTTTTTCGCCACCAGCGGCGCGAACGCAACCGAGGTTATGGCCTGGGCCGAGGACCAGTCGTCGGTGACCGAAATTCGACTGTTGACCGACCGCGAGGAGGAGTGTTTGTTCGAATGCGTCCTCGACGAGTCGACCGTCTGGTCGCAACTGCTCCAGCGTGGCGGGATGGTCCGGGAGGCCACGGCGACGCCGGAGACGACACAGATCGTCATCCGAATCCCACGGACTGCCGAGCCTCGGGCGTTCGAAATGGTTCTTCAGGAGCGTTTCGGTGCTGTCGATTTGGTTGCCCGACAGGAGTACAACGAGCCGATACTGACCGCCGAACAGTTCGAAGCGGAGTATAACAATCAGCTGACCGAACGGCAAAGAGAGGTGCTACAGACGGCATACTATGCCGGATTCTTCGAATGGCCACGGGAGATCAACGCCGGGGAGTTGGCCGATATCCTCGGGATCGCACAGCCAACAGTGAGCCGCCATCTCCGGACGACTGAACGGGAATTACTCTCGATGGTGTACGATGATCGGTGAGCAGTTAGGACGTCAACCACGCTCGGTTCGCAGAATCGGTATACAAAGAGTCGGCTGTATCAGTGATGTGATGGAGGTAGTAGTAGTAGTAGCCACCTCAGAGTAATCACTGGTAGTGCTATCTCCGCTCTAAGACTCGGTCGACATGAAATTCATAGACCAGCTGTTCATTCCGTCGACCTTCATCAGATCGGCCCAGTTCATCTATACGGGCTACGAAGTCGTCGTCGGACGGGACGGATACGCGTTCATTAGTCGGATTGGTCGAACGCTGTTCGGCCGTAGATACCGATGGGTCGACCCGTCAGGCCGCAGTTTCGAGTCGCATCTTGAAGTCACTCCCAGTACAAATTAATGATTACTGATAACCTATTTGAGTAGGCAGATGATTCTTTATGAACTAACACCTGACTAATAGTAGAGGGTCATCATCGATTATCATCTCTACCGGTGATGTTCCCCCGCCCTCTCCTGCTACATCAGTATCCCCACTGATGTTATGTCTGAAATGAAAATCTCCCTCCCCCATTTCCAGTTCAAGAAAGCCTCTGCCCCTACACAGTCATTTCTGAAGGTGAGAAACAGTTCCCCCGCTTGCCCCTCCACTAGGGACTATGCGCTTGGAGAGTATAGGTCTCCCACATTTCCCTACAATTTTGAGTGTTTGATTAATCGAGTTGCGGAAATAGCAGTACTGAATCGGTAAGTTGAACAATCTCAAGAAGGGTGTCCCTTGGCACCCTTCATAAACGGGGTGCCCCCGCACATTGCTATTGCATGGGTCTCGACCAGGACCCAGAATGAACTATACAATGTTTGTTTACTAATATATTACTCACGACACAAAACTAATGCCTGAATGGTATTCACAGTAGCTCAAAATCGATTGCTTTTGTCATATTATTCTATTTTGTCAGTAACACGGATATCGATACCACCGTCACTCCAGATACTAACGGTGACATTTGTGAGACGTATCTGGACGCTAATTTCTATATCGGATGTCTCTTTGAAGAGATTATCGAGAGCCTCTGGTTGGATGTGATGATATAGATCAAATTCGTCGGAGGACAATGTTGTATTTTCATGTGCTTGGACTGCTTCATAAATCGCTTCGCTAAGTGGGATATTCTCGCTGTCAGGGTAATATCGACGATGCTCTGGATGATCCATAGCACATTATAGCTTCCATCTGTCACTGCTAAATCTCTATTACCATATAATGGAGTTCATTTTGGAAGCTACCGAATCATTTTCATTGTTCAGTATCCGTCAACTCAATGTTACTCCAAGGCTCTGTTGGAAGTCATAGGTAAACATCCGTTCGGCGAATGTGGCAAAGCCATGGTTGACCCGTCGCTCTAGGCGGCTGTTTCATTAGGGATACTCAACAGGTCTCTTCGTACTGTGTATCCACCAAAACCGTTCGAATTGGTCCAGCGAAGTTCCCCAGCTTCCCCCTTTACGAGGTGACATCGCTATCTCAATTATCCACATGGAGTCAACAAGAATCAATTGCCCCCACAACTGTTTCTTGTCTTTCTGGAAGCCTTTTCCCCCGTTGTGCTCCCATTGCCCTCCAGTAGATACTATGCTACCGAGGAGGATAGACGCAAGGTTTCACATCCAAACTCGTTTATATACAAATCTAAGTTTACCCTCCTTACGTCTCAAATCTCTGGTTCAAAAGTTGCTTGTGACCACGTCGGAGTAGTACACTACAGGCCAACGAAGAAATGTTTAGTTCGGTTGCAACATCACCGAGGCGTACATCTCTGGGCGTATTAAAATACCCCATCTCAAGTGCCGTTCTGAGTGCATGCTCCTGCTTGGTTGTGAGTACTGACTCGTCTTTCGAGGATTCAAAACCCACTTCTTCAAACAGTGACGTGAGTTCAAGAGCAATAGAATCTGTCGAAACGTCTTTGAAAAACTGAGAGACATTGGTTCGCCGGGGAAACCGGAGTTCGAATTTCCATCTGTCGCTATCCCCTCGTGCAAAAAGAAGAACACCATCATTTTGAACGATATTGGAGATGAGTTGATGTTCTTGTTCTTCCCAGATCAGTTTGTATAGTCTCCCGTCATCGAATTTCTCAACGATCGTGACCGACGTGATATCCGGTAGTCTATTTGCCGTTTCTTCAAATAGCTCGTAATTTGTGTGGTTCCAGACGAAAACATACGGAAACGTCCCCTGACGCATCGGAACAATGCGTTCTATCTCGATCTCAGCACTAGACTGGTTTTCGATACATTGTCCAAGAACAAGGCTGTTTGACGGTGCAGTGAACTCTGCGATGATACTCATCGGTCATTGATCTACAACACCCTTCGATAAAACCGGTCTTGACAGTTAATATACAATTACTGAGTCAGGATAAAAATTCAGATAATAAGGATATACAAGATGTAAAATGGGATCTACTACTGCGATACTAGCATCTTGGGTCAAGCAGATGCAACTGTGCTTTACTTAGAGCGTCTATTCATCGGGATTGACCCCTAATTTCAGTCATCTGATCTTGCCGCGCTTGCTATCAATTGTTTCAACTGTGTTCGTCATGCCATAGTAAACACAAGAGTATATTCACTCATACTTCAAAAACAATAATAATTCCGACACTATAACATACTAACTATCACCCCCATGAACTTGGAGACCACACCAAACAAAGAATTGCCGAATGTGTTAGAAAATATACGACCTAGCAATTATCCATTAGAAAATATTCCAGATGAACCCCCCAACTCACATACAATTCACAGAAAAATCGAACACGTAAGGATCAGTGATGACCTTCTTATATGTTATGACTCTATTCGAAGTGATAATGAACTTGCTGTTACTGGACGGGTCATAGCCCAAACTGAAAAGTGGGTATTGTTAATTGAACCAGCACGATTGAATCCAATACAATCATACAATCGATGCCTCCGGATTAACATTCCAGAAAACACAGATTCGTGTTTGAAAATCTTTAGTTACAACTCTCCTTGGTTCATTCAAGAAGAGAACGTAGGTATTCGACCAATTCATAAAAACACTCCCTGTCGATATCAGAATGAGAAATACTAACTGATATCTCTCCAGTTAATATTAATTACTATGACGTTACTTCTCTTGCAAAATTCCCGGACAACCCTGACGAATATAATTATATTAATAGAGAATGTGCATCAAAAATACCAATTCCAAGAACAAAAGATTAGTTCAGAAATATCCTTTCTGCACACTCAATTCAACACGTACAATGAGTTTCCAGATATTGAACCATCGTCATCGGTGGTGGACTTGACGAAGAGCGTCAGTTGTAGCCCTCCCCGAGATACAGAGGTATTATTTAATACCGGAGAAGTAGTTTTGGCCTCCTGAACTACAGCCCCTTCTTTAATTGAATCACACCGGTAAGTATCCAACGCGAATGACCAGCCGATTCAGTTACGTGATTAACGAAATGAACACTGAACGAACTGTTCTCTGACACACACAATATAAATCAATGGTAACTGACCTAAAAAGGTGGGTTCGATCTGTCGTTCCTTCGACAGCGTGTATCTCCCACGACGTCTACTGGCCGTTTCCGGATATTGCCTACGCCGACGTGTTCGAGTTCGTTGATCGGTTTGATACACACGACGAGAAGGGGCTGGTTGGCGTCTACGACAAGTTGATTGACAAGGCGAGTTGTGATCCATTCGACGACAGCAAGGAGGCCGTCGACGCCTTCGAGAACGGTGAATGGGAGTCGCTGTTACTATACAACTTAGCCAACGAACACGGGAACTCGCGGTCCTTGCTGGCCTGTATGTTCCGCAGTCAGATTTCCGAATGAAGAACCTTGCTCCTCCGAGATCATGAGCAGTAGTGCCGAAATACTATTTGTCATCCTCAAATATCTCAGCTGGAATACCATGTCCAGTTAGATCATCTATTATATCTTTTTCAAACTCTTCCGTATCTGTCGTCCAATCAAGGAACTGTTGTTTATGTGTCTCATATTCTTGTCGTACATTTCGCAACCGCTCATGGTTCTGAGTGACTCCAATATTCCTCATTTTACGTCTCAGCACTTCACCAAATGTTGTTAGAATGAATATCCGTCGTACACTACCGTCTCTCAGAGCTTGATCGGGCATAATCAGACCTAGACCAACTGCTTCATCTCTACGTTTATGTAGTGTCCCCCGACTGGCATCGAGTAGGTCGTCTATTTCATCAAATCGATATCCCTGTCTATCTAAGAGTGATATTAATTCAACTGCTCCTGTACGAGTGAGAAAATTGGAAACTCCACTATAATCTATCTCATCAAAACCAGGCAGATCTTCTTCGATGTCGTGTGGCATTCATCAATGCTAATACTACTGGCGTATTCATTCTATATTCTGGTCTAAACTGAACTAAAGTATAATCTGAACTTTAGTATTTTCTGCACTTAGATTTGATCTATATCTAGATACAGCTAAATCGCTTATAGATGATTACTACCTAGTCTCATTCGGAAATTCGGAAACTACACTCTGACAAATAAGTTCAATTTGAATCTATTGTCTAAACAGCCATGACGCTCTACAATATCCCCCATTCGCTAATTAGGAGGTCTATCTGTTAATGACCGATGACAATCCACGACTGCTAAGTCTAACAGAACAAGCAGACAAAATCATCGACAGTGATACTGATTGGATCACGTTAGCAGAAAAATTAGTTGTTAAACGGTACAAATATCGTGATAAGTACGATCATTGGCACTCATCACTACCGTTTCGGCCGATGTTCCTGTCGTATTTATGGGCAAAAACAGAGAATGAGTCTCTTTCTGGGGTTCCTAGTCAACTTGAAAACCAACCCGAACTCGCAGAGGCCTTCGGATTCGATCCAGACGATCTGCCTTCGAGTAGTACGTTTCGGCCGGTTCGAATGCAAGGGAGATTTGGTAATTTACAACATGCAGTTGAATCTGCTGCCGAGGAGATACAACAATTAGGACTCGAACGTGGATCTGAGATTGGGTATGATCCTCTAGAATCATCACACAGCGAAAATCAGGACGATCCCCCGTCGAAGAGGACAGTAGACCGCTTACTGCGAAAAAATAGTAGGGAAGTTTTGAAAGAGCTGAAGTCACTCGTGATTCCATCAATGTCGCTGCCACGGCCTGATAATCCAGTCTACGAGGATGATGAACTTCTCGTGTTAGAAGCGATTGCAGCGATCAAGCTGGAAGCAGCAAACAACGCAGGAGATTCGCTTGCGGATGAAAAGAATCCAGAAGGCGATCTTGAGGCACCATTTTATGCTGATGGCCCAGACGGTGAAACCCTTCTTGAGGCGATCAAAAAACTCTCAATCGACGAGATTACCGAGATGATGAACCATGCGCTGAAAAAGACGTATCTTCGAGCGAAGCCGCGAATCGAAGAACTTGAAAACGATAACGGAATGCGATTCGGCACGCGGGCGAAGATTGCCCTCGATATGACGTACGTAGCTTATTACGGCGAAAGGGAGGGTATGAAGTGGGTTCAGGGCGCTCCTGACGACAAGAGTTATAATTGGTGTCATAAATTTGCCACAGCTACGATTGTAGGTCGTAATACCCACTATGTCGTTGCTGTTTGTCCACTTGGAAACATTGAACACATTGAGAACCACGCTTATCCTGGCGATAACGACTCATATTATGTGGGTGACGTTACTCGTCGACTACTAGATCTCGCAGATCAGTACGTCAATATCCGATGTGTCTATGCAGATCGTGAATTCCACGCCACTGATGCACTGACGACACTGAAAGAGCGTGATTTGAAATTTGTAATTCCGGCAGTAAAAAATAAACATCGTCTCGGAAAGAAGTGCGACAAGTTTGAAATTCTGAAACGTGGCCACAACGAAGAGAACGATACACCCCTGTATGTAGAAAGGGACTACCCGATACACGGCTCAGTTAAATATGGTCCCTCAAACGCGAAGGTGAGGGCACATATCGTTATTTTGCCGCCAGATGAGGACGATGAGACACATGAAGAAGGTTCTCCCCAACCGTTTCTGACCAATTACGATGTGAATGATAAGATCGCCCTGGACCGCCGGTGGGCAACGAAACAGATTGAACAATATAGTGATCGAGCTGCGATTGAAAATTCATACAGTTCGATAAAGAAATGTGCCTCGTGGACAACCTCGAAAGAATTCGAGGTACGGTGGTTTCATTTTGCCTTTGGATGCTTAGTCTACAATGTATGGCTCTTGGTTGATTTTCTGACTCAGGAGCGTACCGGTGAGATCGAGATACGAAAACAACCACGAATCACACTATCTCGGTTCTTAGAATTCCTCAAGCGGGAGCTGGTTACACTCCTGTAGTACCCGCTCCGAGTTAGTCGCTGTGAGAGGCATCACTACTCAACGAAGTTAATTTCGTCTATTTTTGCAGATTTATAATGTACTGAGAGATTTCTTACACTAACAGAGTTAATTTGACGTAGGTTTTCGAGTATTCACGCTTCTAAATCAGAGATCTCGTGAACATTTTCCGGAGCATTCGCAACAACACGGGACGTATTTGATATCGCAGAATGTGGTTTATGAATCGGCATACGACCAGACCGATCCGAGCTCGTCGACAGTGATATCCTCCGCGAGCGCCCCAATGTCGACCGAATCAGGGGTTTTGGACGGATACTTCCGCTCGAAGTAGCCGTAGATGTTTGTCAGGTCGCGTTCCAGCAGCTCGTCGCTGTTTTCGTGGTCGGTCGGGACGGCCTGCGGCCAATCGAAGATCGTGATTCCGTAGGGTACAGCCCTTCGAGGGCCTCGTACTCCTTTTCGGCGGCTTTCCGGGCGGTGTAGAGCCACGAGACGTGGTTGCGATCCGAGGTGTACTCCCGCTCACGGTCGACCGCCCGGAAGTTCGTATACCCCTCGCGGTGGTATTTGAGCGCCAGCGGCTGGAACGACATCGCCTCGTAGACGTCGCTTTCCTTGCCGACACCGAGCGGTGCGCCGACGCCGTCGATCGTGTCCCGCTCCGAGAAGCTCCGCAAGGCGAGGGCGTCGTACCCCTCGAAGGTGAGCTGGTAGCCCTCGTACTGGATCGTCTTCCGCTGGATGAGCTCGTGTTGCATACAGCGGTCGATGCGGTACTCTATTTCTTCGCTCGTGAGGCTCGAATACTTCGGCAGTTTCTCGCGTTGAACCCACTCCGAGAACCGCATCCCCTGCTCGATCCCCGACAGCAGATAGAAATCCTCGGGTTCGAGGTCCCTGAAGAACGCCGCGACGTTCTGAACCATACCCAACGGAAGCCACGACGGCCTAAAAGCCCGACGAGTCGACCGATGCACCGTGCATAAACTATATTTTGCTATATCGAATGTGGGTTTCGGAGGTCAAGGTCGATTCGTCTCTGCTGAGTCATGGAGAGATCCTGCTGAAACGACGCTCGTCGGGGTTGAATTGAAATCTGACCGGTCGAACCGAATCGGTTATCGCTCGCGGTACAGGATGGCGGCTGTCGATACGACTGCGGTGAGTCCGGTGAGGGGACCGAATCCGGGTGTCGAACTCTCGGTCGACCCCTCACCGGTCGAGTCGCTGGCTTCGGCCTCGGTGTCGTCCGACCCTGCCCCGCCGGTACCCTCACCAGCGGTCGGGTCGTCTGCTCCGTCTGTCGTGTCGGCCGCCGCGGAGATGGTGACCGTATCGAGGACCGTGTTTCCGTGCCGAACCTCGTGTTCACCCGGCTCCTCGAAGGAGTAGGCCGGATCGAAGTAGATCTCCATCGGCCCACGGACACCCGTATAGAACGTTCTGGTCTCGCCGTTGAAATCCAGCGTGAGTTCGAGCGTTCCCTCACAGCTCTCGTCGGGCATCGCGTTGATGTTCCATCTGATGTCGTCGTCGGGTGTGATTCGGTCGACGTTCTCGGGGTCGACCCAGCCCTCCTCCCCTTTGTAGACTGAATAGATCGAGACGGATGTCACGGTGAGCGGACACCGCCCAGCATCGGATTGGGCTTCGATCTCTGCGACGCTGATATCCTCTCTCACGTTGATTCGTCGGCTAGCGCCCTCGACGGCGACGTTGCTGTCGGCAACTGGGACGGCCCGGATCTGATAGGCTCCAGTCGACGAGGGGGCAGTGGTATCGAACGAGACGACGTTTGATCCGGAGCCGAACGATACGTCCTTCGTCTCGACCATCTCATCACCGACGTAGAGTTCGACCGCTCCGTCGACGTTTGCGTTCTCTCTGTTGATTATCTTGAACTGGACTTCCATTCGCTTGCCGGGTTTGACCCTCGCGTTTTCGATCCATCCCTCGGTTCCGTCGGGCACCGAAATCGAGTCGAATTTGACGCCGATCTCTGGTTGGAGGATGTAGATCTGTCTGGTCCACCGCTGGTCGTCGATTCGCACTTCGTACTCGTAGCTACCGGATTCTAGTCCGTCGGGGATCGTATGATCCACGGAGATCTCACGTCTTTCACTCCCATCGAGATTCAGTTGGCGGGAATCGAGTTGTTCCCCATTGAGATAGAACTCGATCTGCTGGGAGCCAGCAATGCCGTTGTTTTCGACTGTGAGATCGAGACCAACGGTCTGGCCCGGTGCCGCCTCGTAGTCGACGCTCTCATCGTCGAAGTGGAGGTTTAGCCCTGCTCCACGCTCGATTTGGGTCACCTCGAAGGCCGGGTTGACTGCGCTCTCGCTGAGCGCCATGCTGCTGTCGAGGAGGTCCTGTTCGGCTCGGTATCGCTCGCCATCGACAGTCACATACAGTGTGACTGTGGTGCTTGCGGGGTCGTCTATCGTCCGTGTGACCGTCGGGCCGGTCGCATCGATCTCCCCATCGCCATCGAAATCCCACTCGTAAGCCTCGGCCTCGCCGTCGTACCACGACCGGTCGAGGGCCGCGATCGCGCTCGGGGTCCGTGCGTCGAAGGTGACCTCACTGCCCGGCTCTGGAAGGAATGGATCGTAGGTAAATCCGGCCAACGGTGCCCCGCCCTCGGCCAGTCGTGACTCCTGTTCGGGAAGCTGGTCGTAGAACGTCTCGACGAGTGCCGGGTAGTCACTCTCCGAGAGCGAGGCCACGTCTCTGGGGTCCGATTCGGTATAGAGCATATCGAACCCCTCGCGGCCGTACTCGTGGAGGACGAACTCGGTGAAAAGCGAGAGATCGGCGTACTCCTCACCGGTGGCGTCTTTGGTCGTCATCTCGATCTCCTCGGCACGGAACGATGCCTGCTGCCGAATCTCGCCCGCCGACCGGTCGAGGTAGGACGCTGTGCCCTCGACAAAGACGTCGAACTTGTCGATACTTCCAGGGGGATCGATCCACGCGCCACCTTCCATCGCTTTCGCCTGAAACCGATGGGTCAGTTCGTGATAGAACACGCTCCGGCTGTCGCTCGTGACGTAGATTGTCGCCTCGACACCGCTTTTATAACAGCCCCTCGCGTCGGCCGACTCGCAGTCGAGGTCCGCTTTCTCGACTACTCGTACCGGAATCTTCTCGTCGACCGGCTCGACACCGAACCGCTGGAACAACACCTCGTAGTAGTCATCGGCGAAGCTGGCGACGGCCTCGGCGTCGCCCCGGTTTCCGTCGGTGTAGCTGATGGTGAAGTAGTCGGTTTGGATTCGGTCGTCGGTCGACTCTTGGCCCGCAGCCCCACCGGGAACGGCGACCACTGCCAGCAGCACAGCGGCGAGACAGACCCCCAATACCACGGCGGCCCGATGCGATCTCATCGGTCCTTCGGACGACCGCTCCAGCCGCCCGTTCGTGTTCTACGTGACCGCTTTTCGATTCTCCCAACCGGTGTATCCGCATACACTCTCATACCAACCCGATTGGTTTTCCTTCAATTATTTCTTTTTATCATGTGTTAAATGCTAGGAAAATGGGTTTGATAGCTGTCCGCATCGATATCCAATGCTGTAGGTGCGAATCTGACTTTCCCGTTTATGTCCCGCGGTGGACGATCGCCAGATCGCAGTCGACGTCGTGGATTCGCTCGAAGGTGGGCGTCGAAAAGAACCGTGAGGCGACGCTGCGGTCGGTGCTTGCGCCGACGATGGCCACGTCGTAATGTGAGGCATTGGCGCGGAGGAACTCCTCGACGGGAGTGTAGCCGATCCGGGTTTCGATCGGGGCGTCGAACGACTCCACGAGGTTGTCGAGCATGGTTTCGGCCTCTCGGCGCTCGGTGTCGGAGTCGACACAGCTACAGGCCGAAATCGTCCCGGTCGTCAGCAGCCGGTGGGCGAAATCCAACATCGTGTTGGCCTGCTCGCCCGGCCCGCGAACCATGACGAGCAGTCGGTGCCACTCGGTTCGCCCGGTCGTGGGTCGGAAGACGACGGTGTCGGTCGGGCCGTTGAGGAGCGTTTTGACGAACCGACTCGGTGTTCCGTCCTCGGCCTCGTAGGGGCTGACGATCAGGTCGCAGTTCTCGGCGGCGGAGGTCTGGAGGATCGTCTCTCCGGCCGAACCGTCTTCGGCGACGACCACGAGCTCACAGGGAACGTCGACGGTGGCAACGACCAGATCCTGGAATCGTTCGAGTCTGCGGCGGAGCCGGTCTGCGATCTGGGCCTCCGCCGCACGGGTTACTTCCTCGTCGTCGACCGCGCCGGTCGTCGTGGCATCGACCTCGGCTTCGACTTTGGATTCGGTCTCGGCGATCGTCTCGGGGCTCACCGTCTGCATCAGCACGACTTTCCCCGCCTCGTGGGCCGCAGCGAGCCGGGCGGCAAACAGCACCAGTGACTCGCAGTCGTCGCTCCGAATCGGGACGAGTACCTGATCATCGCCGTGGGTCGACTGAAACAGGTAGCGGGCCCGCTCCTCGTAGAAGTGTCGGCGCCAGACGAGGAACACGCCAGCGACGATGAGGCTGGAGACGATGATGCCGCCGACGTAGGTCAGCTGCTCGGAGCCGGTGACCAACACGAGCAGTGCCGACGAGAACGCCGAGGGCTCTTCGAGCGACAGTGCCCACGTCACGACGCCAGTGAGGAAGATCCCGAGGGCGGCGGCCCCGGCGTTGACCCGCATCTCGCCGAGTGTTGCGGCGGTCCAGTACTCGCCGGTCAGCGCCAACACGAGCCAGCCACAGATCGCGCCCGCCGAGATGCCGCCGACGAACCGCCGCGGGGAGGCGTAGCGACCGCCCGGATTGGAAAACAGCGTGTAGGCTCCGGCTGCCAGCGGCGGATAGACGAGGAACGAGACGACCGGCGAGACGTTAGCGAGCCACGTCACGCCGCCGACGAGCAGCGGCACGAACACCAGCGCCGACAGATGAAGCAGGTTTTCGGGGTCCGCCAGCCAGTGGCGGATCGCCCGGATCTCTCGCCGCTCGAACCGCCGGAGCCGACGCTGGGCCGACTGATACCACGAGACGAGCAGCTCCAACATACGTTGGGTATAGCCGATACACGATGATGGCTCTTTGGCTCAGATCACTGCTGCAAGCGAAGCCGAGGAGAGCTGAAACG
>SDGW01001415.1_pt1 | contig 13702 bp, 8 predicted proteins | sample 2873831 | NCBI WGS metagenome assembly SDGW01 (sample SAMN08132700, study PRJNA421101) | hypersaline lake metagenome | isolation source: celular fraction 0.22 microns magnesium sulfate-rich crust from ephemeral... | place: Spain: Penahueca Lagoon, Toledo | collected 2011-07
GTCGAGAGTGTGCTTTCGCCGCTCGGGCGGGACCGATCCGACATTCGTCGAGAGCTTTCAGCCGAGAGAGATGCCGCTTTGAGCTCGTTCGGAGCCACCGATAAACTGTCGTAGTGGTCACCCACCCCTGGTTTCCGTCGTTTCCTTACACCCCACCCCAGATTTCCGTCGTCCGCACCCACTCTGTAGTAGGGGCCCTACTCGCGAGTCCAGTTCTGCATCTTATGATCGTAAAACGTAATCAGAAACGTTCACCGATCACGATTCGAGTCGCAACTACGACCAAAGCACTCGACTGAACTGTCGATACAGTATTCCATTAGCAACATGACTTTGATTTCCATCTACGCACCGCAGATCGACACGTTATGGCAAGTCAGACTTTTCAATTGACTAAGATGCTTGTTGATTATCGTCGACCAATTAACGCAGATCGAGCTACAGTACCGGTTGCGTTGTCATAGTTTCTCTTCTTCGTGCTGCAGTTTCCGACACTGGTACAGTAGATACATGAGCGGAACGAGTAAGATTGCAAAGATTAGCAGATCAAGTACGACGAGGACATGTGCAGCCGATCCGGCTTCGACGAGCGGATACGCAGCGAGCGCAAGTATGAGGAATAGAAGATCAGCCACGAAGAACATCTGGAGAACCATTTCGTACTCACGTACGCGCTCCCAGAATCTATCAGCGAACGTGTTCATACCACCGGAGTTGGCAACAAGGGACAAAAGCGTTGTCACTCAATATGATCGAATCTGCTATTGTGTCCCAGTCGCAGATGCCGTATCTACTGAGATGCGTACTCAGGGTTCCATCTTTCGAGGTGATCTTGGCAACGCCCTTTACGAAAGTACTATCGTAAAAACCGAGGTGTAGTTCCGGGAATACAACTTCGCGGAAGCGGAAGTTTTGCCGTCGAAGTGAACATACTCATCCTTCACGAAACATAATCTACCTTGGCGACGATGAAGATAGAGAACGGTCTTTGCGGGGGTTATCAGGCAGATATTCGGCTTACTCAGGTTGGTTTACTCTTTGGGAGAAGAAGACTGTCTGTTGACGTTCACTTGGATTCACGCCAGAAGTGAATATTATCTCATCACTGAAGATCAACGAATGCAGCCCCGTTCGCTTACCCGCATCTTCCGGAGAGGATTCTCACGACCGTCCCAGCTTTTGAGCGCAAGTACCGAGCTTCGGGGCCGTCGCCAACATATCTACCATCATACCAAATGTATAAGTATGATAAACCAGAAGTCAGTATTCGTATGTCAGCAGACAACCCTGACGACGGTGGGGAGCGTATGCGCTCTCACCGTCGACACGTTCTGAAAGGCATCGCAGGTGCCGGCGCCGCATCACTCGCCGGCTGCTTCGGCAACAGCAGCAACAGTGAGGGGTCGAATCGACTCCGCGTCGAGATGGGCAACCAGCCCGATCAGATCAACTACAACCCCTTCGGGCAACAGACGCCCGGCGTCCTGAACAAGATCATCTTCGAGCAGGGTGCGCGGTGGTACGCCGACGAGGAGCGGTGGGTGCCATTGCTCGTCGAGAACTGGGAGTACCCCTCGACGGTCCAGGCCGGCGAGACGGTCCAATTTACTCTGTACGATGGCTACACGTGGTTCAACGGCGACTCCTACACCGCCGAGGACTTCGTCGGCCAGATGCGCTGGCGAAACGTGAACAACGACGGCGTCTGGGAGTTCCTCGACGACGTCGAACAGACGGGCGAGTACTCCGTCGAGATGACGCTCGCGGAGAAGATCGACACGCGTCTGTTCGAGAACGCGCTGTTCGGCATGGGCGACGCGCCGACGAACTGGACGTTCAAGTTCGATGTTTTTCGGGACTATCTCGAACGGATGGAAAACGCCGAATCGAGCGAGGATCAGAGCGCGATCCTTCAGGAACTCGCCGAGAAGCGTTTCTCGCTCGATGAGGTCACGGAGAAAGGGCTCGGGAACGGCCCGTTCGTGCCCTCGGAGGCGACGGCCAACCAACTGCTCCTCGAAAAGTACGAGGACTACGAGAATCCCCACATCTCGGCGAGCGACATCCAGTTCGACACGATGGAGGCGCTCCCGCTCCAGGGGCCCCAGGAGAAGCTCCGATCGCTACGCAACAACGAGGTGGACGCGCTGCACAACGTGGCGTTCAACTCCTCGCAAGCCGACCAGATTCCGGACAACTACGAGTCCGTCAGGTTCTACAGTCACAGCGGCGAGTCGATCTCGTTCAACTGCCGGCGGGAACCGCTCGACAACCAGCGCGTTCGGTGGGCGCTCTCGAACGTGCTCCGGGCGAAACACGATACGCTGATGCAGAACCTGCCGCTCTCCGACGTCAACAAGGAGGCCGTCAACCTCTCGGCGGGGATGTCACAGCCGCTCGTCGACGAGTGGCTCGGGGACGTCAAAGACCAGTTCATGCAGTTCGACGGCGGAACCGAGCGCGCGACCGAACTCCTCGAAGGAGAGGGGTTCACTCTGGAGGACGGCACGTGGTACAAGCCCGACGGCGAGCAGTTCACGCTCACGTTCCGGGACGCCGGGTTCCACAGCAACCGGACCCAGACCGCGTCGCGGATCTTGAGCGACTTCGGCGTCGAAACCGAAGCGATCATCGTCGAGGCAACGACGTACTTCGGCCAGACGCTCCCTGATCGGAACTACGACCTCACGAACTGGTGGGTCGGACAGTCCGCGCCGCTGCCGTACGAGGGGCTCCAGAAGCACCTCGTCAACGAGGCCTGGGTGACCGCGTACCCGCTCGGCGTTCCGTCCGTTTCCGACTGGAACGGTGAAGGTACGAGCGAGTTCGTCATGGAGGTACCGCCGATCGGCGAACCCGAAGGCGAACTCAGGGAAGTCAACCTCAGGGACCACCTCCAGGCGATCGCACAGGGCCAATCGAAGGAAGAACAGCGCCCACACATCCAGGAACTCGCGTGGTTCTGGAACTGGATGGACGCTTCCTGGGGTCCGTGGACGCTGTACATCGCCTCCGAGTACTACGACACCGGGGACTGGAGTTGGCCCGAAAGCGACAGTCCGGTCATGCAGACGCCCACCGTGCAGGACTGGCCCGTTCGGCAGGGCTCCCCGACCCCGAAGTAACCGGACGCTCCAGCCGACGACTGCTCGATCGACTCGTTCACGAGGACGTTCACCCACCGTCGTCCTCGATAGCGGCCTCTGTATATTTAAAAGAAGTTGAAGTGGCAGGTGCTGTTAGCGGAATCGCAAGACTGAGTGGTGTTTCCGGCCACTACCGGTCACACATCCGGAACCTTTTTACAAGATAGTCTCCGTGGTGTAGGTATGCAAGCTGAGGACGCGGAGTCGAAAGACTCCCCCAGCCTGGGGTTTCTGACCTCGGGAGAGCTGACAGACGAACAGGGCGCGGCACTCGACGCCGCCCGGGCGGTCGCGACTGTCGATCGGGTGACCCTGAACGAGCTGGCCCGCGGCGTCTCGGTGTCGTCGTTCGATGCCCTCTGGTGGCACCGTGACGTTCCGATTTCGGACGACACGCTCCCGTCGGGCGTCGTGGACGCGCTGACGACGTATCTCGACGGCGGCGGCGGACTCCTGTTGAGCTTACACGGCCTCGCTGCCGTCGAGACGCTGGAGATCGACCCCCGAGCGCCGGACCTCGTCGACGAGACGTACAAGCCCGTCCACAAGTGGGGCCAACGCCCCGCGGGGTTCCTGATCGGATCGCGGTTCGCCCAGGACGGCGTGTTCGAGCACTGCGAGCAACAGCGCGTCCACACCCAGCCGTCCCGTAGCGAATCGGCACCGCGGGTCGCCTACGAGCGCCGGCTTCCGCGACACGGAACGGTACTGGCGAGCGCCGCCGTCGGCGACGAGGACCTGCCGTCGGAGAACAGCGTGATCGGCTGGGAGGTCGGCGCCGGAACCGTCGTCGGCGTCGGTCAGCACTTCTCGTTCGACGGCGTGCCGTCGGAGTATCGGGAGTCGCTAGGGAAGGTCCTTCGCGGGGCGGTAGAGCACGTCGCGGCGGACGAGCCCGTCGCGTACGCTCGCCCCCGAACGAGCGAGGAACTCGCGCAGATCCGCGCCGACATCGACGACGATCACCACCGCCCCTCGTACCACTTCGCGCCGCCGGCCAACTGGATGAACGATCCGAACGGACTGGTCGAGTGGAACGGCGAGTACCACCTGTTCTACCAGTACAATCCCGGCGGCCCGTACCACGGATCGATCCACTGGGGCCACGCGGTCAGCGACGACCTCGTCCACTGGGAGGATCGCCCCGTCGCGCTCGAACCGGACGTCGACGGGCCGGACCGACACGGCTGCTGGTCGGGCTGTACGGTGCTCGACGACGGCGTCCCCACCTTCGTCTACACCGGCGGCGACGGCAACGATCAGCTCCCGTGTCTCGCCCGGGCGACCGACGACGATCTGAACGACTGGGCAAAGTCCGAGCAGAACCCGATCATCGACGGCCCGCCCGAGCGACCGCGAATTCTCTCGAACGACGACTGGAACGCCGAGTTCCGCGATCACGACGTCTGGCGCGACGACGGGACCTGGTACCATCTCATCGGCTCCGGCACCGAAGACGACGGCGGCACGGCGCTGTTGTATCGGTCGGACGACCTGCTCGACTGGACGTACGTCGGCCCACTCCTCGTAGGCGATCGCGACGCGGACGGCCCGATCTGGGAGTGTCCCGAGCTGCTCGACTTCGGCGACACGCAGATGCTTCAGGTCTCGAACTACGACAAAGTCGCGTACTTCCTCGGGACGTTCGACGGCGAGTCCTTCGAGCGAGAGCGGTCCGGAACGCTGGACCACGGCAACTACTACGCCGCCCAGTCGATCCCCGACGGCGATCGGTATCTCTCGTGGGGCTGGATTCGCGAGGACCGCGCCGCCGCCGCCCAGTGGGACGCCGGGTGGTCCGGCGTCATGTCGGTGCCGCGGTCGCTCTCACTCGCAGAGGACGGAACGCTCGAAGTACGCCCGGTCGAGGAACTCACGCGGCTTCGATCCGAGCGCACGACAATAGATGGGCAAATGATCACGCCCGACGACCCGCTGGTCTGTGGGGCGGCGGCCGGCGACGCGCTGGAGATTGACCTCGAGTTCGAACTTGACGACGCCGACGCATTCGAGCTCGTCGTGGCTCGGTCGGACGACGACGAGGAACGGACGCCGATCCGGTACGCCGACGACGGTCGGTTGGTCGTCGATCGGAACGATTCCAGCCTGTCCGACGCCGCGAACGCCGAGGCGCAGTCGATCGAGACGGTTCCGCCGTCCGACGACGGCATCGTTCGGTTGCACGCCCTCCTCGACGCCTCAGTCGTCGAGGTCTTCGTCAACGACCGCACCTGCGTGAGCAGCCGGATCTACCCGACGCGCCCCGACAGCACCGGCGTTTCGCTCGAAGCCATTGGCGGTGCCGTCACGGTCCACTCGGCCGACCTCTACTCGCTCGACTCCGCGTTCGACGACGGCGCCGAGCCGGAGGTTGCGACGGGTACCGGAGCGAACCTCGACTGATCCCAATGATCGTTAACTATATAATACCTCGAACTGTGATTTCGTCTGTCACAACTGAAAACACTATGAGAGTGAAAAATGGGTCGGAGGGTGTCCGCGCATGAACTACTACGTCAAGCGCGCGTTCCGATCGTTCGTGACGCTGGTACTCGTCATCACGATCACATTCGGACTGACGCGGTTGATGCCCGGCGGCCCCGTCGACTACATGCGGGCGAAGCTTCGTAAGCAGAACCCGGACATGCCGTCCGAACAGATCGACCAGCTGGTGCAGGCATACGTCGGCGTCAAACCCGACGAGCCGCTCTACGTTCAGTACTTCAATTACGTCACGAACGTGCTGCAGGGCGACCTCGGCGAGTCGACGTACTACAACGAGCCCGTCGCCCAGATCTACGCCGAGGCGGTCCCGTGGACGCTGTTCGTGCTCGGGACGGCGATGCTGGTCACGTTCGCAATCGCCATCTCGCTCGGCGCGCTGCTGGCCTACAAGGAAGGGAGCCGCCTCGACTCGGCGATCAGCACCGTCGCCATCGTGATGAACTCCATCCCCTACTACGTGGCGGCGATCCTCCTGATCGCGATCTTCGTCACGAACCTGAACATGTATCCGCTCTCCGGCAGGTCGAGTCTCGGCGTCACGCCGGGCTTTAACCTGCCGTACATCGTGGACGTACTGCGACACGCGACGTTACCGATGCTGTCGGTGATCGTCACGGGCTTTGGCGTCCAGACGCTCGCGATGCGGTCGAACAGCATCCGCGTTCTCGGCGAGGACTACATCCGCGTGGCGGAGCTGCGGATGCTTCCGACGAGCCGCATCGCGAACCAGTACGTCGCCCGGAACGCCATCCTTCCGATCTACACCGGCTTCATCATCCAGATCGGGTTCATCTTCGGCGGCTCGATCATCCTCGAGGATATCTTCCGGTACCCCGGTGTCGGGTACTACTTCTTCAACGCGATCACGGCACGAGACTACCCCTTGATGATGGGTGGGTTCCTCATCATCTCGGTTGCGGTCGTCATCGCGGTCACGATCGCCGACCTCACGTACGGACTGATCGACCCGCGAGCGAGCGCAGGAGGTGATTCCAGTGAAGCGTACTGATCAAGACCGCAACCCGATGGCCGACGGCGGCGAGGTCAACGAGGCGGACATTCCGCTCGGTAGCGTCGCCGTCGAAGACGTCACACGATGGGATCGGATCGCCAAGCAGCTCGGCGGGTACTGGAAGACGTTCCTGATGGCCTGGTCGGACTGGCGCTTCAAAGCGGGGTTCCTGATCCTCTCGAGTTTCGTACTCGCGGGAACGCTCGGCACATGGCTCGTCGAAGCCCCGACCTACCAGGACGGCGGCAAGTGGGACAGCCCGACGTACGTCGGCGAGAACCCGCTCGGCACCGACCAGTTCGGTCAGGACATCCTGGCGCTGCTGATCCACGCGACGCCGGACATGCTGTTGATGCTGGCCGGCGGGGCGATTTTCGCGACGGGGATCGGCGCGTTCGTCGGGATCGTTTCGGGCTACAAGGGCGGCCGCGCCGACGAGGTCCTGATGACGCTGACCGACACCGCGATGATGATCCCAGGACTTCCGCTGATCATCATCGTCGGGGCGATCTGGGAGCCGACCAGTCCGCTCCTCGTCGGGATCCTCGTGTCGATCAACGCCTGGGCGGGGACGGCCCGGTCGCTCCGCTCGCAGGTGCTCACGATCCGCGAGGAGGCGTACGTCGAGGCCTCTCGGATCATGGGCGTCTCGACCGGCTCGATCCTGCGCAAGGACATCACGCCCCAGCTACTGCCGCTCATCCTCGTCAACTTCGTGATGTCGGGCCGGGGCGTGATCTTCAACTCGGTGGCGCTGTACTTCCTCGGCGTGCTCCCGGTCGAAGGCGTCAACTGGGGCGTCATGCTGGAGAAGGCGTACAACGCCGGCGCCGTCACGTCGTCCGAGCTGTTCTACACGGTGCTATGGCCGCTCCTGACGATCGTGCTCCTGTCGTGGGGGCTCATCATGCTCTCTCAGGGGCTCGACCGGGTCGTCAACGTCAGGGTACGGGATCGTCACGAGGGAGGGGACGCAGAATGACGACAGTGCTCGCACGATCAGTCCGGGCGGCGAGCCGCTCGCGGCAACCGCGGAGGCAATCATGAGTTCCGAATACGACACACACGAGAGCGACGCAGCGAGAGAAACGGACGCAACGCCGACCGACCAGGACGTGATCCTGGAGGTGCGAAACGCCTCTGTCGAGTTCGACATGGAACGCGGGACCTCGCGGGTCCTCGACGACGTCTCGATGGATATCCGCCGGAACGAGATCCTCGGCGTCGTCGGAGAGTCCGGCTCCGGGAAGTCCATGTTCGCCTCCGCACTGCTGGACGCGGTCGTCGATCCGGGCCAGCTGTCGGGCGAGGTGATCTACCACCCCGAGGACGGCGAGCCGGTCGACATCGCGAACGCCGATCGGGACCTGCTGAAGCGGTACCGCTGGAAGGAGATCTCGATGGTGTTCCAGGGCGCGATGAGTTCGTTCAACCCGACCCAGCGGATCCGGGACCATTTCACGGAGACGCTGAAGGCCCACGACCACAGCCTCAAAGATGGGATGGACCACGCGCGCCAGCTGCTGCGGGAACTCCATCTCGACCCCGACCGCGTGCTCGACGCGTACCCCCACGAGCTGAGCGGTGGGATGCAACAGCGCGCGCTCATCGCGCTCTCGCTCGTGCTGAAGCCGCGGGTCCTGGTGATGGACGAGCCGACCGCCGCGCTCGATTTGCTGATGCAGCGTTCGATCCTCAGTCTCCTCGAAGATCTGCAGGAGCGCTACGATCTCACGGTCGTGTTCATCACCCACGACCTCCCGCTGGTGGCCGGCCTGGCCGACCGCATCGGCGTCCTGTACGCCTTTCAGATGGCCGAAGTCGGGCCGACCGACGAGATCCTTCGCGATCCCGCCCACCCCTACACGCGGGACCTGCTCAACGCCGTCCCGAACCTCGAGACGCCGCTGGACGCGATGACGCCGATCGAGGGGCAGGCCCCCGATCCGGTCAATACGTCGACCGGCTGTCGCTACGCGTCGCGGTGCCCCCTTGCGACCGACGAGTGTCGGAGCGAGGACCCGCCGTTTTTCGAGGTGGGCGACGAGCACGAGACAGCGTGCTACCACTGGGAGCGGGCGCGCGAGGAAATTCCGTTCAACCCCGGTCGGAGCCTCGACGACGCCGAGACGGCCGACGTGACCGGTCACCAGTCCGACGACCCGGTGCTCTCGCTCGACGACGTCGACGTCCACTTCGAACAGGAGGGCGGGCTCCGATCGAAGCTCACGGGTGATACCGACACGGTCTACGCCGTCAACGACGTCGACCTCGACATCTACGAGAACGACGTGGTCGCGCTCGTCGGCGAGTCGGGCTGCGGCAAGACGACGCTCGGGAAAACTGCGATCGGCGTCCAGCGGCCGACCGACGGCACCGTCTCGCACCGCGGCGTCGACGTCTGGGAAGCTCGCGACAACAGCGACGACGGCTACGACGAGATCCGCTCGTCGCTCCAGATCATCCACCAGGATCCCGGCAGCTCGCTCAACCCAAATCGGAGCGTCCAGGAGACCTTGGCGACGCCGCTCAAGCAGGCCCAGCCCGAGCTCAGCTTCAAGGATCGTCGGGAGCGGATCATCGCGATGCTGGACTACGTCGGACTCTCGCCGGCCCGGGACTACGCCGAGCGCTACCCCCACCAGCTCTCGGGCGGCGAAAAGCAACGCGTCGCGCTCGTCCGCGCGCTGTTCATGAACCCGGACCTGATCCTGGCCGACGAGGCCGTCAGCGCGCTCGACGTCTCCCTGCGCGTCGAGATGATGGACCTGATGCTGGAACTGCAACAGCGCTTCGACACGTCGTACCTGTTCATCTCGCACAACTTCGAGAACGCCCGCTACCTCGCGGGGAAGGTCGACGGCCGGATCGGCGTGATGTACCTCGGGAACGTCGTCGAGATCGGCCCGGCCGAGGAGATCATTCCGTCGCTCGACCAGGCGGGCGGGAACGCAGACGGCGATCACGAGATCGCGTGCTTCCGCGAGTGTGAAGGCGATCACCCTTACTGGGACAGCGAACCCCTGGAGGGCGCCGACGGGGACGAAGCTATCTTCGGCCCCGACCGCCCGCCCGAAGAACGCGCGGCCCCCGACGGCGGCGTACGGGTCGACGACGCCGACGATGCGCGGGGTGAGGACTGATGAGCGTGAACGACGCCGACTGGGACACCGACGGCAGCCGGGACCGTAGCCGATTCGAGGGCTTGCTCGATCAGTACCGATCACTGCTGTACGCGTTCGGGGCGACCGGGCTGCTGGCTGCGATCGGCGCGGTGATCGACGTCGCAGCCGGGCCGATGTCCGACAGTACCAAACTCGCACACCAGATCGCCGGGCTGCTCGGTGCGGCAGCGGGGGCGCTGGGGATCTGTCTCCTGTGTGTGGTGGTGCTGTGGGGCATCCTCGTGGTCACGGATCGCTGAGCGCCGAACCCTTTTGAAGAATCGCCGTACGATGACGCCTCCAGCCGAATCGAAAGGCGGACACTCCGCCGGATCTCATGGCCGTCAGGCGGAGCCGCGATCCTCGTACGTGTCGAGGAAGGTCCGGATATCCGAGAGTGACGGCGTCTCCTGGTACTGTTTGAAGTAACTCGCCACTGCGCTGCCGAGCGCGAGCGTCGACGTGTCCGAGAGGTTCTCCGCACGGCCCAGGGCGATGCCCGCGCTGAAGTGATCCTCGAACGTTCCCTCCTCCGCGGGGTCGGAGATCAGCGCCGATCTGATCCGCTGGCTCCCGTCGGGCCCGGCGAGCACGGACTCTTTCGCCGATGTCACCGCGAACCGCGAGACGCCGATCTCCGCTTGCAGTGACTCGGCCGTCGCGGGAAGCGCTCGCTTGCCCCGTTCGCCCGAGAGGAGCATGTCGCCCAGGTGGGCCGCCTGTTCGCTCGTCGTCACGACCGTCACCGGGATGGCGTCGTCGAGGATGCGCAGCGACTCCAGGTCCGAGCGAAGCGTCGTCTCGGTCAGGTGGTCGACGTCGCTCGTACAGACGACGGCGTCGTCCGGCGGCGAGGACAACATGGGAAACACCTGCTCGTAGATCCCCTCCCAGATCGTGGAGATTTCGGGGATGAGCGCCCACCCGCCGATGCTCACGATGTCGGCCCCGTCGAGGCGGCTGGCGATCCGCTCCAGGGGAACGTACTCCCGTAGCGTCTCCCAGTTCAGCGCCTGGTGGCCGCCCGAATCGGTGAACAGAACCTTCCCGTCGCCGAACTGCAGATACTCCGTCACGGTCGGCGGCCCGAGGCTGAGGAGGGCCTCCTCGTCGAACACCTCGCTGAACTCGTCGCGGATCGGCTGTCCGAAGAAGCCGACGAGTTGCGCGTCGTATCCGACCGTGTCGAGCACCTGCCCGACGTGTGCGGTGTGTCCGCCGGGCAACCGCCTGCTCTCGACCCACTCGAACTGGAGCGTCTTGTCCTGGGCCGACGCTCGCGTCACCATCTCGCGGAGCGTGTCGAACTCGTCGATCTCGTCGTACATCCGCGGGCTCTTGCGTTCGCCGACCAGCGACCGGATGTAGTCGATGTAGCCGTCGAACCCCACGATCGCGTCGCCGCCGGCTACCGTCTCGGGGAGCTCGGTCCGGCAGGTCTCGATGTGTGTCAGGGTCTCGTCGTCGAGTTCTTCGGCCGACCAGTCTTCGTGTTTCTCCAGTTCGATGCTCGTCGCCATGAAGTCCTCGCGCTGGGAGTGCCAGCCGCCGACGGTCACCGTCCGCGGCGTCTCGTCGTCGCCCTCGACCACGTCAACTTCGAGGTAGGCGCGGTCGTCGAACTCCGACGCGTAGAACCCGGCGAGGCGCCCCTCGCGGGCGATCTGCTCGCCTGATACGTTGTTGTACCCCTCGAACCGCACCGTCAGCGTCCGGAGTGGGACCGAGTCGGTGAGCACCTCGAGATCGGCCAGGCAGTCGCGGATCCGGTAGTATCGCTGCGGGAGCGATGTAGAGCGCCGCTGGTCGGGGTTGACGGGATACCCGAGCGGCCAGACCGTATCCGAGAGAAATCGGTCGAACAGGAAGGCAAGCTCCTCGTCGGTGACGTAGAAGCCTTCCCTGGGCTGTCGTCGCGCGTCGGCGGTGCTCGGCCAGAAGAACCCCGCGCTCCGGTCCACGCTGAGGACGAGCGGTTCGCTGCGAACGGTCCCCCGGACGTAGTCCGCGAACTCGCGAACTGGACTGTTCAGGTCGATCCGGTCGTCGACGACGTGGCCCTCGTCAAGCCCCGTGAGAACGAGCCGAATCTGGACGTCGGCGTGCTCGCGCAACACGTCTTCGACGATCCCCAGTCTGTCGATCGAGGTCATCAGGAAGATCGTCCGCTCGGCGCTGTCGAGCAGTTCGGTGAGATACTTCTCGATCGTCGAGCGGTTCCGGAACTGCGCGACGCCGCTGTCGACGTCCGAGACCGACTTGTGGAACTCCTCGAGGGCGTTTTGAACCTGCTCTACGTGGGTCTGTATCGGCCCGAGCGTCTTCGTCGGGTCGACCGCATAGGCTTTTTTCGGGTAACTATCGTCGAGCTCGACGAACCCCCGCTCTCTGAGCTCTTCGACGATGTCGTAGACGCGCTGTTTCGGGACGCCGCTGGCCTCCGAGAGGTCCCGCATCGACTGCTTGCCGTCCTGTACGAGCGCGAGATACACCTGCGACTCGTACTCCGACATGTCGACGTGTCGCTGCAGCGAGTCGCGGAGTTCCGCTTCGTCGAGGTCCTCGTAGCCGCTCATGTACTCGCCGTGGAACCAGAGGAGTATAGTAGTTTGTGACAGTTCCACGCCCCGACGTGTAGGTGGAATTTTATGCCCGCGATCCGTTCGCTCACAGCATGTCCGACGGAGACGAGAGCGACGCAGCCGGGACCGTGGCACACTGGTCGTTCGACGAGGGGGAGGGATCGACCGTCGAGGAGGCCGTATCCGGGCGTGTAGACGCGATCGAGCACGCCCTCGACGACGCCCGGTTCAAGCCGGACGAAGAGCCGCGGTGGATCGACGGCGTCGACGGGCGGGCACTCCTGTTCGACGGCTACTCCACGCATCTCGAACACCACCGGAAGCTCTTCGACGACGGCGTCGACGCGCTCGCGCTCGAAACGTGGATCGCGCCCCGCGCGTTCGAGGGCAGGGCCACCGACCGACTCTCCGCGGTCGTCAGTCAACACTCGATCGACGACAATCGGGGATTCGAGTTCGGACTGGACGGCCACGGTCGAGGCTCGTTTCAGGTCGGACTCGGCGACTCGTGGGCGTCTGTCCGGACTGCCGACCCGCTTCCCAGGTACGCCTGGTCGCACGTCGCCGGTGTCTTCGACGGCGACGAGGGGAGACTCCGGATCTACGTTAACGGCGACTGTGCGGCCTCGGAGCGTGTCCCGACCGGAAGTACGATCGTTCCGGCCGAGAGGCCGATCCGGATCGGAAAGAACAGCACCACCGAACGCGTCGGCGACGCCTTCTCCCTGAACGCGTTCGCGGGTGCGATCGACCGTCTCCAGATCGAGACTGCCGCGCTCGACGCTGACGTCATCCGGGAGCGGTACGAATTCTCGTGCGATGGCGGCCACCCCTCGCTGGGCTACGAGACGATCGCTCTCGATCCGTCGCGGTATCGGGACGATCCCCACCGTCCGCGGTACCACCCGATCCCGCCGGGTCACTGGATGAACGAACCGCACGGGCCGCTCTACCACGACGGGCAGTACCACCTGTTCTACCAGCACAACCCGAGCGGCCCCTATTGGGGTAACATCCACTGGGGACACTGGGTGAGCGACGATCTGGTGCACTGGCGGCAGCTTCGGCCGGCGCTGGCGCCCGAGGCAGACGGGATCGCTCCGGACGGCATCTGGTCCGGCGGCTCGACGCACGACTCCGACGGCGAGCCGGTGTTGCTGTTCACCGCCGGCGATATGGACCGCACGCCGGACCAGCGCGTCGCGACGGCACGTCCCGTCGATACCGACGATCCTGACCTGACCGCCTGGCGACAGTCCGACGTTGCCGCGATCGAGCGACCGCATTCGATCG
>SDGW01000732.1_pt1 | contig 13700 bp, 12 predicted proteins | sample 2873831 | NCBI WGS metagenome assembly SDGW01 (sample SAMN08132700, study PRJNA421101) | hypersaline lake metagenome | isolation source: celular fraction 0.22 microns magnesium sulfate-rich crust from ephemeral... | place: Spain: Penahueca Lagoon, Toledo | collected 2011-07
GTCGCTACCTTTTACTAGCTCATCGTGGTTGTCCACAATACGGGTTACAAATACGGGCCGGACTCGGTGGTGACGAACGATGAAGGTCTATCCGAAGATACCGCGCTACGATCATCCAGTCGTCAGTGATTCGCTGTTCAAGACTGGCGACCTTACACTCCTCGAGAAGTTCGACGGGAGTAGCTTCCGGTTTACCCTGTATGACGACCGCTATGCAGAATTCTACCCGGACCAGGTCGAATCTGCAGCGGATGGCGATGGCAGCCTTGTTTTTGGGACGCGTAAAGCTATCAGGGGCTGTCATCAGGATAATATCGATGATATCGACGGCGCACTCCACCGGGCGGTTCGCTGTCTTCGAGATGGAATTGATACAACGGTTCTCCGTGGATTCCACGACGAGTATGAATCACCCCTGGTGATCTATGCCGAGAATCTCGTCTATTCGACGCTGGACTATGGGTACACTGAGCGAGAACTGCCGGCTCTCGTCGGATTCGATGTACTGCCGTATGCAGAAATCGAGACGATGACGCCTCCTGGTAATCCATACGAGGAGACGTTCGAAGGATTCCTCTCACTGGAGGCGGCCTGGGACCTCTTTGAACAAATTCGCATCGCGGATGTTCCAGTTGGTGTCTCGTTTGTTCCTGCGGAGATAATTGAGCCTCCCAGCGAAGATTTTGACCCGAAGTCTTACGCATTCCCGACATCGTCGCTGGCCACGGATGTCACAGTTGAAGGAGTCGTTGCAAGGAGTGACGAGCACGGGCAGCGAACCAAACTAGTCCGTGAAGAGTTCGAGGAACTGAATCGCGAGCAGTTTGGCCGCCGGCCCGAGGATGCGGAAACAGGTGCTGAGTACGTGGTCGCGTGCTACTGTACGCCAGCACGGATTCGCAAGCAGATTCGCACGATGGTCTTAGAGGAGGGTCGTGAGTTTGGTCTCCACCTCAACGATGACCTCTACCCACGGGTTGTCGAAGACATATGGGCAGAGAACTGGCCGGAGCTGATGAATCTCGATATCGCGCTCACACCTGCCGACGTGTATCCTCTGGTTGCTCAGCGGTGTATCACCGAGCTTCGAAAGATGCAGACGAACGCCGAACTAAACGAGACAAATCCGACAGCGGTCTGGGAGCATCTTTCCTGAGTCTGTCTGTCATAAATTGCGCTACCACTCCTTCTGTCTGGCTTTCGAAAGGTTAGTTACCGATTCGCTGTCTGTTGTAGCACGAAGATGAGTTTCTCTGGCGACTGATACTGGAGATAGCACGGGTCTGCTTGAGGTGATCGCTTCCACGCTAACAGGTTTGTCGCCTCCAAAGCAGGTGGCGAGGAGCCCAGTAATCCTATACGAGACTCCTTCGTAAACCGACCCAGAACGTGGTTGGTGTCAATTGCTCCATTGGCTTGAGCTGGGTGCTGCTCCCTACGGTTGACCGACGGATGAACTGGTTCAGCAGCTGTGAATTCCTCCCGAGCCAGAACCGGAACTTACCATGACTGACAATCAGCGACCAGACGAGATTGCGCACCAACTCGTGACGAATGTCGATTCCCCTGTACGGATCTATCTCGAAGATAGAACGGCGACGATTCCGCTGGAGCCGTGTCGAGGCACCACTCCCAGCACAACGACTGTCCCACTTGAGTACTTTGACGCCGTCATAGAGCAGGCTTCGATAGAAGACGGTGGACTCACCCTGTTTAGTATGGATGGGCTCCATCTTCCAGAATCCGAGTGGTCTCGGACCGGCCTTGATCGCCACTGGCGCGATGATGATGCTGACCTTGCGGATCCGTTCTTTCCACCACAGCGAAAGCTCGAGATCTGGGCGAGTCGGGAGGATGGGCTCTACGATGCTACTGAGCCATATGATTTCTCACACCTCGATGGCGTTCCTGCGGACTCACCACTGTTGCTCGAATGGAAAGCAAGCGCCACAGAGGAGGATCCCGAACGCCCTCCTGTCCCCTTTGACCGCCCAAAGCTCTCCGTTCGAGCGGTGCGTGCCGAGGGAGTTACCGATGTGCAAGGCTTCGACCGTGTGGATGTCGGCCGAATAGCTCGAGTCGAGATTCTCGAAGCAATTACCGAACAGCCAACAAACCCGGACATTCAGCCCCGCGAGGTAGATTTCTCGCCGCCATCACTCCATCCGGAGATTGACTACGAGGAGATCGACCCACTGCCACAGTCAAAGAGGGTACTTCGAGCAGTGTTCACCATCAATCGGCATGCAAAGCGCCTCGACGAGGAGGCCGATATGGCTTATCAGTGTGGCGACGGGGCGAAAGCGCGAGTGAAGGCGCTCCAAAAGCGCGCACTGTATCGGACGAAGACCGTCGCACTTCACCGACTCGGTAAGTCTGAGCCAGATTCGATTCGTGTCGTTCGCCACGAGATAGACGGCAGCTATGAACTATTGTGCTTCTATTTTGCGGACTATTCGTTTCATCAGCCCCTTGAGGCAGTGGACTCCGAGTTGCTCGAAGCGACGGCTGGAAGTGATGACCCCTCTGAGGTTGCACTTGAAGAAATAGATTTGGAGCCGTCATCAGCAACTGACTCCTTGGAACTATCACTCTCCGAGGCCGTTGAAGTCCTCCGTCAAAATGGTCTCGAGCCAAACGACTATCTGGACAGTGATGTCGTTGAGGACTTTACTTCTGGGATTGAGATATCTACCACATTTTAAACTTCTAGCACCGCCGCCAGTATTTGCCCCCAAAGGGGGCTGAGGGAGTTCGAGAGGTGGCGATGGTGACATCGTGGCCTTCGTCCTCACGTGGTGTTCCAAGCAATGAGAGCCAACTACAGACAGCGTGGACAGAACCGACTGACGAACGCAGAAATCGAGCAAGGTAGCCGCTTCGACGAATTAGATATGCGCGGCCTCTACGCGAGTCCGCATCTGCAGAGTGACTGCTTGGGGACTCGCATGGAGAACGCCGGCGAACTGTTGCTCGCCGCTCGTTCCGAGCCCGAATACGATGAATTCGGGGAGCCAATCGAAGGTACCGGTCAGGTAGAACTCGACTCCCACTGGGTGAACGCTAGCCTCCGAACGAGCGTCGCGACGGATATCGACCCGATAGATTTGGCCGACGAGGATCTCACTGGCCTCCCACTGGAAGCACAGGAGCGCCTGCATGGGCTTCGATCCGAGCGCAAACGCCAGCGTGAGAAAGCCTTGGCTGCAGCTGTAATCGGTATCGACCGAGAGGCTCGTCGACGGGATGAACTCCTCGATGAGCAGTGGAATCGTCGGGAGGACTACCTGGACCGCGTGCTCGGCGCCGGACTCACTCGCTACGATCCGTTTGCCCGACTCGACGGCGAGACGGCAGCTAGCGTTCGCGAGACGGCAGCGAAACTGTCTGATCGGTTGCTCACTGGCCCAACACTCGAGGCGCTCGAACACCGGCTTGCGGGCAAGGTTCTCGGTGGGCAGTCACTCTACACAGCGATGTCGAACCTTCAGGACGAGTGCTTCCAGGAGGCAGGCGTTATTCAGCCCATCGCGACGGTCCCCGTTATCCCATCGAAGTACAACGTTGAGGCCGACATCCAGGGCGAGGTCACGACACTCTGGCAGCCAAAATCGTCGTCCCAACAGCAGGTCGGCATCATCAAAGACGACACGGGGACAATCAAGTTCACTATCTGGACCCGCTCAGGGCAGGATGTCATCCTCCACGAAGGCGACCTCGTCCGAATCGTCGCCGGAAAGGTCGGAAAGTACAACGACCAAGCGACGCTTGCGGCGGATTCTGAGACGCTCATTACCATCATCGACCGGGGGGATGGTCCGGCGCCGCGGGGCGACATCGCTGACGTCGACTGGGAAGCGGTCAAAGAGCGCAACGTCAAGCGTGGAATCGAACAACCCCATCAAGTGCATTCGGCGAAGACGATCCCGGCTATGGGTGCGCCTAGTGTCGAGAAGGTTTCTCGTCCTGTCCATACACCACCCGGCCGGCTTGATGAGTCGGAGGGCAACGGCGTCGACGCAGGTGAGTGGCTGAAGGCGACGGAAATCTACGAAGAAGGTGGCGCGATTCCACTCCCCGAGTGGTGGCGGACTCAGGATAACGTCGTCACCGTCGACGTCGACGATGATGCCTCCAGTCAAGCAGTCAACGCTGCTATCCAAGAAGTGGTCGCGAATACGTCAGCACCGGATGCTGAGCCTGCATCAGCTGGATGGGAGGCCGCTGATACTGCTGAGACCGATGCCGAACAGGTGGTCGTTCCCGATGGCGGTCAGACCATACACACGGCTCCGATCCCTCCGGGCAAACGCCGATTCTGGGCGCTCATTCGTGATGAAGCGTTGTTCGGAACTGCATTGCAGTCCGTGAGTGCATCCGCGCCAGCGTCGACAGCAGCCAGCGAACTCCTGGGTGTCGCAGAACGGCAGGAAGATGTCGAAACGACAGCTATCTCAGAGCCGGATATCATCCTTCCGTCGACAAGTGCGACGTGTCCGGAGTGTACTCACGACCGGGCACACTATCGCCTCGTCCAGCTGCGTTCTATTGACGAACCTCCAACGAGAATGCTGACCTGCTGTAAGTGTGCTAATCGATGGCGAGAGGACAACTGATTCAAAATCGTAAACAAAATCCCAGAATCATATAAATACGATTTGCACTCTATGTTAACGAGATCCCCCTCAAACCGTTCAATACAGCCCGTTTATTTTCTCCCGGTGAAGGAAGAGAAGAGCCGGTGAGTCTCTCACTCTGGGATTGTTCTTCCCGCTTTCAGCAGTTAGTATCGTGAACTCACTCATCAGCACTTCCAAGCACTATCATGAGCTTCTACGCTTCTATTGCCGGCTACATCACGTACCGTTCGAACGAACATCTCGAAGCTGTCCTTGACTATCTCAAAGAAGGAGGCTGGATGAATGACAGCGAACAGTGGCTCGTCTACGGCGATTCAAGTCATACCCGCGGCCAGCCCGCTGTCAATCACCACAGCAATTCTCTCCTCATCCCATTTGGACACTATCGCAATTTGGCCCGAGTGACGACGGAACTTTTTGCAGGAGCGACTGATGGGTGCGTCGTCAGCGCATCTACCGATGGTTGCTTCGATGCCTGGCGTGAGACACCGCTCGACAGTGCTTCTGGTGTTTCACCGGGGGCAGGCGGAGCTGTTTCTTCGGTCGAATGCATCGATCTCCTTGACTACGCACGGCTCCGAGGGCTGGGAACGAGAACCCCCTGTGAACCTGGATATATTGAGTGGCAGCAATCTGTAGTCGATGCGTTCCACGATGAGTACGATCCTGATCTCTCTGAGTCTCTGAGACCGGTCAATGGTTGAGAAAACGCTATCGTTATACCGATAACTCTTAGTGATTTTCACGGGGCAACACTAATACTGTTAGCTGTGATAACGATAACTAGTGATGATGGAGTATAACGACGAGACGGCGGCTAAAATCATGTTGGCGATTCGTCCGGGAGATTCTATCCGTCGGATCGCCCAGAAGATTGACGCCTCATACTCCTGGGTCTATGACTGGATTGAACGATTAGACGACGCGGACTTCATTCGTCGGGACGGCGGTGTCTATGTCGAGAACTACGCTATTAGAGATCGCTATTTCGATCTCATGGCGGCAATCTCGCAGTCGGTTTCTCCCTCAATAGACGATGGATACGTTATTCCCCACTTTGCCGAAATGTCGTTCGCCTACACGAAAATTGATAGCGTCTATGTCTGGACTCATGGGGGATATCAGATAGCTCGGGGTCACGACGATTATCCGATTTTTCTCAAAGTTCGTGACCAGGATGTCGAGCGATGGACCGCCTTCTTTGATGAGTTCGGCATCCTCAACTCTGTTGAAGAGCGATTAGATGGGAGTACGCTTGATTCGACGGTCTCGTATGTCCTCTTCCCCTCCGCTGACGAGCTCGAACCTGAGTGGGTTGATGGTAACCCTGTTATCTCACTCGACGAGACGATCTCTCATATGATGGATAACCGTGTGAACTACGAGCCGGCTTTGGAGATGATCGCCACAGAATACGATCGGGATATTGAGGCTAGTCACGAGGATCCACGGTTGAAATCATGAGTCTGGGTGAACGCGAAGCGGAGCTGTTAGACACTCTGGAGGCTGTAATTGGGGCTGAACTCCCATATGTTCTAGTCGGAGGATGGGCAATTGCAGCCTTTAATCAGCGTTTCACGACCGATGTCGACGTTGTCATACCGGCTCAAGCACTAGAGGCGTATACCGATCTTCTGACTGAACGTAACTACGAGGTCACCGCCGATGTGAAGCGAAACGACCTGTATGAGGGGCGGACTGTCCGGTTCACAAAAGATGTTGGGAATCCAGTCCAGTTCGATGCGATGGTTGATGCTTTGGGCTGTCGACAAACAGAGGCTGAGTGGTCTTATCGACACCTGGCAGAGCATTCTATAGAGAAAGAACTGCGCACTGCTCGTCCGATTACAGCTCGGATTCCGGAACAAGAGTTACTGTTTTCTCTGAAACTTCACAGTGGTCGAAAAGCAGACACACGCGATCTGGTTGTTCTCGCTGCCGATGCTGATTTTGAACGAATCGGTCGACATCTTCACCGTGGAGAGCCAGAAAAACTCGCAGCACGCATCGAAATCGTTCTTGAGCGCCTCACCTCTCCAGATTTCGAAGATGCGTTTAAAGGGGTCTTCGAGCAAGCATCAGTACCAACACAGGATATTGATGCAGTAGCTGCCTTCCTTCGCGATCAGCTTCGACGTCTCGATACTGATCAGTGACTACCACTCTCATTTAGCCAGATAGCAGGCGCTAAGCCCCCTCCCTCAGGGAGCACCGCAGTCCGCGCCTGGACAGGGAGCATAGTAGGGTGGGGGATACAGCGCCCTCTTCGTCTGACAGACAGCTCTTGTAGCTGACCCACAGGCACACGGACAGACCACTTTCACTCCGAATGGCAAGCGTTGATACGTCTGTCAGTTCTCCTTGAGAGTGCGTGGCATGAACTACAACTACAGGTATCGCCTCAAGCCGATCGAAAGCCAGCGTGAGACGCTTGACTACCACCGCGATACCTGTCGCCAACTCTACAATCACGCCCTGTACCGATTCAACCAAATTTCCGAAGATGAGGGAACGGTCAAACAGCGCGTGCGAAAAATCCGTGACGAGCTTCCCGACCTCAAAGACTGGTGGGACGCACTCACAGACATCTACTCGAAAGTGCTCCAACCCACCGTCATGCGGATTGCCAAGAACATCAACTCACTCAGGAAGCTCAAAGAACAAGGCTACACCGTCGGTGAGCTTCGCTGGAAGTCTCCACGCGAGTTTCGCAGTTTCACCTACAACCAGTCTGGCTTCGAACTCAACAAGAAGGGTGGGCAGACTGTGCTGTCACTGTCGAAACTCGCAGACATTCCCATCGAACTCCACCGACCGACACCCGACAACGCTACCATCAAGGAAGTCACACTTAAAAAAGAGAAAACCGGCGAGTGGTTCGCCATCTTCGGTATTGAGATGGACACAGTACCACCGGCAAAGCCGTCACTGGATGAAATCGACGCCGGGAATATGGTCGGGATTGACGTGGGCATCCTCAAATATGCCCACGATACAGACGGCATAGCGGTCGAATCACTCGACTTCTCCGACGAACGCGACAGACTCAAACGAGAACAACGGAACCTCTCGCGGAAAGAGTACAAGTCGAACAACTGGAAGGAACAGCGCCAGCGCGTGGCTGCGTGTCACCTTCGAATCAAGCGCAAGCGGCGTGACTTCTTGCACAAACTCTCGAACTACTACGCTCAGGAGTACGAGCTTGTCGCCGTCGAAGACCTCGATACGAAGGGGATGCTCGAATCACCGGGTAACAGCAGCAACACAGCGTCAGCGGCATGGAATACCTTCACGTCAATGTTGGAAACGAAGTGCGAGCGCGAAGGGACGCACTTCGTGGAAGTCGAACCGGCTGGAACGACCAAAGAGTGTGCGTCTTGTAGCGTGGAAACGGACAAACCGCTGTGGGTGCGTGAGCATTCTTGTCCTGCCTGCGGGTTCGAAGCGGACAGAGATGCAAACGCGGCATGGAATATCCTTTCTCGCGGACTCGCCAAACTAGGAGTGGGTCACTCCGAAGGAATGCCTGTGGAGACTGCGCTCCCTACGGGAACTGCTGTTGTTCCTGCAAAGCGCGTCGTCGAAGCAGGAAGCCCCTGCCTCAAGGAGCCGCTGAAGACGGCGAGTAGGCAGGGGTAGTTCACCGTTCTGGACCTCTCTGACTCGGTATTCGACGAAGCAGTGGATATCTATCGGAATGCGTGGGATGCGAACTTGCTCAAGGGTCGCTCTATCGAGGCGATTGCCAGTGGTAGTGTCTTCGCTGCCTGCCGGTTGGAACAGCTACCCCGGCATAGAAGTGAGGTCGCCGACGTCGCCCGTGTCGACAGTAATGCGATCGATAACGCCTATACGCAGCTGAATCGGGAATTGGAATTAGCAATCCCACCACCCCTTCCGCAAGATTTCCTCCCGCGTATAGCGTCAGCAATCGGGGCGGGCAATTACATTGAACAACGTGCCCGAGAGCTGCTTCTTTGTCCTGCGGTCGGCAGACTTTCGAATGGACGACCGCCGTCTGGCGTTGCAGCCGCCGCATTATATCACGTCCAACAGGCTGAGACCGGTGAAAAACGTGCATCTCAAAAGGCCATTGCTGAAGCTGGCTTCACTTCCGCACTCACCATTCGAACGATCTGGCGGAAGCTTCAGGAGCTCGAAGAGGAAGGCAAATTGTGCGAGAACGCCGATACGATGCCTACGTTACACACCGGCGGTAATCCAGCCAAGCGGTAGCGTAGGACGATTGGAAAAGAACATCTCCAATGCTGATTTGTCACCCCCGATGCGGTGAGGGGAGATAAGCCTGCAATTGTGCTACCAAGGAGCCGCTGCATTCCTTGGACTTTCCCGCCACTGCGAATCTATCGCAAAGCAACTAATCGATCATGAGCACGAACACTGAATCCACAGCAGATGCACAGCCCGAAGACGATATCGACAATCTGAAAATCGAAGCCGACCCGGAAGGTACGGTTGAAGAAGACGCTACTGACGCAACAACAAACGAAGACGTCGATGGTGAGGCTGACATCGACGGTGAGCCAGCAGCCGACCTGACCGACGAGCAAGACAGCAATGAGGAGTCGACAGCGGAGGCTTCCGACGAAGTTGATGCCGAAGACGAGACTGAGGAGGAAAGCGTACTCACGGGCCCTCCAGAGCGCTTTCAGGCTGCGATTGTGGGTGGCGAACTCAAGAATTTCGTCTCAACACTGCGAGTCATCGTCGACGAGGCGAAACTGACTGTTGGACCGGACGGCATTACTAGCAGAGCGGTTGACCCAGCGAACGTCGCGATGTACGATCTAGAGCTGTCGGCTGCTGCCTTCGAATCTTACGAGTCCAGTGACGGCTTGCTGGGAGTCAATCTGGAGCGATTCGAGTCCGTTCTCAAACTCGCAAAGAAAGATGATCTCGTCCAGGTTTCGTTCGACACTTCCACGTACAAGCTTCTCATCGTCATCGACGGTGTCGAGTTCACGATGGCGTGTATCGACCCCGATAGTATACGGCAGGAGCCCGAAATTCCGGAGATGGAACTCCCAATCAGCCTTACCGTCGAGGGGAGCCAGATATCGCGAGCGGTGAAGGCTGCTGACATGGTCTCCGATCACATCGGATTCCGCTGCGTAGAAGCTGACAAGACACTGTTCATCGAAGCTGAAGGCGATACCGATGACGTCTCGCTCAGACTCACTGCTGACGAATACGAGAGTCTAGACGCCGCTGACGGACGAGCACTATTCAGTCTTGACTATATCACGAACATCTCGAAAAAGCTCCCCAAGACTGACGATGTCACTCTCACATTCGGAGACCAATTCCCGATGCTGGTAGACTACGAAATTGCAGACGGCGAGTGTAGTGTCACAGCGATGGTGGCTCCACGTATCGAGACCTGATGACGGCCAGAGAACGGCTCCGAATGCATCTTGTACAGGCATTGACGCGAGCGGAATCTCCAGATGTAATCGCGCATCTCCAGGCGGCAATTCGAGAATGCGATTCTCTGCCGCCGGCGTCATTGAGCGAGTATCCGATATGTGGTTGCTGTGGGCTACCAGAACGCCTGCTTTCGCATGACTGTTGCAACGGATGCGATGGGTAGCCGTATATTCGGTGGTTCACGCGGAAATCGGTGGGTTCAGCTCTCTCGCGGATTAACCAACACAGGGCCCCACTCTACGCCAATGTTGGTTAAATTATCTCTGTTTTCCCGACCTGGAGGTTATTTGTGGCGGCTCTGTTGAAATCCTATTCTTCAAATGGGTTCTCGTGTGAAACAGTCGATCAGTAGATCTGCGAACGTAACGTATCTTTTCGTCTCCGTCAAGCCGTCTAATTCCCATTCAGGACTCGTGTCTTTTTTTTTTGACTTTTCGATATCTAATTGGGCTTCAACTTCATCGTGGCTTCGATAACGGACTGTCTCTGAGCAGCGGTCAAACTCAATCACCCCGGTGTCAACCAATAGCGGAAGGTGAGCATGGTACAAGTCAATTCGAACTTTCTTCCGTTCGGGAGCTGGCGAGTGTGTTTCCTGTTCAACCACATAATCGACGAGGTCAGCAAGACTTGTTTTTTGATCGTCGGTGTCCTGGAGGTAGGTGATTACGTGCCGTCTGCGTGCGTTAGCCAAACTCTTGTGAACCGCATTTTGTGGGATAGTCATATGTTGGAACCTCTCACGAAACGCGTGAACTTTGATGCGTCCCGTGTGATGGCTACACGAGGAGAACGAGGAGACTGCCTGATTGCCCGGGTATCCCGGCTCAAACGCCCGCTTGACTCACGGGTGCGAACGCAGTATTTGTTGTCGTGGTTTCGTGTCTGTACATGATTGCGTCATCCAATAACAGTACTGCATGCGTTCGCAACCTATGCACGGAAAGCCAAAACTGAGCCTCCCTTTGCTGGATTATTCATGATTTGTCAAGCAAGACAGAATTACCGAAACCATTTTATTTCGCATGTTGGGGAGTGAATATGGCATTGCTTAGATATCCGGTATTGACCGCGCAGAGCCAGAACCTGTTATCTGATGAAGGTTTCAACAAACCTCTGTGTCGTAGTACACGCAGTCATCAAGCACAGCTCACCGCCGATACTGTATTTCAAAGTGTGGAGATCAGAGAAGAGAAAAGCGGACTGAAGGAGGAGAAATCAGGCATCCAGAGAGAGGACGATATCCGCATCCCACAGAAGGGTGTACTGGCTGTAGTGTCCTTTTCCTTCACCAGTCCCCCGTCGGCTGCCCGCGATTTCCAGGAAACAGAGTTCGTTGAGCAATTGCCGTGTTCGTTCGGCTGATAGCGGATCGGCACCACTCTGCTCACACACGTCGAGATACATCTCGCGTATCTTCATCGTCCGGAACCATTCCCGCTCAGGCTGGTTTTTCGTGAGATTCGCCAGCGCAATCAAGACATGCTTGCTGTGAGGAGGCAACCCCGATATGAGTTCGAGTAGACGGTCAACTTCTGCCGAAGCCCGTGCATCTGAGAGGTGAGACTCTTTCACCCGGTCGGCGTTTTCCTTATTTGCTTGGTCACCGGCATACCGAAGGAGTCGCATAGCCTTTCGAGCATCTCCGTGTTCTTTCGCGCTCAGAGCGGCCGCACGAGGAATCACCCCGTCGTCAAGAACTCCATCGGCAAAGGCATCAGTCCGATTCTGGAGAATCTCCCGGATTTGGCTGGCGTCGTAGGGCTCAAAGATGAATTCGTTGTGCCCGAACGAGCTCTTTGTTCGCTCGCTCATCTTCTCCCGGTAGTTAATTTTGTTCGACACTGCAATCACGCCAATCGGAACATCCACACTCCCGTCCTCTCCTGCCCGAGAAAGCGCCATCAACAGGTCGTCGTTATTGAGTTTGTCAACTTCATCGAGGATGATGATCGCAGCGTCGTAAAAATCATTCAGGACTGACCAGACTCGCTCGAAATACTCATTCTCGGAAATTCCTCGGGCCGGGAACGTCATACTGCTCTCTGGTGGGTTGATTGCCCGACCGTACTTGCTCAGTGCGTCGGAGTTACCCTTTGCCTGCTGGCAATTGACGTATCCCGTTGCAAGCCTCACACCGCGATTCTCAGCTTCTTCTTTAGCGATTTTTGAGACGTGCTTTGCGACGAGGGACTTTCCACAACCCGTTTTCCCGTAGATGATGATCGAATTCGGCGGCTGACCAACGACTATTGGCCCGATCTCTTCTGCCACCTTCTCAATTTGTTCATCGCGACCGACGATGCGCTTCTCACTGGGGACATAGTCGATTTGGAGTATCTCTCGTTGTTCAAAGATTCCCCCACCACCCTCGTCGACATTCTCAAAGACACTGTGGATAGTGTCTGACCCATCTTCGCTATCCATTGTCAGAGTCAAACAGCTGTAACCGAAATAAAGATTGGGGACCGGATTAGGAGTAATACGGTGAATCTAGGCCGTGAGAATCTTGATATATAGGTTTCCGTCTTACGCAAAACTCAGTCGAGACACACCAGATTTTGAGTAAGGAACTGCAGAGACACACACCAAATTTGGAGTAAGAAGTAGAAGAGGGGTACGGTCGGAAGGAACCGGAGTTAGAACTATATTTGTTGGTTCACAGCTTCTATATCTACTACACTACTACTTACTAGAATAGCTAGACTAGAGAGACACACCTAGTTTGGAGTAAGAAAACCTCCCTAGACACCAGTATCCGACCCCCTATCCTACTGATTCCACATTCCTTACTCAAAATCAGGTGTGTGTGTCGTCTGCTGACCTTCCAAATACTGATATTTCACTTGGCACAATGGCCGCTTCCATAACCCGCAGATTTGTTTCCCCCAAGGCGGCGTGGGGTTGATGCCTGACTGGAGTGTCTCCTGAGTCCTTTGGCGCTCTCTCTAAGTCAACACCCGGGAAGTCTCAGTCAGGCTTATCACACTCCCACTCCGCTGTCTGCTCCATTTGCGGCTCTCCCTTTCTTTTTATACAATACCACAGTACAATGTCAGCAAACTCACCCACGCGTTCTGACCAGCAGAGCGCAGTGACGCCCAGTGAACAGAGCGCCGATGGATCGACTGAACCAACTTCACAGAAGAACGACTCGCTAACTGTACCGATAGCCGACCTTCTGAAACAGGAATCTGTCCTTCGATTTGCTGGTCTCACTGAACACGATTTTCAGGACTATCCAAACGAACTCGAGAGTAACATGTGGTGTCGGTCGAGTACTCCACGGACGTTCAAAGATGTCGTAAAGGCACTCCCAGCAGCGTCTTCTGGTGAACTATGGGCGACAAATGAGTTTATCGGGACTTCCGGAGACGTTGATATCGACGCTATACGCTCCGTCGAGGGGCTGGATATCGAGGGTCTGGAGCGAGGCACTGGCTCAGCCCTGGAGACGATAGCACAACGGTCGGCTGCTGAACCCGTGGTGGACGTACAGGACCACCAGGACATCGTCGACGAGCGACGAAAAGCGTTGCACGCTCTTGGCTACGATGTCAAATTCCGGTGGCAAATCGCCAGCGACTCATACACCATCATCAATCCACAAGA
>SDGW01000733.1_pt1 | contig 13689 bp, 9 predicted proteins | sample 2873831 | NCBI WGS metagenome assembly SDGW01 (sample SAMN08132700, study PRJNA421101) | hypersaline lake metagenome | isolation source: celular fraction 0.22 microns magnesium sulfate-rich crust from ephemeral... | place: Spain: Penahueca Lagoon, Toledo | collected 2011-07
GACGGCAAGGACCCCGTCGGCTCGATGGGCGACGACGCGCCGCTGCCCGGCATCTCGGAGTTCAACCACCCGCTGGCGTCGTACTTCCGCCAGCTGTTCGCGCAGGTCACGAACCCGCCGATCGACTACATCCGCGAGGAGCTCGTGACGAGCATGGAGACGCGGCTCGGCAGCCAGGACAACCTCCTCGCGGAGTCCCGCGAGCACGCCCGGCAGGTCGTCCTCGACAGCCCCGTGCTCGCCGACAGCGACCTCGACGCGGTGGTGAACGCGGGCCTACCGACGCGCACCGTCGACCTATCCTTTGCTGCCGACGAGTCCCTCGAAGAGGCCGTCGAGCGCGTCCAGCGCGAGGCCGCCGAGGCCGTCGAGGACGGCGTCGAGATTCTCGTGCTCTCCCAGCGCGAAGCCGGCGAGGACGCGATGCCGGTGCCGAGCCTGCTGGCGACCGGTGCGGTCCACCACCACCTCGTCCGCGAGGGGCTGCGCGCTCGCGTCGGCCTCGTGGTCGAGGCGGGCGACGTCCGCACCGTCCACCAGCTCTCGGCGACGGTCGGCTACGGCGCGGGCGCGGTCAACCCCTACCTCGCCATCGAGTCCGCCCGCGACATCGTCGCCGGGCCGGACGGTCCCGACCCCGAGGCGGCGGTGTCGTCGTACCTCACCGCGCTCGAGGACGGCCTGCTGAAGGTGATGGCGAAGATGGGCATCTCGACGGTCGCGTCCTACCAGGGCGCCCAGATCTTCGAGGTGGTCGGCCTCGACTCCTCGGTCGTCGACCGGTTCTTCTCCGGGACGCCGAACCGCACCGAGGGCATCGGTCTGGACGAACTGGAGGCGGACGTCCGGGCGCGCCACGCGGCGGGCTTCGACGACGAACCCGACGTCCAGCGCGTCGGCGAGTTCGAGAACCGCACCGCCGGGCGGTTCCACCAGTGGAACCCCCAGACCGTCCACAGCCTCCAGGAGGCCGTGGACAACGGCGACTACGGCGCGTTCCGGGACTACGCCGAGCAGGTCAACGACCAGACCGAGCAGCTCCAGACGCTGCGCGGGCTGCTCGACGTCGACGCGGAGGACAGGGAGAGCGTTCCCGTCGAGGAGGTCGAATCCGAGGCGGACATCGTCGAGCGGTTCTCGACGGCCGCGATGAGCCTCGGCAGTCTCAGCCCGGAGGCTCACGAGACGAACGCGCAGGCAGCCAACGAGCTCGGCGCGAAGGCGAACACGGGCGAGGGCGGCGAGCCGCCCGAGCGCTTCGACACCGACCGCGAGTGCGCCATCAAGCAGGTGGCCTCCGGCCGGTTCGGCGTGACGAGCACGTACCTCTCGTCGGCCGACGACCTCCAGATCAAGATGGCACAGGGGTCGAAGCCCGGCGAGGGCGGTCACCTCCCGGGGAAGAAGGTCAACGAGATGATCGCGGACGTGCGGTGCTCGACGCCGGGCGTCGGCCTCATCAGCCCGCCGCCCCAGCACGACATCTACAGCATCGAGGACCTCAAGCAGCTCATCTCCGACCTCCGCGCGGGCAACCCGGACGCCCGCGTGCACGTGAAACTCGTCTCGGAGGCGGGCATCGGCACGGTCGCGGCGGGCTGCGCGAAGGCGGGCGCGGACTGCATCCACATCTCCGGGCACGACGGCGGCACGGGCGCGTCCCCGAAGACGAGCATCAAGCACGCCGGCCTCCCGTGGGAACTCGGGCTCGCGGAGGCGAACCAACTGCTCGTGGAGACCGGCCTGCGCTCCCGCGTGACCCTGCGCGTCGACGGCGGCCTGAAGACGGGTCGCGACGTCGCGATCGGCGCGCTGCTGGGCGCCGAGGAGTTCGCGTTCGGCACCGCGTCGCTGGTGTCGGCGGGCTGCGTGATGGCGCGCATCTGCCACACGAACAACTGCCCGACCGGCGTCGCCACCCAGGACGACGAGCTCCGCGAGCGCTTCCGCGGCACGCCGACGAAGGTCGCGAACTACCTCACGTTCGTCGCGCGGGAACTCCGCGAAGTCCTCGCGGAGCTCGGCTACACGAGCGTCGAGGAGGCCGTCGGCCGCGTCGAGCACCTCTCCCAGGGCGACACCGACCACCCAAAGGGCCGCCACATCGACCTCTCGGGCGTGCTCGCCGAGCCCGAGGGCGACGGCCGCACGCACACCATGGAGCAGGACAAGCCCGACATGGCCCTCGACGAGAGCATCATCGAGGACGCGCAGGCCGCCATCGAGGACGGCGACACCGTGTCGCTGTCCCGCGAAATCACGACCCGCGACCGCACGGTCGGCGCGCGCGTCTCCCACGCCGTCAGCAGCGAGCACGGCGTCGACGGGCTCCCGGAGGACAGCCTCCAGGTCTCGCTGGACGGGAACGCCGGCCAGTCGTTCGGCGCGTTCCTCGCGTCGGGCGTCACGATGTCGCTGACCGGCGCCGCCAACGACTACGTCGGCAAGGGGCTCTCGGGCGGCACGCTCGCCGTGCGGACGCCGCCGGAGGCGGGCTTCGACCCCGCGGAGAACACGCTCGTCGGGAACGTCGCGCTGTACGGCGCGACCGACGGCGAGTGCTACGTCAACGGCGTCGCGGGCGAGCGCTTCGCCGTCCGGAACTCGGGCGCGAACGCGGTCGTCGAGGGCGTCGGCGACCACGGCTGCGAGTACATGACCGGCGGCATCGTGGTCGTGCTCGGCGACGTCGGCCGGAACTTCGCAGCGGGGATGTCCGGCGGCGTGGCGTACGTCCACGACCCGGACGGCGACTTCGAACAGCGCTGTAACACCGGGATGGTGGAAGTCTCCCGCGACCTCTCGGACCGCGACGAGTCCGCGATCCGCCGGCTCGTGGAGAACCACGCGGCGCGCACGGACAGCGAGCGCGCGGCCGAACTGCTCGACGACTGGGAGGCGGCGGTCTCGGAGTTCGCGGTCGTGATGCCGGACGCCTACCGCGCCGCCATCGACGAGCGCCCGGAGGCGGACGCGCGCCGTTCGCTGCCGACGGGGCCCCGCGACGGCTCGCTCGCCGGGCGCGCGGACTGAGCAGTACGCGAATAGCCACCGCTTTTTGTCGCGGCCGACGTTTCTGGGCGTATGGACTCCGCGCTCGTCGTCGGCGGCACGCGCTTCATCGGCCGCCACCTCGTGGAAGAACTGCTCGCCCACGACTACCGCGTCACGACGTTCAACCGCGGGAAGCACGACGACCCGTTCGCCGAGGACGACCGCGTCCACCACGTGCAGGGCGACCGCACGGACCGGAAGGCCCTGCTGACCGCGAAGCGGGAGGTCGAGCCCGACGCCGTCTTCGACTGCGTCGCGTACAAGCCCCGGGAGGTCGAGCACGCTATCGACGTGTTCGGCGGCGTGGACGCGTACGTCTACGTCTCCAGCGGGTCGGCGTACGCCGACGACGACGTACCGAAGCGCGAGGACGAGACGGAACTCGAGGAGTGCACGGCCGAACAGGCGACCGACGACTCGATGGACTCCTACGGCCCGCGGAAGGCCGCCGGCGACCGTATCGTCTTCCAGGCGGCCGAGCGCGGCGTGAACGCGATGAGCGTGCGCCCGACGGTCGTCTACGGCCCTCACGACTACACAGAGCGCCTCGCGTACTGGGTGGACCGGGTCGCCGAACACGACGCGGTCGTCGTCCCCGGAGACGGCACGAACCTCTGGCAGCGCGTCTACGTCGAGGACGTCGCGCGCGGGATGCGCCTCGTCGCCGAGGAGGGGACGCCGGGCGAGGCGTACAACCTCGGCGACCGCAACGCCGTCACGCTCGACCGGACCCTTGACCTGATTGCAGACGCGCTGGGCACGGACGTCGAGCGCGCGTACACGAGCCCCCGCGAGCTCTCCATCGTCGACCTCGAACCTACGGACTTCCCGCTGTACCGCGACTACCCGCACGTCCTCGACACGTCGAAAATCGAGGAACTGGGCTGGGAGTCCACCCCCGTCGAGGAGGCGATGGCGGAGACCGTCGACGCCCACCGCGAGCACGGACGCACGGGAGAAGAAGAGGGCCCGGACCGCGAGGCCGAGGAGCGCCTGCTCGATGTCCTCGACACGCTGTAACGGGAGCGGCTCGCGCCCGGGAGTCGCCTACGAGTAGACTTTTACTCGTCCCCGGGCGAGAGTCGGGCATGTTCGAGAAGTCGACGTGGATCCGCCTCCCGCGCAGCGTCGTGCTCGGCCACGACGTGCTCTCTCGGACGCGGGAGGTCGTCGTCGAGACCCACCTCACGGGCCAGCCGCTCGTCGTGACGAGCCCGACGCCCCGCGAGGTGGCGGCCGACCCCATCGTCGCGCAGTTCGAGGAAGCGGGCGACGACCCCGAGGTCGCGGTCGTCGAGGAGGCGACGTTCGACGCCGTCGAGGACGTCCTCGACGTCGCCCGCGGGATGGACGTCGGCTACCTCGTCGGCGTCGGCGGCGGGAAGCCCATCGACATCGCGAAGATGGCAAGCGACCACCTCGACGTCGGGTTCGTGAGCGTGCCGACCGCGGCGAGCCACGACGGCATCGTCTCCGGGCGCGGGTCGGTGCCGGAGGGCGACACCCGCCACTCGGTCGCGGCGGCGCCGCCGGTCGCAGTCGTCGCTGACACCGGCGTCATCGCGGACGCGCCGTGGGACCTGACGACCGCGGGCTGCGCGGACATCATCTCCAACTACACCGCCGTGAAGGACTGGCGGCTCGCCGAACGCCTCCAGAACGTCGAGTACAGCGAGTACGCGGGCGCGCTCAGCCAGATGACCGCGGAGATGCTCGTGGACAACGCGGGCTCCATCAAGCCCGAACTGGAGGAGTCCGCGTGGGTCGTGATGAAGGCGCTCGTCTCCTCCGGAGTCGCGATGTCCATCGCGGGCTCCTCGCGACCCGCCTCAGGCAGCGAGCACCTGTTCAGCCACCAGCTCGACCGCATCGCGCCCGGGAAGGCCCTTCACGGCCACCAGGTCGGCGTCGGCTCGATTCTCGCGGAGTACCTCCACTCCGGCGAGCAGGGCGAGTGGCGCTCGGTCCGGGACGCGCTGCGCGCGCTCGACGCGCCGACGACTGCCGAGGAACTCGGAATCACCGACGAGGAGCTGCTCGAAGCGATGACCTCGGCCCACGAGATCCGGGACCGCTACACGATTCTCGGCTCCGGCATCAGCGAGGACGCCGCCGTCGAGGCCGCCGCGAAGACCGGCGTCATCTAGTCGGTGAGCCTGCCCGTCGCCGCGACGTCCAGCGTCCACAGCGAGAGCCCGCCCGCCATCACCTGCACGAGCAGCATGCCCGAGCGGTAGAGCACGAGCGCGGACGCGAGCTCGCCGAGCGAGTGGGGCGTGAGCGCGACGAGCACCCCGCCGAGCGCGGCGTCCACGGGTCCGATGCCGGCCGGCAGCGGAATGGCGCGTGCGAACCCCGACACCGTCACTGCGACGGCGACGACCGCGGGAGAGACGGCGACGCCGACCGCGCGCAGGCTCACGTACAGCGGAATCATCCACCCGATCCACGCGAGGTGGGCGGCCGCGAGCACGGAGACGAACCGCGAGCGGTCGGCGGCCAGCGCGGCGAGCGCGCCGAAGAACTCGTCGAGGCCGGCCCGGATGTCCGCAGTCTCGATCGGTTCGTCGTAGCCGGGGACGACGCGGACGAGTAGCGGGTCGAGGGTTCGGCCGAGCCGGGCGAGTACGACGGCGACGTGGTCGCGGGACCGTTCGACGACGACGCCGAAGACGGCGACGAGCGCGAGCACCACGCAGAAGCCCGCGAACAGTTCGATCAGCCCCGCGGTGCCGCGGCCCTGCGCGAGCACGCCGAGCACGCCGAAGATGCCGACGACCGCGGACGCGAGCATCATCACGAACTCCCACGCGGAGACGCCGCCGGCCGCCTCGCTCAGCGACACGTCATCGTGACGGCTGACCACGTACGCGACGAACCCGCCGGCGCCGACGGTGCCCGCCGGGAGGAAGCTCCGGACGATGGCGGCGGCGTAGAACGCCCGCCGCGCGAGCGCACCGCGCACGCTCAGGACGGAGAAGCCGAGCGCGAGCCGCGCCCCCTCCCCGCCCGCGAGGAGTGCGAACGCCGAGCCGACCGGTGCGAGCGAGTAGTAGACGAGGTCGGCGCCGCGGAGGTTCTCGATTACCCGGTCCCACCCGACACCGGTCACCAGCAGGGCGGGGATGGCGACGGCGACGAACACCCGGAAGACGACGCGTCGACGGTCGAACTCCACAGTCGAACGTCGCAGCCGTCAGGAAAAACGATTGGGGGTGCGCAGGCGGTCGACCCGCCGCCCGATGGCGGGGTGAAAGGAGAACAGGCGAGCGAGCCGCGACCGGTCGACGGGGACGAGCCCGCGGTCCGCGAGCGTGGCGAGCGCGCGCTCCATCGCGGGGCTGCCGACGCGGGCGGCGGCGTACGCGTCGGCGTCGAACTCCGTCCACCGGACGAGCGGGCCGACAGCGAGCAGCAACGCGACGGAGGCCGCGACGGCGGGGACGAGCGCGTCGAGGACGCCGGTCGCCGCGAGGAACAGCGGCGCGAGCGCCACGCCCGTCGCGAGGAACCGCGCGGGGACGTGGCCGCGGCGGTGGTGGCCGACCTCGTGGGCGACCACGGCGGCGGTGGCGTCGGCGTCCAGCGTCCGGAACAGCGCGTCCGTCACGAACACGTACCGGGCACCGGGGAGCACGCCCGCGGCGACGGCGTTCGCGACCGGGTGACGGCCGGTCTCGACGACGCGCACCCGGAGGCCGTGGGCGCACGCCGGAATCGCGGCTGCTTCCTCGTGGGTCGGCGGCCGTAGCGGCCCGAACCTCACGGCGAGCGGCGGCATCGAGACGACGATGACAGCGGACGCGCCGGCGACGGCCAGCAGGCTCGGTCGGCCGGACGGCGCGGCCAGCCACGCGCCGACGACGAAGAACGCGGGCGCGACGAGGACGGATGCGAGCGCGAGGAACCGCCGGACGGTCGCCGCGTAGTCGGGTGAGTGCCCAGTAACGCTCGCCCACGCGGGCCGCGTTCCGAGGTGAACGGCGAGCGCCGGTACGACGCCGCCGACCAGCACGGTGCCGGCGAGCGCGACGAGCACGCCGACGACCGACGGGACGGGCAGCGCGGCTGCGAGCGCGTCGTCCAGCGGCGAGTTCGTGAACACGAACAGGCCGGTGAGCGCCGCGGCGGCCTGCAGGACGCGGTTCGCGCGCCGCAGCCGGGACGCGGCGGTCACGCGGTCGGCGGCGCGCGCGGCGGCGACGCCCGCGAGCCTGCTCGCGGCGTACGCGACCACCGGGAGGGCGAGCACGACGGCGGCGTTCATCACGAGAGTGTAGCCACGGCGACCACTAACAGTTGTCGCGAGTCACTCCCCCTGGCGCTGCACGTACGCGTACACGACGGCGAACGCGAGGCCGCCGGCGAACCCGCGTGCGGCCGCGCCGGCCACGTCGCCGGCGAACAGGACGGCTTCGAGGAGCACGAACAGCGTCACCCAGAGCGCGACGACGCCCGCGCCGAACAGCCACGGGTTCGTCAGGTCGACTTCCATACGGGGCGCTCTCTCCCGAGACGGAAGTACCTAGACGTGTTCGTCGAGGAAGTCGACGACCGCGCGGTAGGCGGTGAGCTTGTTCTCCAGTTTCGTGAAACCGTGGCCCTCGTCCTCGAAGACGAGTTTCTCTGTGGGAACGTGTTCGCCGGCCTGCTCGACGATCTGTTCGGCTTCCTCGACGGGGACGCGGGGGTCGTTCGCGCCGTGGAGCACGAGCAGCGGCGCGCGGATGCGGTCGGCGCTGTGGACGGGACTGATGGATTCGAGGAACTCGCGGTCGTCGGCGAGGCTGCCGTACTCGGCCTCGCGGTGCTCGCGGCGCCAGTCGCCGGTGTTCTCGAGGAAGGTGACGAAGTTCGCGATGCCGACGACGTCGACGCCCGCCGCCCACAGGTCGGGGTACTCCGTGAGCGACGCCAGCACCATGAACCCGCCGTAGGAGCCGCCGTACGCGACGACGCGCTCCCCGTCGACGTCGTCGCGGGCGGCGAGCCACTCGACGCCGGCCTTGCCGTCTTTCACCGAGTCCATCCGGTTGCGGACGTTGTCGAGGTTCATGTACTCCTTCCCGTAGCCGGAGGACCCGCGGACGTTCGGCTCGAAGACGGCGTAGCCGTTGGCCACGAAGTACTGGCGGAGCCCCGAGAACCACGGCCGGCGCTGGGACTCGGGACCGCCGTGGAAGTCCACGACGACGGGGTGGGGGCCGTCGCCCTCGGGGAGCGTGAGGAACGCCGGAATATCGAGGACGTCGAAGCTCTCGTAGTGAACGAGTTCGGGCTCCCGGAACGTCTCCTTCGGGATGCCCGCCGTCGAGGCGTCAGTCCAGCGGCGCGCGTCGCCGCTCTCGACGTCGACGACGTAGACGTTGCCGTTCTCCGTCGGGGAGGAGGCCGACACCGCGACGCGCTCGCCGTCCGGGTCGAAGCTCACGCCGGAGACGACGCCGTCGACGAGGTCGGGATTCGGGTACTCGTCGAGACTGGTGCCGTCGGCCTCGGCGAGCGTGAGTTCGCTGTAGCCGTCGACGTTCCGGACGTACGCCAGCCGCCCGGAGTCGTGGTCGACGGCGACGGACTCCAGCGGCCAGTCGCCGCCGCTGGCGACTTCCTCGACGTCTCCGGTTTCGCGGTCGAGCAGCCCCAGGTAGTGGGTGTCCGCGTCGCGGTCGGTGCAGACGTAGACGCCGTCGCCGTCCGGCGCCCACGCCACCGAGGAGAACTGCACGTCCTCGGCGAACGGCGTCGCGTGCGTGACTTCGCCGGTGTCGACGTCGGCGACGTAGAGGTCGTTGCTGACGTTCGAGTGGCTCTCGTGGAGCAACAGCCGGTCGTCGCTCGGACTCCAGCCCGCCGCCGCGAGCATGTCGTAGTCGTCGCCCTCGACGAGCAGGTCGGCGTCCGCGCCCGTCTCGTCGCGGCTCTGGGTGTAGACGTCGAAGACGCCCTGGTCGCGGCGGTTCGCGGCGTACGTGAGCCGGTCCCCGTCGTGGCTCCAGCCGGCGAACTGGTGTTTCGCGTCCGGGTCGTCGGTGAGCGCCACGTCCTCGCTGCCGTCCGCGGCGAGCCGGTGGAGCTGCCAGAACTCGTCGCCGCCGGCGTCCGTCCCGTAGACGAGCTCGTCGCGCGTCGGCGAGAACGACGCGAACGCCACGCGCTCGTCGTGGAACGTCAGCTGGGCTGGCCACTCCTCGGGGGCGTCCACGTGCCACACCTGGTTCGACCCCGTGGTGTCCAGCAGGAAGGCGAGCTCGCCCGCGGGGCCGAACGTCGGGCCGCCCGCGCTCCGGACGTTCAGATACCGCTCGATGTCGTAGGCCATAGCGGAGACAGCCGCCGCGGCGTCGATAGCCTTCCGGTCGCGGAAGCAGCGTCCCGGAGAACAGAACCGTTTTTACCGGCGTACTGCGTCCCGGCGAGTATGCGCGTGGCGTTCGTCTCGGAGACGACCGCCCACCACGCCGACGCCGACGACGTCGACCGCCTGCGACTGCTCGCGGACCTGCTCGCGACCCGCGGCCACGACGTCCACGTCTGCTGTGCGCAGTGGTGGGACGGCCGGCCGGACACGTTCGAACACGAGGGCCTGACGTATCACGCCGTCACCGACGAGCGCGGCGACCGCTGGTTCTCGCCGAAGGCCGCCGCCACCCTCAGGTCCGTCGACCCGGACGTCGTCCACGCCGCGACCCGGGCGCCCACGCACGTCTACGGCGCGCGCTGGGGTGCGCTGCTGGCGGGCGCGCCGCTGGTCTGCGAGTGGTACGACCCCCACGACGCCATCACGGGGATGCGCGGCCGCGCGTTCCGGTACGCCGCCCGGAAGCCCAGCGCGGTCGTCGCACCCTCGCGGACCGTGAAGACGAGCGCCCGGGAGTGCGGCGCGGACGGCACCGACGTCCGCGTCGTCCCCACCGGCATCGACATGGACGAGATCCGGCGCGCCGAACCCGGCGACGCCGGCGACATCGTGTGCAGCCGGCGCCTCGACGAGGACGCCAACCTCGAATCCCTCTTCCTGGCGCTCGCGGAGTTCCGCGAGTACGACTGGAACTGCACCGTCGTCGGCGACGGCCCCGCGCGCGAGGGCTACGAGCGCCAGGCTCGCGACCTCCGCATCGCCGACCGCGTGGACTTCGTCGGCGAGCGCTCCGTCGCCGAGCGCGTCCGGCTGTTCAAGGACGCCCACGTCTACGTCCACACCGCCGAGCGCACCTCCTTCGGCCTCGACCTGCTGCGCGCGCTCGCCTGCGGCTGCGTCGGCATCGTCGAGTACCACGCCGAGTCCAGCGCCCACGAGCTCGTGGAGACGTACGACCGCGGGTTCCGCGCGACCAACGACGAGGAGATCACGGAGTGTCTGGTCGCCGCGGGCGACCTCGAACGCAAGGACGTCGACGAGACGTTCGCCGAGTACGACGACGAGCAGTTCGTGGAAGCGTACCTCGACGTCTACCGCGAGGCCCAGGAACAGGCCGGCCTGCTCTGACTACGACAGCCGGTAGAACCGCCAGCTGCCGCCGGCGTCGCTGCCCTTCATTTCGCTGTCTTCGATGCGGAATCCGGCGTCCGCGAGCGCCGCCTCCGTCTCCTCGGGCGCCGGGAACGACCACTGCATGTGTTCACCGCTGTCCAGCCAGTCGTCGTTCTCGCCCTCCCACGCCTCCGTCCCGGCGGTGACCACTGCGACGCCGCCGTCCCGGAGCACGCGCCGGAACTCCCGGTAGACGTCGGCGTGCTGGGCGGCCGGCACGTGGATGACGGAGTGCAGCGCGGTCACCGCGTCGAAGGCGTCCTCGGCGAACGGCAGCCGGATCACGTCGCCCTGCACGCGAGCGGCCGCCGGCGCGCGCTCGCCGGCGAGTTTGAGCTGCGCGCGGGAGATGTCCAGACCGACCCCATCGAAGCTGTCGGCGAGCGGCCCGAGCACGCCGCGGCCGCCGCCGCAGCCCGCGTCGAGCAGGCGGCCACCCGCCGCCTCCGCGAGCGCGTCGACGAGCACGGCCGGCGGGTCGGCGTCGTCGCGCACGGCGTCGTAGTCCCCGGCGAGCGCGTCGTACCCCCGCCGGACAGCGTTCCGAAACGCGGCGCCGTCGTCAGTCATCCCCGACGCCGTCCCGGGTCGCCTCCGCGACCTCCACGGCGGCGACGTTCTCCTCGACGTCGTGGACGCGCACGATGTCCGCGCCGCGGTCCGCCGCGAGGGCCGTGCCAGCGACCGTCGCGTAGCCGCCGTCGTCGGGGTACGAGTCGACCGCGCCGAACATCGACTTGTGGCTGTGGCCGATCAGGACGGGGCAGCCGAGCGCGTGGAACTCGTCGGTGCGGTCCAGCACCTCGAAGCTCTCCGCGGCGGACTTCCCGAAACCGATGCCGGGGTCGACGATGATCTTCTCCCGCGGCAGACCGGCCTTCTCCGCGAGCAGCACGCGCTCCGTGAGTTCGTCGACGACGTCGTCGACGACGTCGTCGTAGTGGACGTCCTCGCCCGGCTCGACGGGCGCGTTGATGGAGTGCATCACCACGAGCGGCGCGCCGTACTCGGCGGCGACGAAGCGCATCTCGGGGTCTTCGAGCCCGGTCACGTCGTTGAGCACGTCCGCGCCCGCTTCGAGCGCTTGCCGGCCGACTTCGGCCTTCCGGGTGTCCACGGAGACCATCGCGTCGAAGTCGCTGATGCGCTCGACCACGGGAACCACGCGGTCGAGTTCTTCTTCGAGGGGGACCGGGTCGGCGCCCGGGCGCGTGGACTCGCCGCCCACGTCGATGACGTCGACGCCCGCGTCGACCATCTCCTCGGCGCGCGCGACGGCGTCTGCGACGGTGTCGTACTCGCCGCCGTCGTGGAAGCTGTCCGGCGTCACGTTCAGAATGCCCATCACGGCGGTGCCGTCCTCCCACGGGTAGCCGTGGGTCGCCGGCGACGTCTGAATGCCGAGGGTCTCCCGGAGCTCGTCGGCGTACACGGAGAGGCCGTACGGCTGCCCTTCCAGTTTCTCGCAGAGGCGCTTGAACTGCGCGAGCGTCCCCATCAGCACGGCGTCGAGGTACCCCCGCGGCTGGTTGTTCAGCCCGGACAGCGAGCACTCCGCGCCGAGGCTCAGCATCTCCTCTTTGAGGTACTGGGCCTGGCGCTTCTGGACGCGCGTCTCCACGACGCGGTGGACGCCCTTCCCGCGCATCCGCCAGACGCCCGGCGGCGTGACGTGCGCGCCCTCCAGGACATCGCGGGAGCCGTCGAGCGTGTCGACGTCCTTTTGGATGTTCGTGCGCGTCCAGCGCTTGCGGCCCTCCGCGACGGCGAACAGCGACCCCGTGAGCAGCACGAGGTCGTCCTCGCCGGCGGCCTCGAGCGCGGCATCGAGCGCGGACTCCACCGCGCGCTTGATTGTCACGCCGGCGCCTGCCTCCGAGAAGACGGTCGCGAGCACGTCCGCGTCCTCCGCGCGGCCCGTGTCCGGGTTGCACGCCCACACCCGGTCGGGCGTCGGGAGCGCGGCGGCCATCCCGCGGTGGTCCTTGTCGTGCATCGCGCCGAACACGCAGTGGAGGTCGTCGTAGTCGAACTCCGCGAGCGTGTCCGCGAGCGCCTCGCACGCCGCGGGATTGTGCGCGCCGTCCAGCACCGTAATCGGGTCCGTGCCCATCACTTCGAAGCGCCCCGGCCAGTACGCCTTCCGCAGGCCGCGCGCGAGCGTCGCCTCGTCCGCGTCCGCGACCTGCCGCGCGAGCGCCGCCGCGACGCCCGCGTTCTGCGCCTGGAACGACCCAAGCAGGGGAATCTCCGCGTCCACCGACCAGCCGTCGCTCGCAATCGAGACGGCGGCCTCCGTGTGGTTCGTTCGGCCCCCGTAGGTCACGCGCACGTCGCCGTCGTCGCCGACGGTCACGACCTCGCCCGCCTGCTCGCGCACCGCGGCGAGCGCGTCCCCGGTCGCGCCGGTCACGAGCGGGTTCGCGTCCGCGGCGACGTGGGCCTTGTCGCGGGCGATCTCCTCGACCGTGTCTCCGAGCACGCCCGTGTGTTCGAGGCTCACCGACGTGACGGCGCTCGCTACCGGGTCGACGACGCTCGTCGCGTCGAAGCGCCCGCCGATGCCGACTTCGAGGACGGCGACGTCGACGTCCTCGCGGCCGAACTGCCAGAGCGCCATCGCCGTCACCACCTCGAAGAACGTCGGCGCGTCGCCGTCCGCCGCGCGCTCGTTCACGCGCGGCCGGACCTCCTCGACGAACGCCGTCAACGCCGCCTTCGACATCCGGCGGCCGTCGACGGTGACCCGCTCGCGCACGTCGTCGAGGTGCGGGGACGTGTAGCGGCCGACATCCAGTCCGGCCTCCCGGAGCACGGACTCCAGCATCCGGGCGCTCGACCCCTTCCCGTTCGACCCCGCGACCTGCACGTACCGCGGGCCCTCGTGGGGATCGCCGAGCGCGGCCAGCAAGTCCGCCGTCGAGTCCGTCCCGGGCTTGGGCCGGTAGCGGCGGAGGTCCAGCAGGAAGTTCGCCGCCTCGTCGTATCGCATACTGGAATCGAGCGCCGCGGCCCGCTTTATACTGTCGGACCGGCACCTCGGTCGTCCCTCAAAGAGCCGTTTGAGTCTCCCCAACCGACTTGATACGTCTGGCACATCGTTC
>SDGW01000734.1_pt1 | contig 13686 bp, 18 predicted proteins | sample 2873831 | NCBI WGS metagenome assembly SDGW01 (sample SAMN08132700, study PRJNA421101) | hypersaline lake metagenome | isolation source: celular fraction 0.22 microns magnesium sulfate-rich crust from ephemeral... | place: Spain: Penahueca Lagoon, Toledo | collected 2011-07
TCACTCACCGGTGCTAGATCGGAGATACGCTGCATGAGACCGGTTGATGAGTCATTTCAGTTTTCTTCCGAGCAACAATTCCAACGCGTATGCATTGAGAGCCCCAGTCTCAACTTCTGGAGCCTGGTCTGAAGTTGAGACTACGGTCAGGAGTGGCTGTCGCCCATAGAAACGGGTTCGAAAGTGACTACCGAAGTTCGTCAACGAGAGCATTAGTTGCGTTGTCGACGAGCTCATCCGCTAGACGTCCCTGCCAGAAATCAATATCCTCGTTGCCGATAGATTGCACACCCCATGGGACGACTCGGCTCTCGTCTGGTGTACCACCACGAAGCCAACTCTCCTCGGGAATGTTGATGAGCCCATCCATCCATGATTTTGAGGTCAACGTGAGTGCGATATACTGCTCGCCGTAGAACGGACGGCCTTCGTGGTTCGTGAGGATAAGCCAGGGACGAGCGTCCCCCTCACCTTTGAACGGATCATCACCGTAGACGACATCGCCACGCTCAAAAATCGGTATCTCTTCGTCGGTCACTGTTCATCCTCGACGCTCGGGTGGGGCTCCTCCGGTGCGTGCTCGCGCCACGCCTCCTTATCCTCTGTACCGAGTTGGTCGTTGAACAGTGCGGTCGCCCGTTCGTATCCGCTGTATCCTTCGAGACGCTCGGCGTCGTCGGTCACCGCCCAGTACGTCGCCTTGTGTTCGACCAGACCGCGGTCCTTCAATCGTGAGAGCGCAGTACTCACCGCCCCCTCATCAACGCCGATCTGAGAGGCAATTTCGCGAGCCTTGAACGCCCGATCCTCGTTGGCGGCGAGAAACCCGAGGACCTGATCTGGGATCGAAAGATCCGCGAGCTCATCCTCGCTCGTGTTCTCGAAAGTGTCTCGGTCGATGGACATCGTTGAATAGGGATACGCCATTCACTGTAAAGAGTGTTAGGTCTGAAAGCTGCGAAAGTACCGAAGACGGAAAAAACACCGTTGACCATGAAGCGATTCGAGAACCGTATGCATTGAGACGACCAGTCTCAACTTCTGTGGCGTTCAGCTGTTGTTGAGACGGGGTGCTTCCTGATAGTCAGCAAAACCTCCGGAGGGAAAACTCGAAGACGGCTCGCCGTTCGAAACCGGACTGTCACCACATCTAGCGAAACATTTATGTATCTTTTGAACTTACATTAGGTTAGGAGTCGCGGCTTCCGGGATTCTTTGGCCCTCCCCGACCGGAAGCCAACGCCCTCCACCCCGCCCCCGGTTCACAGCTACGACACCCATGTCAGAAGCACGTCCCCGCACGATCGACGAACAGACCCGAGTAGCCACCCACGAAACGGAATCGGACCAGGAACGCACGCAGAACGCCTGCCCCGAGTGTGGCGGCGCACTCCACACCGATGAGGAACATGGTGAGACCGTTTGCGAGGAGTGTGGTCTCGTCGTCGAGGAGAACAGCATCGACCACGGCCCCGAGTGGCGTGCGTTCAATCCCCAGGAAAAGGACGAGAAGAGCCGCGTGGGCGCCCCGACCACGAAGCTGATGCACGACAAGGGGCTCTCGAGTGTCATCGACTGGCAAGACAAAGACGCCTACGGGAACGCCCTGAGTTCCAAGCAACGCCAGAAGATGCAGCGCCTGCGCACGTGGGACGAGCGCTTTCGCACCCGCGACCACAAGGAGCGCAATCTCAAGCAGGCGCTCGGCGAGATCGAGCGCATGGGGAGCGCCCTCGGGCTCGCCGAGAACGTCCGTGAGACCGCGTCGGTGATTTACCGCCGGGCGCTCGAGGAGGACCTGCTGCCTGGTCGGTCGATCGAAGGCGTCGCCTCGGCCGCCATCTACGCCGCCGCCCGACAGGCGGGAACCCCCCGCCGTATCGATCGGGTCGTGAACGCCAGCCGGATTGACGAAATGGAGTTCAAGCGGACCTACCGCTACATCGTCCGCGAACTCGGTCTCGAAATCGAACCCGCAGATCCGGAGAGCTACGTCGGCCGGTTCGCCTCTGAACTCGATCTCTCGGACGAGGCCGAGCGTCGGGCACGCGAACTACTCGAGACCGGGAAGGATCAGCTCGTCCACGTCGGCAAGAGTCCCGTTGGGCTCGCCGCTGCAGCTGTCTATGCCGCCCCGCTGCTCTGCAACGAGACGATCACCCAGGCGGAGGTCAGCGAGGTCACAGACATCAGTGAAGTCACGATCCGCAACCGCTACCAAGAACTGCTCGACGCTGCAGAGCAGCCTCGCCCGGCCTGAACGACGACTGCTCCGTCGGACGCCTCGGACACGCAGGTTTGGTCGGTTCGTGAACTGCAACCGGGACGATACCTATCTACGGTGAAGGACGTCACACCAGACTGATTTCCGACTCGGACTGGCCGACAGACGGTGGGGCACCGCCTTTCTGGATCACGTTGAATGCCCGCATCAAATCTGTCCGAGAGATGATCCCGACAAGGTTCCCGGTTTCGTCGACGACAGGCAGGCGACCGACGCCGTTCTGCTGCATTTGCTGAAACGCCTCCATCGCGTCGGCTTCGGGGGAAATGGTCTTGATGTCGGTTGACATCACATCCTCGACCCGGAAGGCGTCTCGTTCGACCTCGTCGATAGCGCCCGCATCATCCAGGGTCACCATCCCGATGAGATCACCGTTTCGTACCACCGGATAGCCGATATGCCGTTCGGTAAACATCCGCGCAACGAGGTCGGTGATTGAGGTGTCCCCGGTGACCGTCTCGAGATCCTCTTCGTGAGTCATCACGTCCTTGACGGTGACGCCTTCGAAGGCCGCTTTGACCGAGGTCTGTTGCGCTTCGCTGGATGCGGCGATGTAAATGAAGAACGCCAACAAGACGAGAAACAAATTGGTGAACACGCCGAGCAGGCCCAACATGAACGCGAACACTTTTCCGACGGCAGCTGCCTGTTGTGTCGCCTGAGCGTGTGGCTGATTGCGAGCGAGAATTGCCCGGAGGATACGTCCCCCGTCCATCGGAAAGCCGGGGAGGAGATTGAACGCAGCGAGCACGATGTTGAGAATGGTGAGATAGCCGAAGACGAAGCGGACGGGGTTCAGACTCGACGGTAGTGAGACGAACGCGACGTAGGAGCCGATGCCGATGAGGACGCTCACGATTGGCCCGGCGATAGCAATCACCAGCTCGTGCCGCCAGTCTTCAGGGAATTCGGTGAAGCTCGCCACGCCGCCCAGCAACCAGAGGGTAATCGAATCAATCTCGTACCCGTACCGCAGTGCGACCAGCGAGTGGCCGAACTCGTGTAGGAGTACGCCGACAAAGAGTCCCAGAGCTGATGCCAGTCCAAGTATCCACGGGAGGTATCCGCTTGTCAGTTGCTTGGAGTCGATCGTTGCGGTAAATGTCTCGTTGATCACGAGTACCAATTCGGTGATGTCCCAGGCGATGAACGCAGCGAACAGGGGGAGGACGATCAGAAAGGTCCAGTTGAGCCTGATCGGGATACCAAACGCCGAACCGATCCGAAATCCTCGCATACGTGAGTGATTGCGGTGGAATTGGTTAAAAAGCGTCTGTTGGCAGGAGCTACGTGTGTCGGTGAGACTGGTAGTGTCATTCATACTATGCTCTTGTAGCTCATCAGCAGACTCGATCTGGATGCCTCTACGACTTGTTTATCTGAGTGCAAGATATCCCTCTGAGGGCGTTTTCGGCTGTCCTGTTCGTTTCCGCGATCGGGGGAGCGAATTCTCGCACAGCACGAGTTTGATCCATTTCGAATCGGTTCCTGCCTTACTTGACCGTCGATGGATCCGTCAGGGCGATTCCTTCGTTCTGGGGTGCGATTGACCTGAGAGGCCTCTCCCACAGGTTCAGACTGCATCGAGCGATCTCCAGTACTCGTAAGGGGATTACGCGTGAACGACTACCATGCCCAAGTCCGAACCCTTCGAACGATACACCGAGCGATACGAAGGCTGGTTCGACACACACGACGCCGCCTATCAGTCCGAAGTCGAGGCGCTCCAGCGACTCATTCCGCAGCCAGGCCTCGGGATTGAGATCGGTGTCGGAAGCGCCCGGTTCGCGGCCCCGCTCGGAATGCAAGTGGGGCTCGATCCTGCTGGCGACATGCTGGTTCGCGCCCGCGAGCGCGGGATCGACGTCGTCAAAGGCGTCGCCGAATCCCTACCATTCAGAGACGGGACGTTCGACACTTCGCTGATCGTCACGACGATCTGCTTCGTTGACGACATTCCCCAGACACTGGCTGAAGCCCGGCGAGTGCTGCGCCCGGACGGATCGCTCGTCATCGGCTATATCGACAAGGACAGCCCCGTCGGTCAGATCTATCAGGAGAAGAAATCGGAAAACCCGTTCTATCGGGATGCCGTGTTCGTCTCGACCGATGAACTCGTCGATGCGCTTGACGCTGCGGGATTCTCGGAGTTCGAGTTCGTGCAGACCATCTACCACTGGCCCGACGAGATCGACGAGCGCGAACCGATCGAAGAAGGGTATGGTGACGGGTCCTTCGTCGGGATCAAGGCAACCAGGTAGCAGCCGTAGCCCAGTATTGGCTCACCTCCACTGCTGAAGACGCGCTCCTTCACCTGGGACGATCCGGCCGCGCCATTCTGTTAATGGTCGATATTTTCTAGAGTATGACGGCGATTGCCGAACTGAACATCATCCCGTTCGGAAAGGAAGTATGTCGGGAGAAATCGCGAAGGCCGTCGAAGCGCTCGAGGCGTTCGACATAACCTATGAGACCACTCCGATGGGAACGATCCTGGAGGCCGACGACGTCCACGAACTGTTCGCAGCGGCAGAGGCAGCACACGAGGCGGTCGACGAAGATCGAGTGATTACCACGCTGAAGATAGACGACAAGCGGACGGTTCACCAGCGTGCAAGCGAGAAGGTCACCGCCGTCGAAGACCAACTCGGCCGAGAAGCCAGACGAGGCGATTAACGGTTTTCCAGGAGATCATCGACGGATTCGTAGCGATGAATGTCCACGCCGTCGTCCGAGATCTCAGCGACGTGAACTCCGACACCGGTCTGCACGTCCCGCTCGGCTGCGCTCTGGATGGCACGGTCTGCTATCAGTCGTGCCTCCGATGTCGTGAGCGACTGTGGCTCTTCGGCGTCGCGAGATGGCCTCGGCAATGCCGTCGCATATCGAGTCCGGGTGACCGATTCCTTTCCGTTCGACGAACTCTGTCGACCGCGACGTGATTGGATTTCCATCGAGATGATGAATCGTAAACGAGGGATCTCCCATGGATATCACCGTCAACGTGTCCCGGGGAAAAATAGTCCATCGTGGCACCCGTGCTCTGGGTATGGACGAACGTGAATCACTCGCCGCGATCTACGAGTGGCTCCCCGATGCCGGTGACGACGCTGCCGTCGTCGATAATCTGATATTCACGACCGACATGCTCCACCAGCGGACCGATTTTCCGGCGGGGACGACACGATATACGGCCGGTTGGCGGGCCGTGGGTGCTTCCCTGTCCGACGTCGCCGCAATGGGAGCCGACGCGACCGCCGCCATCGCCGTGTACGCGGCCCCCGAATTCGATCCCGACGAACTGCATGCGTTCATTGAGGGAGCCCGTGACGTGTGCGAACTAACGGACAGTCGATACGTCGGCGGTGATCTCGACCAGCACGATGAATTCACGGTTGCCTCCTCAGCGATCGGACACACCGATACCCCCACGCTCAGGTCGACGGCCTCCCCCGGAGACGTCGTCTGCGTGACCGGGACGCTCGGACGGACCGGGGCGGCCTTGCGGTTGTTCGAGCAAGACGCTTACGAGCGGGCGAACGCCCTCTTTCAATTCGAACCCCGCGTCTCGGCTGGCCGAGCACTCGCCCCGTACGTCTCCGCGATGATGGACTCGAGCGACGGGCTGGCTCGGTCACTCTATCAGTTGGCTGACGCGAGCGACTGTGGCTTCGCGATCGATTGGGATCGAGTCCCCCTCGACGAGACCGTCAGCGAACTGGCGACGACGGACGAAGAAGAACGCGAATTCGGGCTCTATACGGGCGAGGACTTCGAGCTCGTGTTCACGGTTCCCCACGACCGGGTCGACGCTGCACGAGACGCCTCCCCGATCCCGATCTCAATCGTCGGAAACGTCACCGATCATGACGTGATGATCGATGACGAGCCTCTTCCCGATAGGGGGTACACGCATGGTCACTGAGACGAGCGACGCGGGCCGACGGCTATCGACTCTGGTTGCGCAGACGAGCGTGACCGTTCAGACGCACGTCGGTGCCGTGCGGGAGGTCAGACGATAGCCATGGACCCCGTCGTCTACCATCCGATCGGCGTCGTCCGTTCGCCATTCGACACGCCCGAAGACGTGCCACTCGAACCGAGTCGGTCGGTCGACGCCGCTGGCCGGATCGAACTGGAAGCGGAATATCATGACGGCCTCGCCTTACTCGATGGGTTCTCACACATCGTCATCGTGGCTCACCTTCACCTGATCGAGGGGTATACGCTCAGGACAGCACCACCGTTCGTCGAGGGGCTCCGTCCCGGGATATTCGCCACGCGCGGCCCGAAGCGGCCGAACCCGATCGGTCTCACGGTCGTCCGGTTGACCGATATTACCGACGCCGTGCTCCACGTCGAGGGACTTGATCTGGTAGATGGAACGCCCGTGCTCGACATCAAACCACACTATCCCAAACCCGACGAGTATCGAGGACTCCGCGGCGGATGGATCGAGGACAACCTCGAGCAGACGTCCGAGTAGAGTGCTCACGGTCACCGGCAGGCACTCCGAGCGAGTGCGTAGTGTCCCCCGCGAGTGGGGCTACTGAGTCTTCCCACACCGTGAGAGTCGGCGAGCCACTATTCCGACTCGTGTTGTGAGTAGTATACGAGGTCCACACCATGACAGTAGCCGACCTGATGCGGGAAGAAGTTGTAACGACGTCCCCAGAGACGCCGGTCAACGAGGTAGCGACCGCGATGCGGGACGAAAACGTCGGAAGCGTCGTCGTCGTGGAGAACAACGTCCCCGTTGGACTCGTGACTGACCACGACATCGCCGTTCGAATCGCTGCGGATCAACTCGATCCGGCGGCGATGCCCGCAGAAAACATGATGACCGAGGACCCCGTCACGGTCGAGGTCGACACCGGGGTCTTCGAACTGTGTAGCCGGATGTGTGAGGAAGGCGTCCGCCGGATGCCCGTCGTTGACGACGGCGAACTCGCCGGGATCATTACACTCGACGACTTGACCGTTCTTCTGACTGGCGAGTTGGGGAATCTCGCTGGCGTCATCGAGGCAGAATCACCGCCCTACTAGACGGAGCCATGGGAAGCGCCGTCTCAGTCGGTTTCGATCCGGTTGAATTCATCGCAGAGGAATAATACAACAGTCGTGAACGAACCCGTATACATTATCGGCAGTCTCCTCGTCGCCAGCGTGCTTTCGGCAAGCGGGGCATTGATCATCGTGTTCGGTGAGGAACGACTCGACGTGTGGAAGCGCTACCTGACGTCTCTCTCTGTTGGAGCGATCTTTGGCGGTGCATTCATCCATCTGATCCCTCGATACGCTGCTGGATTCGGGTTCACCCAGTTGGCGGGGCTCGTCGTCGTACTCAGCCTCGTTGGCTCGTACGCGCTCGAAGAGGTGGTTCACTGGCACTGTCACCGGCGCTGTGAATTCGAGGCGTTCTCGGTCACGCTCGTCGTCGGTGACGCTATCCACAACATCATCGACGGCATTATCGTCGCGAGCAGTTACTACGTCTCGCTGCCTGTCGGCATCGCAGCGACACTCGCGATCATGTTTCACAAGGTTCCCAAGGAGATCGGCGACTTCGGCGCCCTGCTACAGGGCGGTATTTCCAAGTGGCGCGCTGTCGAAGTCAACGTCCTCACCAACGTCTTCGGATTCGCCGGAGCTATTGGCGTCATCCTCTTCTCGGGTGTCGAGGGGCTCATCGGGATCCTCCTTCCGTTAGCGATCGGGAACTTCGTCTACGTTGCCGGTGCCGATCTATTGCCCGAGATACGCACCGAAGAATCCAATTCAGTTCTCCAGCTCGGTATCATTCTCGTAGGTGTCGGGATCATGTACGGGATCACACTCTTCAAACCGCTGCTCTCGTGACTCGGTCGCTTCACTCCAAGTGAGAGGTGCCTGTTTTGCGACCACCAGATATCGCCGTGCTTCTCGTAGCAGAGTCGGCCTTCGGAGTGATCGTTCGAATTGAGCGTCAGGCTGCCACGTGAGGACGTAAACGGCGATCAGTCCGAGACACGAAAGAAGCCCTGCGACCGCAGTGACCGACAGTCGGCCGACGTTCAGCGACGTTCGAAATCCCGTTTCAAATCCCGCATTTGGCTACGCGGGGTTTAGAGCGCGGTCCGCACACCGATCTGTGGCGCTAAGTCTATATGATCGGATCATTGGCTACTCTTCGGCGTATAGGAGGATTCGTCGGCATTCGGGACAGACATATGGGACTGGCGTAAGGATCTCGTCCGCCCGCATACTACTAAGAAATCCATCCTCCGTCGATGTTGAAACGATTGATAGTTCGCCAACGGCGTCGGTGCCCTGTAGCTCCATCTGCTCTAATGGTTCCTCGCAATCTGGACAGACCTTCTCCGCGGACATATCTGAATTGAGAATAGGTTCTCGTCTCGGAAACCGATTCGGTTTCTTCTTTGGCCTGCCGTAATGTCTTCTGTGAGAGATCGAAACGCGACTCGACTGGTGACGACGGTTGCCCCGCTCCGATCTGGTCGAAACTAACTCCCTGTGAACTGGTTTATGATACCATGTACTTCGAATAATCGGCCGAACAACGAATGAATCGCGCCTGAAGTTCTCGATAGGTAACGATGAGTGGGGACCGTGGTGATTGGGAGCCCTATTTCCGTTCGCAACTCGTAGGATCTACTGTGACTCCCACCATTGCAGTTCTCGACGCTTCTCTCGGTGACACGCCCGCAGAGCGGAATCTTCGACGGGAACTCGACGCCGAAATTGACGTCTTCAAGTTGAGCGAAGGACAAGTACCCCCGGTCGTCTCAGCGGGAGATTGGCGATACGACGGCGTGGTGATCAGCGGATCCCAGACCTCCGTCTATGACGACCACGACTGGATCCACGAAACGACCGAGTGGATTCGGCGAATGCATGTCGCTGACGTACCGACGCTGGGAGTGTGCTGGGGACACCAATTCCTGGCGCAGGCGCTGGGGGGACGGATAGTCGACATGGGCGAGTACGAACTCGGGTATCGAACGATAACTCGACGCGGCGAGGACCGTCTCTTCGAGGGGATCTCGCAACGATTCACGGCGTTTGAGACACACTCCGATCGGGTTGCAGAGTTGCCGTCTGGTGCGGTGACTCTCGCACAGAATGACTTCGGCGTGCAAGCGTTTCGCGTCGGTCGCGCGTACGGTGTTCAGTTCCATCCCGAGTATGACCGTGAAACCGCAGAATGGGTAACTCGGAACAAGGACTTGCCTGACGACCGAATTCAGGCTGTCCTCGACGGGATCACCGACGAGACAGTCGCCGATGCAGACGCGACCAAACACGTATTCGATAACTTCCTGAATATCGCTAAAACACATCAACCAGAGCGCAAAGAGATGTGTTTGTAATTGGTCAAAATCCGATACGGGTTCGAGAGATGCCGCCAATCGGGAAAAGCACCAGTGTTCGTGAGTTCGTAAAGAGTAGTATGGGAAACGATCACGGTGATAGCGAGGAAGAAGAGGAGGAGTCACAACGTGATGTGTCGTTCGAGGATATCACAGGTGAAACGGAACTGACCGAGGAACAGGAGGCCTCGACTGACCGATTCCGTGATGAAGAAGACGAGAGCCGTCCAACTACGCAAGTCACCTGGCCTCGCTGCGGGAGCGATGAAGCCTACTGGCATCTGGAACAGACACGCGCTGCTGACGAATCCGAAACGCGGTTTTTCGAATGTACAGAATGTGGCTACAAATGGCGCGAGTACGATTGATACGATGTCGGGAATTCCCTCATCCTAATGTTCTCCTGTGAGTTCAACCCGGTATTCCGATGGCTTCAATTCTATTTAGACCGTCTGTATCGTCATGAGAGGCCCGGTAACTAACAGCGCAATTCTTATCAGCGTTATAGACACTTGATGACCGATGACTGACAGTCACCGGTTCGACACAGCGACAGTCATGCTGATTCTGGCACTCACCGTCGTCGGGCTCCTCGTCGGGATCGGGATTCTGCGAGTATATCTGGGAGAGGCGGTCGGGTCGTTGCTTCGCTACCTCGCGATCGGGGTAGTCCTTCTCGTATTTAGTGCTGCGCTCTACCGACAGTGGCGTGCCGAACTCGACTCCGAGACGGAATGACCGGTGGATGGAACTCGGAGCGCGGTCGTCGCGATTCAAGCGTCCTTCCCTTCGTCAGCTCCGGTCACCCCCATCCAGCCTTTGATTAGTTCGTTTACGTTGTAGAAAATGATCCCGACGGTGATGAGTGACGTCGCGAGATAGACGATAAATCCCGGCGGCCCACCGACTGTAGCGCCGAGTATGCCGCCGGTGATACCGACGACGGTCAGTTCGAGCCACGTGAGCAGTACGCGTGAGCCGAGTCGGGGTTGTGACTGTCCCACCTTCGATCGGGGGTGACGGACATAGCCTGAGTCCTCGCCACCCTGGATCGCTCTGTCATCTGCGTCCTCCCGGTTCCCGTCCTCACGCACATCACTATCCATCAGTACGATTCCTCCACATCGATCGGCCCGCTGAACGCCGAGTAGAGAACCCCGAAATACAGAAAGATCAGCGGCAGCAGGAGGGCCGCGCCGATCGACATGAGATTGAGGGGTAGTGTCGAGACAATGGCCGAATCGACAGTCAGTCCAGCAACCGGATCCATCCTCGGATACATGAGGGCAGCGACGATGCTCACGAGAGCGAAGACGAGGCCCGCCACTGCGCCGAACGCGACGTAATAGCGGTCCCACTTGGTGGCCACGGCGTACACCCCAGCGAGGACGAGCGTCAACACGACGAGCGTCAGGACGAGCGATGACACAAGTGCTGACTTGAGACCGGGAACCACAGCGTAGACGTATCCTAGCGTCAGGACGACGAGGACGAGATACGCGCCCAGGGCGCGGTACCCGTCCGCCCGGAGCTCCTCGCGGAGCTCGCCACGGGTCTTCAGCCGCAGGAATGCGACCCCGTCGACGACGGTGAGCGCAACGACGGCGAGGCCGACGACGACGCCGGGAAGCGTCAGGATCGTCGTCGCGCCGAGCAGCCAATTGGCGGTGAACATCCCGAGGAAGAACGGCGCGGTAACGCTCCCGACGACGAACGCTCGGCCCCACCAGCGGGTCCAGCGTTCGTCCTCCCGCTGTTCGTACATTTCGGGGGCGAGCCCCCGGATGATGAGTGCCCCTAAGATGGCGAACATCAACAGGTAATGGCGGCTAAACAGGTTCGCGTAGACTGCAGAAAAGGCGGCGAACATCGCGCCGCCGAAAACGACGAGCCACACCTCGTTGCCGTCCCAGAACGGCCCGATGGCAGCGAGGAGCTGTTCGCGCTCGTGTTCGTCCGACCGGGTCGCGAAGAGTGCGCCGACGCCGAAATCGAAGCCATCGAGAAACAGGAACATCGCGAAGATGAAAAACAGGAGGCCGAACCAGATATCCGCAAGCGGGAGTCCAAAGAGCGGACCGTCCGCGAGCCAGCTCTCACTAGTCATCGACGCTCGCCTCCGCCGGGCTATCAGACGGACGAGCGGTCGTCCCGGAATCGGCCACCTCGGGCGGACCGGCCCGAACGATTCGAGCGATGACGTAGAGGTACAGCGCGAGCAGACCGAGGTAGACGACGGCAAAGCCAGCGAGGGTCGTCGTCGCCTCGGCCGACGTGAGACCGGGGGAGACACCATCGCTGGTCTTCATGACGCCTTGAATGACCCAAGGTTGGCGGCCGACCTCGGTGACGATCCAGCCCAGCTCGACGGCGAGGATTCCTAACGGTGTCGACGCCATCAACGCCTTGTGCAGCAGGTCGTCCTCGAGGAGTTCCCCGCGCCACCAGCGGTAGGCGCCCCAGAACGCGAGCAGGATGAACCAGAAGCCGAGTGCGACCATGATACGGAACGCCCAGAAGACGATGGCGACCGGTGGCTGTGGCCCCTCGAATTCCTCGAGTCCCTGAATCGTCGCCTGTGGGTCGCCGCCGCTGGCGAGCCAGGAGGCACCGCCCGGAATCCCGATGCCAAAGATGTCTTTCGCGCGAGGATCCAGGATATCCTCGATGCTCGTCGGGAAGGCGATGATGTACTCGGGGACGTAGGAGTCGGTCTCCCAGATAGCCTCCATCGCAGCGAACTTCTGGGGCTGCGTCTCGAAGACGTGTCTGGCATAGAGGTCGCCGTGGATGACCTGCAGCGGCGCAGTGATGACGAGAGCGATGAGGCCGAACTTGAGTGTCGTCTCCCAGAAGCCGACCTGCTGGACCGAGTAGCCCCAGACGTGATGGCGGAAGACGTAGTACGCGCCCAACCCCGTCATGACGAGCGCGACCGACTCGACGGCGGCGTTCTGCATGTGGACGAACATCCAGAAAAAGCGGGGATTGGCGTAGGCCGCGATCGGATCGACGAGCGTGACCACCTCTTGCCCGTTCTTGGAGATCAGTTCGTACCCTCTGGGCGTCTGCATCCAAGAGTTAGCGATGAGAATCCAGACGGCCGACAACCAGGTTCCAACGCCCACTGCGACCGCCGAGACCATGTACAGCACATTTCCGACGCGCTCGCGGCCGAAGACGAAGATACCGAGGAAGGTGGCTTCGAGCATGAACGCCATCATGCCTTCGAGTGCGAGGGGCCCGCCGAACAGTTCGCCGGCGGTCGTCGAGAAGGCCGCGAAGTTCGTCCCGAACTCGAATTCGAGGACGATACCCGTTACCGTTCCCACCACGAACGAAATCGCGAAGATCTTCGTCCAGAACCGTCGTAACTGCTCGTACACGGGCTTACCCGTACGGATATCCCTCCACGTGAAATAGATGAGAAACGGGGCGAGCCCCATACTCATCACGGGGAAGATGATGTGGACGATAGTCGTGAGCGCGAACTGGAGTCGGCTTGCGAATACGGGGTCAACCATGGTGGATAGTGGGGAACTCCGCTGGCTCTGGTCCGCGACGCGGGGACGACCGAGTGCTGTGGGATACCTCTGCGGGAGTCGGCTCGTGGGCGTCTACGGGAAGAAAAAAAGTAGTCGTTGTGGCACGTTCGTCGAAATCGCCCAGGGATGACCGAGCGAACGGAGTGATTGTCGCAACGGTGTTGTCGTGAGTCGCGGTCATTACTCGCTGTCGGGGCCTCCGTCCGTTCTATCGTCCTTCGGAAGGTGTTTTCCGGTGGCCCGAGCAATCGCGACGAGAAAGCCGAGCCCTCGTTGTACGTTCTCATCTCGGAGGGCCCGGACCAGCCCGAGTGCTCCCACTCGATCAGGGGGGCCGTCTGTCGTTGCGGACCCGATCGCTTCCAGGAGTGTAACGGTACCCTCCCGCGTGTCGGGATTCGCGGCTGTATCCGCAACCTCGCCGAGTGAACTCGCCGTCGAACCAAGCGACATCACGATGTCGTCATCCATTGCATCGGCAGCGAGA
>SDGW01000735.1_pt1 | contig 13674 bp, 11 predicted proteins | sample 2873831 | NCBI WGS metagenome assembly SDGW01 (sample SAMN08132700, study PRJNA421101) | hypersaline lake metagenome | isolation source: celular fraction 0.22 microns magnesium sulfate-rich crust from ephemeral... | place: Spain: Penahueca Lagoon, Toledo | collected 2011-07
ACGCCCATCAGCGCGCTGGAGGGGTAGGCTGCGGTCCCGCCGGGGGCGTAAACACCGGCACTGGAAAGCGGACTGAACCGCCGGCCCAGTTCCCGCCCCTCGAACTCCTCGCGCCAGTCCTCGGGACGCTGTCGCTCGTGGAACGCCCTGATGTTGTCGGCGGCGTCCTCGATGGCCGCGCGGACGTCGTCGTCTATCTCCTCGTAGGCGCGTTCGGCAGCGTCGGTGATGTCGATGTTGCCCACTTCGACGTCGTCGAACTCGCTTGCGAAACGCCGGAGCGCCACGTCGCCCTCATCGCTGACGGCGTCGACGATGTCGGCCACGTCGTCACGGACTGCCTCGACGCCGGCGTCGCGGTCGAACAGCGCCGACCGCTCGTCCGGCCCGAGGTCGGCGACAGTGCGTACGTTCATACCTCGGCTTCGAGACGGGCGGAAAAACGGGTTTCCCTTTGGGGCCACCGTGACGGTCAGGGCTCGACCGCGAGGACTGTGTCGGCACGGCCGGCGTACGCCAGTGATTCACCCACAGCGAACCCGGTGAGGTCCGAGTCAGCGGTGTAGGACCACGCCCTGTCGCCGGTTGTAGTGTCGAGTGCGAGGAGATGACGGTCGAGGTCGTCAGAACTGAGCGAGCGCTGTAGCAGTAACTGCCCGTCGAGTAGGCCAGCCGGTTCAACACTGTGGGCCGCCCGCGATGTCTCTTCGGCAGAGATATCGACCGACGAGCGCCATTCGAGCGTACCGTCGTCGAGCGAGACGGCCGCCGCCTGGTCGCCGACGACGTACACCGTTCCGTCGGCGTGTGGCGGCTCGGACGGCGACGCGGCCACTTCGGCCGTCCACAATGTTTCACCGGTGGCGTCGTCGAGGCTGGCGAGCGAGTCACCGCCGACCAGCAACTGGTCGCCGACGGCAGTCACCGACTCCGGGACGAAGTCGTCGAACGTCCAGGACCGCGTGCCGGTCGCGGCGTCCAGACCGACGACGGTGTCGTCATCCTCGTAGCTCTCACTGAGGAACGCGACAGTGTCGCCAGCCACGGTGAGGTACTTCAGCCCTTCCTCTTCGTACTCCCAGTCCCGCGTCCCGTCCCGACCGGCGGCGACGAGGCCGCCGAAGGACTTGACGAACACGCGGTCCTCGGTGACGACACTCTCGAACGGGTCGCCGATTTCGGCCGACCAGCGTTCGGTCCCGTCGTCGAGGGAAAGCGCATAGAGGGTCTCACCCTCGGTGTCGAGCGCGTCGTCCCGTGTGCCGACGAAGGCCGTGTCGCCGTCGACGCCGAGGATAGAGAGCCACCAGCTCGTCGAGGGGAACTCCCACTGCAGCGCACCGTTGTCCGCGTCGAAGGCGTAGAGCGTGTGTTTCGGGTTGACTTCGTACGGACTCGCGACCGCCAGAACTGTGCCGTTCTCGGCGACCACCGGGCCGGATATCGACTCGTCGGGGGTCTCGCTCCACTGGATTCGGCCGTCCGTCGCTGACAGCGCGGCGACCGTTCCACCCTCGGTGCCGACGAACGCCAGGCCACCGTCGAGCGCCGGTCGGTGCTCTAATTTCCCCGAGACTGCCTGGCGCCAGACGACGTGGTCCTCGGTGCCGCCGCTCTCTGGCTGTTCGGTCTCGGTCGGTTCAGTCCCGGGTGCCGTTCGGGTCACCGATTCAGTCGGTGTCTCCGCTGGGGTCCGGTCTTGCACTCCCTGGCAGCCGGCGACAGCCGCCGACGCAGCGAGCGCGAGAAAGGTCCGTCTGGTACGCATACCGGCGTCTCTTCGGGTGGGGGTACATACTTTCTGGTCGACAGGAACGCCTCCGACGAGGGCCCGTCCGTCAGGCCAGCCACTCGTCGGGTTTGGTGTTGTAGTCGATATCCGTCGCCGCCAGGTGCTCCACGTCGCTCCACTGGACATCGTCGACCGTCACTTCCTCGCCGTCGTATCGGAGGCGTTTCCCGACCTCTTCGGGTTCGGGCTCGCGGTCACGGCGCTTGGCGACCTCGATGTCGTGGTCGTCGAACTCCTTGACTATCGTCAGCAGGTTCACCGGCCGGCCCCACAGCTCGAAGACGCGTTTGAGCACCTCCGTGGCCTGTTTGCGGTCGAGCATGATGCCGTTGTACTGGTGGGCAAGCAGTAGCTCGTTGCGGTTCCGGTAGTTGCCGTCCTGGACCACGACGGTGGGCTTGCCGAAGTTCGTAAACGAGAGCATCAGCTTCTTCTTGACGTCCTCGTGGTCCGTCGAGGTGACCCGGTAGTCCCCGGAGGCGTGGGTGTACTCGTAGGTGAAGTAGTCGTTGTCGTCGACGAACTCCTGGGTGAGAAACTCATCGAGGAAGGTCACGTCGTTGTGGCTCTCCCGGATTTCTCGCATCCGGTCCCAGCCGCGGGTGAACTCGACGTCGGCGAGGGCGTCCTCGACGCTGTCGTACCGGGAGTCGTCGAACATATACCGCGAGACTCGCTCCAGTTCGGCCTGGCCGACCCGGGAGACAAAGCCCCGATACTGGGGCTTGACCAGCGAGTAGTGGCGCCGGGCCAGCCCCTCGTAGGTCAACACCTTCCAGGGGTACTTCTCGACGTCGAACTCGCCGGCGCGGGCCGCTTCGAGTCCATCGGCGTCGATACGCGGGTCCTCGGCGTCGAGTTCGTCGACGTGGCCGGCGACGTTTTGCAACCACGTCGGCGGTGCCAGATGCTCCTGAACCTCGGTGAAGTCCACGACGTCGTGGAACGTCCGCCAGGTGACGCCCTCGGTCCGAAGCAGCCGCTCGACGACCTCACGGCGGTTCTCGGTGTTCTCGACGTACTCCCATATCTCCAGGCCCAGCTTGTAGGGGTTCAGCCCCGGCGAGCCAAGCACCTGGGCCATATGGTCCGAGTAGAGGATGAACTCGTCGTCGCCGGCGAAGCGCTCGCCGGTCATCATCAGGGACTCCCAGTAGGCGGCCCACCCTTCGTTCATCACCTTCGTCATCTTCTGGGGGGCGAAGTAATGGGCCTCACGTCGAAGAATTTCGAGGACGTCCTTCTGCCAGTCTTCCATCTCCACGGCCTTCTCGGCGTCCTCGTCGTAGGCCATCCCGTGCTTGCGGATGAACCCGAGCACGTCCTTCTCCGGCTGGGCCGGGAACGTGGCGCCGTTGTCTTCGTCGGACTGGGCGTCGAGCCACTCCTCGTCGAAGACCTGGCGTTTGACCTCCTCGGAGAGGTCCAGCTCGTCGAGCTGGTCGGTGACGTCGACGCCCTCTATCTCTTCGAGCCGGTCGCGGGCCGTCTCCACGGGTCGGTACGGCTGGTGCTGGTCGATGTTGTCCTCCAGACAGAGGACGTGGTCGATAAAGCGCTCGACCTCGCTGCGGTCGATTTCGGGGTCCTGCATGTACTCCCGGATGGTGTCGGCGTGGCGGGCGAGCATGCCCGCGGCGTCGGGTCCGCGTCCGTCGTCTTCGCTCCCCGCCGCTCGCGGCGGCGCGCCGTCACTGAACAGGCCGAACCACTCGTTGTTCGCGAAGAAGTCCGCGTGGGCCTCGACGTGGGTGATGACCGCCTTCTGGTCGGCCAGGGTGTTTGACTCCTGCAGGAAGGCATGCGAGGGGTCGTCGTTGTTGACGATCTCGAAGGCCTTCCCGCCGAGGAACTGGCCCTGTTTCTGCTGGCGGTCGTACTGCATCCCCCAGCGCCAGTGCGGGTAGCGCTTCTGGAACCCGCCGTAGGCGATGAGCTCGTTCATCTCGTCGTAGTCGACCACCCAGTAGTTCACCGGGTAGGGGGTAAGCCCCAGCCGCTCGGCGAGGTTGCTCGCCTCGTCGACCGGCTCGGCCAGTTCGTCGGCGATGCGCTGTTTCCGGAATCTGTCGTCGTTCATTCTGACTCCTCCGTGCTGAGGATTTCGTATATCGCGTCGACCACGTCCTCCGGCGAGGTGACGTAAGCGACCGCGACGTTGTCCGAGTCGCGGAAGTTCCGCTCTACCTCCTCGGCGTGGGTCGCGTTGATTGCGTTCCCCGACGGCTGGGTCTCCACGTAGGCGTGGAGGTTCGCCGGAATCTCCTCCATCATCGGGATGACCCGCTCTTCGGTGTCGTTCGATGAGTTCTCGCTGTCGCCGGCGGCGAAGACGTAGCGGTTCCACTCGCTCCAGGGGTACTCCTCTTCGAGCACCTCCGCGGCCACTTCGTACGCGCTGGAGATACGGGTGCCACCGCCAGAGCGGATGCCGAAGAACTCCTCGCGGTCGACCTCCCAGGCGTCGGCGTCGTGGGCGATGTAGACGAACTCGGCGTTGTCGTACTTGCCCTGGAGATACCAGTCCAGCGGCGTGAAGGTGCGTTCGACCAGTTCCCGCTTCTTCTGGCGCATCGAGCCGGAGACGTCCCGGATGTTGACGACGACGACGTTCTTCTCGCGCTCCTCGACGATTTCGGGGTAGCGGTACCGCTCGTCCTCACGCCGGAACGGAATCTGGTCGACGCCCTCCCGGCGGATGCGCGTCGAGGTGTCGACCTTCTCGACCTCCGCCTCCATCTCCTCGATGGAATCCCACGTCGATTTCTCGTCGGCCGGCAGGTCGTCGTAGGCGTCCTCTATCCACGCCTTCGAGACCGGGATGTTCTGCTCGCGGGCCCACTCGAAGACGGTGGCCGGGCCCCAGCCGTCGACTTTCAGCGCCTCGCGGATGTACTCCTCGTCGAAGTCCATGGCGAGCTTGCGCTTCAGTCCCTTCTTGAACAGCCGCTCGAAGTCCAGCGTCGACGAGGGCCCGGAACGGGTGATGTCCGTGAAATCGCCCTCTTTCTCCTCGATGACCTTCTTCCCCTTCGGGTCCAGGTCCAGCCCGAGCTGTTCGTCCAGCTCCTGGGCGAACTCCTCGGGGTCCATCTCGTAGTACTCGTGTTCGCCGCCCTCCTCGCCGGGCTCGCCGTCCTCACCCTCTTCGCCGTCGCCGGGCTGGGGCTGTGGCTGGCCGACGGGGTCGCCCTCCTCAGCGCCTTCGCCCTGGCCGACGCCGCCCTTGTCGCGCTGGTCGTAGGCGAACTCGGGGAGGTCGACTATCTTGATGGGTATCTTCACCTCGTCGCCCCGGGACTGCCCGAGGTCACCGTACTGGATGAACTCGGCCAGGTCCTGTCGGCGCTCCTCGCCAACTTCACGATATCGTTCGAGGTCGTCTTTCAGTCCCATCTGTAGCTCACCTGGCTCATGACGTGGCGGCTGGTCAGCTCCGCGGCCGCCTCGCTGTAGCCGTGCATCTCCATCATGTTCTGGATAGTCTCTTCTTTGAGCGCGGCCGTCTCTGTTCCCGACGGCGGGTTATCCCACTGCTGTGGGTCGAAATCCTCGTAGGTCCGCTTGACGTCGTCCCAGTCGTGGCTGCCCAGCACGGTCTTGATGACCGGTATCTCCTTGGGCGAGACGTCGCCGACGCGGAACTCCTCGTCGCGGCGCTGCCACGCGTGGCGGTTCAGCGCCGTGATTATCTTGTCGGTGCGGAACTTCGTGACCGCGTGGTCGGCCTCCCCGCCCTCGTAGTTCTTCTCGTCGAACCGGCCCAGATGCTCTATCTCGAACACCTTCATCTTCAGGGGGTCCGGGTCGACGTACTCGCCGCGCTCGTTCTCCAACTGCTCGTCGGAGGCCCAGGCGTACACCTGCTCGATGTACTCCTCGACCGTGGACTCGTCGACGCGCTTGTCACGCATCAGGGCGGCCAGCACGTCCTGCTCCTGTTCGCCGAAGATGTAGTTTTTCACGGGTACCACGCGCTCCTCGTACTCGGTCGCCTCGCCCGGCGAGAACACCGGCGCGTCCTGGAGCCCCTCTGCGATGGCGTTCAGCACGTCCCGTGGCATGATGACGTGCTCGACCGGCAGGTCCGGGTGGTGGCGGTCCTGTGTCTCGTGCAACAGGTCGGCCACGACGTCGCGGACGTAGGTCACGGGAATGCCGTGGTCGCCGTCCGTGGGTGTTATCTCCACGTCGTAGTCGTCGATGTCGACCCGCTCGTCGCCCTCCATCAGGTAGCCCCGGTCGAAGAGTAATGCCTTCTCGACCAGGTCCAGTCCGGCCGGGACGTTCGAGCTGTCCAGCCGGGAGACCACCGCGTAGAGCGCCGCCGCCTCGATAGTGTGGGGCGCGATGTCCTTCTCCGTCGGCGTGTCGAGGTCGTCCCTGACGGAGACCGACACCGGCTCCTGAATCCACGTCTCCAACTCCTCCCAGGAGTCCGGGTCCCAGACGCTGGTCTCGTTCGTGAGTTCCCGTCGCAGGAGCTGCGATTCCAGCGAGAGGTTCGTCAGGTAGGTGAACTCGTGTTTGTCGAGCCGGCGTTTCAGGGCCTTCAGCGGGTCCTGGCCCTCTCGGTCGGCGTGCTGATTGAGCTGGGCCTCCAGGTCGGGGTTGGAGATGATGACCAGCTGGGTGTCGACGTCCATCCCGATGCCCTTGTCTAGCTTCACCCGGCTCTCGTCGGGGACGTTCAGCAGCTTCTGTAACAGGTCGGCGTGCTGGGCGGCGTCCTCGACGACGGTCAGGAGGCCGTTGCCCTGCGAGAGGACGCCGTCGTAGGAAAACGCCTGCGGGTTCTTCCGGCCGCGGGAGTCCAGTTCACGGAGCATCCCGTGCATCCACGACCCCACGAGCCGTTCCTTCGGGGTCCCCTCGTCCTCGGAGTGGAGGATGCCGATACCACGGCCCACGTCGACGACGAAGTTCTTGACGCGGAGATGCGAGGGGTCCGTGACCGCCGAGAAGAGGTTCTCCTCACCGGCCCGCCGGTACTGCTCCTCCAGGAAGTTGTACGCCTCCCGCGAGAAGGGGTCCAGGTCACCCTCCACGCGGACCTCGATGTGGTCGTCGAGCCGGTCGTTGATTTCGGCCAGCAGCTCCTCGCGGACGTCCTTCGGGAACACCGTCAGCGGGTGGACCTGGACTGGGCTCTCGTACCAGTCGTCCTCGTCTTCGATGGGCGTGTCGCCGTAGGTCAGGGCGCTGTCGCTGCCGCCGGCGCCGGCGACGTTCCACTCGACGGTGTAGCGCCGACCCTCGGGCGTCCGGGAGTACTCGCGCAGGCCGTTGATGAGACAGCGCTTGAGTTCCGATTTCCCGGTCGCAGTCGGCCCCTCGAGCCAGACGATTTTCTCGTCTTTGCCTCGGCCCGCCGCGATGGAACGGAGGTCGTCGACGAAGGCGTTCAGGACCTCGGTGTTGCCCAGAATGGCGTGCTCGCCGTCGTTGTGCGGGTCGTCGAAGAAGCGGTACCGCTCCTTCTCGTCGCCCTCCTCGATGACGGTCCGGGTGCCGGCCGCCTCGATGGCCGCGAGCAGGTACTTCGAGGCGTGCGAGGCGATTCCTGGCGACTCCAGGAGCGTGTCGACGTACTCGGAAAGCGCCATCGGCTCCTCGTAGGTGGCATCGAGGGCCTCGTCGGCGCGGTCGATGTACTCCTCGCCTGTCATTACTCTTCCATCTCGCTTTTGGCGACCTCCGCGCCGGCGAACTCGAGCACTTCCTTCGCGCCCTCCTCGGAGTAGCCCTGTTCCATGAGGGCGTCTATCCACTGGTTGCGCTCGTCGTCGTCCATATCGCCCGACGACACCAGCGCGGAGAAGTTGATATTGTGTTTCTTGTCCTCCCAGAGCTTGCGTTCGAGTGCGCGGCGCAGTCGGTCGTTGTCCTGGGGATTGAAGGTGTCACCCTCGCGTGCGCGGCGGCTGACCCAGTTCGAGACCTCCTGGCGGAAGTCGTCCTTGCGGTCCTCGGGGAGGTTCAGCTTCTCCTCGACGGAGCGGAGGAACTGCTCGTCCGGTTCCTGCTCCCGACCGGTCAGTTCGTCCTCGACGGTGTCGTCGTCGATGTAGGCCATCACGTGGTCCATGTACTTCTCGCCCTGGCGCTGTATCTCGTCCATGTCGTAGGCCAGGGCGTGGCGCACGTCCTCGATGGCTCGCTCCTTGTACTCCTCGCGGACCAGTTCGAGGAAGCGGTAGTACTCGTCGAACGACTCCGAGTCGATGGAACCGTGGTTCTCTAAGTTCCCCTCCAGGTGGTTGAACGTCGTCAGCGGCGAGAGGAAGCTCCGCGAGCGGTGCATCGAGTCCATGATGGCTTCGGCTATCTCGTCGCCGATGAAGCGGGGCGAGACGCCGTCCATCCCCTCGCGGATGTCGGCGGCCTGTTCGGCCTCCTCGCGGAGCTTCTTGACGTCGATGTCGTCGGCCTCGTCTATCTCGCCGTTGTACGCCTTGGCCTTCTGGACCAGTTCGACCGACTCGGTGTCGGGCTCCTCGATGCGGGTGAGCACGCCGAAGAGACCGGCCATCTCCAGCGTGTGGGGCTCGACCTGGATGTCCGGCAGGTCGGCGTTCCGGAGCATCTTCCGGTAGATTTTGGCTTCCTCATCGTACTGGAGGACATAGGGGAAGTCGATGCGCTTGGTCCGGTCGTTGAAGGCCTCCATCTTCTCGTCGCCTTTCTTGTCCCGGTACTCGGGCATGTTCGTCCGGCCGACGATGACCTGGTCGATGTCGATACGGGGGTTGTTCTTTGGCTTGATAGTCTGTTCCTGACTCGCGTGCAGGAAGTCATAGAGGAACTCCCGCTGGAGCTTGAGCAGCTCCTCGCCGGAGAAGATACCGCGGTTCGCGTTACAGAACGCACCGGAGTAGTCGAACGCTCGCGGGTCGCTCTCGCCGTAGATAGCTATCTTCGAGTAGTTGACGTCGCCGGTGAGTTCGGTCTCGTCCTGGTTCTTCTTGTCCTTGGGTTCGAAGGTCTCGATACCCTGGCGCTGGTTCTCGTCGGCGACAAAGCGGATTATCTCGACGTGGTTCTCCAGCACTTCCTGGAGGTTGTCGTCGTAGTACGCCAGCAGCCGGTCCATGTAGAACTCGGAGGCGGGGTCCAGGTCCTGCTCGTTGCGGATGGTGTAGGGGGCGTCTAGCTCCTCGTTGATGTCCGCGATGACACGGTCGCGCTGGTCCTGTGGCAGCAAGACGAGCGGGTCCTGGTTCATCGGCGACCGGACCACGTCGTCGGCGGGGTCCTGGTCGTGGACGACGTCACAGAGGTTCGTCCAGCGGAACGTGTACATCCGACCGTCGTCGCCGCGGGTGTAGTCCTCGTAGTAGCGCCGGACCTGTCGGTCGAAGTCGGACTTCCCGGAACCGACCGGACCCAGCAGGAGTTTGATACGTTTCTCCGGGCCCAGCCCACGGGCGCCGGACTTGACCTTGTTGACGAACTCGTGGATGGCCTCGTGGACCTCCCGGCCGTAGAAGGTGTTCTCGCCGTCGGTGATGGGGTCCTCGCTGGCTATCTTGTACTCGACGACGCCGGCGTCCTCGTCGTACTCGGTGCCGTAGTAGTCGAACATATCCGCCACGCGCTGGTGGGCGTTGCGGGCTACCTTCGGGTCCTCGTACAGCTGGTCGAGGTACCAGTCGAACGTCCGGGTGGTCCGGAGGTCCGCTGGAATCGTGTCCTGGTACTCCTGGCTCAGTGCTTCTAGTGTCTCTTTGTTCTGACTCATGCTAACTCGAATGGTTCTTCACGCGACGCAATCGACGCCACGCGAACGCCTCGGGAACAGTCCGACTGTAACAGCCGCCGCTCCGACCGTGAATCAGCTGGAGCCGCGGCATGACCCGTCCGTTCGGGCCGTTTGGCAAGCGATACCATGTGAATGCTGGCGGGGTGGGACGGTACCGCTCCACCCTCCTGGTAACGGGTGACAGCCTTCGACTGTAGTTCCGATACTATTTATCACATGAGAGCTTCAACAATAAGAGCCTTTTGCCACAGTACATAAAACACCGGGAATCTCACCCGGATATCTACGGGTGAACCCAGGGACGGCAGCGCGCCGGTATGGTATACCAAAGCAGTATTCTGGAAAGTAGTTTATAAGTAATCGAAACGGGGGCCAGCCGACAGCGTATTGCCCGCCGAGCCACAGCCCCCGGATATGGACACAGAAGCGCTGGCCGAGGACTGGACGGTGTGGAACGAGACCGAGACGGAACTCATCCTGGCGTACCGTCCCGACGTCTTCGACAGCGAGGCCTTCCCCGCACCCTGTCTGCCGACGCTCTATCTCACCCACGGCAAGCGAACCCGACGCCCCGGCGCCGACCGGACCGGCGAGGACTGGTATGTCACCCTCTATCTAGAGCCCGAAGTCGACCACCAGGTCGACGTCTCGCCGGACCGCGAGACGGCCGTCGACGCCGCGGTGACACTCGCCAACGACTTCGCCGCCGGCGAGTTCGACTTCCGGGCGCTGTATCAGGTGCCCCGCGAGGCGTATCTGGACGAACTGGACGAGCTGACCGGGCGAGCCTGACACTTACGTTCGTTCCCTTTCTATCCCCAGCTATGACCACCGTCACCCTCGTCGGCACTCGACTCGCCGAGACCGGCGAAGAGTTCGTCTACCGCGGTGAGGCGTCGGGGTGTGCAGGGTGTCCCTACCGGGACCAGTGCCTGAATCTCACGCCCGGGCGGCGCTACCGCATCACCGAGGTCCGCGAGAGCGGCCAGACACTCGACTGTGCGGTCCACGACGGGGGCGTCCGCGCCGTGGAGGTAGAGCCCGCCGCTATCCGTGTGAACGTCCCGACGAAGGGTGCCTTCGCCGGAAGCAAAGCAGAACTGGCCGGTCCCTGTCCCCACACGGAGTGTCCGAGCCACCCCTACTGCGAACCACAGGGCGCCGACTTCGACACGGAGTACCGCATCACGGAGGTGCTCGGGGACCCGCCCCACGACTACTGTATGCTCGACCGGGACCTCACGATGGTCGAGTTCGAAGCGCCCGACGACGCGTGACCGTGGCGACCACGCTTCCCGTCGGCCCGGTCGACGAGGACTGCGTCGTCAGCCCGCCGGCCGGCAAAGCGGTTCGGTTCCGGGACAGGCCCGACGACCCGGACCGGGACCCGCTGTCGTTCGATATGTGGCTCGCCGCCGAGGGGTCCCACGGGCCCATGCGTCACGTCCACCCGGAGCAGGAAGAGCGGCTGGCCGTTCGGTCGGGCCGGATGGGGCTCCGGCACGACGGCGAGCACTCCGAACTGGAGATGGGCGAAACGGCCGTCATTCCCGCCGGCGACCCCCATCGGTTCTGGAACGCTGGCGATGGCGTTCTCCACATCCGCGGCTCGGTCACCCCCGGGCTCCGGACGGAGCGGTTCATGCGCATCACCTACGGGCTGGCCCGCGAGGGCGCTCCGGTGACGCCGTCGGGGATGCCGCTGAACGCCCTCAGACTGGCCGTCCTGCTGTCTGAGTACGACGATATGCTGTGGCTCGCGGCGCTCCCGCTGTGGGTCCAGCGGTTCGGCGTCGACCTGCTCGCACCTCTCGGACGAGCGCTCGGATACGACAACAGCTACCCCGATCTGGTTCCCTGACTGTCTCCTCGGTCGCTCCCGGGCTACTCCAGCGTCCCGACGTGGCTGCCCATATAGCCGTAGACGTCCTCGTACCCCTCGGCCGAGAACAGGACGGGGTGGAAATCCTCGTCGGCGTAGAGCGCCTCGCCGTCCGCAGCGGCGATTGGGTCGCCCGCCGCCACCGGTTCGAAGTTCTGCACGAAGGTCTCGTACGCGTCGGCAGCGGCCTTGGGGATGGGCCCGCCCAGCTGGAACACCGGCAGCGATTCCGACCGGACCGGCGCCGGCTCGTCCGTGACGCCGAGTGCTGCCAGGAACTCCCGGATGACCTGCTCGGCGTTCGCGGCGGCCTCCGGTGACCCCTGGTAGCCACACTCGACCTCGATGGCTGTGGGTGCGACCGCGAACAGCCGTCCCTCGTTGTTCCCCTTCGTCCGGACGACGGCATCGACCGAGAGCTTCGGGCAGACGTCGCGGGCCAGCTCCGAGAGCTCGTCGACCAGCGCGAACATCCCGTCGTAGGACTGCGTGGAGTGCAGGGAGAGGACGGTACACCCCTGTAGTTCCTCGGTCAGTTCGGCAGCCAGGCGCATCTCGTGGACGTCGCTGTCGGGGTCACCGGGGAACACCCGATTGAGGTCGATCTCGGTGTAGCGCTTGCCGGCTGCCAGCGCCCGTTCGTTGACCACGATGAACTTCACGGGCTGATTCACTGCGGGGGGGTCAGCAAGCACCGCCTCGATGCCGTCCCGGCCACAGGGCTCGTCGCCGTGGATGCTCCCGACGATGGCAATCGACGGCTCCCCTTCGCCCAGTTGTTCGACTCGCATCTGTTCGTAGCTCAATAACCGGGTCCTAGTATATGTGTGGGTTTGGCGTCGGAGTGGTCACCCGCTCCCAACAGTTCATCGGGTACCAAGGTTACTTTAGGCCATACACAGACTGAACAGTATGCGACGGCGGAGATTGCTCCAGCTGTCGGGCGTCGCCATCACGACGGCCGCCGCCGGCTGTCTGACTACGTCCGAGGACGCGCCGGCCACAGAGACCATCGAAACGCCCACTCCGACAGACACCCTCGATTCGACGACCGGGTCTGCGACCGGCGACGCCGGCGCTGGGGTGACGGCGCCGATATACGCGCTCTGGAGTGCCTACAGCGTGGAAGACTACGACAGTATCGTCGACGCCTACCACCCCGACTCGCCCGACATTCCCGACAGAACGGATATGGACTATCAGGGGACGGTGAGCGTCGAGCGCACGGGGGTGCTCTCGCGGAGCGAGGGGTCGGCGACCGTCGAGGCCGAGGTGACGATTCCCGACGAGGGCGACACGGAAACCCAGCTGTACGACATCCGGCGATACCGGGGCCAGTGGAAGATATGGTCGTTCGGTCGAAAGGACGAGGGGACCCGTCCGACCGCGCCCCAGGTATCGTTCGAATCAGAGTTCGACGACGCGGCGACCGACAACGACCGGACCGGTGTCGTGCGGATTACCCACGCGGCCGGCGACACCATCGACGCCGGCAAGCTGTTCGTCACCGGTACGGGTATCGGCGACGTGAGTGGCGCCTCGCCGTCGGTCACGTCCCCGGACACCGCCTGGGGCGCTGCGACCGGCGTCAGTGAGGTGACGGCTGGAACGTCGATTACTGTCGGTGTCACCGGCGATTACACCGTCCGTCTCGTCTACGAGGAGGGAGAGTCGAGTACGACACTCGCCGAGTTCGACGGGACGACCAGCTAATCTCACTCCAGTTTCGCCGCGTAGGCGTAGTCGGACTCGTCGGCCACCGGATAGCCATCGTCGAGGCGAATCTGCCAGCCGCCCAGTACAGACGGCTCCTCCAAGGCGTTCGTCATCGTCGTTCTCACGTCCAGCACGTCTACTCCGTAATAGTCGTTTGGTACGCCCCGAAAGTACTGCAGCGACGTGCGAAACAGCGACCGCATCCCGTCGTCGTCCTCGAAGTCGAAGTGTTTGTACGCGCCGGCGGCGACCTGGACCATCCCGTGGAGGAACTTGCTCTCGGTGCTGCCCCGACCGTAGTTGTACCACTCGCCCTCGAAACAGTCGTGTGAGCCGTGGAACTCGCTGTCGTTGAACAGCGCAACGCCGTGGACGACGGCCCGCCGCAGCGTGGCGTGCTCCCACTGCCCGTCGGCTCGCCACCCCGTCGGGTTCCCGGCGGGCGGGCCGACGCTGTCGTCCCGCGTGTGCTCGTCCATACCGGAATGTCGGTCGCCCGGGGGGTCAATCTAGCGGTCCCAC
>SDGW01000736.1_pt1 | contig 13656 bp, 11 predicted proteins | sample 2873831 | NCBI WGS metagenome assembly SDGW01 (sample SAMN08132700, study PRJNA421101) | hypersaline lake metagenome | isolation source: celular fraction 0.22 microns magnesium sulfate-rich crust from ephemeral... | place: Spain: Penahueca Lagoon, Toledo | collected 2011-07
ACAGTCCGTGCCACTACGAAGGAATGCAGACGCGAGGTACGCTCCGTTGGTGTAGTCCGGCCAATCATCTTGCCCTCTCACGGCAAGGACCAGGGTTCAAATCCCTGACGGAGCACTCCAATCCTTCTCCCGTCATGCAGTTTTCGTCCGTGAATAACGGTGAAACCAACGCATGTTCACGGGCAATTACCTTCGATGGACCGGTCGAACCCGCCGCAGTCTTGCGATTAGCCAAATAGCGGCGGCAAGCACCTTAGATGTACTGAACCCCATGCCGTCTGGCGATTGGGTGAAATCGACGGGCAAGCACCTGGGTTCCCCGCGAGGTGGCAGGCAATGAAGAACGCCGACGAGGCAACGACCCCTCTAGAGGGAATCACGGTCGTCCCCGAACCCTCCGCAGAACTCCTCAACGAACGCCAACAGATCGACTACCGCAACCAGCGCGAGCAGTGTCTCGAATGGCTGCTCGTATTCGGGAAAGACCCCAAGAAAGCCGAGGGTTACGCGCGGACTACCGTCAAGAACCGCGCCCACCGAATGGATCAGTTCTACCGGTGGGTGTGGGACCGCGACGGGTACACGACGAACGTCACGCACGACCACGCCGACGCGTACCTGACGTGGCTCGCCAAGCAGGACCACAGCAACGCTCACAAGGACAACTGCCGGAAGGCGCTGCTGATGCTGTACAAGTGGCGCGAGCACGAACACGGGTTAGACGAGTGGGACCCGGAGCTGTCGTTCAGTACCGGTCACAAGACGACCGCGCCGCGCGACTACCTGACCCGCGAGGAACGCGGCCAGATTCGAGAAGCCGCGCTCGAATACGGAAGCGTCCCGTCGTACAAGGCCCTCGATTCCGAGGAGCGCGACCGGTGGAAGGCCTATCTCGCCCAGCGCTTCGAGAAACCGAAATCCGAAGTGACGCCGGAGGACTGGGACGAGGCGAACGGCTGGAAGATCCCGAGCCTCGTCTCGGTGAGCCTGGACGCGGGACTGCGTCCCATCGAAGTCGAGCGTGCCGTGACGGGCTGGGTCGATATCGAGAACGCCGTTCTCCGTATTCCGAAGGAGCAGTCCTCGAAGAACACCGGCAACTGGATCGTCGGTCTTCAGGACCGGACGGCCGAGACGCTCGACCGCTGGCTTAACCAGCGCGAAAACGACCCGACGTACGACGACACCGACAAGCTCTGGCTGACTCGGTTCGGCAACACCTACGGATCATCCTCACTACGACAAGTCCTCCGCCGGCTCTGCGACCAAGCGGACATCTCGTACGAGAATCGCCAGATGAGTTGGTATTCCATTAGGCATTCCACTGGTACTTACATGACCAGAGAGGAAGACCTCGCCGCAGCCCAAGCTCAACTCCGGCATAAAAGCCCTGAAACTACTATGAAGTACGACCAAGCGCCCGTGGAGGACCGTCAGAACGCCCTAGACCGGATGGGGTGAGAAACGGACGCCGAGCGGGCCCGGTCAGATTTCTTCGGACAGTATTTTCTGAGCGAGGTCGGCGCGGTCCTCCTGAGTGTCGTCGATGACCGCGTCGATGTGCGTAGGAGGAGTATCCGCTGCGGGGGCCGATGTCTCGTTTTGGGTCTTCCGAACGGGTTCCTGTGGCGTGTTCTCCCGAGTCGGTTGCTGTGACTCGTCCGCGTACGGGTTGAACTCCGGGTCTTCTACTGCTCGTCGTGCGGTCTCGTTCACTTTTTCGAGCGTGTGGCGGCGACTCTCGATAGTGGACTCGGCGTAGGTCTTCTTCGTAGTCTCGATGTGCTCGTGGCGGAGCTGGTCGCGGGCCTGTGAGACGCCTTCCGTCTCTTCGATGGATTGACCGAGGTTGTGCCGGAGGCTGTACCACACGATGTTCCGGTTCTCGTGGTCGATACCCGCCTCGTCGCAGAGCCGCCGGAGCAGGTAGCAGAGGTTCTTCGAGTTGTACGGGTTCCCGTCGCGGTTGAGCCAGAGGCGATTCGTCCCGTCGTACTTCTCGTAGTGTCGCCGCTCCTGCAACCACTTACCCATCAGTTCGCCGGTTCCATCCGTGAGCGGGAGTTCCGTCGTCGGCCGGTCCTTCCCGGCGTCCTCCTTCGTGATTTTGAGGATGTTCCGCTTCGCGTCGTACCAGTCCGTACGCGCCCGCTCGACCTCAACCGGGATGATCCCCGTTTCCAGGGCCACGGCGATGAGCGAAGCGACTTTGTTGCTGGTGTCCGCGCGCTCCCAGTCTTTTCTCGTGACTTCGGCTTTCGGTTTCCCGAGTCGCTGCGCGACTAGGCTATCGATCTTGTTGCGCTCCTCCTCGGACGTCTCGTAGTACGACGGCAGCGACCCGTACTCCTTCGCCGCTTGGAGAACCTGCCAGCGCTCTTCGAAATTTAGTTTGTCGGCGTGTTCGTGCTCACCGTCAGTGAAGTTGATCCGCGGCCGCCATTTCTCTGCCTCGTTCTGGTCGTGCTTCCACGCGAAGTACTTCTGGAGCGCATCAGCGAACTTCCGCTTGCTCGTCTCCGAGTACGGATCACCGCTCTGCGTGCAGATTTCGTCACGGTCCAACCACTTGACGATCAGATCCGCCTGATCGTGTGTGAGTTCCGTCCGGTCCGATGGGTCAAAGCGGTCGATGACGAATCTGAAGACTTGGTCAACGCGTGCGTGGTAGTTCTCCGACAGCGACGATGACAGCGGCTGTCGTCGATTCGGGTTCTTCCCCTTCGTCAGCATCCAGTTGTAGAACTCGTCGAGATCGCTCTGTACTCTGCTCGCGTCGTCACCGAGCAATTCCGCAAGCGCGTTCGTGATCGGTTTTGGTTGGTGGTCTGGCATCGGAGCACACCGGGAAATGGACCGGTTACCTAAATACCCTCGTAATCAGCCACTTTTGACGCACCCACGGCTTTGTTGAAAATCCTCTTGCCGTCTTGCGGTTTGCTGAGAAGCTCGGTTTGCATCGGATCCGTGAAATCCGGTGGGTAGAGTAGCTCTCCCCAATGTCAGCGCTGAAGGATTTCAACAGAGCCGCACCTACTGAATATACCCCAAACCCGAATCATTGCGCTGTAGAGAGCCTGTTGGAGATGTTCGAGGGATACGATAACTGAGGCTACGTCACTACTGGCCTCTACAATGGAATGTTTGTATTCCCGTGAAGCGACCCGATTTCTGGAAGGAGACGCTCTCGTCCGACCCGTTAACGAAGTATCGATACCGGCTAGAAGTGATGACAGAAAATCGTATTTCGCTCCGGCGATACCGATTGGGGGTCGTCCGGCGCACTCCTATCGGGAATTACCGGGGATATTGTGACCGCAGAGACTGCCCGGAATGACCGTGGAAACAACGCCAACGACAAGCAATCGCCCTCCAAAAATCCCATCGTCGGGCCATGTACACGGCTGTGTACGTACTCAGGTACATACGCAGGTACCTCAGTACGTACCTGAGGACACGAGTAGGGCAGATATGTACTCGTCTCAGCGTGTAGGAACCGGTCTGCGGAATCACGGAGGACGATAGACTGAGTCTAATAGGAGTTCCGTCATTCCACTCAACTGCAGAGACTCGCTTCTCGGGAGCTTCGAGTAGATCGGGTAGCAGCGGGCCTTAGAAATCGAGAATTTAGTCGTTGAAAAGCGAATAAAGCGTCTCGAAATTATCCACGTCGGAGTAGTCCGTAGTCCTGTAGGATTTCGCCAGTCGTAATGTAGCATCACGTTGTCTCCGAATCTGTTCCTCAGACACCTTCGGAGGCTCGTACTCGTCACCGCGTAGTTCAGCGACCAACTCCTCGGCTTCCGGTTCGGGAACGAACACGTCGAGTGCCATCGCTAGCAGGTCTTCATCGACGTCTTCGTAGCCAGCGAGTGCATCAGCCAACATCAGCAACGACTCCAGTTTCGTCTCTCCCTGCGTCGTCACTCCGGTCTCTTCGTCCGTGATCACGAACCAGTCGTCTTCTCGCTCAATCGTAATCGTCGGCATGATTTTCTCAACAGCGAGGAATGGTAAGTGTCTCCGGGTACGGATAGACTGCACTGCTCTATCACTCTGTGGCAGGGGTTTATTCGTGTTAGGTGAATGCCTCCTTTATGAACGAACTGAGAGCGAATATCTCGTTCGACAGGTTCGCGGATATGCCGGAGTTCTACGGATCGGGTGCTGCGAAGTACCGCCTGGCGATGGTGAAAGAACGGGACGACTTCCTCGACCTGTTCGAAGGCGCTCGTCACGTGGATGCGGTGACGTACGCGGAGACGCCCGAGCTGATGGTGAAGATGCTGACCGAGTACGACATCGGGTCGCTGGACGTACTCATCGGGAACGCCGAGGACTACGCAGACCAAGTGAGCGAAGTCTCGACGGCCAGGTCTCTCGTCCGACTTCGGCAAGACGACCGGCTCACCGTTCGACTGAAGAATCGGAAGACTGTCCACTCGAAGATCTACCGGATCGTCATGCCGGACGACACGGTGAAGCTCGTACAGGGGTCGGCGAACCTCTCGCGGAACTCGTGGGAGTACCACACGAACCAGATCTCGGTCTTCACGACTGAGGTCGGGACTGAGCTGGACGAGGAGTTCGAGCGGTTCATCGACGAGTACCGCGAGGGGTACAGCGACCAGACGCTCCTCGAAGGGCTCGTCGAAGCGCTGGAGGAAGCCGATTCGCCGGAGGAGCGGGAGAACCGCATCGAGTACTGGGTCGGTGCGGGCGACCTCGACGTGAGCGACACAGCCGCACTAAATCAGGACGCCGTCGAGGATTTGAAAGACGTCGCCGACCAGGTCACCGCCGTCGTCGACGACCCCGAGGAGGCGGACGAGACGGTCGCGTTCGTCGAAGAACCCGAGAACGCCGACCGCAGCGTCGTCGAACCAGACACTTCGACAGGTGAGGAAGAGTCCGACGGGGATGTGGACAGTGACCAGTCGCCGGATGTCGGGCTCGTGGAGTCGGACCACGAAACGGAGTTGACGGACACGCTCGACCGGCCGCGGGTTCGCGCACCCGACGAGAAGATCCGGATGGGAACCAGCAAGGTGGACAAGGATACCGCGGACGAGTTCGGAGCCGGTCTCCGTGACCGCGGTGCGACCGTCGAAGACCACAGCATTACCGCGCCGCTGAGCGCGTACAACAATCAGGTCAAAGAATCGACGGCCATCCCGACGATGTCGGTCCTTCCGGAGGCCGAGCAGGTCGTGATCGGCGAGGACGACGAGATGATTCTCGTCGCCACCGACGAGCCGACGCCCGAAGTCCTGGATCACTGCCTCGAAACCATCGAGGACTACATCGAGACCGTCGAGAACCACGGCCACACGCAGTCCGAGACCGCAGTAATGGCGCAGATGTACGAGGCGTTCCTCTACGGGTTCTGGGCTCCGTTCGCCAACCAGTACGCTGAAGCCCTCTCGTCACCGTCGCGGACGCTGGATAACGTCCTCCAGCATCTCTACATCGAAGGAAAGAGCGACGCAGGGAAGGACAAGCTCACCGAGTATATTCTTCGACTCGTCTCCGACAACACGGTCATCTCCGGTGTCGACGCGGACGAGGTCGGTGTCAAGGAGGTCCGTGGCGTCCGCGAGTGGGACACGTGCTTCCCGTACGCAATAATCGACGCGGAGAAGGAAAAGATCCAGCGGTGGAGCCCGATTCGGAACTACTGGGGCGACTGGACGCCGACCAGCGTAGATCAGCCGTGCCTCATTTTCACGACGAACGACGCGCTTCCGAAGTCCGAGTTCCGGAACCGGATGAAAATCCTGAGCATGGACGTCTCCTTCCCCTCCAACCCGGAGGACCCGGGCTTCCGCGAAGCGCAAGAAGACCTTTCGGACGTGCTGGAACGGCAGAACCCTATCTTCAGTTACGTGGCCCGCCGGATGCTCACCGAGCGACCGTGGACCGACGGGAACGGCACTATCGAAGACGTCCGCCGCATCGTCCGCGAGTTCTACGACGAAGCCGGTCGAGAGCAACCTGAGTACTTCCCCGCTGATGAGCCGGCCGAGAAGACGTACGACACGGGGCGGTTGAAGTGGCAGCGTGACATTCAGGGCGGTCGCGTCACGTTCGAGCCGGAACCGGATGCCATCACGGCTGACTTCGACCGCGAAGAGTACGAGGTGTACGACTACGAGAAGCGTCTCCCTAAGCGCTTCATGTCCGAGAAGTCGTCCACGAGCGTCTACATCGGTGCACCCGGGGAGTTCGCCGAGTGGATCGGGTACTCCGTCGACGAACTCCTGAACGGGACAGCAGAAACCGGCACAGATACCGAGCAGTCAGCTAAGATGGAAGACGCGTCTGACACAGAGAACTCCGGTGGATTCCTTTCTCGGCTGTTCGGCTAGTCTTCTCAGTCCACTGTGTGACTTTCGTGGAATACTACTGCGCAGCAACGCATCAACATATAGAAGTCTGTGAGCTCGTCTGATCGGGGGCGTGAGTGAGCACAACTGCATCAAGGTCTGCAATCGGGGTTGCCTCTGGGATTTGCAGGTACGGAACTTCACCCTCAGCTCCCGGCTTATCACCACAATCGATGAGAACGCGTGACTCCGAAGTGCTCGAAATGAAATTCGCCCAGACAGCTTGTTGTCCGCAGTCGTGACACTCGGCCTCATCCCGAGCATTAGTGGATTTGGAGGCGGAGGTCAGTTCACCCTGTTCTCGACAATGGAATGTTTGTAATCCGGTGAAGCGACCCAGGTACATCAGAAAGAACTAATCGTGATGAACTCGCCAACGGATCGCCGATCCAGAAACACATCCTTGACTGCATAGAACCGCGTGTCACTGTCGGTAGGCCGGCGTGAGCCTATCCGGAACTAACGCGTGTGTTGATACCACCGAGACTGTCCTGAGGACCGACAGCCGGAACATCATCGTCGACAAAGAGACAGCCCTTCAAAATCCCAGTGTCGAGGTCATGTACACGGCAATGTACGTACTCATGTACATGCGCATGTACCTCAATACGTACCTGCGTACCGTTGCGAGTAAGTAGCTGCGTGCAAGTTCCAAGATGTACAAACGATCTACAGAACCACCGAAACAGATGAGATGATACCCACGGAACTACGCTTCTAATCACGTCACTCATTCCTTCAATCTCGATGTGAGTACTGACGTCCTCAATTCCGGAGACCAGTATTATCGAATATCACTGTAGGCGTCGGACCACCGTATCAATTCGCTCAATCACTGCAATTTCGTCTTGATTACATCGCGCTGCCTCCCAGAGCTCATCGAGACACTCGGCGAGCGTAGTGACGATGTCCTCCGGCTGCTTTCGTGGGTCAATGACTGGTATCTCTTCGACATCCCCTGGTTCGAGTTTCTGTAACCCGCCTGCGAGTAGTCGCTGGTACTGAGAAACCCCGTTATCAGCGAAGACGTAGTTCAAGTACGCCAGTAATGCCTTCTGACCTTGCCGGCTTATTGCAGCGTCCGGGTAGACCCCGTAGTAATTGTTCAGATGCCGCGCATTGGTTTCGTTGAGTATGGCGCGAAATTCTGACCGGCTCATCGGAGTCACGAGAATCGGTGCGGTATCACCGCGCTCAACCCGGTACCATGGATCCCGGCCGTGCACGCTTGACCTCGTCGGGAGGTCTTCATGGTTAACGAGACCGTGACGTAGATACTCGACAATGGAGGGTGCTTGGTCGGTGTTCATCGAGTCTTCTGACCAGTAGGCGCGTTCGTCTTCGTCGTCATAGGTCGTTTCGGGAACCCCTGGCAACCGGTCGAGGTGATAGAGTAGCCACGTTGGCCGTCCCTGTTCATCGAAATTAGCCCAATCGTCTCCGCGGACGTCATATCCATCGAGATAACGCCGCTTTGGAACGATGCGTGACAAGTACTGCGGGTCGATTCCCCAAGACTCGACCTGTTCCTGCGAGAGGCAGAAGAAATCGTTCTCACCGGTCTGCAATCCGCGGTGGACTTCCGCAATGTCCGAAAGCGGCCGCAGATCGGGCAGTTCGTCAGGATTGAGATCAAATAGATTGTCCCATCTTTCCTCCGGGTTCAGCTCCGACTGCTCGATGCAGTTGATGGCTCCCCAATCTGTCTCTCCGTGGATGCCGTTCCGAACTGCCTCCAATTTAGTCTCGACCCCAGGATCCTCGTCGACACGAATGAACCGCGTGACTCCTATGTCCGACTCATCGGTCGCTTCCAGAAACACGACCATGTCTGTCGTCTGCGCCGTGTCGAATTTCGACTCGTTCTCTGGATTGTCCAAGAGGAGTGCCCGGATGTCAAATTCCTGGAGCAGGAACCGTTTGAGGGACTCTCCGTAATCTCGCTCCAAGAAGTGGTGTGGCGTGAGGACTGCCGCTCGATCCCCACCGTCGAGGAACTGCCGGAGGTGGTAATAGAAGTACGAGTACAGTGGTGACGTTTTCGGAATGTCTAATCCGGTCAGTTCCTCGGCTTGTGCGTTGAGTTCGTCTTTGTACGCCGAGGGGAGTGAGTCGTGACGAGTGTAAGGCGGGTTGCACAGGACCGCATCTACGTCTCGATCTAAGTCCGTGGGTTCCACGTCGAAGAAATCAGACCGGCGGGCCCCGTGTTGTTGGCCGGCAATCGTCTGTGCTGTCCGGCCTGCGAGCGCTGCGAGCGGACTGCGATCAATCCCGTGGACGTGGTCCGGGTCAGTACTTATCTCCCAATCTGGATGGAACGGTTCCGACAGTTCGCCAGCACCCATTCCGGGGTCAAGTACGACATCACCACCACTGGTTGCCCACGTTCGCATCACCTGCCCGAGTGACTGTGGGGTTCGGTATTGCCCGAGCACCCGACGATGATCTCCTAAAATCAGCGTCTCGTACAGGCGTCCGATGTCCGTTGCTGGCTGCGTTGACTTCAGAAGCCGATCTCGCGCTTCGGTGACGGCTGTCGTATCGGCCTCTTCAACGCTCCAGAGAATTTCGTCTAATGTACACGGCGTGAACGCTGGGTCGCCGGTTTCCTGGCTAGCGAGTTGGAAGTTCTCACGTGCATCGCCCGTGAACTCTGGGAGGTCACCGCGTTGATGGTGCCATTCGTAGAGCGTGCCCTTCAATAGAAGTGCGAACACCGCTTGGTGAGCGATAATTGAAGGCGTCTCGTCATCGTCAGGAGCGTACCCGTGTAACTCACACCACGACTCGACCAATTCTTGAATCACGGGTGATGCGTCAGCGATTCCTGGTTCTACGTCCGCAGCAGTCGTTTCGAGTAGCTTGACGAAGGTATCGCTGAAGACCGAGTGTTTCCTCAATTCTGGAACTGTTGTTTCGCTATTCGGCGGCTCTGGTCGTCGCCGTGCACCCGGTGGTGTAGCTGCAATACCGGTTACCGGGACTGCTGGTTTACTATCGATACTCGGGTACGTGCTGTGGAGATTCGCCATCCGGCGAAGTCTGTGCCGTTGATTCGTCATCGGGGGTGCTTCGGCTTGATGAACCACCCCGGTTTAAAGCTCTGCCCTCGAAACCCCGAAGACTCCTATTATCGTCGGGACATAGAGTGTAATAAATACAGAGCAACGCCACACTCTCGACGTAGGGTCTGTCCGACGTTGGATCACAATGGATTATCCAGAATCACCCGACAGAATGGAGAATTGCCATAATATAAACTAAATTATTTGTTTTCTGGACATCCCCCGTGTGGACGTTTGGATTACGTTTAGATGATTCTGGACATCTCCTGTTCCACTCAGGATGCAGCATCATCCAAACAGTATTCTTGTTCTGTGTTTGGTGTTTGTTCGCAAAGAATCCAGAGAGGGGGTGTGTCCAGAACGTCCAAAACGTCAATAACTAGTCCCTCACTTAAGACCCCGGGGAGGGGGGCTGTCCAGAACTTCCCACCACTTGTTAGGCCACATTACTTCGCTAAAGTAGACCCATATCACTTCAGTCGAACTGGGGGTCTTCCGGGGACTAACTGAGTACTATCACCTGTTACTCTCAGATGAGGGCGGTGTACGAGGAGGTGTGCCCAGAATTTTGAGGAATCCTGACCTTTACGGCCAACCTCAGCGGATATTCCCGAGGCCGTAATCAGCTCTATCGGCTAGAAGAATATGAATACAATACAGAGTGGACATCAGCGAAAGATCGGCGACAAGATCACCTAACTGACCCCAGGTTTCCCCTGGAAGTAGCCGTTCATCTACACTTTATATAATATTATAATTCTTTTGTTGTAGGTAGTATATTCCCCTAATTGGAATAGATGGCGAACGTGCGATATACGCTAGAAAAACATGTGATCCGCCTCTTTAGGCGTTTCTCTTCCTTCACGGATCCCTTGTCTTCCCCGACCATATTATATGTGTATCCCGGCTATTCGACTGAGCCGCCTTGACATTAAAGTCGGAGGTACTCACCATGGTCATCTGTCGATGGAAACAGTAGCCCGCTACTCAGAAAAACACCCCATATGGGGCAGGAGGTTCTGGACAACCCCCCTCCCCCGGATTTATAGGGAAAACGTCTTCTCGACATCCTGGACATTCTGGACAGGGGGGTTCAACCTCGATGGAGAGTGACGATTGGGACCTGGGGCAATCGGATAAAACTAATAGCTACTGACCGCAGCACCCGGCCCGGTTCTCCATGAGTCCGGAGTCAACAGTGATGGACTCCAGCGTGCAAAGGGGTTGGTTGTGTCACAGTACGCTATACCTGTATTCACACTCCACCATTACATGCGTGGGAAGTACAGAAAGTGAAGCGAACGAGGGTGAGTAGTTCGTTCCCGACTTATGCGTTCGAGTACGGTGATTCTCGCGGGAATAACCGGTAATGCGCAAGCGGTGGGACCTCGACGATGTCGTCGGGGATCTTCGACGGCGCACGTAGCAGATCCAGTACGCCAGTGAGATGCTGGACGCCGACAGCCGCGACGACTGTGTCGATGTCGTCGTGGTCAGTGAGTGCGGTGAGGTGACCCGCCATCACTTCGTCACGATCTGAGATAACAGTTTGGAAGGCGTCAGGGGCTCGCTGCTTCGTCAGGTCGCGCCACTGCCGGATCGTCTGGAGGTCTAACTCGTAGTACGTCGTCCGCCTCAACTGGTCTTCTGAGTCGATCTGCCCGAGTGCAGTGAAGATCTCCCGATCCAGCTGTTCGAAGTCCACTGCCGTCTCGTAGTCCTGCGTGTCGATGCCGGCGATTAACAGATCGTAGAGGTGATCCGTTGCGAACGCGGCGGCTTCGAGTTCGTCTCGCGGCGGCCACCGCGCGTCTCGAACGTCTGGATGGTACTGACTGATCCCCTCCGTAGACGTTTCAATAGCGACAACGTCCGGGTCGTATCGCGTGATCGCGCCAGTCACTCGGGCAGTCGCAAGCGGTTGTCCGTGGAGCACACCGAGAACGTGCACCCCGCCGACGCGACCGGCTGTATCGCACGTTGTGATTCCGGTGGGTTCGATAGAACGGCTTCGCTCGTTCATCGATGCCTCCCCACTGTACTCACCTCACCGTTCTCGCTCGCTCGCCGTTCAATCCCGAATCCCTCTACAGCGAAGGAACTTCCAGTGGTTCTATGCTTCATACAAGCGATAGTCAAGAATCCACTTAAACAGTTGGAAAGTGATCCTACCCCTTCGGGTACTACACCTTGCTACAGCACTCCGACGCTAACTAGGAGGCTGACGACGAGGAGCAGCGTCACGACGACCGTACCGACAGTGAGCGGCGTGTTCTCCATGGCCTTCTCGTGGAGCGGCATTGCTTCGTACTGTTCTCGGAACGCGTCTCGGTTTTCCTCGTCGTAGAAGTACTTGGTCTTGAACGCAAAGCGCTCGGTTACAGCGCACCCGGTACAGACCGGTGTTCCCTCCAGTCGCTCGGTCTTGATGTGTGAGTCACAGTTGATGCTTCCGCAGTTCGCACAGTACGTATAGGCGTTGTTGGCACCGTTCGTGCCGCAATGGACGCATTGATGGATGCCGTCTTCGCTCGTCACGCGTGACGGGCCCGCGGCGAAATACTCGTACGGATACGAGTACTCCTGCAGGTCAGTCGTGTGACGAACGAGTGGAAGATACACCGGTTCGATTGACTGCACTGAGATGTCGGAGCGGTTCGGTTCGCACGTCTTTGTGTACGTGACGTTATTGTCTCCTGTATAGGAGACGGTCGTCGTGTGATAGTCTTGGAGTCGTTCGACTGTCCATTCCTTGTACTCGGTCTGGGTTTGCCCGAATCGTCGCTCCTCAACTGCATCAAATACGTTCTCGAACTGGTCCACATCGAGGTCAACTGCCGCATGAAGGTTCTCCGACACGAGGTTCGAGACTTCACTCGATGCGGTTCGGGGGTGACCGCGTTCGGCGTGGACGACGAACTGGGATCGGTCGTTGATCCGGTGAATCACGCCAACCGACGTCTCGAAGACTGCGTTCGTGTCCGCCGTCACAGCGACAACTGGGCGGAATGTAACTTGTGAATTCGGCTGTGGAAGGTCCGATGAATCGATGTTTTCGATGTCTTGGAACGCCTCTTTGACGGGCGCAGTCACTGACGTCGCTGGGTCGTACGGCCGAAGTGTTTCGTCGCACAGGATTTCGATCCGACCGTTGTAGAGGTCAAGCCCGATCTCGTCAGCAATCTCACGGAGGTCAGCACCGTTGAGAAGCTCGATTGGATACGGATCATCGTTCCGCTGAAGCCGCTCGGCGTACTCGACAGCCGGATCCGTGAATCGGCCAGTCGTCACCACCATTCCGCGTTTCGGCCCATCGAACTCGAAAGTCGCAATCGCCGAGTGAAGTTTCTGCACGACCGGCCGTCCGACAGTCCCCGTGTGCTTACACTCAACGACGATCCCTCGACGGGTTCCGTCAACGACCTCTTCCATGAGGATGTCGCGCCCCTCGTCAGCCGTCCGTTCTGCTTGCCGAACGCTCTCGTAACCGAGATTCCGGAAAACATCTTCCATCACGTCCTCGAACTCGAACCCGGAGAGATCGTCCAGAACAGGCATTTTGATGTGTTCTATTTCTTGGTTGTTTGTCTCGTATATACGTTCCCTTGGATCAGTATCGAAGCACTCAGGACGGCGTGAGTAGGTCGTCGAGGTCCGCTACGCTGAAAAGGGACCACGAGTCGTCGAGTTGTGCTTCGAGTCCGTCGACGAACCCGCTTTTCGAGAAGAGGGCGAACCGCTCGTTTCGATCCGGCGGCCCCCATCGGACGTTCTCTGCCTTTGCTCGCAGACTCTGGACGAGGTCTTCCCCAACCGGCTCCGTCGTCCATTTACATTCGGCGAGGAGGACTCGGTCGTCGTTCGGTGCCAGTCCGACGATGTCGATCTCTTCTTCGCCGTACCACCAGCGACCGACCTCCGAGTACGGGTCGAACGTGCCGCGTCGAATCCCTTCCCAGACGGCTTCTTGGCACACGTCTTCGAACGTGGTTGCGACGTGGGTTGGGAGATCCGGCTCAATCGTCCCGTCGTACACGATCTCCGGTGCTTCCTCGATACTGGATCGATTCGGCTCGACGTATCGAAACCAGAACCGAAGGAACTCATCAGCCACCCGGTACCGTGACCGCTTGGATTTCTTCCCCGAGGCCGTGACTGGGACATCTCGTTCGACGAGCCGAAGTCGACGAAGTGTCTGTAAG
>SDGW01000737.1_pt1 | contig 13650 bp, 18 predicted proteins | sample 2873831 | NCBI WGS metagenome assembly SDGW01 (sample SAMN08132700, study PRJNA421101) | hypersaline lake metagenome | isolation source: celular fraction 0.22 microns magnesium sulfate-rich crust from ephemeral... | place: Spain: Penahueca Lagoon, Toledo | collected 2011-07
TCGAGCCGCGTGTTCAGTCGAGCGACGGTCTCGCGAATCGATTTGTACCGCGGCTCGATCCAGGTGAGAAATCGCCCGCTCGCCAGGCCGATGAGCGGGACCGGTGCTAGCGCGATGAGGGCGAGTTTCGGCGAGTACGTCGCGAGGATGATTGCGATGCCCCCGACCGTCGCCACGACGCGGATCATCTGACGGAACTCGGTGTTGAGGAACTTCTCTAACCTGTTGATGTCGCTATTGAGGATCGACATCATCCCACCGGTCTGGTGATTGGCGAAAAAGCCCATCGAGAGGTGCTGGAGGTGATCGTAGGTGTCGTTGCGGAGGTCGCGCTGTATTTTCTGTGCCGAAGACTGGATGAGGTATCTGGAGACGAACCGCGTGGCAGAACGCACGAGATAGGCGAGGGTGGCGATGACGACCAACCGTTCGAGGAGGGCCAGCCGTGCGGCCTCGCCGGCGATCGCGCCGGTCGGAACGAGCCCGATACTCGACAGCAATCCCGGATCACCGGAGCCGAGGACGACGCGGTCGATGGCCGTCGCGACGATGATCGGGGGGACCAGTCGAGCAAAGCGCGTCACGAACGACGCGAGCACGCCGACCGTGAGGCGCAGCCAGTACGGTCGGGCGTAGGCCAACAGGTTCCACATCGGGTGTCCGTCCACGTTCTCCCGAACGGTCTCGAACCCACCGTGTTCGTCCGCCATGTTCGCCACGAACCGCTCCAGCCTTGAATATCGAGCGGCCTCGGATGCTAGCCGCCAGGGGCGGGGTACACATTTATTGGGACGGGTTCGAAGTTCGAATGGGGCGATACCATGCCTCTGGTCCCACATTACCCGTCCGACGAACCGGACGACGGGGAGGTGCCGGACCTCACCGATGTCGTCGACCGCATCATCCACGGGGGTTCCGGTGACCACCCCGTCGCGACGACGGCGTGACGACTCGGCACGAGATTTTTTCGCGGCTGCATGAGAGAATCACTCGCAAAAGAGGTATATCGCTCGACTGCATAGCTCAATCGTGGCGAAGCCTCTCCGTTTTCGACGGTCCACCGAGCGCTGGACCGACGGTCGCGTCCGGTCCGAACTCCTCCAGCCCCTGCAATCGAAGTTCGGGGCACAAAAGCGAGGGCCGTGGTACAAACCACCCGCAGGCTACGAGGCCTGCCGGCTGGAGATGGACAACGGCGACCTCGCGCTCTTTTGCTGGACTGACGGCGAGGCGTACTGGATGGGCAACACCGAGACGCCGAAGACCCTCTGGCGAACGAACAAATACACCTTCGAGGAAGTGCCCGACGGGGTCGCCGAGTGGGCCGAGACGGAACTGCTCGCACAACTGCACGAGGAGTCGCCCTGGCTCGAATCCTACCCGAACATCTCGTGGTTTTTCCTGCCAGTGCTACTGTCGAAAGACGGCCGGCACACGACGAGGGCGTTCCTCAAGGACCACGCGGCGGGCTTTCCCGACGCCGACACGGACGAGGCACTGGACTTTTACGAGGAGTTACTCGACCGGGAGGTGTTCGACGACCGGTACGTGATGGCGTCGAAACTGGGGACCAGCGAGCAACTCCACCTCGATCGGATGCGGTCGGCGATGAGCGAGTTCACCGTCGCGCGCCTCCTCGACGAGGCCGGCCACGAGGTGACGCCGGAGATCGAAGTCACCACCGGCCACTTCATCGACTTCCGGGCCGACAGCAACGGCTCGGGCCAGCTCGTCGAAGTGACGCGTCCCCGGCCACCCTCACGCCGATCGGCCTCCTCGCCGGTCGCGTCCATCAGAGAGACTGCTCAGACGAAAACCAGCGGGCAGTTACAGGCCCACGACGGCGGCGTCACGATGTTCGTCGACTGTTCCTCGTTCCCCGACGACGAGTGGGAGACACTCCTGGCGGATCGACCGGACGTCCGACACAAACCTGCGGTCGTCTTCCGGGCGTACCCGGACGGCCGCTTCGAGGGATACACCAAGGGATCGGTTCCGCTCACGCTCCCGAACGGCATGTAGCGAGTCAGTTCTCGTCGGGTTCGTACTCGTACTCTCTGAGCGTCGACGGTGGCACCATCGAGAGTGCGGCCTCCGCCGTCGCCTCCAACACGACCGGCGGTGCCGCTCCGGCTTCCTCCGCTTCGAGCCAGCGGTCGATACAGACACACCAGCGGTCGCCGGGTTCCAGGCCCGGGAACTGGAGTTCCGGACGCGGCGTGACCAGATCGTTCCCCCGGGCGTTGCTGAACTCGAGGAACGCCTCAGTCATGACGGCACAGATCTCGTGGCGGCCGGTGTCCTGCGGGTTCGAGCGACAGCAGCCGTCCCGCTCCCAGCCGGTCATCGGGTCTTTGCTGCACGGGAGCAGTTGCCCGCCGAGCACGTTCGTGTCGTCGCTCATTGCTCGTTCTCGGCGGCGTCGGATTCGGCGGGGACGAGCTCGTAGGAGCGCTCGCCCATCTCGTCCTCTTCGAACACGAACACGCGCCCGTCGACGGTGTCGAGATCGGCCTCGACGACGATGCGATGCTGTTCGTTCGTGACCGACACGCCCGGGAACACCGTCGTCGACTCGTCAGTATCGAGTAGAACGCGACCGACGCCCGTGTCCCGCAGAATGTCGTCGTGGGTCTTCTGGTCGTTGACGTAGGTGAGGACGCCTTCCGTCCCGGTCGGGTCGGTCACGAGGACGTGGGTGTCCTTTCCCGGGGCGGTCCGGACGCGTCCCTCGCGCTTGGCTGGCACGCCCCGGTAGTACACCGTGCGACCGTCCGTGTACTGGATCTGGACGCCGTCCTCCTGGAGTTCGACGGGCAGCGAATCCGGTGAGATCTCGTCGCGGAGAGTCATACTCGGAGGTAGCGGCGGCGAGCGGAAAAACACTCTCTTTGCCCCCGCTGTCTCGCAGGCAGTCTCGCCGGCAACCACCACAGGTAAGTATCGAGGTATTCGAGAAGTTACCGATGGAAGGTCGGGCAGCAGCACCCGCGGCAGGGACCGTGTTGAACGCGCTGGCGACCGGCACCGGGTCGGCGTTCGCCATCGACGTCTACACGACTGCCACCGTGGACCTGACGGACGACGACGAGGTGACGGGCACGATCGACGGCGCCCCCGACGCCGACACGCGCCTCATCGAGCGCTGCGTCGAACTCGTGACCGAACGGTTCGGCGACGGCCAGGGCGGCACGGTCGCGACCGAGAGCGACGTGCCGATGGCCTCCGGACTCAAGAGTTCCAGCGCGGCCGCGAACGCGACCGTACTGGCGACGCTCTCCGCGCTCGACGCGACCGACGAACTCTCGCGTGAGGACGCCTGCCGCCTCGGCGTGGACGCGGCCCGCGACGTGGGCGTCACGATCACGGGCGCGTTCGACGACGCGAGCGCGAGCATGCTCGGCGGCGTGACCGTCACCGACAACACGACCGACGAGGTGCTCGCGCGCGACGAACCCGACTGGGACGTCCTCGTCTGGACGCCCCCGGAACGGTCCTTTTCGGCGGACGCGGACGTCGAGCGCTGCAAGCAGATCGCGCCGATGGCCGACCTCGTCGCGGACCTGGCACTCGACGGTGCCTACCCGCGTGCGATGACGGTCAACGGCCTCGCGTTCTGTGCGGCGCTCGGGTTCCCGACCGACCCGCTCGTGGAAGCGATGCCCCACGCAGAGGGCGTGTCGCTGTCCGGCACGGGACCGAGTTTCACTGCGATCGGTGAGCGCAGCGACCTGGAACGGATCGAAGACATCTGGAGCAACCGAGAGGGTACGACATGGCTGACGACAACACAGACCGACGGCGCACAGACGAGATGAGCCTGGACGAACTCCGCGATGAGATTCGCACGATCGACCGCGACATCGTGGAGTTGATCGCCCAGCGAACCTACGTCGCCGAGGCGATCGCCGACGTCAAGGAAGAAAAGGGGCTGCCGACGACCGACGAGGAACAAGAGCAGGCCGTCATGGACCGCGCCGGCGACAACGCCGAGCAGTTCGACGTCGAGTCGAACCTCGTGAAGGCCGTCTTCCGCCTGCTGATCGAGTTGAACAAAGTCGAGCAGCGCGAGAGCCGGTGAAGGAGTTCCCTTTTCGCGGTCTGAGGCCTCGAAGAGCCATATTGGAACTGGTTTTCTGACCAGTTGATTGGTCCGGTGTGTGCTGACCGAAAGACACAGTATTCTGTGTCTCCATAGTTTTCTGCATGCCGACTATCACGGTGAGCGTCGACGACGACCTCAAAGAACGAATGGAAAAGCATCCTGAAATTAACTGGAGCGAAGTCACACGTCAGGCCATCCGGGAGAAAGTCGAGAATCTCGAACTACTTGACCAACTGACTGCTGACAGCGAGCTCACCGAGTCAGGAGTCGAAGAAATTGCCGCAAAAATCAATCAAAGCGCACGCAAGCGTGTCGATGAAGAGACGAGGTAGTTCGGCCAGATGAAGTTGGTTGTCGATGCAAACGTCGTCATCTCGGCACTGGTTGCCGACTCGAAAACGCGGGAACTCATCGTTACACTCGAACCGGAAATGCTGACGCCCGAAGTCGTCCACGAGGAAATCGGGAACTACGAAGACCTCATCATTGAAAAGTCGGGAATTGACGCAGAGAGAGTCCAGCAGTTCGTCGACCTGCTGTTCCAGTACATCGAAACGGTCCCTGCCAGCGAGTGTTACTCGTCTATCGAACAAGCAGACGCAGCAATTGGAGAAACTGACCCAGACGACGTGTTGTACGTGGCGTGTGCGCTCGCACGTGAAGCAGGTGTGTGGAGCGACGATTCGGACTTCGACGAACAAGACCTCGTTCCTGTCTTCTCGACCGATGAAGTTGTATCCTCGTTTGACACGAGGTAAAAAGCGGCAATCGGGACAGAATCTGTAACACCATTTTGGAACCTGAACAAAGTCGAGCAGCGCGAATCTCGCTAAGAGGACTGTTTTCGGCTCAGTAGAGACGTCGGCACGTTTCTGTGTGTCTGTCGCGCAAGCGGTCCGAGCGAGTTAGTACTCCCAGAGCCGATCGATCCGGGAGTCGATTTCGGGATGCTCGTCCCGGAGTGCGTCCACCGACGTTTCGCCGTTGACGTTGATGACCTGCACTTCTCCACGCTTGTCGGAGTACACGTCCTGGAAGTCGTACACGACGCCGATTACGTCGACGTCCTCGGGAACGTCGTCGCTCTCTTTGAGGAACTCGACCTGCCGGTCGACGTTGTACTCGACGAGCCGGTTGATCGCCTCGGTCCGGTCGATGTCGTCGGGCAGCGCGTCGACGCCGGGTTCGAGGTGTGGTTTCAACAGGCCGAGACAGTGCTCGATCCCTGCGGGTTCGGAGAGTCCGTCGGTCAGGTCGTCGTACGTCGCCGTTACTGCGCCACAGCCGGTGTGGCCCACGACGATAGCCGTTTTCGTGCCCGTGTGCTCGATCGGATAGAGGACGTCCCCCGAGACCGCCTCACCGGCGTCGGTCTGCTGGACGACGCGGTTCCCGATGTTCCCACACGTGAAGATCCGCCCCGGAGCCTCGTTCCCCCACATCTGATCTTGCAGGACGCGCGAGTCGGAACAACAGACGGTGACCACGTCAGGTTCCTGCGAGTCCTGTACGCTGTCGAATCGGTCCTGAAACGCGTCGGCGTGGTCCGCGTTCTGTTCCAGAAGCTCCGCCAGTAACTGCTGCATATCTGAGCAAGGCGTCCCGGGTCAGGATAATTCTTGGTACGACGGCAACCCCGACCCGATAGATCGAGCGATGCAGATCCAGCGACTGGAATTCGACCAGGTTTTATCTCTCGGCTCGAAACTCCTGTCCAATGTCTGGAGAGTCCAGCGACGAGACCACCGTCCCGGTCGTCTGTTCAGCCTGTGAGACCACGACGCGTGTCTCCCTGTCTCAGCTCGCTGAGGCACTGGAGCGACACAACGACAACCAGCACGACGGGGAGCAGATCGCCGAAGTCGACCCCGACGTCGCCGACCAGGTCGCGGACCTCGTCGCCAAGGACCTGGGACTGCTCGACGAGTGACTGGTTTCGGACGGCTCCGTCTTTACTCCCTTCCCGATTGGTACTGACAACGCGCGAGTCTCATCCGCTTCGATCCGGGATGCACTCCATCTCCGCGGGGCCCTTCCGGCTCGTCGCGGTATGCCAGACGATGGTTCCAGACGAACCCGACCAGCCAAATCCAGATCACGAGCGCGTTCAGGAACAGGCCAGAAACCGCGAGCGCGAGCGGGCGGCGTCGGTCGTATCCATGCTCGGACGCGTCGGAATGCTCGAAGAAGCGAAGTATCCTGTCACGAGTGAGGAGTTGGCCGTCGAATACGCCGACGAGACGATCGACCTCCCGAACGAGACCGAGTCCCTGGGGTCGGTGTTCGACCGCTTGACCGACGAACGGTTCGAATCCCCTGCCGAGGCCCAGGAAGCGATTCTCAACGAACTCACTGGTGAGGAAGCCGGGCCGGAAGAGTACAACGACGAACGCGCCCTCTCGGACCTGGAAGACGAGGACGAACAGAGCGATCGGCTAGAGTAAGTCAGGGAACGAGGAAGAAGACTCGCCGGGAGTCCCGCGAGCGAAGCGAGTGGGACGTCGGCGAGGGAATGAGACGAACGAAGTGAGTCGAATGGACTCGCCGGGATTTGAACCCGGGGCCTTCCCCGTGCCAGGGGGATGATCTACCGCTGATCTACGAGCCCTCGTACTCTCAGAGAAACGGTGGGTTTTCTTAAACCCATCGAAGCCAACCGGGCACCGCCAGGGAGTCACACTGCGGATCATATCAGCGTTCGGCCAAAACCCATAACATATCCTTAGCCGTTTATCAATTACCAGAAGGCGGACACATAGTCGAATAGAACAAACTTCGAACCCCGCCAGTCATCGTAGGTCGATCTCCGTGACAACAGATACGAACTCGACGTCGCAATCTCACGCACACCCGTGTGCGGGTGAGAGTGTACGTGCAGACAGTGGCAGCGAGAGGCGAAAAGGTGATCGTCCACAGCGAATGGCCGCCACCAGCACGCGCCGACAGGAGCGCGGTCAGACGACGCTGGATTTCGCGACGGGGATGAGTGTCTTCTTGATAATCCTCATCTCCGTGCTCCTGTTCATTCCCGGGTCGCTGGAACCGTTCACGAAGGGGGCACAGGACAACATCGTGACCTCAAACCGGGTCGGTGACCAACTCTCGGAGGGACTGCTCGGAGACCCAGCGAACCCGCACGTGTTGAACACGAGTTGTTCCATCGAGTTCTTCCAGGGAACGACTCCGGCACACGGTGGCTGCCGGTACACGGGATCGACGTTACAGGAGCGCATCGGCGTCCAAGACCGGCGACTGGTCAACGTTACGCTCCGGGGAAACCTCTCGTCGCACGGCGGGGCCGAGGACGTTCTGTGCTGGGACAACAACGGGACCTATCCCGGGCGACTCGTCGAGCAGAGCAACGCGTCGAGCAATCCGGCAAAGACCTGTCACACGACGTTCGCGGTCGGAAAGACACCGCCGAACCGTGCTGACGCGACCGTGACCGCGCGACGGGTGGTCTCGGTCAACCGGAGTGCAGAGTCAGCGGAGAAGGTGGACGTGGCGCTCATCGTGGAGGTGTGGTGACGATGCGGGCGCAGGTTCACACGCTGGAAGCCATCGTCGCGGCGCTCCTGTTGTTGACCAGCGTGGTGTTCGCGTTGCAGATGACTGCCGTGACGCCGCTGTCGGCGAGTACGTCCAGCCAGCACATCGAGAACCAGCAGCAGGCGAGCGCGGAGGGCGTTCTCGCCAGTGCTGTCGAGAGCGGAGCGCTCAGGCGTGCTGTGCTGTACTGGAACGAAACCGGGGAACGCTTCCACAACACGAGTTCGGAGACGTTCTACACGGTGAAAGCGCCGCCCAACGAGTTCGGTAGAACGCTCGAACGGCAGTTCGGCGACCGTGGCATCGCGTACAACGTCAGAGTCTACTATCGGACGGCGAGCGGGAACGTCGGAGAGCAACTGATGGTCAACCAGGGCGAACCGAGCGATAACGCGGTGATGTCCGCACGGACGGTCGTGCTGACCGACGACGCGTCCCTCTACAACGAAAGCGGCGTGCGGCCCGGAACCACAGTGAGGGATTCGTACATGTCAAACGACGCTGCTGAGAACAGTCCGGTCTACACCGTCGCGCGAGTGGAGGTGGTCGTATGGCGGATCTGAGCGAGTTCGTGGCCGGCGAGCGGCGGAGCCGAGGCCAGATCATCCTGGTGACCGGGTTCGCGCTCGCGGTGTCGTTCGTCGCGCTCGCGCTCGTGTTGAACTCGGTGATCTACACGGAGAACCTGGCGACGCGGAGCGAGGCCGCCAAAGCGTCCGACGCGGTGAAGGTCAAATCCGACATGGTCGACGCGACGGCTGCGATCATCAGCCACGTCAACGAATACAACGCCAGTGGGGGGACGAACTATGAGACTCTCGTCGAGCGGGTCAGGATCGGGCTAACCAATACGACGCAGTACGCGCGCGGGTACCAGGTGACGAACGGCCAGGCAGTCGACGCGACGCTCGTCGCCACCGACGAGGGGACGTGGATCAACCAGTCGTTCGCGTCCAGGAACTTCACCGACAAAACCTACGACCCCGACTGGACGCTGGTCGATGACGCGGACGGCGCTCGCAATCTCCGGCTGCACGTCACCGACCCCGACGCGATCGAGAACACGGGGAACATCTCAGCGTCCCCCAGCGTCGACGACCTCGACGACCTGCACAACTTCACGATCGTCGCCGAGGACACGAGCGGGGCGACGTGGACGATGGAGATCGTGCACGAAGACAACAACGAGCTGAGTCTGTCGGAGTCGGGCTATGTGGTCTCCGTCGTCGACGGTGACGGCGACCGACGGACCTGTGACGTGCTGGACGATACCGGCGGCGTCGACTCTTTCTGGGTCAACGTCTCCGCGGGAACGTTCAACGGAACCGAGTGCCGCGCGCTCAGGTTCGGCGAGGACATCGGTCCGACGTCCGACCTGCGCTTCCGGAACAGCAACAACGTCAACGGCACCTATCGAGTGCTGGTCAACGAATCGGAAAGCGCCGTCAGAGACGGGTCGACCTACAACGCTCCCGGATCCAGTGGTCCGCCGCCGATCACGGACACGGCGATCTACGGCGCGAAGATTTTCGTCGAGTACGAAGAACAACGCATGGTATACGAGACAGACGCACGGGTCGTCCCGGGTGAAACGGATGACTGATCGACGGACACGGACCGACCGCGGGCAGGCCATCACGCTCAACTACGCCATGGGGATGGGCATCGGTGTCATCCTCATCACGGGCCTGTTGATAGCCGGTGGGACCTTCGTCACCGACCAGCGCGAGAGTGCCATCCGAACGGAGCTGCGCGTCATCGGCCAGCAGGTCGCCGCCGACATCTCGACTGCGGATCGGCTTTCCCAGTCGACGGAGGGCAACTCGACGGTCAGGCTCGAACGGACCATGCCCGACACTGTCGCCGGCGGAACCTACAACGTCAGGGTCGTCGCGTCGAAGGACGCCCATCTGATCCTCACGACGGAGAATCCGTCCGTCCGTGTCAGAGTGGACCTTCTCAACGAGTCCGACGTGCAGGGCACCGCCATCAACGGAGGCGCACTCCAAATCAACGAAACGGCGAGTGGCGAACTGGAGGTCATCAGTGGCGGTGAGAGTGGATGAGCCGACGCGACGAGCGCGCAGTGACCGACGTCATCGGGTTCGTCCTCGTGTTCGGACTGGTCGCAACGACGGTCGCCATCATCTCGGTGAACGGCCTCGGAACGCTGCAGGACTCCCGGAACGCAGAACAGGTCAACAACGCCGAGCGAGCGTTCGACGTGTTGGACGATAACATGGCCGACGTCTACCAGGAGGGCGCGCCCCACCGGGCGACGGAGATCAGTCTCGTGAAGGCCCAGCTGAACACGGCGACGGTCGCCCGGATGAACGTCACCGCGAAAAACACCAGCAGTGGCAACTGGGAGACGATCAGTACGGTGCAGGCACAACCCATCGTCTGGACCACCACACAGGGGCGCGAGACCGAGATTGCCTACTCGTTCGGTGCCGTCGTTCGAGCACAGCGGGAAGGCGGTGTCGTGCTCAACGAGCCACCGCTCGTGCTCGAAGACGACAAGATGTTCCTGTCGATCGTCAAGACACAGACCAACGAACCGAAGAGTCTGAGCGGGACGACCATTCGCGTCCGTGGCAGCCAGGCGCGGTCCGCCAGTCAGGTGCTGGACGGCGAGTTGAGCAGCTTCGACAGGCTGCGGATCAACGTCACGACGCCACGCGCGGGCATCTGGCAGCGCTATTTCGAGCAAAAGCCCATGACGAGGTCGTGTTCCATCGACGAGGAGACGGGAACCGAACGAGTGAGTTGCACGCTCGACGTGCCCGAAGAACTGTACGTCTCGGTCAACGGGATCAGCGTCGCCCTGGAAAAGTAGTCCGGCTCAGTTGAACTCGACCTGGACGTCGTTTTCGGTCACGTGGAGGAACGCGATGAACTCCGAGCCTTTCGTCTCGTCGTATTCGAGCGTCCCGCTGGACGTGGGTTCGTTGATCGGGTCGCTGTTCCCCGGGCCCGTCTTGGCCACGAGGTCGACGTCCGGCCCGATCAGTTGCGTGTAGTGGTTGACGACGTTATTCATTGTATCAGTGTCACCGGCGCCCTCGTCGAACTCTTTCCCGCTCCCGTCTTCGTTTACTGAGGCGCCGTGTTGATCCCAGATCGCAGTGTCACGGAGCTCCCAGCCGTTCCCATCGCAGTCCTGCATGTGCTCGTTGAAGGCGTACTTGTTCCCGAGCGTGACGCCCGTGGAGGTCCCACAGTTCGGATCGTCGATGTTCGGATCGTTGTCGCCCTTGGAGCCGATCTCGTCGTACTCCATCGAGATCGAACTGAGGAAATCGACCTGTAGCTTCAGGTCGCCGCCATTGCACTGCCACTCCATCCCCGTCTCGTCGTCGGGGTCGAAGGTCGTCTCGAAGGACTCGTACTCTGTCGAGCCATCACCGTCGTGGTAGTAGACGCCGACGTAGACGTCCTCGTCCGGGTCTGAACAGGCGCTGTTCGGGTTCACGTCCGAGTAGACGTGAATCTCGAACTCCTTGCCGGCCTCGGTCGCGTAGAACGAGAAGTGCGGATTGTTCTGTTCGATGTCCAGCGTGACGTCGAACTCGTTAATCGGATGGCCGTCCGAGATGCCGCCGGCGTCCACGCTGTCACCGGCCTGGGGCAGCGTGAACGATCCCGGTGCACCACCGAAAGAGACGAGCTCCAGGCGCACGGTCTCGTTTTCCTCGAAGACAGTGACGTTGCCGGTCGTCCGCTGGCGGAAGTATTCGGCCCACCCTTCGTAGTACTCGCTGTTGACCCAGGCGTAGACGGTCCCGTTCTCTATCGGGTTCTCGTACTGTTTCGGCCCGCTCGTGGAGTCGTACGGTGCACCGACGTCGTCCCCGGTCGCGCTCGTGGCGTTCGGATACACTGGTCGCCCGTCTCCCGCCTGGCTAACAGTGACTCGTGACGTGCTGGAGCCTTCGGTTTCGCTGCGAACCCGGATTATTGGGAGGGTCAGCGTCGCCCGTCGGTAGTGAAACTCCGGCGGTGAGATCATCAGCGCGTCCCCCACGTCGTCTTTCCGCCAGACGCCACCGCCCTGATAGGCGATCTCGGTCTTGCCGTTCGTGTAGAGCAGCTTACCGAGCGACTCGTTGTACAGGACCTCCACGTTGTCGTTTTCGGAGTAGTTGTGATGTTCGAGGGCGATCCAGCCGGCGTCCGGTGCTGTCGTGAACGACCCGCTGTCCTGGCCGAACGAGATCGTCTGTGTGTTCGACGCGCCGAGCGCGACCATCGCCGTTCGGGAGTCGAACAGCGTCATCGAGTGTTCGGCTCGCTGGAGTTCCGACTGCCCGCGCGTCGATTCCATGGCCGACGTGCCAAGCGACACGACGGCGATGGTCCCTGCCAGCACCACCGCGATGACGAGTAGATACCCGAGGGGACTGGACTGACCACGCGTGTCTCCCGACAACAGCTGACGGACCCGGCCTCGACTCATACTGCGTGGAATTTGGAAGCTCCTGGCATAAGCCCACTGGCCATATATAAATTGGGCGACCATTTTGGGAGCGGCGATCAGTCACCGGTCGTCGCGAGTAGCAACCGTTTAGTGGCACAAGGAGAACGATGAGATGGGAACAGCACGGCCGCAACTCTGACTCGCCGCTCACGTGGCTCTCGGGCACGACGCCCCGGGTCACCGACCTTTCCGCGGCTTGGGATTGCGGTAGTGTTTCGGCGACACGCCGGTCCGCGGTGCTGGTCTGTCGACCAGGAGCGCCTGCCGGCGACACGCTGGACAGCGGTCGATGCGGTTCCAACAATCAGAACAATGGCACGAATGCACACACGCCGCCGCGGGTCGTCCGATTCGGACAAGCCCGTGGCAGACGAGCCGCCGGAGTGGAGTGACGTCGACGAAGACGCCATCGAAGAGCGCGTCGTCGAACTGGCAGAGCAGGGGCACAACCCGAGCGTCATCGGGTTGAAGCTCCGTGACGAGGGCGTCCAGGGGACGCCCGTGCCGGACGTCAAGCTGGCGACCGGCAAGAAGATCACCGAGATCCTCGAGGAGAACGACGCGGATTCGGACTTCCCAGAGGACCTCAGCAACCTGATGGAGCGGGCCGTCCGCCTGCGCGAGCACATGGACGAGAACCCCGGTGACCACCAGAACAAGCGCGCACTCCAGAACACGGAGTCGAAGATCCGTCGCCTCGTGGACTACTACCGCGGCGACGAACTCGACGCCGACTTCACCTACTCGTACGACACCGCGAAAGAGATCCTCGAATAGATGTCCACAGCCGACCGTCCCGCCGGGTCAGCCGCCACCGCGAGCGACGTCGCCGCCGCCTGCCGCGACGCCGACTTCGTTCGCCTCGTCGCCTCCGCTGACGGCGACGCGCTGGCAGCGACCGGTGTCCTCGCCCGCGCGCTCGACACCACGAACCGGCCGTTCCAGGCCAGCGTCGTCGAGCCAGTGGCCGACACCACCCGCGAGACGGAGGCCGACGTCACCATCACCATCGGACTGGAACCCGCGACTGGCGACTGTGCGCTCCCACACGGACAGACGCCGGTGAGCGAACTGGCCAACGCTGCCGCACGGGAACTCGCCGGGAGCGGCGATCCCATACTCGCGCTGGCCGGCGCGACGACAGCCCCAGCGACACCGAGCGGCGACCTCTTCGAGGCCGCCGCCGCAGCCGGTGCCGCACGACGACCGGGCGTCGCCGTCCCGACCGACGACGTCGCCGACGGGCTGGCACACAGCACGCTCGTCCACGCGCCGTTCTCGGGCGAGGCTGACCGCACACGCGAGGCACTCGCCGAGGTGGACGTCCCCGACACGGCCGACGAACTGGACGAGGAAACCCACCGACGCATCGCGTCGCTGGTCGCCGTCCACACGGTCAAACCCGAGGACGCCACCGCGCGGGGAGCCGAGCTGGTCGAACGGGCGCTTCGCCCGCACGCCATCGACGGTCCCTTCGCGACAGTCGAAGGGTACGGCGACGTGCTCGACGCCATCG
>SDGW01000738.1_pt1 | contig 13631 bp, 14 predicted proteins | sample 2873831 | NCBI WGS metagenome assembly SDGW01 (sample SAMN08132700, study PRJNA421101) | hypersaline lake metagenome | isolation source: celular fraction 0.22 microns magnesium sulfate-rich crust from ephemeral... | place: Spain: Penahueca Lagoon, Toledo | collected 2011-07
TCGGTCATCTCGTTGCCGCGCTCGCCGCAGCCGATGTAGACGACGATGTCCGCGTCGGACCACTTCGCGAGCTGCTGCTGGGTGACCGTCTTCCCGGAGCCGAACGGCCCCGGAATCGCGGCCGTCCCGCCCTTCGCGAGCGGGAACAGGCCGTCCTGGATGCGCTGGCCGGTGACGAGCGGCGTCCGCGGCGTGTGCTTGTCCTCGGTCGGACGCGCGCGGCGGACCGGCCACTCCTGGTGCATCGTGATCTCCTCGCCGCTGTCGAGCGTGACGATGGGCTCGTCGACCGTGTACGAGCCGTCCTCGACGTCGACGACTTCACCGCCGTCGCTGCGCGGCGGGACGAGCACCTTGTGCTCGATGCTGATTGTCTCGTCGACGGTGCCGAGGACGTCACCCGCCTCGACGTAGTCGCCCTCCTCGACGACGGGGGTGAACTCCCACTCCTTCTCGAGGTCGATGCCGGGCGCGTCGACGCCGCGGTCGAGGAACGCCCCCATCTCGCCTTGGAGGACGTCCAGCGGGCGCTGGACGCCGTCGTAGATGGAGTCCAGCATGCCGGGCCCCAGGTCGACCGTGAGGGGTTCGCCCGTGTTGTCCACGGGGCCGCCCGGGCTGACGCCCGAGGTCTCCTCGTAGACCTGGATGGTTGTTACCTCGTCTTCGATTTCGATGACCTCGCCCATCAGCCCTTCGTCGCCGACGTAGACGACGTCGTTCATCTGGGCGTCGAGGTCCGTGGCGGTCACGACCGGACCACTCACGCTCTCGATTACGCCGGAGTCCGTGATTTCTTCTGCTTGACTCATTCGTTGATTAGTCTTCCTCGGCCATCAGGTCGATGCCGATGGCTCGCTTGATCTGGTCGCGCAGTCCGCTCCCGCCGGCGGCGCCGCCGCCGATGGTCACGAACGTCGGCTCTACGCTCGTCTCGACTTCCTCGCGCACCTGTCGGGAGAGCGCGTCGAGGTCGTCGTCGTGCATCACCGCGATGCCGACGTCGTCGTCCTCGAGCACCGACTCGACCGCGTCGTCGAGTTCCTCGTCTTTCTCGTCCTGCGGGACGTTCTCGAACTTCCGGACGCCCGCGAGCCGGAACCCGGTCGTGAACTCCGGGCTGCCGACCACTGCGATTTCCTGGCTCATAGGATGACGAGCTCCTCCTCGATTTCGTCCTCGCTCAGGCCGGCCTCGCGGCCGCGAGCGATGGCGCGAATGTTGTCCACTTCCCGTTCCTTCGCGAGCACGTACGCCAGCACCGGGCAGACCGACAGTGGGTAGACGTACGAGAGGTGGTCGGAGTACTCCAGCAGCGCCCGGTCGAGGGCGTGCTCGAAGCCGATGAGGCTGTCCGCCTCCTCCAGTTCGTCCAGCGCCCGCGAGAGCTCGTCGCCGTACCGGCTGTCCCGGATGTGGCCGACGAGCGCCGAGCGGTCCGCGGCGAGCTGGCTGATCTCCTTCCGGTCGAACAGCGCGCCGCCCTCGATGAAGTACTCCGCCGGGTCGACGTCGGCGCCCGACCGCGCCAGCCGCAGCGCGTTCCGCGCGTTCCGGAAGTCGATCTCGGCTTCCAGGAACTCGCGGTACAGCGCCGCCGCCTCGCCGCGGGCGGAGGCGTCGGGTACGAGGTTCTCGTAGTACGCTCGGTCGATGGCGTTCTCCAGCGGGACGAGCGTCCCGGACTCCTCGTAGGCCTCGTACGCGCCTTCGAGATACGTACCGAAGAGCGTGTCGTCGAGCAGGTCGACGACGGCCTCGATGGATTCGGCGGCGACCAGGCGGTCGAGGAAGTCCGCGTCGAACTCGCCGGCCTCGATGAGGTCGGTGCGGATCTCCGCGTCGGTCGCCTCCGAGTAGCGCCCGCGCAGCACCGTCTTGACGTTCCAGGCGTCGAACTTGCGGAGGTAGCGAGCGACCTGCTCGTAGAGCCGGCCCTCGCTGTACCGCAGCAGGTCCTGGAAGTCGTCGGCGAGCGTCTCGTTGAGCGCGTGCTCGATGAGGTCGACGCCGCTGAACCGGGAGCCCAGCGCGTTCACCGCGTCCTCGTACTGGGTCTCCTCCATGAACCGGGCGATCTCGCCCGTGCCCATGCGGAGCAGCTTCCGGTACTCGTCGTCGCTGAACAGGCTGGCTCGGCGGTGGCGGACGCGGGCGACCACGTACTCGTAGTTTGCCGACCCGTACACGCTCATCGCTCCTCGTCGAAGAGGCGTGCGCTGATTTCCTTCAGGTTGTTCTCCCAGACGTCGTCGATGACCGAGTCGAACGTGTTGTTCACGCGGACCCGGGACGTCTCGCTCTCGACAACGACGCCGCCGAGACAGTCGTACTCGCCGGCGTACTCGAAGCCGTCGTAATCGTCGAGGATGTCCGAGATGAGGGCCTCGTCGTCGCTGCGGCCGTAGACGCTGACGTCCGCGTCGGCGTCGAACTCGTCGGCCGCGGCGTCGAGGAGCGCGCGAGTGAGTTCCTCGCGGTCGTCGCCGTCGATGTCGGCGATCTCCTCCTCGGCGAGCTCGCGGACGTCCGCGAGGGCGTCCCGGCGCGCTTCGAGGCGCATCTGCTTGGCCTCGAGTTTCGCGCTGGAGACGCGCTGCTCGCGCTCGCGCTCGATTTCGCGCTCGGCCTCCGCTTCGGCCTCTGCGACGATGTCGTCGGCGTCGGCTTTCGCCTCCGCGACGATGTCGTCGGCGCGGGATTCGGCGTCGTTCCGAATCTCCTTCGCGCGCTCGCGGGCCTCGTCTCGAATGTCCTCAACTACTGTTTCCAGGCTCATAGATGGAGAGGGGGGACGGTTGTTAGAATGCGGACGGCACGACGAACACGACGACCAGCGCGAGAATGACCAGCGTCTCCGGGAGGACCGTCAGGATGAGGCCCGTACCGAAGAGGTCCTGGTCTTCCGCGATGGCGCCGACTGCGGCGCTACCGATGCCGCGCTCGGCGTACCCGGCGGCGAGGGCTGCGAGACCGACCGCGAGAGCGGCGGCGGACTTCGGGGTGATTGCGGGGCTGCTGCCCCCAGACTGTGCTGCGACGGTTGCGACTTCTGCGAGTGTGTCGAACATTTTACTTAGTCCTCAGTGGTGTAGTTTCGCTGGTAACCGAACGGGTTGTACTTCTCGCCACCGCCTTCATAAAACTTGTTAAAGAACTCGACGTATTCCAGGCGTAGAGCCTGTAAGCCGGCGGATGTGACGCCGAGTCCGAGAACGAGCATGTGGCCGAGCACGAGCACGACCACGCCAGCGAGCACGCCGCCCCAGCCCATGTGGATGAGGCCGTCGAACACGACCGAGTAGTACTCGGCCTGGTGGCTCCCTGGCCCACTGAACAGCATGAAGTGGGTCTCGTGGTGGATCTCTGTCGGGAACAGCCCGAACAGGTAGTCGGCGGTGTACGGCTCGTACCCGTGGGCCTGAGCCGCCTCGGTCGTCAGGTCGACTTCGTACGCGCCGAACACCAGCAGGTTCACGACGTACGCCATCCCCGCCTTCGCGAGCAGGACCGCGGCGATACGCGTGTAGGAGACGGTGTTGACGAGCGCGTACGTCGGGCTCTCGAGGAACCCCGCGGCGCCCTCGCCGATCGTCACGAGTACGAGGCCGAGTAGCGCGAGTGCGAGCCCCGCGATGCCCACGACGGGCGGGAGCTCGAGCGCGCGGTACAGCAGTTCGGGGCGCGGACCGCCGCCGGACTGCATGTGCGTGCTGAACAGCCACGCGCCGACGCCTGCCATCAGCAGGAGCGGGCCGCCGCTCTCCGTGACGGCGGTCTTGACGCCGTGCGAGCGCGTCTCGTTGACGAGCCCGAACACGTAGCCGATGGCGAGGTGCGCGATGCCGAACAGCAGGCTCGCTGCGAGCCAAAGTTCGGCGAACGCGCCGACGTGCAGCCCCTTCTTCAGGGGCGCGTCGGCGAGGCCGAACACGCCGCTCCACACGTACTCCGTGATGAGGTGGAGACCGAAGATCTCGCCGTACAGCACGCCGAACAGGGCCGTGAATCCGCCGGCCCACATCGCGACGCCGCCGAGCTTCGAGATCATCTCACTGTCGAACCCGCGGTACAGCCAGAAGCCGAGCGCGGCGTACAGGATGCCGTACCCGAGGTCCCCGATCATGAACCCGTAGAACGCGGGGAACGTCAGGAACAGCACGATGGTCGGGTCGAGCTCCGTGTACTTCGGCCGGTTGATGACCTCGGTCAGCGCCTCGAACGGCCGCGCTGCGCCGGGGTTGTCCTGGATGACCGGTGGGCTGTCGTCCTCGTCGAACTCCGCGGACGTGCCGCCGTCCGCGGCGACTTCGCTGTCGTCGACCTCTTGACCGCCCTCGACGGGCGCGTGGTGCCCGTGACCGGACGGCTCGTAGTCGGCGCGCTCCAGTTCCTCGATGGCCGCGTGGTCGCCGACGGCGTCCTGGACGGCCTTGACGAACTCCGCGTACTCGTCGCTGGGAATCCACCCCTCGGCGACGAACGCGCGTTCGGTGGTCGCGAACTGCAGCGGGACCTCCGTCTTCTGGACGTCGATGGAGAGTTTCTCCTCGGCGGCCAGCAGGAAGCCCGCGTGCTCCACGCGGAGGTCTTCGAGCTCGTTCTCGACGCTGTCGAGTTTCGACTCGACGGTGTCGCGTTCGTGGCGGAGTTCCTGGACGTACTGCTCCGGACTCGCCTCCGCGTCCGGCACTTCTAGTCGCGCGAACTCCACGCCGACGAGCGCGTCGTCGAGCGCGTCCGGGTCGTCGTGGCGCGGGTACGCGAACGCCGCGGCCGTGTTCTCGCCCTCGAAGACCTCGTAGGACTCGATGGCCTCCTCGGTCCGGAGCGCCTCGCGGATGTCGTCCGCGTCGCCCTCACCGACTGCGACCTGCAGGCTGTCGTAGCCGCCGAGCAGGTCGAGGTCGATGCCGAGGTCCGCGAACGGCTCGACCGCGTCGACTCGCTCGTCGACCTCGCGGAGCTCGTCCTCGAGCTCGCCGCGGCGGTCGTCGAGGTCGTTGACCTGCACGCGGATCTCCTCGAGCTCCGTCTCGAGGGCGTCCTCGGTGACGATTCGCGTCGGACCGGCGTCCTCCTCGTCGACGTCGAGCGTCGATTCGAGCGAGCGCACCGTGACGAGCTTCTCGGAGGCCTCGTCCGCGCCCTCTATCGGGTTCCCGTTCTCGAACCCCTCGATGTCGCCGTCGTAGTCGGAGAGGTGGACGAGATTCAGGTCGTGAATCGTCTCGATGACGTCGCTCATCACGCGCTTCGAGCCCGTCACCGAGACCTTGCTCATTCGCTCAGGTCTGAGCATGTACCGCCTCCTCGAACCGTTCGACGGCGAAGGCGACCGCCTCGTCCTCGTGTTCGGCGGCGAGGGCTTCGAGCTCTTCGCGCTCGGCTTCGCCCTCCTCGAGGATGCGGTCGCGCTCCGCCTCGATGTCTTCGCGTGCCTCTTCGTGCTTCTGTTCTTTCAGCTCGCGGGCCTCCTCTTCCGCCTCGCTGCGGATTTCATCGGCCCGCTGGCGGGCTTCGGACAACCGTTGCTCCCGGTCCTCCTCCGCCTCGGCCACGATGTCGTCGGCGTCCGATTCAGCCGATTTGATGTCTTCAAGAACCTCTGGCCTTGGCATACACTCTTACCGGTCGGAACTTTGGCTACGGCCTATATGGTAGTTGCGAAGTTCCCGGGCGTAACGCAAGCTATTATGCCGCCTCGCCCGCAATTCCTGCCTGATGGGAGTCCTCGAAGACAAGGCGCGGGCCCGCACTTTCTACAAGTACCTCTCGAAGGTGTACGACCGCGTCAACCCGTTCGTGTGGAACGAGGAGATGCGCGACGAGGCCCTCGAAATGCTCGACGTCGACGCCGGCGACCGCGTCCTCGACGTGGGCTGTGGCACCGGCTTCGGGACGGAGGGACTGCTCCGGTACACCGACGACGTCTACGGGCTCGACCAGAGCCCCCACCAGCTCGCGAAGGCCCGCGAGAAGCTCGGCCGACACGACCCGGTGGCGTTCCACTACGGGGACGCCGAGCGGCTCCCGTTCAGGGACGATAGCTTCGACGCAGTCTGGTCGTCGGGCTCCATCGAGTACTGGCCGAACCCCGTGGAGGGCCTGCGGGAGATTCGGCGCGTCCTGAAGCCCGGCGAGTGGACCGTCGTCGTCGGCCCGGACTACCCGAACTCGACGGTGTTCCAGAAGGTCGCGGACGCCATCATGCTGTTCTACGACGAGGCCGAAGCCGACCGGATGTTCGCGGAGGCCGGTTTCGTGGACGTCGAGCACCGCGTGCTGCAGGCGAAGCCGGGGAGCCCGCGCGCTATCGTGACGCTCGCGAGGGCGCCCGAGGACGGCGAGCTCGCCGAGGACTGATCACGACGCCTTCTCGACGGCCGTCTCGGTGACGGCGACCACGTGGCCGTCGACGCGCACCGCCACGCTAACCGTCTCGCCCGCGCGAATCGCGGGCTCGTTCGTCGCCGCCACGCGCAGCGACGCGGCCTCGCCGACCGTCCACGTCGGGTCCGCGGCGACGTTGAACGGGCCCGTCGGGCCGCCGTGGAATCCGTGCGCCGCGAAGAACGGCACGGGCGGCTGGCGAGCCAGTGGCTCACCGTCGACGGAGAGCCGCACGCTCGCCTGCCGAACGTCGATTGGTTCGCCGGACAGCAGCGTGACTGTGACGCGACCGTCGGCCGAGGCGTCGACGCCGACGGCACGCTGGGGCGGCGGCTCGCCCGGGAGCGCGGGGAGGCCGGCGGCGACGGCTGCGGCTGCGACGACGGTGATCGCGAGCAGCAACACGACGGCGACGGGCGCGTAGCCGCGATCCACGCCTCGCGCTGGTCCCGTCCTCCTACAAGAACACTCGGACTACGGCGCCGGGCGCGCGGTCACGTTGACCTGTAGCGTCTCGAACCCGTAGACTGCCGAGACGGAGTACTCGCCCGCCGGGCTCACCAGCCAGAGACGGCCGTCGTCGCCGGTCCCCCCGACGTCCGTGCCGTTCAGCACGACGGTCGTGTCTATCGCGCCGCCGGTCTCGTTCTCCACGGTGACCAGCAGCGGCCCGCCCGTGTACGTCCGGGAGGCGGACAGCGTCGCGTTGTTCGCGGTGGTGTTCACCTCGGTGTCGCCGGGGAGCTGGCGGAGCGTCTGGCGGTGGCGCTCGACGTAGACGCGCTCGGTCGTCGAATCGATGTACGCCTCGAGCTGTCCGTGGCCGTAGTTCGCCGTGTAGTAGAAGGCGTACCCGCCCCGGGTCTCGATGCTCGGGGACGTCGAGTGGTTCGACACCCACGGGTACTGCGCCTGGATGACGGCCGGGGCGTCAGAGATGTCGCCGCCGAGCTCGCTGTCGACGTTGTCCGGCCGGTACACCTCCCGGAGGTACTGGTCGCCGTCGATGGTCGACAGCATCACGCCGTTCCCGGCGGTGACGTGGACGCGGACCTGGTCGCGCTCGCCGTGGACGACCTCGGCGATGCGCTCCCGGACGGGGCCCTCGACGGTCGCGAGCTGCGCGCGGAGCCGGTAGATCCGCGTGCCGATGTCCGAGAAGCCGTTGTCGTAGGCGTACGCGTACAGCGTCCCGGGAGCGGACGTGCTGCCGAGCGCGCCGGACAGGCTCTCGGCCTCGGCGTGCAGTTCGCCGAGCACGAGCGCGTACTCGCTGGCGGTAATCTCGCCGGCGGCGAACGCTTCCTGCGCGCCGCGTGCTCGAGCGCGGAGCGTGTCGACGCGGTCGGCGGCTCTGTCGGTGGCGTTCTGGAGGATTTCGCGGCGCTGGCTGCGCTCCTCTGTGGCTTCGAGGCGCTGTTCGACCTGCTTGACGTCGAGGTCGATGGCGAGGTCGGCGTACCCCGCCGAGAGGGTGTTCGTCACGGTTACGTTCGGCTCCTCGAAGGAGGCTGCGCCGGCTTCCGTGAGGAGGAGGACCTGGGAGGACTGCTCGGAGGTGCCGACGACGGGCCCGTCGGCGGGTTCGGCGGGCGCGCCCACGTCGCCGACGGCGACTGCGGCCGTCGCGGCGGTGGACACGAGGAGGACGGCGACGAGGACGGGGCGGACGCGGGACATGGGAACGCGTTCGAAGCCACCCGACAAAAACGATGCGGAGACGACGAGCGTCCCCGAAGGCCGCCGGCTTTGCGCCGTCGCGGCGACCGAGGCGTGTCAGGCGGCTGCGAAGACGGTCTCGCTGCCGTATCGCGGTCAACGCCCGCGAGTGGGGGGATTTCCCGGGATAGAAAGTACTTTGCACGAGCGGAGTTGACGAAACGGGTATGCGGCAGGCCGCCCTCCTCGTCGCCGTCGTCTGTCTCCTCGCGGTGCCCGTGGCCGGTGCGGTGGGCGCGCCGGGCGCGCAGTCGTCGGCACCGCTGCAGGACGATTCGACGCCGGCAGCCCTCCAGGACGCCTCGGCGCCGGAACGGTCGGGCGTCGACGTCACCGTCCAGATACGGCCCGACGGCGACGCCCGCTGGACGGTCTCCTCGAAATATCCGCTCGGCGACGCCAACGACACCGCGGCGTTCGAGCGGCTCCGCACGGAGTTCGAGGCCGCCCAGACGGACAGCGAGTTCTCCACGGACGTGTTCCGCGCGGTCGTTCCGCGGGTCAGCGACCGCGTCGGCCGCGAGATGGAGATCCGGAACGTCGACCGCTCCTCGCGGATCGTCGAGGCGGCGAACAACTCTACCGGCGTGCTCGCGATCCAGTTCACGTGGACGAACTTCTCGCGGGTCGAGAACGGGGACAGCCCTCGGCTCGTCGTAGACTCCTTCTCTGGCGGCTGGTTCGGCGACCTCGCCGCCGACCAGACGCTGACGATCCGCACGCCCGAGGGCTACGACACCGACCAGGTCCAGCCTGGCCCGAACAGCATCACGAACGGCGCCTACCAGTGGTCCGGCCCGCAGTCGTTCGGCGCCGACCAGCCGCGCGTCGTGTTCACCGAAGCCGGCAGCCCGGTCGGCGTCTCGCTGCTCGTCGTCGCGGTCGTCGTCGTCGTCGCGCTGCTCGCCGGCGCCGCGTTCGTGTGGATGTACTATCGCGGCTCCTCGCCGTCGTGGTTGGAAAGCGATGGCGAAGCGAGCGACGAGTCCACTGTGGACGCGACCGCCGACTCCGCCGCGGACGAGCAGCCCCGGGACCCAGCGACCGAAGCGGGCGCGGGAGCGGCGGCAGGCGGTGCGGCGGCCGACGCCGACGAGGAAGACGACGGAGTCGACCCCGAGCTATTGAGCGACGAGGAGCGCGTCGAGCGGCTGCTGCGCGAGCACGGCGGCCGCATGAAGCAGTCGAAGATCGTCGAGGAGACGCGGTGGTCGACGGCGAAAGTCTCCCAGCTGCTGTCCTCGATGGCCGAGGAGGGCCGCGTCGAGAAGCTCCGCATCGGCCGCGAGAACCTCATCTCGCTGCCGGGCGAGGGCGTCGACGAGGAGTGACGCCGAGAAACTGTTCGTGCGCTCCCAGCGGTTCCGAAAACGTTTACCTCCGTCCAACGGGATGGGCGTACGATGAAAGTTCTCGTCACCGTCAAGGAGGTCGCGACCGTCGAGGACGACTTCGAGATTTCCGGCACGGAGATCGAGGAGACGTACCTCGACTACGACCTCAACGAGTGGGACGACTACGCCGTCGAGGAGGGCGTCCAGCTCGCGGAAGCGGGCGACGACGTCGAGGTCGTCGCGGTCACCATCGGCCCCGAGCGCAGCGAGGAGACGATCCGGATGGCGCTCGCGAAGGGCGCCGACCGCGCGGTCCGGGTCTGGGACGACGCCATCGACGACGTCGAACTGCTCGACGTCGAGACGAAGGCCGAGCTGCTCGCCGCGGTCGTCGAGGACGAGGACCCGGACGTCGTGCTCTCGGGCGTCCAGGCGAACGACGACAGCTTCGGCGCGACCGGCGTCGCGCTCGCGGAGACGCTCGGCTTCGAGTGGGCGGCCGTCGTGAACGCCCTCGACACCGAGAAAGTGCTCGACGAGGGCGTCGCGTCCGTGCGCCGCGAGCTGGAAGGCGGCGTCGAGGAGCTCACTGACGTCGAGCTCCCCGCGGTGCTCGCCATCCAGACCGGCATCAACGAGCCGCGGTACGCCAGCCTGCGGGGCATTCGGCAGGCGCAGTCGAAGGAGATCGACGTCCAGAGCCTCGACGACCTCGGGCTCGGCGCCGACGACGTCGCCAGCGACCTCGACGTCACGGCGATGTACGAGCCGGAGACGGAGAGCGACGCCCAGTACCTCGAAGGCGACGCCGGCGAGCAGGCGTCCGCGCTGGCTGAAGTGCTCCGCGAGAAGGGGGTGGTCGGCGAATGAGCGACGTACTCGTCGTCGCCGACCACCGCCGCGGGGACCTGCGCGACGTGAGTTTCGAGCTGCTGACCGCGGGCCGCGAGCTCGCGGACGCCGCGGACGGCGACCTCCACGCGGCCGTCGTGTCGGGGAACGTCGAGGAGTTCGCCGAGGAGCTGAACCGGGAGGGCGTCGACCAGGTCCACACGGTCGACTACGGTGAGGAGTTCAACCACGACATCTACACGCAGGCGGTCGTCGCGCTCGCCGAGGAACTCGACCCCGAGTTCGTCGTGACGCCGAACAGCGTCAACGGCCTCGACTACGCGCCCGCGGTCGCGACCCGGCTCGGCCGCCCGTACGTCTCGGACGCCACCGGCCTCGACTACGCCGACGGGACGCTCGAAGTCACCCGCGAGATGTACGGCTCGAAGGTCGAGACCACCGTCGACGTCGCCGAGGGCCCGTTCGTGGTGACCACCCGCGGCGGCGAGTGGCCGCCCGTCGAGGGCTCCGGCGACGCCGAAATCTCGGCGTTGGACGTGGACGTCGACGAGGACGCCGTCCGGTCGACCGTGAAGGGCTTCGAGGAGGTCGGCGGCGGCGACGTCGACATCGGCGAGGCCGACTTCCTCGTCTCCATCGGCCGCGGCATCGAGGAGGAGGAGAACCTCGCGCTCGTCGAGGCGCTCGTCGACGCCACCGGCGCGACACTGTCCTCGTCCCGCCCCATCGTGGACAACGGTTGGCTGCCGAAGAACCGGCAGGTCGGCCAGTCCGGCAAGCAGGTCACGCCGGACGTCTACCTCGCGATCGGTATCTCCGGCGCCGTCCAGCACGTCGCCGGGATGAAGGGCGCGGACACCATCATCGCGGTCAACAACGACCCGAACGCGCCGATTTTCGACATCGCGGACTACGGCGTCGTCGGCGACCTCTTCGACGTCGTGCCCGCGCTCATCGAGGAGTTCGGCGGCGAACCGCCGAGCGTCTGAGCGGGGGCATCCACAACCTCCGGCTTCGGTTTATTGCTGTCCAGTTCTGTCGGACCCGGAGGGACGCGTGCGCGCCGCTGGCCGCGGAATCCCGTCATATATTTCCGCGCGAATCCCCGACTGTCGGGTAATGGAGTACGTGGAGGCGCGCCGCGCCGCCATCGAACAACGGCTCGCGGAGACCGTCGCGGCCGTCGAGCCGTCGGAGCTCAGCGACGAACTCGAACACGTCGTGCTCGCGGGCGGCAAGCGCGTGCGACCGACGCTCACCGTGCTCGTCTGTGAAGCCGCGGGCGGCGACAGCGAGGACGCCATGGACTTCGCGGTCGGCGTCGAGCTCGTCCACAACGCCTCCCTCGTCGTCGACGACATCATCGACCAGTCCGCGCTCCGCCGCGGGAAGACCAGCGCGTGGGCGGAGTTCGACCACGGCCCCGCCCTCGTCGCGTCGAACGGTCTGCTCGGCGAGGCGTTCGCGCTGTTCTCCCGTGACCCCCGCGCGATGGAGTGTGTGACCGACGCGCTCGTCGAACTCGGCGAGGGCGAGGCCATCGAGCTCGTCGATCGGCCGGAGACCGAGGCGGAGTACATGGAGCTCGCGCGCCGGAAGACGGGTGCGCTGTTCCGCGCCGCGGCGGAGCTCGGCGCGGTCGCCGCGGACGCCGACGGCCGCTCGATAGAGGCCCTCGGGGAGTACGCCGAGCGCGTCGGCGTCGCGTTCCAGATTCGGGACGACGTCCTCGACGCCACCGCCGCCAGCGAGGACCTCGGGAAGCCCGCGGGCATCGACGAGGAGATGGACCGCCCGAGCATCGTCCGGGTGACGGACCGCTCGCCCGCGGAGCTGAACGCGCTCGCCGAGCGCGAGAGCGAGCGCGCGATGGACGCCCTCGACAGCCTCGATCTGCCCGCCGGAGAGGCCTACGACTACCTGGAGTATCTCGCGGAGTTCGTCGTCTCCCGGGAGGCTTAGGCGGCGTCGGCGTCGCCGCGGCGCTTCGCGCGCCAGGACTCGACGACGGCGAACGTCAGCGTCGACAGCACGCTCACCAGCGTCCCCGCCGTCAGCACCGCGGCGAGCTCGGTGAGCGTGACGTACCCGAGGAAGAACGCCGACAGCATGTGGAGCACGGCGGCGATGGAGAGCACGTAGAACGGCGCGTTCAGGTACCGCCAGCGGAACCGGTCGGCGAGGTACTCGTCCGTGACCTGGCCGAGACTGGTCGTGAGGCCGGCGGCCGCGAACCACCGGACGGCGCCGTACGTGAGCGCCGCGACGATGGTCGAAGGGGCGAGGGACCCGGCCGTGCTCTCGCGGACGGCGGCGAGCTCGTTCATCCCCTCCACGCCGCCGATGACCAGTAAGGCGGCCGCGACGACGTACGTGATGAGCGTGACCCTACCGGTGTACAGCCCCGAGCGCACGCGGTCGACGGCCTCGTCGACGACGGTTTCGAGGCCGAGCCCGCGGAACAGCGCGTACAGGCCCACTGCCGCCGACGAGACGCCGAGGACGGCGCCGGGCAGCCCGAGGAAGTCTGCGAGCACCGCGAGCGGGTAGATGAGCAACAGGATGCCCAGCGGCACCAGAATCGTCCCCCGGGTCTCGGGGTCGTTCATCACCTGCTTGAGCGTGTAGTACATCGACTCCAGGTCCTGGGCCTGCCGCACGACCACGCGCTTGACGGCGTCGATGGGCACCCGCGAGCGGATGACCGGGACGACGGACTCGTCTTGGGCGCCGTCCGTGACGACGACCGCCCGCACGGGGTCGTCGGTCTGGATGCTCGCCAGCACCTCGTCGACCTCCCGGCCGACCTTGCGATTGGCGGCGACGTCCCCGCGTTCGAGGCCCGTGACGGCCGCGACGACGACTTCCTCTTGGGGGCTGTACTGGTCGTAGAGGTGGACGCCCTCGAAGAGGACGTTCACGTCGCTGTCCTCCGGGTCGGCCTCCGCCAGCGACACCGCGGCGTGCTCGACCTCGTTGCGACCGACCACCGGCGTCGGCACGCCGGTCTTGCGCCCGAGGTCGTCGTCGAGGTCCACGCACAGCACGAGCAGCATTCGGCGGGAGATACGTGAGGCCGGTATAACTGCTTTCGGGACCCTGCGGGCAGGCGGACGTTCGTCCACCCCGATTCGCACGGTTTTTGAGTCCTCGGGGAGTAGACGTGTTCCAACGAATGATCTCGAAGGGCTGCGAGCAGTGCGCGAAGGGCGGCAAGATGGTGCTCTTCGTCTACGGGTACTGCGACCAGCGCGACTGCTTCTACTGCCCGCTGGGCGAGAACCGGAAGAACGTCCAGCAGGTGTACGCCAACGAGCGGCCGGTCGAGAGCGA
>SDGW01000739.1_pt1 | contig 13630 bp, 13 predicted proteins | sample 2873831 | NCBI WGS metagenome assembly SDGW01 (sample SAMN08132700, study PRJNA421101) | hypersaline lake metagenome | isolation source: celular fraction 0.22 microns magnesium sulfate-rich crust from ephemeral... | place: Spain: Penahueca Lagoon, Toledo | collected 2011-07
ACGCGCGGGCGCCCTCCAGGCCGTCGTCGGCGACGTTCGTCGCGTCGATGAAGAACAGCTCGCCGTCGTAGACGAGGACGTTCTCGCCGCGCAGGTCGCCGTGCGCGACGCCGTTCTCGTGCATCGCCGCGAGCGCGCGGAACAGGTCGGGCGCGTACGCCTCGACGTCCCCGACCGGGAGGTCGTCGAGCGGCCGGAACTCCGGGAGGTACTCCAGAACGAGCACGCCGAGGCCGTCCACGTCGAACGACTCGACGGGGTCGGGCGCGTTCACGCCGATGCTCTGGAGCTTCCGCGTGGCTTCGAGCTCGTGTTCGGCCATCTCGATGGGGCCGTCGAACGGCTCGAAGAACCCCTCGCGGCCGCTGGAGAACGCGCCGAGGTTGCGCGCGCCCGTGAACAGCGCGTGGACGAGCGCGTTCTGCCCGGAGACGACTTTCACGAACCAGCGGTCGTTGACGACGCACGGCGTCGACAGCCAGTTGTCCGTCTCCAGGAACGTCACCCGGACTTCCTCCTGGTCGTAGCGCTCGGCGACCTCGCGAGCGACGGCCTCCAGGGAGTCCCACGGGACGGTCCCGCGGACGAACCGGCGAATGCTCACACGGACGAGACGGGCCGCGCGAATAAATTTCCAGCGGGGACGTGGCGCGCGCCGGCGCGCCACGGAACGGGCGACGCGGAGCGAAGCGATGCGTGAGCCGCGTGCGCGACCGCAGGAGAGCACGTCGTGGCGGGCTCACGGTACGGCGAACGGTGTGACCGGAACAGGACACGCGCGGCAGGAGAGAGGTCCTTCACGGTCGTTCCGGTGTGTTTATGCGGTCGGTGGCAAAGCTTGCAGTATGGACTTCGACCTTCCCGACGAACACCGGATGGTGCGGGACACCGTCAGGGAGTTCGCGGAGGCGGAAATCGAGCCCATCGCGTGGGACATCGAGGAGGAACACCGCTTCCCCGCGGAGGTGTTCGAGGAGCTCGCGGACCTCGACATGATGGGCGTGCCCGTCAGCGAGGAGTACGGCGGGCTCGGCGGCGACCAGCTCATGTACGCGCTCGTCACGGAGGAGCTCGGCCGGGTCTCGGGCTCCATCGGGCTGTCGTTCGCGGCGCACGTCTCGCTGGCGTCGAAGCCCATCGAGCTGTTCGGCACCGACGAGCAGAAGGAGCGCTGGCTGCGTCCGCTCGCGGAGGGCGAGTACCTCGGGTCGTGGGCGCTCACGGAGCCCGACAGCGGCAGCGACGCCAGCGACATGGACACCACGGCCGAGAAGGACGGCGACGAGTACGTGCTCGACGGCACGAAGCAGTTCATCACGAACGCGTCCGTCGCGGGCAGCGTGCTCGTGAAGGCGGTCACGGACCCGGACGCGGGCTACGGCGGCATCTCCACGTTCATCGTCGACCCCGAGGAAGACGACGGCTTCGAGGTCACGACCGAGTGGGAGAAGATGGGGCTGAACGCCTCGCCGACGTGCGAGATTCAGTTCGACGACTGCCGCATCCCCGCGGACCGCCTGCTCGGCGAGGAGGGCGAGGGGTGGGAGCAGACGAAGAAGACCCTCGACGGCGGCCGCATCTCCATCGCCGCGCTCTCCACCGGGCTCGCGCAGGGCGCCTTCGAGGCCGCCAGGGAGTACGCCGTCGAGCGCGAGCAGTTCGGCCAGCCCATCTCGGAGTTCGACGCAATCCGCGACAAGCTCGTCGACATGCACCGGAAGACCGAGCGCGCGCGCCTGCTCACCCGCAGGGCCGCCACTCGCTACGACAACGGCGACTCCGTCACGAAGGAGTCCGCGCTCGCGAAACTCGACGCCAGCGAGGCCGCCCGCGAGGTCGCCGAGGACGCCGTCCAGACGCTCGGCGGCTACGGCTACACCACTGACTTCGCGCCACAGCGGTTCTTCCGCGACGCCAAGCTGATGGAAATCGGCGAAGGCACCAGCGAGATTCAGCACCTCGTCATCGGCCGCGAGCTGGGGCTCTGAACGTCCTGCAGCCGCGACTGGCATCCCGCGGCCGCCACCAGATTCTTTTCCGAGGCCCGTCTCATCGCCGTCCGCAATGTCCCGAGACACGACTCCCGAGAGCGACGAGACGTGGAGCACGGACGCCGTCCGGCGCGCCACGGACGAGCTCCGCGAGGAGCTGGCGGAAGCGAAACGGGAGGCGTCCGGGAAGAAAGAGGAAGCGATCGAGACGGCCGAGGAGTACGTCCAGCAGGCCGAAGACGCGCTGAAGAAGCGGAGCTGACGCCGCCGAACCTCAGGCGCGCTGCTCGAGAATCCTGTCGATGATGTCGCCCGTCGAGAGCAGTTCGCCGTCGTAGCGCTTCTCGCGGCCGGACGCTCGTTCGACCGCGCAGTCGATACCGCGGTCGGCGAGCTCGCTCTCGATGGCGTCGTCGTCGTGGTGCTGGTCGAAGCCGAGCGCGATGACGTCCGGGTCGATGTCCTCGATGGGCGCGAAGATGTCCGAGGGGTGGCCGACGCGGGCGTCGTCGACCGCGTCGAGGGCGGCGACGACGTCGCGGCGCTGGCGGTTCGGGAGCACCGGCGGTTGCTTGTGCGTGACGTTCTCGCGGCGCGCGACGATGACGTGCAGTTCGTCACCCATCGCCGCCGCGTCCTCTAAGTAGTGTACGTGGCCGGGGTGGAGTAAGTCGAACGTCCCCTGCGCGACGACTCGTCTCACAGTTCCTCGTCGATGTCTTCCTGCGTGAAGTCGAAAAACGATTCGGGTTCGGGGAGCGGGACGTCGTAGACGTCGAGACTCCGTGGTTCGCCCTCGTGGTCGAACGCGCGCCACGAGTTCGGGTCGTAGGGCGCGCCGAGGATGACGTGGACGTCGCCGCGACCGAACGTCGCGCGGTCGGCGTCAGAGGGCGCGAGCACGCCGTTGGGGTGGGAGTGGACGCTCCCGACGGTGCGGAAGTCGTTGGGGACCTGGCTGGAGTTGAACGTCGCGCTCACGGGGTTGGTCTCCGTGCCGGGGACCATCAGGACGTCAGTGGCGATGTAGCCGTCGTCGGGGCCGGCGTCGAACTCTTTCGCGGGCGTCCCGCGGAGCAGGCCGAGGTACTCGTTGGGGTGGCTGTCCTCGGCCGCTTCCATCGCGAACTCTAGGGCTTCCCGCGCGATGCCGACCACGTCGGGACGCCCGCCGAACAGCATACTCGGTAGTCCGCGGCGGCGACTGTTGAGGCTTCCGGAACGCCGCTGGGCGACCGGGCGAGCGCCGCGTTCGCCCGCGAGACGGCCTTGAAAAGGGTTAAAAACGCAGACGCCGAATTGACGGCAAAGATGACTGACGTTTCAGCCGACGACGCGGGCGACCGCCCGGTCGTCGTCGACCTCCACTCCGCGTGTACCTCCCAGGAGGTCGAACCCGACGAGTACTACCACGCGACCGTGAACGGCGTCGTCGACTACGGCGTCTTCGTCGACCTCTCCGAGCACGTCTCCGGGCTCGTCCACGAGTCCACGTTCGACGGCGACCGCGACCTCGCCGTCGACGACGACGCCGTCGTGAAGCTCACCGAAGTCCGGGACAACGGCGACCTGAGCTTCGAGCTCGCGAGCCTCGACGACTACGAGACCGTCGAACGCGCGCACAGCTACGACCGCACGGACGCCGAGACGGTCGGCGACCGCGTCGGCGAGACCGTCCACGTCGAGGGGGAAGTCGTCCAGATCAAGCAGACTGCGGGCCCGACCATCTTCCGCGTGCGCGACGAGACCAGCGCCGTCCCCTGTACGGCCTTCGAGGCCGCGGGCGTCCGCGCCCACCCCGTCGTCGAAGTCGGTGACCTCGTCCACGTCGAGGGCGACGTCGAGGAGCGCGAGGGAACCTACCAGATCGAGGTCGCGAGCATCGAAGTGCTCGACGACGAGGACGCCGCGGAGGTCGCGGGCCGGCTGGACGCCGCGCTCGCCGAGCAGGCCGAGCCGCTGGACGTCGACCCGCTCGTCGACTGGCCGGCGCTCGAAGGCATGCTCCCCGAACTCCGCTCGGTCGCGCGCACGCTCCGCCGCGCGGTCCTCGAAGGCCGCCCGATTCGGATGCGCCACCACGCCGACGGCGACGGCATGTGCGCGGCCGTCCCCGTCCAGTACGCGCTCACGAAGTTCATCGAGGACGCCCACCAGGACGCCGACGCCGCGCGCCACCTCCTCAAGCGCCTCCCCAGCAAGGCGCCGTACTACGAGATGGAGGACGCCACCCGCGACCTGAACTTCGCGCTGGAGGACCGCGCGCGCCACGGCCAGAAGCTCCCCCTCCTGCTCATGCTGGACAACGGCAGCACGGAGGAGGACACGCCCGCCTACAGGGCCCTCGACAGCTACGACATCCCCATCGTCGTCGTCGACCACCACCACCCCGACCCCGAGGCGGTGGACCCGCTCGTCGAGGAGCACGTCAACCCCTACCTCCACGGCGAGGACTACCGCATCACCACGGGGATGCTCTGCGTCGAGCTTGCGCGCATGATCTACCCCGGGCTCACCGAGGAGCTCGAACACGTCCCCGCGGTCGCGGGGCTCTCGGACCGCTCGAAGGCCGCGGAGATGGCCGACTACCTCGAGCTCGCCCGCGAGGCCGGCTACGACGAGGAGTTCCTCCAGCACATCAGCGAAGCCCTCGACTACGAGGCGTACATGCTTCGCTACGACCCCGGCACGCAGCTCATCAACGACGTGCTGAACGTCGACGGCGACGAGGAGCGCCACCGCGAACTCGTGCCGTTCCTCGCGAACCGCGCCGCCGAGGACGTCGCCGAGCAGCTCGACGCCGCGACCTCGCACGTCGAACACGAGCGCGTCGCGAACGGCGCGAACCTCTACCGCATCGACGTGGAGAACCACGCCCACCGGTTCACGTACCCCGCGCCCGGGAAGACGACCGGCGAGATCCACGACCGCAAGGTCGAGGAGACCGGCGAACCCGTCATCACCATCGGCTACGGCCCGGACTTCGCCGTCCTGCGCAGCGACGGCGTGCGCCTCGACATCCCGACGATGGTCGAGGACCTCAACGAGGAGCTGCCGGGCGCGGGCGTCTCCGGCGGCGGCCACCTCGTCGTCGGCTCCATCCGCTTCGTCCCCGGGATGCGCGAGGAAGTCCTCGAATCCCTCATCGAGAAGATGGCGGACGCCGAACTCGACGAGGAGCTCCACAGCGCCCCGAAGCGGTAGTCAGCGCTCCCGTTCCCCATCTCTTCTCTCCCCTCGCTGGTCCTGCCAGAACCCGTCTCTGCCTGCTTCGGAGTCCGCGCCGAACTCGATGCGGCGCGCACAGCCCGCGACCGCGATTGCGGCCGCTGCGACGACGGCCGCGAGCCCGACCGGCAACCGCCACGCGCCGCCGCGCCAGTCTGCGCGGAACGCCCTCCCGAAGTACGTCGCGACCGCGTCGTCCTCGACCACGAGGACCACTTCCCGGTTCTCCGTGGCGGCGTGTTCGTTCCAGTTCAGGCTGCCGACGAGCGCGCGCTCGCCGTCCACGACGGCGCCTTTCACGTGGACTTTCTCGTAGCGCGAGCGCGGCTCCGCCAACTCGGCTTCGAGGTCCAGTCCCTCCGCGGCCGCGATTCGGTTCAGGCGCTCGGTCGTGTTCCGGTTGCCCTCGCGGGCGTACCACTTTCCGGAGAGCAGCACGCGCACGCGGACGCCGCGGCGCGCGGCGTCGACGGTCCAGTTGGTGAACGCGCTGTGCTCGTCGAGGCTGGCCTGCTGGACGACCAGCGACTCGTCGGCGGACGCGACGAGCTCGCGGACACCGTGGCGGGCGTTGTCCGGCGCGACCAGCACGCGGACGCTGTCGGCCTCCGCATCGACTGTCGGAAATCGAGTGGGGTAAGACTGGGTCGCGGGATCGCCGTCAACGACGGTGAAGTTCTCGCGGACCGCGTCCCACGGTTTGGCGTCTGCCCACTCGGTGTCGGCGCGGAACACCCTCGCGAGGTGGTCGGCGACCCGCGGGTCTGTCACAGCGACGCCCCAGCCGCGGTTGCCGTGGCCGCCGCTGCCGGACGGCTTCCAGTTCTCCGAGAGCACGACCGCGCGGTCGTCGGCGACGGCGTACTTGGCGTGGTGGAAGCTGTACCGCGCGCGCTCGCCGTCGAGCACGCGCACGTCCACGCCCGCGGCGGCGAGCGCGTCGAGCCTGTCGTCCTCGGGACTGGGCGCGCCGCCCGCGACACCACCCTCGACGAGCACGCGCACGTCCACGCCGCGCTCGGCGGCCGCGACGAGCGCGCGGGTCGCGCGAGCTGACGTGAACGTGTAGCCGGCGAGGTAGAGCCGGCTGTCCGCGGATTCGAGGACGTCCAGCGGCGGGCCCGGGGAGTCGGGGAGCGCGAACGCCGACACGGACACGTTCGCTGCTTCGACCGGCGCGAACGAGGAGGAACCCAGCGGCGTCCACTCGCCGCCGTCCCACCGTTCCGCGGTGGGGGCGCTCGGGTACGCGAGCGCGTCCACGGTCCGGTTTCCGGCGCGGAGCTCGACGCGCTCGCCCGCGTTCGAGAGCGCGAGCGAGCCGTTCAGACCGACGACCCGGTGGTCGGTGCGCTCGCGCGCGGCCGCTGGGGCCGTCGAGAGCGCGACGGTGCCAGAGAGCGTGTGGTTCGGGAGCGCAGCCGCGTCGTTGTCGTCGACGAGCGTCCAGCCCGTAGTGTCGGTCGGCTCGTCGAAGCGGACGGTGACGAACTCGCCGGCGTCGCCGTCGCTGGCGGGATTCGGCGCGACGGCCGTGATAGTGGCCGTGGCGAGCAGCGCGGCGACCGCGAGGCGCACGAGCACGCCACGGGCTGGTCCCGGCTTCGCACTTGAAGTTCGGGGACGACTCGAGAAGAGCGGCGTTACGCGGCGGCTTCGGCGGCGTCGGAGTCGAGGGCGTCGGCGGCGCGCTGGGCCTCCTTCTCGACGAGGAACGAGCGGTCGTCGGCGTACTCGGCGGCGGCTTCGAGCGCGCGCTCGGTGCCGATCTGGACGAGCGCCCACGCCGCCGACGCGCGGACCGTGTGGCTGTCGTCGTCGGCGAGCACGTCAGTGAGCGGGTCGATGGCGCGCGTGTCACCGATGAGGCCGAGCGAGCGCGCCGCGCGGCTGCGCACGCTGTCGTTGTCCGCGACGAGCTGGTCGGCGACCTCCTGGGTGGCCTCCTCGCTGCCGATCTCGCCGAGGGACTTCAGCGCGGTCTTCCGGAGTTCGGGGTTGCCGTCGGCGTCCACGAAGTCGACGACGTGCTTGATGCCGTCCTCGCTGCCGATGCGGCCGACGATCTCGACCGCCAGCAGGTCGCGGCGCGCGGCGCGCTCGCCGACCTCGTCGAGGGCGTCCGCGCTGCCGATGCGCTTGAGCGACTCCATGCAGTGGCGCTCCATGAAGTCGGAGTCGCCGAGGTGCTCCAGGCAGAGCAGCACCATCTCGACGTTCGCGCGCTGCTCCCACTGCTTGAGCGCCGTCCACTCCGGCGGGTAGTCCTTGTGCTTCTGGTTGATGACGTCGTAGAAGCCCTCTGCACGGAGCTTCTGACGGACCGAGAGGTCGTCCCACTCCTGGGCGTCCTCGACGCCAGCGAGGAAGCCATCGGTCACCTCGACGAGCGCCTCGATCGTCTCGGTGTCCTCGTCCGGGTCGAGGTCCGCGGCTTCGATGGCCTCGGCGACCTGGTCGAGGTCCGAAGCGAGCGCCTCGGGGCCGGCGGTCTCGGCGCCCGTGAACGTCTCTTCGAGCACGTCCCCGGCCTCGTCGAGGTAGTCGTCGACGGCGTCCTGGAGCTGCTCTTCGCCGTTCTCGGTCCACCGCGTCGACGTAATCGTCGATTGTGCGTCCTCGACGTCCGTGACGACGTCCTCGGCGTACGGCCCGCGCTGGGCTTCGAGGTCGTCGCGGAGCTCCGACAGCCGGGACTCGATCTCGTCCGCGGGGTCCTCCTCGTCCTCGTCGGGTTCCGGGAGGTCCGCCGCTTCGAGGTCGGACTCGACGCCGTCGAGGACGGCTTCGGCGTCGTCGAGGTCCGCCTCGGTCTCGGCGTCGTCGAGGATGGCCTCGGCGTCGTCGAGACGCTCCTGAAGCGTTTCTACGTCCACGTCCGGGGCCGGCGCGTCGGCCGACTCCTCGGGTTCCTCGTCCCCGTCGCTCATACCAATTGGTTCCGCCAGCGCGCCTATGAGCGTTTCCCTTCGCCCCGCCAGTAGAACCGCGGCGCGAGCAGGAGGTACGCGCACGCCCACGCCAGCAGCGCCCGCGGGAACACCCGCGAGACGACGACCGGCGCGAGCACCGCGGCCGCCTGCAGGGCGCCCATCGCGAGCGCGTCCCGCGAGTAGAGGTCCGGGTACGTGACCGGCGACAGCATCAACACGGTGAGCACTGCGACGGACGCGACGACCACGGTCGGGTCGCTGATTCCGGCGAGTACGCCCGCAGCGAGAAGGGTCGCCGCGAGCGTCGTCGGCACGCCCTCCGTGTGGGCGTTGCCCGTGTCGTAGGCGGTGTAGAGGCCGAGGCGGACGACGCCCGCGGCGACGAACAGCGCACAGACCGCGAGCGCGACGCCGCCCCACGCGCTGTCGTACCCCCAGGCGTTCCCCGCGACGGCGGCGACGAGGAACGCGGGCGCGACGCCGAACGACGCCACGTCCGCGAGCGAGTCGAGGTGTTCGCCGGCCGGCGTCCCGCCGTACCGCCGGGCGAGCACGCCGTCGAGGCCGTCCGCGATGGCCGCGAGCAGCACGAGGCGCGCGGCGAGCGCGACGTCGACGGTGGCCGCGACCACCGCCACGAAGCCGAGCGCCGCGTTCGCCGCGGTCACGGCGTCCGCGACGCCCAACCGGCCGACGAAGCGGGGCTGCATGTTCCACGCATCTCGGCAGGCGCCTTTACGTGTTTACATCCGCACCCGCCCGCGCGAGGGCGGTGGCGTCGCGCGTTCCCGCGCCACGGGCCCGGACCGCGCCGTATAAATGCCGGACGGTCCGAGTGTCGACCATGCAACGCCGGGCGTTCCTCGCCGCAGGAGCTTCCGCGACCGCGGCGCTGGCCGGCTGCGTCGGCCCGTCGCTGTCCGACTCCGAGTACGACATCGGCATGCAGTCGAACGCGTTCATCCCCGAGCCAGCCGTCGAGGGCGCGGACGTCCCGACGTTCGAGGTCGCCGTCGGCGACACCGTCGTCTGGGCGAACACGGGCTCCCGGAACCACACCGTCACCGCCTACGACGACGGCCTCCCCGAGGGCGCCGACTACTGGGCGTCCGGCGGCTTCGAGAGCGAGCAGGCCGCCCGCGAGGCGTGGGAGCAGAGCATCGACGGCGGCGGCATCGTCCGCCCGAGCGAGACCTACGAGCACACCTTCGAGGTGCCCGGCGACTACTACTATGTCTGCATCCCCCACGAGAGCGCGGGGATGGTCGGGAAAGTCGTCGTCACCGAGTAACGATACCTGCGGTTGCGCGGCGACGCTTCCGCGAAAAGTGTTGGTGTGACGCGAGCGGTTAGGCGTCGTCCTCGACGCCGACCGACGTCTCTTCTTCCTCGTGGACTTCCTCGGGCGGCGCTTCGAGCGTCGTCTTCTGGATTTCCACGCGGCGGAGCGGGTAGATCGTGTTCGCCTCGTCGTAGATCGCCGAGGACAGCCGACCCTCGATGATGGAGTCGATGAGGGCCTCGAACGTGCGGTCCTCGCCGGCCTCCTCCACGAGGTCGATCATCGTGCGACGGATGGCCTTCTGCTGGCTCTGGTCGGCCTGCTTCGTGGTGTACGCGACCGGCTGGACCTTCAAGCGGTAGTCGTCCGTCGTGAGGACCGTGATGGTCACGCCGATCTTCGAGGAGCCGCGGCGCACGAGGCTACGCTTGTAGTCGCGCGTGAGCTCGTGCTTGACGAACTCGGTAGAGGCGGTGTCGCTGCCGACGTCGTTCACCTGGAAGGTGAGCTTGACGTTGTTCTCGCCGCCGTCGACGAGTTCGTCGAGCGTCGTCTCGATGGTTCGGTCGTAGATCTGTTCTGGCTCGTCGGCGGGCGTCTCGCCGAGCTCCTGCCGGTCGAACTCCTCCGGCGCGAGCACGGTGTACCACCGTTTCTCCTGGTTCTGCTTGGATACGGAACGTTCGCTCATGATTCGTGTGTCGTGTGTCGGTTCGCGTGCTGTGCAACTTCGGTCGCCACCGTGACGTTCACGACGTAGTCGTCGACCGTCGACTGGAGGCCGCCAGTGTCGTCGCGCTCGATGCGCGTGACGACACCGCCGTCCTCGACTCGCGTGTCCATCTCGGCGGTGTTGTCGGGGCGGACCGCGGCCGCGACGAGTCCGGGGTCCGGTACCTCGGTGCGAATCGTCGCCGCCCGCGTCATAGCGCACCCCGCACTGTCTCCACGAGGTCGGCTTCGTGTTCGGCGTCCGCGACGGCCAGCGTCGACGTCCCCGCGCCGTTCGGGAGGACGTCGCGGGCGTCCGCGTCCGTCGTCGCGAGTGCGCCGGTGTCGTCGCCGACGACGAGCACCGCGGGCTCGCGGGCGCGGTAGTCCCGAACGAGCCGCGCGACGGTCGGCTGGGCGGCGTCGGCCTCAACGACCTCGACCGCGCTGTACCGCGACGGGTCCGCGCGTCGGACTGCCGCGTGCGCGTCGGTCGCGTGGTCGCGCCACGCGTCCAGCGCCGCCGGCGAGTCGACCGCGCCGAGCGCCAGCGCGACGCCCAGTCCGGGCGCTGCCCACGCCAGCGCACCGAGCACGTCCGCGTACCCCTCGACCGTCTCGAAGGGGCCGTCGGGCGTCTCGTGCGGGCGGAGCACGCCTGCGACGCTGTCCGCGGCGCGAGCCGTCCCGGCGTCGGTCGCGTCGAGCGCGACGACGGACGCGAGTCTGCGTCGCGCCGCCTCGTCGAGCTCCGGCGGGAGGCCGAGTTCGGCGAGCGTCGCGCCCGCCGCCTGCTCGTCCCCCGAGAACGACGCGTGGACGCGCGTCGAGTGCGCCAGGCCCGCCGCGAGGTCCGCGGTCGGAATCCCGACGCCCGGCCGCCGCGTCAGGTCGGCGGCGTCTCGGACGTCCTCGGACGGCTCGATGCCGTCTGCGAGCGCGCCCGCAAACGCGAGCACCGGGTCGGGGTCCGCGCCAACCGCTCGTGCCGCGCCGAACGCCGCGTTCGGCGCGTCCTCGGCGAACACCGCGTCGGCCGCCGGCGACTCGACGCCGACTGCCACGAGGGACGCATCGGCCGCCTCCGAGTCCGGCGTGCCGCGAGTCGCGCGCACCTGGTACGGCACGCCGCGCTCCTCGCACACGTCGGCGAGCATCGCAGCCGCCGCGATGCTCCCGCCGGTCGGCGCCGCCGCCACGCGAACGAAGTCCGCGTCGCTCAGCACCGACTCGGCGTCGGGCTCGGTCGCGGCCGCAGTGCGTCCCGTCGTCGCCATCTATTCGAGGAGCTCCTTCGCCTTCTCGTAGGAGTACTTGAAGTCCTGGTCGAGCTCGTCGCCGCGGTAGTAGTTGGCGAGCCGACGGAGCTTCGACTCCGTATTCTGCAGCGCGCGCTTGTTCTGGTGGTCCTGGCCGTTCTCCTGGACGTGCTCGCGCAGCCGAACCGCCTTCTCCAGGAGGTTACGGAAGTCCTCCGGGAGCTCGGGCTCGGCGTCGTTCTCCTCCAGAATCTCGGTGACCTTCTTCCCGGTCGCCAGCTTCACGTCCGGGACGGGCGTGCCCTGCACGCCCTCGTCGCGGAGCTTCAGGCCGATCTGCGAGGGGTCGTGCCCCTGCTCGGCGAGCTCCACCACGCGGTCCTCGATTGCTTCCTCGTCTACGTCGCTCCACTCCGGTGGTTCGTCTGCCGCCGGGCGGTCCGAGCCGGACGACCCACGGCGGCGCGTGTGCATTCGTGCCATTGTTCGGATTGGAACTACACGAAACGCTGACGGCACCAGACGGTGCCGGAACACTACCGCAGTCCCAAGCCCCGCCGGCGGACGCGAGACGCGTCAAGCCCGCGGCGCGCAGTCGGATCTACGGCCGTGTGGTTCCCTACAGGCGAGAACACGCTCGGGGACGTAAAGGGTTTCCATCTCTCCGCACGGCCGCCTGCCCGCGAATCGCGGGGTTTATCAACGACCCCGGGCAACGTGTGACTGCGTTCGAGGGCTCGTAGATCAGTGGTAGATCATCCCCCTGGCACGGGGAAGGCCTCGGGTTCAAATCCCGACGAGTCCATTCCTTCGCTCACTGCGTTCGCTCAGTCACTCCCTCGTCGACTTCCCGCTCGCTACGCTCGCGGGGATCCCGACGAGTCAACTTCTACCGACGTCACCCGCGAGCGACTGGTGTGTCGCTCGCGGTGACTGGTTCGTAGTGGCGAAGTCGGGATTTGAAGCCCTACCAGTCGCAGCCCGCGCAGCGAAGCGAGCAGGAACGTCTGGGTCCGGGTTCAAATCCCGCAGACGAGCGAAGCCAGGCTGCGGCCTTCGCGAACCCTTCGGTTTCGCTCGGTCCCGACGAGTCCACACTGTGATTGTGTAACGTAGATACGATCGCTTTCACTGGTAGAGTCGGTAACCCCCGATGTATTTTGCCGCCGACACTCCAACGACGAGGGCACGCGATGACCGACCAGACCCGGCCCGGCTTCGACGTCCTGTTACTGACCTCCGGCGTCTGGTTCCTCGCGAAGTTCCTGCGGTACGCGTTCCCGCCGCTGTTCCCGCAGTTGCGGAGCCTCTACGGCGTCTCGAACGGCGTGCTGGGCGCGGCGTTCACGACGATGATGCTGGTGTACGCGCTCCTGCAGTTCCCGGCGGGCGTGGTCGCCGACCGCCTCGGGCCGGCCCGCGTCGTCGCCGGGGGCGTGGCAGTGACGGGGGTGGCGGCGCTGGTGCTGGCGGCGCCGGTGCCGCTGGCGGTGCTGGTCGGCGGGATGGTGCTCGTGGGGTTCGGGACGGGCGTCCACAAGACGGTCGCGGTGGACTTGCTGTCGACGCTGTACCCGTCGCGGCGCGGGCGCGCGCTCGGCGTCCACGACACGTTCGGGGCGTTCGGAGGCGTGGTCGCGCCGGCGGTCGTCGTCGCGGTCGCGGACGACCCGGGGTGGCGCGCGCTCTTCCTCGGTGCCGGCGTACTGGCGCTCGTTCTCGCGAGCGCGGTCTGGCTGCGGACGCCCGACGACGCCGGCAGGCGCGACCACGCAGAGACGCCCGAGAACGCGAGCGAGGAGGGGACAATCGCGCTCGCCGACTACCGCGCGCTGCTCGCGGACCGCCGCTTCGCCGTGTTCCTGCTGGTCACCATCGGGTTCTCGTTCGCGTACAACGGCGTCGTGGCGTTCCTCCCGCTGTACCTCGCGGACGCAGCGGGTCTCGACAGCGCCACCGCGAGCCTGCTGTACAGCGTGCTGTTCGCGGTCAGTCTCGTCCAGCTCACCACGGGCGAGCTGAGCGACCGGTTCAGCCCGCTCGCGGTCGTCGTCGGCACGCTCGCGCTCGCGACCGGCGGCCTGCTGGGGCTGCTCGTCGCCGGACGCTCGCCGGTCGTGCTCGGCGCGACCGTCGTCGCGTTCGGCCTCGGGAGCCACGGTTTCCGGCCCGTGCGCGGCGTCTACCTCGTCGACGTGGTGCCGGACTCGCTGGCGGGGGGCGGGC
>SDGW01000740.1_pt1 | contig 13629 bp, 11 predicted proteins | sample 2873831 | NCBI WGS metagenome assembly SDGW01 (sample SAMN08132700, study PRJNA421101) | hypersaline lake metagenome | isolation source: celular fraction 0.22 microns magnesium sulfate-rich crust from ephemeral... | place: Spain: Penahueca Lagoon, Toledo | collected 2011-07
GTCAACCGCTACAGCAACGCGGCCATCCAGTGTGTCATCGCGTACGCGCTGGTCGCCAGCGGCTCCTGGGCGAGCCTCTGGCCGCTCTTTGGCGGTGCGAACCAGCTGCTGGCCGCGCTTGCGCTGTTGACCGCGACGGTGTGGCTGGCCAACTGGGACTCGGACAAACAGCTCGTAAGCACCGGCGTTCCGATGGCGCTGATGACCGTCGTCACCATCTGTGCGCTGCTGTATCTCGCCCTGTACCAGAACCTGTACCAGCAGTTCATCCTGGGCGGGTTCGCCGAGAGCGCTGGGCTGGTCGCCCGGCTCTCCGTCGGCGTCCAGATACTCCTCGCGCTGGTGCTTGTCGGCCTGGCGCTGTCGCTCGTGGGCATCGGCTACCGGAACATCCGCGACGTGCGCGAACAGCCGGCCGCGACCCCCGCCGACGACTGATAGGGGTTGCCGTCCCGTATCTCGTCCGGCCGGCTACCCAAGCAGTCCCCGAATGCGGGCCAGCACGCCGTGGTCCTCGGGGTCGTAGGCCTCCCAGAAGTCGAACGCGGCCGCGCTGTCGGCCTCCTGACTCGCCACTATCCGTTCGCGGTCGGGCGCGACGACGACGAGGTTGACCTCGTAGTCCCCGTAGTAGCCGAACTTCAGCAGCGTCCGGTCCCGAAAGCCCGTGACGTACTCGCCTACGGGCTCGGGAATCGACGGCGCCACCAGACCGAACGTGAACTCGGTCCCGCGGTGTTCCTCGTCGGCGTCTATCCAGTCGTCGGCCAGCTGGTGGCCCAGTTCGACGAGCGCGTCGAGGTCGGCCCGCGAGACGCCGTCGGCCCGCCGGGCAAACAGGTGTTCGGCCGTCTCGTAGTTGGCCCAGTTGAGCGACTGGTGGAGGAACTGCTTCTGGCTCTCGACGGTCAGGCGGCCATAGAGGTCGAACCGTTCGCCGTAGACTTCACGCTCGCGCTCGACATCGTAGGCGTGGGCGAGCCGGTCACCGACGCGCTGGAGATAGTCGTCGTCCCACGCAGGTACGGCGCCGTCGTCCACGTCGCGCATACCGCCGTTTTCAGTCCCGCCCATCCTAAAAGTCAGGGCGACTGTCAGCTCTGACCGCCAGCAACGTTTTTCACATCAGCGATACAACAGAATCTATGGGCAAACAGACCGAGCGCTGTGGCCGCTGTGGCATGAGCACGGTCGTCGACGCCGCTGACGGCGAGGACGCGGGCCCCGACACCGACGACGCCATCGAGGTCGCCGAGGCCGACGCCCGTCGGGTATCGCCGGCCGCGTGGCTCGGCGGCCTGAAGCGTCGGCTGGACGCGGTCGCGACGCGGCTCACCTACGGTCGGTAGCTCACGGCTCCGCCGTCCGCTGTGTTCGAGACGCCTCGTTTCACTCGGCGTCTCGCTCTACCGGACGGTCCGAACTAGGTCCAAGAGCGCCGAGCGGAAGTCGTTCGGGTCCGTCGTCGGCCGCTCGTGCTCGGGTAGCTCGGCCAGCAGGCCGTCCAGCCCACCCACGGGGTAGGCGCCGCCGGCGATACGGAAGCCGCTGCCGTGCCAGACGCCGAGCCACCCCTCGATTGCCAGCTCGTCGGCGGTCTCGACCGCCAGCGGATAGCTCGCTGTGACCTTCGCGAGCCGGGCGCGGTCGCGCGACTCCGTCCGGACCCGCTGGCTCCGGCCGCGTTCCACGTCCCGAAACCCCCGCGCTTCGAGGTCGTCAGTAAAGGTCCGCCGGGCTTCCGTCACGACAGTCGGGAGCATCGACGCCGGCCCGATACCGGGGGCCAGCGGCGGCCGGAAGGACAGCGCCGTCGCGAAGAAGAAGCGCCAGTACCCCCCGTCGGCGCCCGTCTCGACGAGCCGGCGGCCGCCCGACTCGGCCCGTCCGGCGAGCAGGTCCCCGAACCCGGCCGTCTCGAGGGCGTCCCGCAACGCCCGGTCGTCGTACAGCACGGTCCGGCCCACGATGCGGGACGTGGGCGTCTGGAACACCGTCGACTCGGCGCGGACGCGCTCCTCCCAGCAGCCCTCGGCGAGCCGGTCCGCTGGCACCGTCGGATAGCTGTCTCCCATCCTCTCTCCTTTCGGTGCCCGGACAGTTCGCTGTTCCGGCCTCACCCGGCGAGGACGGCGACGCCGACCCCGACGAGGACCGCCGGAACGAGGGTGTAGAGACTGAGAAGCGCCGCGAGTGCGGGCCGCTGGGTGAGCAACGGCAACAGCGCGTCGCCGTCCTGGCTTATCGCGTTCGCGACCAGTGCGGCGAAGGGGACGGCCCCCTCGACGTACAGCCCTGCGAGGGCGGTCTGGACGCCACAGCCCGGTATCAGGCCGAGCATCGCACCGCCGACTGCCGCGACCGGTCCGCTGGTGCCAAGCCCCGCAAGCGGCGAGACGGGGAGTGGGACCATCGCCGCCAGGCCGAGCGCGACGAAGACGGCCGCCACCTGGACGACGACTGTCGCGGTCCGCGTCGCGACTGCGAGATGCCCCCCACATACCGCCTGCCCCCGCTGTCGCACCGCCAGCACGGCCGACAGCGCGGTTCCAGTGAGCCCGACGGCGACGGCGACCGACTCGGGCACTGCCGGGGCGCCGACGAGTTCGCCGGCGAACACGACGACGCCGACGGCGACGACCGCCCACCACGCCAGCGCGGTCCGGCGCGGGAGTGACGGGTTCGTTACCGCCGGGGCTTCCCCGCCGTCGGTCAGGACCGGCTGGTCCGTGAGTGTCGGCATCCCCCCGATGCGCGATACCGCGACGCCACTCGCGACACCGGCCACGGCCGAGATGCCGTACGCCGTCACCGCGGCGGCGGGCGCGAGTGCCAGGACGACGAACGCCGAGTCACCGGCGGTGGCGACCAGTGCCGCGACGACAGCGCTGCCGGCCGCTCGCCCGCGGAGATACAGCGTGACCACGACGATCGCACCGGCACACCCCGGAACCAGTCCGGCGAGTGCTCCCACCACGGGTGCCCACGGTCCCAGTAACTGGCCGTGGAACCGGCTTCCGTCGGTCCGCCGACGGCTCCCCTCCAGAAGCAGCATCGTCAGGGCCACGACGACCCCGACCGAGAGAAACGCGTCGCTGGCCGGCCTCGCGATAGTCCAGGCTGTGGCGCCCCCCATCACTGATTAGGTGGGCCTAAATGCTCGACAGCATTGAGCGGTTAGTTGTCACACGCCAACCGACCGCATCACGGACCGCCTGCGCGCCGGGCTGTCGTTCGTCACTCGCTCTCGAGCTGGTCGACGAGCGACCGCAGCGTCGCCAGGTCGTACTGCCCCGGGGCCGTCGCGGCCGCCGGGTCGACCGGCGCGTAGCCGATACGCGAGCCATAGAGGGGGGCGACGGCCCGGGAGTGGCGCCCGGCCTCGCCCATGCACATCGTCGCGACGGTCTCGCCGCCGGCAGTCAGTTCGCGTGTCGCACCCAGCATCGCCAGCACGTCGTCGGGCGAGTGTGCGGTCGAGGCCATCTTGCCGACGTCGCCGTGCGCACAGGCCCGTTCGAGGCGGTCGACGATAGCGTCCCGGTCCGGCGTCGCCTCGAAGTCGTGGGTCGAGACGACCACCGACGCGCCGTGGTCACGTGCGTGGTCGACGACCCGCGCGGCGTCGTGGTCGCCCTCGCCCGAAAGCGCGGCGAGTTCGAGGTCGACAGCGGTGACGGCCTCGAACTCGACCGCTCGTTCCAGCCGGTCGAGTCGCTCGGCGGTGTCGTCGGCCTCGCCGCCCTCCCAGCCGACGCGGTTGGTCACCAGCACCGGCAGGTCGCCGTCGTAGCCGGCCAGCTGGTCGAGCGGGTCGGCGGCGAAGTCCATCCGCAACTCGATACCGTCGGCGTCGGCCCGCGCGTGGGGCTCCATCGCGAGGTCGGCGCCGGCCGCAAGCAGGCGAAACGAACTGAAATCCATACCCCGTGTTCGCGGAAACGGGCCAAAGTACCGTCGGTGTCGCCCGGCCACGCCGTCCTCCGCTTACGTACCACTGCGTCCCCCGCTGGGGTCGGATGCCGTCGTTCACCGTCCCTATCGATACCGTAAGGTCGACCGGAGTCTGGAACGGTCTGTCGGATTTATCTACGGCGGTTTGACAACGTCCGGCATGAATCAGTGCCAGGCGTCTCGCGACTGCGTGCGGCCCCACACGAGTGACGTCCGGAGGGCCGACCCATGACACGAACGCGGGCAATCGTGCTCGTCGCTCTCCTGGTCGTCAGCGTCGTCGCGGTGTCGGCCACCTTGCTCGGGGGCGACGGCCCCCAGCAGGTCGGTGGACAGAACCAGGCGGGTGATTCGGTCGACTACAGTGCGGTAAGCGACCAGCTCGACACAGTCGCGTCGGTCGACGCGACTCAGAGCGACCAGCCAGACAACCTCTCCGAGGCCGAGCGGACTGCCGCGACCCGGGGCGCACGGGCCGGTATCAACCTGACCCAGCGCCAGGGTGTCACCGTCACGCAGGACGAGCGGGGGGCGGCCATCGACGCCGCGCGCCTCGCGGCGAGCCAACAGCAGAACGCCTCGGTCGAGCAGATACAGGCCGCCGCGACGGGGGCGAGCCACGGGGCACTGCTCCAGAGCCAGTCGGCGAACGTCACGCAGCTCCAGACGGCCATCTACGGGAGTACGGCCGGGTCGCTCACGCAGACCCAGTCCGCGAACGTCACACAGGTCCAGGCGGCGGCCTACGGCTCGGCCCACGGCTCGGTCGCACAGTCCCAGCGGGTCACCGTGACACAGATGCAGCGTGCCGCAATCGGGTCGGCCGCCGGGGCGGCTGGGGCTGTGACCCAGTCCCAGCGGGTGACCGTCACGCAGATACAGGAGTCCGCACAGGGCGCCGCCTACGGCTCGCTCACGGGGAACCAGTCCGTCTCCGTCACGCAGATACAGGCAGCGGCCTTCGGCGCGGCCGGTGGCGGCGCTGAGGGTGCCGGTGACCAGGACGCCAAGAAGGTCCAGGAGGCGTCGCTGGGCGCCGCCTCGGGCGCGCTCGTCCAGCGCCAGGACGTGTCGGTTACTCAGATTCAGGCCGCTGCTCGCGGTGCCTGCCGCGGTGCGCTCACGGCCGGCCAGGAAGCGTCGGTCTCCCAGATACAGGCTGCGGCCGCCGGCGCGAGCCAGGGGACGGTCGTCCAGATACAGCAGGTGCAGGTCTTGCAGGTACAGACCGTCGCACAGAGCGCCGCGAGCGGTGCCATCTCACAGTTCCAGCGCGCGAGCGTCACGCAGATACAGTCGGCCGCGAAGGGCGCCGGCGAGGGCGGGCTCTCGCTCATACAGCGCCAGCAGGTCACGGTCGAGCAGCTGCAGGTCCAGACCGAACGCGCGGCCTCCGACGCCGCCGGCACGGCTGCGGAGATAAACATCGACAACGAGCAGACCATCGAGGTGTACGCCACGGGCGCCGTCGAATCGGACCGGCCCGACGACGGTGACGAGGACGGCCTCCGGAGCCTGTTCGCCTCGGCCGACGACGACGGTATCTTCCTCGCGAACCCCAACGACGCGGCCGTGACCGCGACGCTGACGGGCGGCGAGAACCCCCAGACGGTGACGCTCGCGGCCGGCGAGTCGACGACGGTCGACCTCGACCCCGGCACGTACACGCTGACCGCCGAGACCAGCGAGGGCGACACCGTCCAGATTGCCGGCCGCGACGAACTGACCCTTTCGGTCGGCGCGGCGGTCCAGAGCCTGACCGCGACCGTCGACAATCGGACGCTGACGGTCGGCAACCCGAACGACGACCGCGTGCGGGTCACTGCCAGTGCCGACGGCGGCACTGTCGCCCAGTTCGAGGTCCCGCGCAACTTCGAGGCGAGCCAGCAGCTCGACCCCGGTACCTACACGCTGACCGCCGAAACCGTCGACGGCGAGAGCGTGCCTATCGAGGGGTCCGACCAGGCGACTGTTACGGTGACTGGGCCGCCGACCGAGACGGTGACCGAGACGCCGAACGTGACCGAGACACCGAACGAGACAGTCACCGAGACGCCGAACGTGACCGAGACGCCGAACGTGACCGAGACACCGAACCAGACCGAGACGCCGAACGAGACGGAGACCGCTTTCAGCCCGGTTATCGACTCGTGTCGGAACATCACCGAGCCCGGCAGCTACGAACTCGGCGGTGACATCCAGGCCGACGGGACGGCGTCCTGTCTTGTGGTCACCGCCAGTGACGTGACCATCGACGGCAACGGGTACACGGTCGATGGGTCGGCCGGGTCGGCCGACTCGGCGACGGGCATCGCGGTGCCCTCGGAATCGAGAGCCGAGAACGTCACCGTCCGAAACGTCGAGGTCCGCGGCTGGGACATCGGCATCAGTACCCTCCCGGCGTTCGACGCCGGGGTGGGACTCACGGTCGAAGACACCGTCGTCGCCGACAACGGCCAGGGGCTTCGGTTCACCGAGGCGGACGAAACCAGCCTCTCGAATCTGACTATCGAGGCAAACGACGAGGGCGTGTTCGCGCTCGAAGGCGCGACCGAGCTGCGGGACTCCGTGGTCCGAGACAACGCAGGCAACGGCGTCAGCGCCTCGCAGGCCAACGACCTGGTCATGACGAACGTCGAGGTGTCCGGCAACGGTGGCATCGGGGTCCTCGTCTCGAACGAGGGGCAGAGGGGGCGGCTACAGAACGTCGTCGTCACCGACAACGGCGGGGCCGGCGTCGCCGTCGGTAGCGACACGAGCACGACAATCGTCGACTCACGCATTGAGGGCAACGCCGTCGGCATCAACACGACGACGTCGACGGGCCCCGCCGCCGACGTCTCCATCGAGGCTACGGCCGTCCAGGAAAACAGCGGCCCAGAAATCGACGTGCCGGGCCAGTCAATCGACGCGACCGGCCTGCGACTCGCCGAGACGACGACGGTCGGTATCGACGCCCAGGGCATCACGCTGGACGCCGTCGAGCAGGGCGCGCTACCGCCGGTCGACAACGGGACACTCGCCGGTCCCGGCCTGAACGTCTCGACCCTCGAGGGGTCCGTCCAGGCGACCATCAGTACCGACACAGCGGCTAACGCGACGCTGTGGCGCTACGACGGCAACGCGTGGGCGCCGGTCGCGGGCTCGACTGCCACCGACGGCGGCGTCACGGCCCAGTTCACCGAGGGCGGGCTCTACGCGCCGGTGGTCCCAGAGACTCCGACACCGACGGCGACAGCCACGCCGACCGAGACGCCAACGCCGACGGAGACCGAGACGCCGACAGAGACTGAAACCGAGACGCCGACTCCGACGGAGACCGAGACGCCGACCCCGACAGAAACCGAGACGCCGACAGAGACTGAAACCGAGACGCCGACGCCGACGGAGACCGAGACGCCAACGCCGACGGAGACCGAGACGCCCGAGCCAACCCCGGAACCGGAGCCTGAACCGACTCCAGAACCCGAGCCAGAGCCGGAGCCGGACGACGACAGTACACCTGTGGAAACGCTCGCCGGGCTCCTCCCGTAGTCACTCGACGGGCGTGTGGGTGACGCGGTACCCCTCGTTGGTCCGTTCGACGTCGTCGACGGCGTAGAGCCGGATACGGCGCTCCTGTTTCGTGTTGACGGCGAAGTCGTAGTACTCGGCGTCGTAGCCCGGCTCCTTGCCGTCGGCGCGGCGCTTCGTGACCCACTCGCGGTGGGCGTCGAGGCGCTCGCGGGCTATCTCCCGGGAGCGGTCGCCGACGCGGTCGACGCGGTCGTCGAGCGCCGCGAGCAGGTCCGCGTCGCGCTCGATACCGACGGAGTCGCGCCCGGCGACCATCGCCGCCAGCGTCGTCGTCCCCGTCCCGAGGAACGGGTCCAGCACGGTGTCGCCCCGGACCGAGAACATCGAGACGAGACGGTGGGGAATCGCGAGCGGGTAGGCGCCCGAACGGTCCCGCAGGCCGTCGTCCAGGGCCTGTGTCTCGCCGGGGAGCTCCCAGAGGTCGGAGAACCACTCGTTGCGCTCCTCCCAGAAGTACGCGCTCTCGTAGCGTCGGTCGGCCCCGGGTTCGAGCGTGCGGCGCTTTCCGTTCCGGAAGACGAGGATGTGTTCGTGTTCCAGCGTCGGATAGGCGTTGGGTGGCACCATCCCCGACCCCATGAACTTCGCGCCGCTGTTTGTGGGTTTCCGCCAGAGGATGTCGGGCAGCGCGCGCAGGCCGTGGTCGGTCAACCGATTCGTTATCTCGGCGTGGTTGGGATACTGCCGGAAACCGTCGGCGAGCGAACGGGTGGCGTCCCCGACGTTGATACAGGCGATGCCGCCGGGTGCGAGCACGCGCGCCAGTTCGGCCCACACCGTATCGAGGACGTCGTGCATCAACGAATAGGCGCGGTCACCGTCACCGGCGCCGAGCGCGTCGGCGATGTCCGGGTCCAAGGCCCCGAAGATGTCGTCCCACATCTCTATCATCGGATAGGGTGGGGAGGTGACGACGAGTTCGACGCTGTCGTCGGCGAGTGGCAGGTCGCGGGCGTCGCCGGTGAGAGCCCGGTGGCGCGTCTCCATACGGGTCGATGCGGGGCCTCTGCCTTGTGGTTACCGTTCGTCGACCAGCGTCTGGATCTCGTTTATCTTCGCGGTCTGCTGTTCGTTGGCCGCGGCGATCTCCTCGATCTCGTTTGCGACCTCCTCGGCGTTCTCGGCGGTCATGTCGACCATGCTGGCGACCTCTTCGGTGGAGGCGGCCTGCTCGTCGGTGGCGGAGGCGACCTCCTCGGCGCCGCGTGCGGCCTCCTTGACGGACTCGTCGATGTCGCGCAGAATCTCGACCGTCTCCGAGACCTGGTCGATGCCGGACTCGACCTGTTCGTTGGCCTCGTCGATGCTCTCGACGGTGTCCTCGGTGTCGGCCTTGATGTTCGAGACGAGCTGTTCGATCTCGGTGGCGTTCTGCTGGGACTCCTCGGCCAGTGACTTGACCTCGTCGGCGACGACGGCAAAGCCCTCGCCGGCTTCACCGGCGCGAGCGGCCTCGATAGAGGCGTTTAGCGCCAGCATATTGGTCTGGTCGGCGATGTCGTTGATGACCTCGACGATCTCGTCGATCTCGTCGATGCGGTCACGGAGCTGTTTGACGTCTTCAGAGACCATCTCGTTGGCCTCGTCGACGGCCTCCATCGCCTCGATGGCGTCGTCGGCCACGTCCCGGCCCCGGTCGGCCAGCTCGCGGGCGCGCTCGCTGACCTGCTGAACCTGGTTCGCGCTGGAGGCGACCTCCTCGACGGTCGCCGAGAGGTTCGATACCTCGCCCGCGACCTCGCGCATATTGTCCGATTGCTGGTTCGCGAGGTCGCTTATCTCCTGTGAGCTCCCCGAGACGTTTTCGGAGGTGCGAAGTAACTCGTCGATGGCACTCCCGAGCTCCTTGTCGGTGTCACCCGATTCGGCCATATCCTGGCCGCTACTGCCGAAATCCGTAGCCATGTACGAAAAGCAACTGGCCACCGAATTAAACGTACCTCCGCGGTTATCAGCCCTGATTCTCCCCGGCGGAAAAAGTGACTGTGAACTTATGCGACGGGGAGGTCCTGCTCGGCTTCCAGCAGCTCGTGGTAGCGGTTGCGGATAGTGACCTCGGAGATGTCCGCGACCTCGCTGACGGCGGCCTGCGTGGTCTTCTCGTTTGTCAGGAGGGCAGCGGCGTAGACGGCGGCCGCGGCGAGTCCGACCGGCGACTTGCCGGAGTGGACGCCCTGTTCTTTGGCGTTCTGGAGGAGCTGGCGGGCGCGGTGTTCGGCCTCGTCTGAGAGTTCGAGCGAGGAGGCAAACCGGGGGACGTAGCTCTCGGGGTCCGCCGGTTTCACTTCCAGGCCCAGTTCGCGGACGACGTAGCGGTAGGTGCGGGCGATTTCGCTCTTCTCGACGCGGGAGACCTCGTTAATCTCGTCGAGGCTCCGCGGGACGCCGGCCTGTCGCGCGGCGGCGTAGACGGAGGCCGTCGAGACGCCCTCGATGGAGCGGCCGGGAAGCAGGTCCTCGTCGAGGGCCCGTCGATAGATGACACTGGCCGTCTCCCGGACGTTCTCGGGCAGCCCCAGCGCGGAGGCCATCCGGTCGATTTCGCCCAGGGCCTGCTTGAGGTTGCGCTCTTTCGAGTCACGGGTGCGGAAGCGTTCGTTCCACTTGCGCAGGCGCTGCATCTTCTGGCGCTGCTTGCCCGACAGGGAGTTGCCGTAGGCGTCCTTGTCGCGCCAGTCGATGTTCGTCGAGAGGCCCTTGTCGTGCATCATGTTCGTCGTGGGTGCACCGACGCGGGACTTCTGGTCTTTCTCGCTGGAGTCGAACGCGCGCCACTCCGGGCCGCGGTCTATCTCGTCGGATTCGACGACGAGGCCACAGTCGTCACACACGGTCTCGCCGTGTTCGTCGTCCATGACCAGCGCGCCGCTACACTCCGGGCAGGCCGTCGCGGTCGACTCCGTCGATTCCGTCTCTGTTTCTCCGGTTCGCTTTCGCGTTCGTGTTTGCTCGTTCATTGGTTGCGATGGCGGGCGCTCACCGGGCACAGTACACTGCTGAGGAACCCGGAGGCAATCGGTAAAACTGAATCCGTTCGAAAGGCATTTAAAAATTGTGGTATCACTCAGTGGACGACTGTCTCACGCCACCTACCACCAGTTTGTATGACGCAAGCCTACCCATTCAAATAACAACCATCATGAACCATCCGGTAGTTTCCCTGCCCATGCACGTCGCCATCGGGAGCGAGAATCCAGTGAAAGTGAACGCGGTCGAGCGTGTCGTCCCCGACGCCGAATCCGTCGCTGTCGCGGTCGACTCGGGTGTCCCCGAACAGCCCTGGGGCCGCGAGGAGACGGTCCGCGGCGCGGGCAACCGCGCGGACGCTGCGCTGGCGGCGACCGACGCCGACTACGGCGTCGGCATCGAGGGCGGCGTCGCCGAGCGCGAGGTCCCCGGCGGCGTGTGGCTCGTGATGTGGGCCGCCGTCACCGCCGGCACCGACATCCACTACGGCGCCGGCCCGTCGATTCGCCTCCCCGACCCCGTCGCCGAGCGACTCCGGGACGGCGAGGAGTTGGGCCCCGTCCTCGACGACGAACTGGGCCGCGAGGAACTCGGGAGACAGGAGGGCGCCATCGGCGTCTACACCGCCGGCCGGGTCGGCCGAACGGACGCGCTGGAGGATGCTGTCTCGGGGGCCTTCGGGCCGTTTCTGCGAGACGCGTAGCGGTCGGTGACTAGTTCGAGCAGCTGTACGGTGTACGCTCAACACTGTCTCTACCGAGAGCCAGAAAGCCCCAGCCAGCTACACTCGGGGGCTCGTTGCGGTCCTCGCTCACTGTGTTCGCTGCGGTCCTTACATCGCCCGCCTTCGTGTAGCTGGCCGCCCCTTTCAGTCCCGCCCATGCCGGCTGGTCAACTGGCTACGGGCGGGACTGAAAGGGGCGGAGCGCTCGACGAGCGAGACGACGCAAGCACGCGAAGCGCGCGCAGCGAGTCGCAGCCGTCGAGCGCTCCGGGGCTTTCTGGCTGTTGAGAGACGAACCAACTCAGTCGGCAAAAACTACCAAATTTCAGTCGTCCGCTTCGGGCTGGATATCCTCGACGCTGCGGGACTCCTCGACGGCGGTCGTAAGGGAGACGTTGAGCCAGGCCATCGAGACGACGCCGCCGAGGATGGTGACGGCGTTCTTGACGGCGTGGTCGACGATAGCGATGCTGAGCGCGGCCGTGACGCCGACGGGCGTCAGCGGCGCGACGATGATGGTGAAAGCCCCTTCGTAGAGACCCACGCCGCCGGGGGTCAGCGGGAGTACCTTCGCGAGGTTCCCGACACTGACCGCGAAGAAGCCCACAGCCACGAGCGAGGGGGTCAGCGAGTACCCGAAGGCCGCGAAGACAGCTAGCGCGGTCAACACGTCCAGCCCCCAGATAGCGAGGCTGCCGATGCCTACGCGGGCAAAGGCGTTCCCATCGGCGGTTACTGTCTGGATGTCGGCGACGAATCCCTCGACGATGCCGGCGACGTAGTCGGCGTAGGAGTCGTCGGAGAGGCGGCCGATGGTCGCCCGGACGAAGTTCGCGTCGGTGCGGGCGCTGGCGACGATGGCGACGACGGCGCCGATGGCGGCCAGCCCCACGCCGGCTGCCACGTAGACGGCGGTCTGACCGCTCTGTGCGGTGTCGCCGCCGACCGCGTTGCCGGTGACGGCGGCGAGCAGGTCGCCGGCGTTCCCGGTGGCGGCCAGCCCCAGCATGACCGTCCCGGCAAGCACCGTGATGGTCAGCAGGTCGAAGACGCGCTCGACCGCGAGCGAGGCGAAGCCGGAGGGATACGGGATAGAGCGCCGCGCCTTGACGACGTAGGCGCGCACCCCGTCACCGAGTCTGGCCGGGAAGACGAGGTTCCCGGTCTGGCTGATAAACACCGCTCCGGTGAGAAAGCCCCACTTTTCGTGAAAGCCCATCGAGTCCAGTATGTCGCGGTAGCGCAGCCCGCGGAGCGGCCACGAGACCGCGTAGATGAGGGCGGACACCGCCACGAGCGCCGGGGAGGCCCCGGCCATCTCCGAAAGCACCGTCTGTGGGTTCAGATACTGCGTCATCAGGAGCAGGGCCAGGACGACCAGCAGGGTCCCGGCGCCCATCGACACCCGGCGGGTGATACGGGGGCTGACCGACAGCTCCCAGAACGTCCGGAGAATCTGGCTGCCCATGCCGAAGACGTCCCGAACGATGTCGACCTTGGAGTCGCCCTTGGGTTCCCAGTCGACCGCGAACTCCTTGACGCGGTACCCCTCTCGCTGGGCCTTTACCAGGAGTTCCGTGTCCCAGAACCAGTGTTCGTCCTCGACCTTCGGGCCGAGCCGCTCGAAGGCGGTCCGTGAGATGGCCTTGAACCCACACTGGTGGTCTTTCAGGTCCGACCGGAGGATAGTCCGCACGAGCGTGTTGAACCCGATACTCGGGATGCCGCGCTTGGCGGGCCTGTCGGCCCGGTTCTCCGGCATCCACCGCGAGCCGGTGGCCACGTCGTACTCGCCCGAGCGGACGCTCTCGACCAGCTCTTCGAGGTGGCGCATATCCGTCGCCAGGTCGGTATCGAAGTAGACCAGCGTGTCGCCGTGGGCCCGCTCGAAGGCGTATTCGAGCGCGCCGCCCCGCCCGAGCCGGTCGTCGCTGTGGATGTGCCGGACCCGGTCGTCCTCGCTGGCCATCCGGGTCGCGATATCGGGTGTCCGGTCCTCACAGCCGTCTTCGGCGACGATGACCTCGAACGAGTCCGCGGGCAGAAAGTCTCCGAGGGTATCGAGCGTGACCGCCACCGTCTGCTCGATGGTGTCCTCCTCGTTGTACGCGGGGAGGACGACACTTACCTCGATATTGTTCATTGACACTCTTTGCGCAGTCGAGACAAAAGTAGCTTCCGTTCGCTTCTGCGGGCGTTATAGGATGCATACCACGGCTGACAACCGCGACAGGGCGGTCGGGGGGCGGCTTATAGAACGTGCGAGGCGAAAACCCACGGCTTTAGCCATGGGATGAAGCCGACGACTGGGAACCAAACCACGCGACGGGAGCCGGCTGACTCCCCGATATTTAAGAAAAATCGGGCCTACAAACTAGATATGGAGGTGCGGCGTACCGTACCGGTTG
>SDGW01000741.1_pt1 | contig 13623 bp, 12 predicted proteins | sample 2873831 | NCBI WGS metagenome assembly SDGW01 (sample SAMN08132700, study PRJNA421101) | hypersaline lake metagenome | isolation source: celular fraction 0.22 microns magnesium sulfate-rich crust from ephemeral... | place: Spain: Penahueca Lagoon, Toledo | collected 2011-07
CCGTAGCACATATGGGCGGCCGCCGCCGAGGGACGTGCATGGAGTGGAAGCTGTTCGCGGACCTCGCGGAGGTCGGCGGCGACCGGCGGATTACGGTCGACGCCGACGCGGGTGCGACCGTCGGCGACGCCCTGGACGCGTTGCTCGCCGACCGCCCCGCGCTCCGGGACCGCGTGCTGACCGACGACGGCGACGTTCGCGAGCACATCAACGTCCTGCGCAACGGCCAGAACGTCGCTCACGAGGACGGCCTCGACACCGAGCTCGACGCGGGCGACGAGCTCGCGATGTTCCCGCCCGTGAGCGGCGGCTGATGCGTACCATCGCTCACCGCGGATTCGCCGGTGTCGCGCCGGAGAACACCGCTGCCGCGGTCCGCACCGCTCGCGAGCGCGCGGACGGCGTCGAGGTCGACGTCCAGCCCGCGGCCGACGGCACGCCGGTCGTCTTCCACGACCAGCGCCTCGACGGCGAGGGCGACTCCCGCGGAATCACCGACGCCGAGGGCTTCGTCTGGGACGCCGACCCCGGGACGCTGGCGGGTGCGGACGTACTCGACAGCGGCGAGCCCGTCCCCACCTTGTCGACAGTCGCGGCCCTCGTGCCCGCGGGCGTGGAGTTCCACGTCGAACTGAAGAACCCCGGAGTGGCGGACGCCCGACTCGGGCTCTCCGGCCCGGACGCGGCGGCGTGGCGTCCGTTCGTGGAGTCCGTCGCGGACGCGCTCGCGGACTGCGAGGCGCCGGTCGTGCTGTCGTCGTTCTTCGACGGCGCGCTCGAAGCCGCCACCGAAGTCCTCCCGGAGACGCCGCGGGCGGCGCTCTGTCTGGATCCCGACCGCGGGCTCACCAGGGCCAGCGAGTTCGACTGCCGCGCGCTCCACGCGCCCGTCGACGGCCTCAGCGAGTCCGTCGTCGAGCACGCCCACCGGGACGGCCGCACCGTCAACGCGTGGACCGTCACGGACTGGCAGGACGCCGTCGCGTGCGCCGACGCCGGCGCGGACGCCGTCATCGCGGACTACCCCGGGGTCGCCGCGTACGCCGGCGAACCCTCGCGGCTCGCCTGACTACTCGACGGCCTGCTCGAACTCGCGTATCGCGCGGTCGGTGCCCGCGACGAACACCTCGTCGCCGGCCGCGATTTCGGCCGTCCGGTCCGTGTTCATCTCGCCGCCGTGGACGACGCCGACGACCGTCCACCCGTGCTCGGGGTCGCTTGCGTCGGCGACCGTCTGCCCCGCGAACGGCGCCGCGTCAGCGCGTACGAGCCGAATCTGGCCGACAGGGTCCATCACGCGCTCGCCGTGGACTTCCGCGGCGACCAGGCGCGCGCTCACGCGCTGGACCGACAGCACGTAGTCGGCGCCCGCGCGGAACGCCGCCGACGCCTTTTCCGTGTCCGTCACGCGCGCGAGAATCTCCACGCCCGGGGACAGCGAGCGAGCCATCGCCGTCGTCAGCAGCGCCGCCGCGTCGCTGTTCACGGTGACGACGAGCGCGGTCGCGTCCTCGATGCCCGCGGCTTCGAGGGTCTCCGGCTCGGTCACGTCGCCGACCACGTCCGGGTCGTTCTCGGGGGACTGGTCGACGGTCGTCGCCTCCACGCCGTCCGGGAGTGCCTCGACAGCCGCCGTGCCGCCCTCGCCGAGCCCCGCGACGACGACCCGCGAGTGTTGGCGTCCCCGCGCCGTCTGGACGCCGGAGATTTCGCCGGCGGCCTCGTCGATGACGTCGCTCGGCCCCGCGACGACGAGCACGGTGTTCGGCGTGAGGCGGTCCTCCGGCGACGGCGGCAACCGCAGTTGGCCGTCGAACCAGCCGGCGACGAGCGTCAGCTCCGGGTGGCGCGCGAGCGGTGATTCCCCGACGCGGACCCCGTGCAGCGTGCTGCCGCGGCGGACGAGAATCTCCCGGATGGCGATGTCGCTGCTCGCGTGCTCGGCGACCGAGACGGGGGTCGTCGCCTTCTCCGCGAGGCGCTGCCCGATGAGCGCGTGCGGCGCGACGCTCCGGTCGACGCCGACCTCCGCGAGCGCGGCCTTCTGGCGGGTCGACGGCGTGAAGCTCACGACGCGGAGGTCCTCGTTCAGTTCGAGCGCGGTGAGCACGATGCTCGCGGTCTCGTCGCCGGCGTCCGTGATGAGCACGCTCGCGTCTCTGATGGACGCCCGTTCGAGGTCGTCGCCGTCCTCGGGGTCGCCGTTGATGGCCTGGTAGCCGTCGTCGGAGAGCCGCATCGCCTCGTCGTCGTCGGACTCCACGAGCACGTAGTCGACGTCGAGGGTTTCCAGTTCGTCGAGCAGCACCTCGGTGTCGTGGCGGTACTCCGCGACGACGACGTGGTCGCGCTTGGGCGTGAGCCTGTCGTCGAGGTTCATCGGCGTGCGCTCGAACAGCGGGATGACGAGCACGCGCAGCGTCACGAATCCGATGACGACGCCGGACACCTGGATAGTCGCGACGAGCGCGTTCATCCACGGCGTCTCCCACGGCGAGTCCGCGCCGAACCCCGTCGTCGTCAGCGTCTCGATGACCGTGTTGAACGCCTGGAGCGGCGTCCGCGGTCGTCCCTCGAGGTTCGCCATCCCCCAGTAGTAGACGGCCGTGAACGTGAGCACGACGGACACGAGACTGACGGCGTACACCACCACCAGCCGCTGGCGCTGCGTCAGGTCGTCGGGGTCCAGAGAGATGTCGCGGAGCTCTCGCATTCGGTTGTCCGTGGCTACCGCCCCCTCCGTGAAAACGTTTCGCGACGGCTACGCCCGGTAGTCGGCCGTGAGGTCGGCGGCCATCACGAAGTCCGGCTCCTCGCCGATCTCCGTGCGCGTGACCGCGACGTCGCTGACCGCCGCGACGTCCTCGGGGATCAGTACGCGCGTGCGCTCGGCGCCGACGCTCGCGGCGTCCGCGGCAACCGCGTCGAGCAGCGACTCGCAGGCCGGCTGGTCGGCCCACGCGCCGACGCCGTACTCCGCCACCGTCTGCTCGGCGCCGTCGTCGTCCTCGCGCTCGAACGTGCGCGAGCGGAACGCGAACCCCCGTGTGCCCGTCGTCTCGTCCTGCACGACGACGAGGCCGCCGCGGTCGGCGGCCGCGGCGAGGCGGTCCCGCGTGAGTTCGGCGAGCGCCCACGACTCGTCGGGGTGCAGGGCGAGCCCCCGGAGGTGGTCGCGAGCGGCGCTGTCCTGCCAGAAACGCCACGCCGCGTTCGCGTCGCCTGTAATCTCGTGGTTCGCGCTCGCGTCGCTGTCCGGCTCCGGGTGGACCCAGCGGAACTCCGTGGCGGGCGCGAACCCGGTCGCACGAGAGTGCCCGAGCCCCATCACGTTCCACGAGAACACCATGTTGCGCGCGACTGTCGCGCCCCGCTCGCGCGCCCAGTCGAAGCCCTCGTGGACGAGCTTCGAGCCGACGCCCTGCCCGCGGTAGTCGGGGTTCGTGCGCATCCCCTGCGCCCACGCCTCGTGCTCGGACAGCAGCACGAACTGCGCGATCGCGGCGACGTCGTCGCCGGTGTCCGCGACGAGCGTGCGCTGGCGCGGCCCGTCGCTCTCCACCCAGTCCTCGAAGACCTGCGGGATGTAGTCGCCGTCCTCGCGGCGGTCGGCCCACGTGTCGCTGGCGAACGCCACCACGTCGTCGTAGTCTGCGAGCTCCGCGGGGCGAATCTCGACGCCGCCGCTCATTCCCAGGGGACGGAGCGCTCGGTGATTTCGCCCGCGAGCGGCGTGCGCATCGTCTCCGCGACGTTCTCCGTGTTCGCGAGCGCCCACATCAGCTTCACCTTCGCGGTGCCGGGGAGCATGTCCTCGCCCTCCACGACGCCCGCGTCGAGGAGGTCGCGGCCCGTGTCGTAGACGCGGTCGCAGACCCTGCCTTCGAGGCACTGGCTGGTCATCACGACCGTCGTGCCGTCCTCGACCAGGTCCTCGATGGCGTCGATGAACTCCGTGTGGACGTGCCCGAGGCCCGTTCCCTCGATGATTACGCCGGATTTGCCCTCGCAGGCCTCGAAGAACGCGGGGTCCATCCCGGGCGTGAACTTCACGAGTTCGACGTCCGAGTCGAGGTCCGCGTCGATGTCGAGGTCCGTCTCGCCGCGCTCGTCGTACTCCTCGGTGAACTCGACGCCGCGGGAGGCAGCGGGCGCGTCCTCGCTGGCCTCGTCGTAGTCGACGTAGCCGAGCGGCTTCGCGCCGACGGTCTCGAAGGCGTCGCGGCGGCTCGTGTGGTTCTTCCGGACGCGCGTGCCGCGGTGGAGCGCACACTTGTCGTCGCTCTCGGAGGCGTGCATGCAGACCATCACCTCGGCGGCGTCGGCCTTCGCGGCCTCCACCGAGCAGACCGCGTTCATCACGTTGTCCGAGGACGGCCGGTCCGCGGAGCGCTGGCTGCCCGTGAAGACGATGGGTACGGGCGTGTCGAGGACGAACGAGAGCACGCTCGCGGAGTACTGCATCGTGTCCGTGCCGTGCATCACGACGACGCCGTCCGCGCCGTTCTCGATCTCCTCGTGGACGGCCTCCGCGAGCTCCCGCCAGATCGGCGGCTCCATGTTCTCCGAGAGGATGTTCGCGACGACGCGCCCGCGGTAGTTCGCGCGGCCCGCGAGGTCCGGCACCGCCCGCAGCACGTCCTCGGCGTCGAACTGCGCGGTGACGGCGCCAGTCCGGTAGTCGACGGTGGAGGCGATAGTCCCTCCCGTGGAGATGAGCGCGATCGTCGGCAGGCCGTCGTCGAACTCCACCTCGGAGGCGGCCTCCTCCTCGGGCTCGCTCTCGACGTCGTAGACGTCCCGCTCCAGCACTTCCACGTCGGCCGCGTCGCGGTCGACGCCGACGTTGTACCCGGAGTCGAGTTTCACGACGAGGTGGTCCGGCTCGGCCGACGGCAGCAGCACGCCCTCGTGGGTCGTGCCGTCCCGCCGGACGCGCACGCGGTCCCCTGTGTTCATGTCGAGAGGATTCCGGACGCGCCGACGAAAAGGTTGCTACTCCGCCCTACTCCGCGATGTGCCACTCGCCGTCCTCGCGCTCGAGGACGCCCTGCTCGCGCAGCGTTTCGAGGACGCCCTCGACGAGCGGCTCGGGGGCGTCGAGGGCCGCTGCGACCGCGCTCGCGGAGCGATCGCCGGCAGCCAGCGCCGCGAGCACGTCCGCGTACAGCCGCTCGTTGCCGTCGCCGACGGCGTCCCCGAGCTGGCCCTGGACGTCAGCCAGCCGGCCCTGCACCCAGCGCTGGGCGAGCGAGAGTTCGCGTTCGAGGTCCTTGAGCTCCTCGAGCTTCCCCGCGAGGTCCGCGACGTCGTCGTTGCGGTCCTGCTGGATGCGGATCGAGACGTGCTGGCAGCGCGTCAAGTCGAGGTCCGCGCTCGCGGGGTACGCGGACTTCGCGCCGAAGTCGAACGGCGACAGCCGGACCTCCAGGCGGAGGTTCTCGGCGATGTGGAAGTACTTCCGCCGCTGGTCGTCGACTTCGGACTCGACGAGCCCGGCGTCCTCCAGCCGACGGAGGTGGTCGATGACGGCCTTCGGACTGACCCCGAGGTACTCCGATATCTCCGTGACGTAACAGGGTTTCCGCGCGAGCAGTCGGAGGATGCGTCGCCGGTTCTCGTTCCCGAGTATGTCGAGCAGTGCCCCCGAATCCATCTTCACCCGGAGTTAGCGACGAACGCGGATAAGGGTGTCTGCTCTCGGTGGAACTGCGCGACGGCTCAGGGGTTCGCCGGAGCGCTTAAGGCCTTCCATGACAGAGTTTGACACACATGTTCGAGGCATTCTCGAGCGGCTACTACCTCGGACGGCTGTACGTCGAACCGACCGGCGGCGACCGCGCCGTCATCAACAGTCGTCACCACGAGCGGGTCAACGAGCAGCTGTACGCCAGCGACGAGGGAATCTCCCGGACAGACCTCCCGCTCGTGATGAAGCTCGGCGCGGCCCACCTCCCGGTCCACGGCGGCGACGACGTGCCCGAGCGCACGCTCGCCGTCCCCGAGTCCGTCATCGAGAACGCCGACGTCGAGAACCCGCCGTCGCTCGAAGAAGTGCTGCTCGCGAAGCGGGAGCACGCCGCCCGCCTCTTCGACATGGGCGCCGTGTGACTACGATAGCGCGGCAACCGCCGCGCCCGCTATGTCGCCGAGCGTGACGCGGTCCGGAGACACACGCGGACCCGGCGCGACGACTGATTTGAGTACGACGCGTTCGCTGGGGGTTGTGTCATCTCCTCCCACCCAATCAGATTGGGCACTTGACACGGGTCCAGCGAAGGACGCCAGTCGGAAATATATTGTCGCTCATAGCCTCCTGTAACGTCGCCGTGAGCAGCCCGTAACTTACAAATTCGACGACCACAGGCCTTAATACACGATAGATGCGAGCCACCCCGTATTCGTGGCTTCCCCAGTTCTGCTGCTCGCGCTCGCACTCGTCGCGAGTCTGTTCATGGCGTGGTCGGTCGGCGCGAACAGCAACTCCGCCCCGATCGCGCCGGCGGTCGGCGCGGACGTCGTCGGCGTGCTCCGTGCAGCCCTACTCGTCGGCGTCGTCGCCAGCGCCGGCGCCGTCGCGCAGGGCGCGGCCATCTCCCACACCATCGGCACGGGGCTGGTGAACGGCGCCACCATCACGACGCCGGCCGCGGCGGCCGCGCTCCTCACCGCGGCGTCGTTCATCGCGGTCGGCGTCCGCACCGGCTATCCGATTCCCGCCGCGTTCACGGTCACCGGCGCAGTCATCGGCGCCGGTCTCTCGCTCGGTGGCAGCCTCGCGGTCGGCACGTACGCGACGATTCTGGCGTTCTGGCTCTCGATTCCCGTCGTGGAGGGCGTGCTCGCGTTCGCTACCGCGTACGTCCTCCTGAAGACGGATGTGGCCGACGAGCGCACGATTCCGGCGCTCGCGGCGCTCGTCGGCTTCGTCATCGCGAACATCCGGTTGACCGTGCTGCCGGCGCCTTCGGTCGCGCAGAGCACGCTCGCGTGGCTGACTGCGGACCGCCTCGGCGTGATGGGTAGCAGCGTCGCGGGCGCGTACACCACCGGCATGCTCGCGGTGAGCGTCGCGGTCGCGGTGGCCTGTGGTGCGGTCGTCTACGCCCTCGTCGCGCGGACGTCGGGCGAGCGCGGCAGCAAGTACGTCCTCGTCGCGCTCGGCCTGCTCGTGACGTTCACAAGCGGCGGCAGTCAGGTCGGGCTCGCGACCGGCCCCCTCGAGTCGGTCGCCGCCGCCGAGTTCGGCGTCCCCGGCGTCGCGTTGCTCGCGCTCGGCGGCCTCGGCATCCTCGCGGGCGCGTGGACCGGCGCGCCGCGGCTCATTCAGGCGGTCTCCAGCGAGTACGCAGCGCTTGGCCCGTACCGCTCCATCGCGGCGCTCGTCCCGGCGTTCCTCGTCGCACAGGTTGCCATCACCGTCGGCATCCCCATCTCGTTCAACAAGGTGATGCTGTCCAGCATCGTTGGCAGCGGCTGGGTGGGAGGTTCGGGGTCGGTCGCCGGCGGCAAGACGGCGTACACGGTCGCCGCGTGGGTCGGGTCGATGACCGGCGCCGGCGCGGTCAGCTTCGCGATGACGTACGCGCTCACTGCCGTCGCGTGACCGCCGTGGGAAACGCCTAAGCGCCCGGGCCGCCGCCATTCGCCCATGCTGGACGACCTCCTCGGGCGCACCGACCTCAAGGAGCGCATCGAGGACCTCGAGGACGAGAACGAGTCCCTGCGGAACCGCCTCGACGCGGAGAGCGAGCGCCGCAGTGAGGCCGTCCGCGACAGGCAGGAAGCCGAGGAGCGCGTCAACGAGCTCGAAGACCGAATCACGGAGCTGGAGGACCGCGTGCGCCGACAGGGCGGCGGTGACGGCGACCCGGAGTTCCGGGGGCGGCGGGACCTCCGCGGCGAGCGCCGCGAGCGCGTCGTCGCACTCCTGGACAGCGTCGAGAGCACCGAGGAGGGCGTGCTCACGGCGTACGTGCCCGACGACCCGCCCGAGTCCGTCCGCGAAGCGTTCGGCGACCGCGCGCCGCTCGTCGAGCGCGCCGCGCCCTGCCTGGTCGTCCGCGACCCCGAAGGTCTGCTCTCGGCCGCACTGCGCCCGCCGAACCCGCCGGAGGCGTTCGCGGCGTGGGACTCGACCGTCCAGATCGAGCGGGAGTGGCTCGCGCCGACCGACCGGTACGCGCTCGCCGTCGTGCGCGCTGACCTGTTCGCGCTGGGCGTGTACGATGCCGATTCTGGCGACGGCCCGCAGCCCGAGCGCGTCCACTTCGAGGGGTTCGAGAGCGACGTGAAGGGCAAGCACTCGAAGGGCGGCTTCTCGCAGGACCGCTTCGAGCGGCGCCGCGAGAGCCAGATTCGCGAACACCTGGAGAAGTGCCAGCGCGCGCTCGACGGCGTGGACGCCGAGCGCGTGTTCGTCGTCGGCGAGGGGACGCTGCTCGACGAGTTCGACGCCGACGCCACGGCCGCCGTGGACGCGACGGGGAAGCCCGAGGCAGCGCTCGACGACGCCCACGACGCGTTCTGGACGGTGCCGCTGTCCCTGTTGTGACTGCTCGCTCGCGCGGTTGCCTCCGGCTTCACGCTTAAGGCGGCGGGGGGCCTCCGTCGTCGTATGAACGTCGCACTCCTCGCACACGAGCAGTTCCCCGACCGCGCGAAGACCGCGGTGGGCGTCCTCCGGTACGCCGACTACGACGTGGTCGCGGTCCTCGACAGGGACAACGACGGCAGCCGCGTCGCCGACCACGTGCCGGACGTACAGGACGCGCCCGTGGTCGCGTCGATGAGCGACGTCGACGAGGACGTGGACGCGCTCGTCATCGGCATCGCGCCCATCGGTGGTGGCTTCGAGGAGTCGTGGCGACCGGACGTGCGGAACGCGCTCGAGCGCGGCTGCGATGTCTACTCGGGCCTGCACTACTTCCTCGAAGACGACGAGGAGTTCGCGGCCCTCGCCGCCGAACACGGTGCCGAACTCTGGGACGTGCGGAAGCCGCCCGCGGACCTCGGCGTGGCGGACGGCGTCGCGGACAGCGTGGACGCCACGGTCGTCACGACGGTGGGGACGGACTGCTCGGTCGGGAAGATGACCGCTACGCGGGAGCTCTACGAGTACGCCCGCGAGGAGGGCATGGACGCGGCGTTCGTCGCGACCGGCCAGACCGGCATCCTCATCGAGGGCGCGGGCATCCCCGTCGACCGTGTCGTCTCGGACTTCGCCGCGGGCGCGGTCGAGCAGATGGTCCTCGAAGCGGGCGCGGACCACGACTACGTCTTCGTGGAGGGACAGGCGAGCATCGTCCACCCCGCGTACTCGGGGGTCACCGCGAGCATCGTCCACGGGTCGATGCCCGACCACCTCGTGCTCTGCCACGAGGTCGGCCGCGACTCCGTCCACGGCTACGACCAGGAACTCCCGCCCGTCGACGAGTTCGTCGAGCGCTTCGAGGAGTTCGCCGAACCCGTCGCCGACGCGGACGTGGTCGGCGGCATGCTGAACACGCGCAGTGTCGACAGCGACGAGGCCGCCCGGGAGGCTGTCGCCGACTTCGCGGACGCCATCGACGCGCCCGCCGACGACCCCGTGCGCTTCGACCCCGGGTCGGTAATCGAGGTGATTCGGTGAAGGCGTCCTTCGAGCGCCGCGAGTTCCCGCTCGAACACCCCTTCACCATCTCGCGGGGCACGCAGGAGACCGCGGGGAACGTAATCGTGCGCGTCGAGGACGACGACGGCAACGTCGGCGTCGGCGGCGCCGCGCCCTCCGAGCACTACGGGGAGACGGCGGCGACCGTCGAGGCGGTGCTCCCGGACCTGCTGGCGGTCGTCGAGCGCGTCGATGACCCGCACGCGCTCGCTCGCATCGAGACCGGGATGCGGGAAGTCGTCTCGGACAACCCCGCGGCGCGGGCCGCGGTCAGCATCGCGTGTCACGACCTCGCCGCGAAGCGCGCGGACCTGCCGCTGTACCGCTACTGGGGGCTGGACGCCGCGAACGGCCTCGAGACCTCCTACACCATCGGCATCGACGACGAGGAGACGATGCGCGAGAAGACCGCGGAGGCCGTCGACGCAGGCTACGGCACGCTGAAGGTGAAACTCGGCACGAGCCGTGACGAACAGCTCCTGTCGGCGGTCCGGGAGGCCGCGCCCGACGCCACCGTCCGCGTGGACGCCAACGAGGCGTGGACGCCGAAGGAGGCCGTCCGGAACATCGAGTGGCTCGCCGACTACGGCGTCGAGTTCGTCGAACAGCCCGTGCCCGCGGAGAACCGCGAGGGCCTGAAGTACGTCTACGAGCGCTCCCCGCTCCCGATCGCCGCCGACGAGTCCTGCGTCGTCGCCAGCGACATTCCGGACATCGCGGACCGCTGTGACATCGCGAACCTGAAGCTGATGAAGACCGGCGGCCTCCGCGAGGCCAAGCGACTGGTTCACGCCGCCCGCGCGCACGGCCTCGAAGTCATGTGCGGGTGCATGATCGAGTCGAACGCCAGCATCGCGGCGGCCTGTCACCTCGCGCCGCTGCTAGACTACGCCGACCTCGACGGCTCGCTACTGCTCGCCGAGGACGACTTCGAGGGCGTCCCGATGCCCGCCGGCCACGTCGACCTGCAGGCCGTCGACCGGCCCGGCACGGGCGTCCGCGAGGCCTGACTCCGCGCTTCGATCTCCGGGGCGTGCGGCACGCGGTCGCACCGTCTCAACAGGCTTATGGGTGCCTCCGGGCGAATGAACACCCACATGAGCAGCGTTACTGTGACGCTCCCGGACGGCGCCACGCTGGACGTCGAAGCCGGGGCGACGGTCGAGGACGTAGCGTACGAAATCGGGCCCGGCCTCGGCCGTGACACAGTCGCCGGGAAGCTCGACGGCGAACTCGTCGCGAAGGAGGAACCCATCACGGAGGACCGCGAGATCGAGATCGTCACCGAGGGCTCCGACGACTACCTCGACGTCCTCCGGCACACGGCCGCGCACGTGCTCGCGCAGGCCGTCGTCCGCCACCACCCCGACGCGAAACTCACCATCGGCCCGTACACCGACGAGGGGTTCTACTACGACATCGCGGACGTCGAGCTCGACGCCGACGACCTCGAGGAGATTCAGGCGGAAGCCGAGGACATCATCGAGGCGGACTACGACGTCGAGCGCCTCGAGTACGACCGCGAGGAGGCCATCGAGAAGTACGAGGACAACCCGTTCAAGCGCGAGATTCTCGACACCGAGGCGGCCGGCGAGGACCCCGTGAGCTTCTACAAGCAGGACGGCTTCGAGGACCTCTGCCAGGGCCCGCACGTCGACTCCACGGGCGAAATCGGCGGCTTCGAGGTCCTCGAAACCTCGGCGGCGTACTGGCGCGGCGACGAGGACCGCGAGACCCTCACCCGCGTGTACGGCACGGCGTTCCCGACCGAGGACGGCCTCGAGGAGTACCTCCAGCGCCGCGAGGAGGCCAAAGAACGGGACCACCGGAAGCTCGGCTCCGAGATGGACCTGTTCTCCATCCCGGACGTCACCGGCCCCGGCCTCCCGCTGTACCACCCGAACGGGAAGACCGTGCTGCGGGAGCTCTCGGACTACGTCCACGGGCTCAACCGCGACATGGGCTACGACGAGGTCGAGACCCCGCACCTGTTCCGCACGGAGCTCTGGAAGCAGTCCGGGCACTACGACAACTACGTCGACGACATGTTCCTCATGGACGTCGACGACGAGGAGTACGGCCTGAAGCCGATGAACTGCCCGGGCCACGCCACCATCTTCGACCAGTCCTCGTGGAGCTACCGCGACCTCCCCGTTCGGTACTTCGAGGACGGCAAAGTGTACCGCCGCGAGCAGCGCGGCGAGCTCTCCGGGCTCTCGCGGGTGTGGGCGTTCACCATCGACGACGGCCACGTGTTCGCGCGCGCCGACCAGATCGAGGAGGAGGTCCGGCGCATCATGGACCTCATCTTCGAGGTGCTGGACACGTTCGACCTCGACTACGAGGTCGCGCTCGCCACGCGCCCCGAGAAGTCCGTCGGCAGCGACGAAATCTGGGAGCAGTCCGAGAGCCAGCTCCGCGACGTCCTCGACGAGCAGAACGTCGACTACGACCTCGAACCCGGCGACGGCGCGTTCTACGGGCCGAAGATCGACTTCGCGTTCGAGGACGCGCTCGGCCGCACGTGGGACGGCCCGACCGTCCAGCTCGACTTCAACATGCCGGACCGCTTCGACCTCGAATACACGGGCTCGGACAACGACGCCCACCAGCCGGTGATGATCCACCGCGCGCTCTACGGGAGCTACGAGCGCTTCTTCATGGTGCTCATCGAGCACTACAACGGGAAGTTCCCGACGTGGCTCGCGCCCGAGCAGGTCCGCATCCTCCCCGTGACCGACGACAACCTCGGCTACGCCCACCGCGTGAAGAACGAACTGGAGGGCTACCGCGTCGAGGTCGAGGACCGCGACTGGACCGTCGGCCGGAAGATCCAGCAGGCCCACGACGACAACGTCCCCTACATGCTCGTCCTCGGCGACGACGAGGAGGAAGCCGGCACGGTCTCCGTCCGCGACCGCCAGGAGCGCGAGCGCAACGACGTCGACGTCGACACGTTCGTCGACCACCTCGACAGCGAGGTCGCGGAGAAGCGCACCGAACCGGACTTCGTCGAGTAAACAGCCGACTGCGGGCGCGAGTCCGCCGACGCTCGGCTACGCGCGCTCCTCTTCGCGGATGGCGTCGAGCTCTTCGTCGACGCCCTCCTCGTCGACCTCGCCGGCGGGCTCGCGGTCGATCTCCTCCACGGCGTTATCGAGGTCGTGGCCGCCGTCCTCGACTTCGACGTCCACTGGCTCCTCGCGCTCGCCGTCGCCGTCGACGTCCGCGCGGATGGCGTCCAGCTCCGCCTCCACGTCGTCGCGCTCGCCGTCGAGCTCGCGGTCGATGCGGTCGCGGTCGTCGCCCAGCGGCCCGTCGAGGCTGCCGCGCTCGCTGAGCTCGTCCATCGCCGCCGCGCGCGCCTCCATCTCCTCGGTCTGGTCGCGGGCGCGCTCGATGGCGCGCGCCACGTCGCCGTTCCCGTCGTCGATGCCCGTGACTGCCTCCGAGACGCGCGTTCGGGCTTCCGCGGCCTCGTGGCGGGCCTTCATCGTCTCCTTCTTCGTGCGGAACTCCTCGACTTTCGCTTCGAGGTCGTCTTTCTGCTCTTCGAGGTCCCGCTGGGTCGATTCGAGGCTCGCGATCTGGTCGTCGATTTCGGCGACCTGGTCGCGCTTGCGCTGTTTCTTCTCGAGGGCGCGCCGCGCGAGGTCGTCCCGACCCTGCCGGACGGCCTCCCACGCCTGGTCGTCGTGCTTCTCGACGTTCTGCGCGAGGCGCTCGCGCTGGACTTCGAGGCGTTTCTTCTGGGCGGTGAGGTCGGCCAGCCCCTGCTCGACGTCCCGGAGTTCGTCCCGGAGCCGCTGGTAGGAGTAGTCCAGGGTCTCCGTCGGGTCCTCGGCGGAACTGACGAGGGCGTTCAGTTTCGACCGGACCGCGTACGAGAGTCGTGATACGATACCCATACACACGAATTGGGGCTCGGGACGTAAAACGTTCACCGCGTGCCCGACCGGAGGGAGGGCACG
>SDGW01000742.1_pt1 | contig 13610 bp, 8 predicted proteins | sample 2873831 | NCBI WGS metagenome assembly SDGW01 (sample SAMN08132700, study PRJNA421101) | hypersaline lake metagenome | isolation source: celular fraction 0.22 microns magnesium sulfate-rich crust from ephemeral... | place: Spain: Penahueca Lagoon, Toledo | collected 2011-07
GTCACACTTCCCCCGGCCCGAAACGCACCCACTAATCCGGAAACGCTCTCACGTCACCGTATCCCTTATTCCTCCGCCTCTCCCAGCGACCGCATGGTCGTAGACTTACGCTCCGACACGGTCACGAGACCCTCCGACGCGATGCGGGAGGCCGCGAAGAACGCCGAGGTCGGCGACGACGTCTACCAGGACGACCCGAGCGTCAACGAACTCGAGGCCCGCGCCGCCGATATCCTCGGGAAGGAGGCCGGGCTGTTCGTCCCCAGCGGCACGATGGGCAACCAGGTCGCGATCCGGACCCACACCGACCGCGGGCAGGAGCTGCTCGCCGACGAGCACGCCCACGTGCTGAAGTGGGAGCTCGGCGCCGTCGCCCAGCTGAGTAGCCTCCAGACGCGACTGCTCGACTTCGGCGACGACGGCGTGCCGACGCCCGAGCAGGTCGAGAACGGGCTCGTCGAGGAGAGCCTCCACGAGGCCGGCACGGGGCTGTTCTGCCTGGAGAACACCCACAACTACCGCGGCGGCGTCGCCGTCTCGAAGGAAGAGATCGACGCGGCCGCCGCGGTCGCCCACGACCACGGCGTCCCGGTCCACCTCGACGGCGCGCGGCTGTTCAACGCCGCCGAGGCGCTCGACGCCGACCCCGCCGCGCTGGCGGAGAACGCCGACAGCGTGATGTTCTGCCTCTCGAAGGGGCTCGGCGCGCCCGTGGGCTCCGTGCTCGTCGGCGACCAGGCGTTCATCGACCGCGCGCGCCGGACCCGGAAGCTGTTCGGCGGCGGGATGCGCCAGGCCGGCATCATCGCCGCGCCGGCCCTGCTCGCCCTCGAGAACCGCGACCACCTCGCGGACGACCACCGGCGCGCCGAGCGCATCGCCGAGGGGCTCGGCGGGATCGACGGGATCGAGACGACCGCGCCGGACACGAACATCGTCGTCGCCGACGTGGCCGGAACCGGCCGCACGGCCGAGCAGTTCGTCGACGAGATCGAAGACGAGGGCGTGCTCGCGGTCGCGTTCAGCGAGACGACGGTGCGGTTCACCACGAACTGGGACGTGAGCGACGAGGACGTGGAGGAGGCGATCGACGCCGTGCGGACGGCGATGCAGGACTAGGCGATCTCGAACTCGAAGCGCGCGCCGCCGTCCTCGCTCTCGGTTATCGACACCGACCAGCCGTGGGCCTCCGCGATGCTCCGGACGATCGGGAGGCCGAACCCCGTCCCCTCCTCGCTGGTCGTGGCGCCAGTGTCGAACGGGTCGATCCCGTCGTCGATCCCGGGGCCGTCGTCGGCGACGTAGAACCCCTCCCGGTCGGCCAGCGTACCGACGGTCACCGTCGGCGCGTCGCCGTCGACCGTCGACGGCGTCCGGCCGGTCGTGTGGCCGTGGTTCACTTCGTCACCGGACCCCGTCGAGCCGTGCTCGACGCTGTTCCGGTAGAGGTTGCCGAACAGCTCGATCAGCCGGTCCGGATCGGCGTCGATCGTCGCGTCGTCGACGACTTCGAGGGACGCCTCGCCCGTCGCGACGTGGGCCCACGACTCCCGCGCGATCGTCGCGAGCTCGATCGGCTCCGTCTCGCCCACGTCCTGGCCCTCGCGGGCCAGCGACAGCAGGTCGGTGACGAGGTGGTCCATCCGGTCGAGCGCGTCCTCGACCTGCTCGAGCTTCTCGAGGTCGCCCGTCTCCTGGGCCAGGTTGAGGTAGCCCGAGGCGACGTTGAGCGGGTTGCGCAGGTCGTGGGAGACGACGCTGGCGAACTGGTCGAGCCGCTCGTTCTGCCGGCGGAGCTCCGCCTCGCGCTCGCGCTGCTCGGTCACGTCGGAGTAGATCGCGTACCCCGGCGCGTTCGCCTCGCCGACCTCGAGCGGGGTGACCTGCAGGAGGAAGTGTCGGCTGCCGTCGGCCGTCACGCGCTCGACCTCGGTCTGGACGCGCTCGCCGTTCGCGAGCTGCTCGTTGAACGACGCCGCCTCGTCGGCGCTCTCCGGCGGCACGATGTACTCGTCGAGGGACTCGCCCGCCACCTCGTCGGCGTCGTAGCCGAACGTGCGCTCGAAGGCGCCGTTGACCCGGCGGACGTTCGGCTCGCCGTCGATCATCTCGTAGGAGACGGCGGCGCCGGGGATGTTCTCGAACAGCGCCTCGAGGCTGTCGCGCTCCCGCCGGAGCTCCGCCTCCGCGCGGATGCGCTGCAGCGCCACCGCGACGTGGGCCATCAACAGCTCCGCGAGTTCGAGATCCTCCTCGTCGAACGCGTCGGCGTCGGTCGACACCGCCTGGAACACCCCGAGCTCGTCGATCGGCACCGAGATCGCCGACTCGAACTCGGGGTCGGTGGGTTCGGCGTCGTCGTCGCTGTGGAGATCGCGGACCAGGAACGACTCGCCCGTCCGGGCGGTCTTCCCCGCGAGCCCCTCCGAGACGTGCATCTCCCGGCCCGCGTCCTCGGGGACGTTGCCCGACTCCGCGACGGGGACGAGCACGTCGCCCTCCCGGAGGTCGAGCTTGCACATGTCCATCTCGAGCACGTCCTCGGCGGCGTCGACCGCGCGGTCGAGCAGTTCGGCCTCGGTCTCCGCGGTGCCGAGCTCCATCGCCGTCGTGTGGAGCCGCTCGATCACCTGCCGGGACTCCCGGAGCGCGTCCTCAGAGCGGATGCGGTCCAGCGTCGCCTCCACGTAGCCGATCAGCAGCTCCGCGAGCTCCACGTCGGTCTCGTCGAACGCTCCCTTCTCGTCGGAGAGGATCTGGAACACCCCAGACTCCCCGACCGGGACGCTGATCGCCGACTGCACCGACTCGTTCGCGGGCTCGGCGTCCGGGTTCGCGTCGGCGTCGGTGACGAGGATGGACTGCCCCTCGTTGTACGTGCGTCCGACGATCCCGGTGTCCGTCGACACCTCGTCGACCCGGTCGGTACGGCCGCCGACCGGAGTGAGCTCGCCGTCGCGCTCCATCATCAGCACCGACTGGTCGAGCGCGAGCACCCCCTCCGTGATGTCGACGACGCGGTCGAACAGCGCCGTCTCGTGGTCGGCGTCGATCAGCGACGGCGCGGCCTCGTGGAGCCGCGTGATGCGCTCCTGCCGGTCGCGCAGGTCGGCCTCCGCCCGGAGCCTGGCGTCGACCTGCGAGCCGTGGGTGACGAGCAGCTGCGCCAGCTCCAGGTCCACCTCGTCGAACGCCGAGTACGCCGTCGAGAGCCCGGCGAACACGCCGTCGTCGCCGAACGGCACGACCAGCCCCGAGCGGTGGCGCTCGATCTGCTGTTCGGCCCTCGGGTGGCGCTCGATGTCGTCGACGAGCGCGGGCTCGCCCCGCTCGAACACCTCCGCGACCATCCCGTGGGCCGGGCCGAGCCGGCCGGGGCGCTCGTCGCCGGTCGCGGCGCTCGGCTCGAACCCGTCGGCGTCACGGAGGTACAGCGCGGCGGCGTCGAAGCCCAGCACGTCCTCGGCGATCTCGACCATCCGGCGGTGGAGCCGCCCGCGGTGCTCGATCCCGACCAGCTCCGCCGAGCCCTCGTGGAGCCGGGCGATCCGTTCGCGGTTGGGCGTGCCGTCGACGGCCGCGGCGACGCGGTCGTCGAGCCCGCCCTCCTCGGCCTCGCTCACGTCGCCCCGCGTGGCGACCGGAGGCTCGTCGCAGTCGACGATCGGACAGCCGGCCTCCGAGGCCGCCGCCGCCAGCGCCGTCGGGATCGAGCCGTCACACACGACCAGACAGTCCGGACGGAGCTCCTCGAACGCCGAACGGGCTTCCGACAGCTGGCAGGCGCGGCCGGTGAACCCGTCCCGTTCGAGCAGCGCACCGGCGCCCTCACAGGGTGAGTCACCGACTACGAGGATCTCGGTTCGACGTGGCACGAGTTGAACAGTTACTGTTCCTCTTGCGAGTCGGTCACATATGTGTTTCGGTAAGTCCCGTCACGGATGAACCACAACTGGTTGCCCGCGCCGGTCCGGCCCGCCAGTGTCCGGGCGTTGGGACGCGAACGACCCCGGAATCCTTTTGCCCGGCGGTAGACCACATCCGGTAATGAGCGAGCTCGAGAGCGAGTACCGTCTCGACTACTTCGCGGAGAACGGGTTCGAACGCCAGACCTGTTCGTCGTGTGGCGCCCACTTCTGGAGCCGCGTCGAGCGCGAGACCTGCGGGGAGCCGCCGTGTGAGGACTACGGGTTCATCGACGACCCCGGCTTCGACGAGGCGTACTCGCTGAACGAGATGCGCGAGCAGTTCCTGTCGTTCTTCGAGGAGCACGACCACGAGCGCGTCGACCCCGCGCCCGTCGCCGCCAACCGCTGGCGCGACGACGTGCTGCTGACCCAGGCGTCGATCTACGACTTCCAGCCCCACGTCACCAGCGGGCAGTCGCCGCCGCCGGCGAACCCCCTCGTGGTTTCTCAGCCCTGCATCCGGATGCAGGACATCGACAACGTCGGGAAGACCGGCCGGCACACGATGGCGTTCGAGATGGGCGGCCACCACGCGTTCAACGCCGACGAGGGCACCGACTACGCCTACGAGGGCGAAGTGTACTGGAAAGACCAGTGTGTCGAGTACTGCGAGGAGTTCTTCTCGTCGATGGGCGTCCCCCGCGAGGAGATCACGTTCATCGAGGACCCGTGGGTCGGCGGCGGCAACGCCGGCCCCGCCTTCGAGGTGATCTACAAGGGGCTCGAGCTGGCGACGCTCGTGTTCATGATGCTCGAGCAGGACCCCGACGGCGAGTACGAGATGAAGGACGGCAACACGTACTCCGAGATGGACCGCCGGGTCGTCGACACGGGGTACGGGATCGAGCGCTGGACGTGGATGAGTCAGGGGACGCCGACGGTGTACGAGGCGATCTACCCCGAGAGCATCGAGTTCCTGAAGGAGAACGCCGGCATCGACATGACCGAGGCGGAGCAGGACCTCGTCCACCGCGCCTCCAAGCTCGCGGGCCACATGGACATCGACGAGGCCGAGGACATGGAGGCCGCCCGCGACAACATCGCCGAGCGCCTCGACGTGGACGTGGAACGGCTCGAGGCGCTGATGGAGCCCCTCGAAGCCATCTACGCCATCGCCGACCACGCGCGCTGTCTCGCCTACATGTTCGGCGACGAGATCGTCCCCTCGAACGTCGGGACGGGGTATCTCGCCCGGATGGTGCTCAGGCGCACCAAACGGTTAGTCGACGACGTGGGCGTCGACGTGCCGCTGGACGAACTGGTCGACCGCGAGGCCGAACGGCTTGGGTACGAGAACCGCGACACGATCCGCGACATCGTCCGCACGGAGGAGCGCAAGTACCGCGAGACGCTGGAACGCGGCGGCCGGAAGGTGCGCCAGCTCGCCGACGAGCACGCCGCGGCCGGCACGCCGATCCCGACCGAGAAGCTGATCGAGCTGTACGACTCCCACGGGATCCAGCCGTCGATGGTGAAGGAGATCGCCGAGGAGCGCGGCGCCGAAGTCGACGAGCCGGACGACTTCTACTCGCTGGTCGCCGAGCGCCACGACGCCGAGGAGGCCCTGGAGGACGAGCACGAGGAGACCGACCGCGTCGACGACCTGCCCGAGACCGACCAGCTCTACTACGAGGACCAGGACCGCATGGAGTTCGAGGCGGTCGTCCTCGACGTGCTGGAGCGCGAGGAGGGGTACGACGTGGTGCTCGACCAGACGATGTTCTACCCCGAGGGCGGCGGCCAGCCCGCCGACCACGGCACGCTCGTCGGCGAGGACGGCAGCGTCGCGGTGACCGATGTCCAGCTCCGCGACGGCGTGATCCTCCACCGGACCGACGAGCGACCCGAGAAAGGCGAGTTCGTCACCGGCCAGATCGACGCCGACCGCCGCCGCCGGCTGATGCAGCACCACACCGCGACCCACATCGTCGGCGCCGCGGCGCGGCAGGTGCTCGGCGAGCACGTCCGGCAGGCCGGCGCCCAGAAGGGCGTCGACAGCTCCCGGCTGGACGTGAACCACTACGACCGCGTGAGCCGCGAGGAGGTGAAGGAGATCGAGCGCGTCGCCAACGGGATGGTGACCGACAACACCAGCGTCCGCCAGGAGTGGCCCGAGCGCCACGAGGCCGAGGAGCAGCACGGGTTCGACCTCTACCAGGGGGGCATCCCGCCGGGCGAGAACATCCGGCTGATCCACGTCGGCGACGACGTGCAGGCCTGCGGCGGCACCCACGTGAGCCGGACCGGCGACGTGGGGACGATCAAGATCCTGAACACCGAGCCCGTGCAGGACGGCGTCGAGCGGTTCGTGTTCGCCGCGGGCGAGGCCGCCATCGAGGCGACCCAGGACACCGAGGACGCGCTGTACGACGCCGCCGACACGTTCGACGTGAACCCCGACGAGGTGCCCGGCGCCGCCGAGCGCTTCTTCACGGAGTGGAAGGAGCGCGGGAAGACGATCGAGGAGCTCAAGCAGCAGCTCGCGGAGGCCCGCGCGGGCGGCGCCGGCGCGGGCGAGGAGGTCGAGATCGACGGCACGACCGCCGTGATCCAGCGTATCGACGCCGACGCCGACGAGCTGCAGGCGACCGCCAACGCGCTCGTCGGTGAGGGGAAGATCGCCGTCGTCGGCTCCGGCGCCGACGACTCCGCCCAGATCGTCGTCGGCGTCCCCGACGGCGTCGACATCGACGCCGGCGAGGTGATCGGCGAGCTCGCCCGGAAAGTCGGCGGCGGCGGCGGCGGCCCGCCGGACTTCGCGCAGGGCGGCGGCCCGGACGTCGAGGCGCTCGACGAGGCGCTCGAGGACGCGCCCGACGTGCTGCGACGGAAGCAGGCGGCGTAGGCAGGGATCACGGTTCGCCGGCTGGCGTAGCTATTTCTATCGGTGGAAGTACAGATGCGCGCATGTCCGACGTCCGACGGTATCGGAACGACCTGCTGATAGAGATCATCGCCCGGCGGCTCGGGTTCGAGCGACTGAGTGAGTGGCTTCCTGGGCCCGACATCTACCCGCCGTACCTGTTCGTCGCGGTCGGCCTGTTCGTCGAGTACGGATTCTTCGACACCTACAACTACTTCGTCACCGGGAAGAGCTCCTTCATCTCGCAACCGAACTCGTTAGCGATCCCACTGATGACGCTGCTCGCGGTCGTCGGGGTGCGCTATCTCCACGACGAATACGCCGACGCCGTGGTATCGCTCCACATCGACGACGGTCACGTCGACGAGTCCCACCGGAAGCGGTTCGAGGGGCTCCTCTCGCTTCGAGCCCGGCTGATGGCCTACGGTGGAGCGCTCGTTGCCAACTACGCCTTCGTCTTCGGGGTTCTCGGGATCGGCGAGCTGGTGTCGATCAGCGGCGTCGGACTCGTGCTGTACGGACAACTGGTCAGCTTCCCGCTGATCGTGATCCCCACGCTCGTCGAGTTGGCGATCTCCTACGTCGCCGTCCACGTGATCGTCCCGCGGCGGCTCGCCCGCGCTGACGTCGATCTGTTCTTCTACGACCCCCGGAACCTGGGTGGGTTCGAACCGATCGGCCAGCTTCTCAAGCGATCCTACTACATCTACACCGGGGTCCTGCTGCTCTGGTTCCTGCAGACCCACGCACCCGTCCTGCTCGCGGGGGTGATCGACTCCCCGTATCCGGCGCCCGGCCCGATCTATCAGGTGGCGATCTCGGCGATCTGGTTCGTCGGTGTTCTGAGTATCGGCTACTCGATGTACCGGGTCCATACGCTGATGGAGTCGAAGCGGGAGGAACGCATGGCGGAACTCGAGCGGGAGATCAGGACCGCGGTGGACGACCCCTACCGAGTCCACCCGGACAACGTCGACGACTGGGACCGGTACGAGGAGGTCCAGGAGACGATCACCCACGTTCGGAACACGAGCACCTATCCCACGACGTTCGCAATGTGGTCCCAGATCTTCGTCAGTGTGCTGCTCCCGCAGGTGTTGAACATGGCCGTCTCGCTTCCGGGGTAGCGGCTGGCCGTCGCCCCGTTACCGACTGTCGCATCGACACCGTCCCGACACACGGGAGAAGCGACCGATCGCCGCCTCGATCGACGATACCGGTCGCTCGGTACAGGCGGTCGAGCGGCCGGGGCGCCACAGCGAGTCCAGCCAGTGCCGCCCCTGCCGAGATAACGCGCGTTCTCCCACCAGGGGTGTCCGGAACGGTAAACACCGACCCGTCCGAACCCCCCGCCGTGCCCTACGCGAGCAACGACGGCGTCTCGCTGTACTACGAGACCGACGGCGACGGCGAGGCGGTGCTGTGCTGTGGCGACGTGGGACTGGGCGCCTGGCAGTGGGGCTGGCAGCACGCCGCCCTCGCGGGCCCCTACGAGACGATCGTCGCCGACACCCGCGGCTGCGGGCGCTCGGAGGACCCGCCCGCGGACTGCACGGTCGAGACGCTGGCCGCGGACGCGGTCGCAGTCCTGCGGGACCACGACGTGCGCGCGGCCCACGTCGTCGGCGCCGGCCTCGGCGGGATGGTCGCGCTCGAACTGGCCCGCACGACCGGCCGCGTGAACTCGCTCACGCTGATCGGGACGGCGCTCTCCGGCGACGGCTACGACCCCACGCCCCTCGCCGCGGCGCCGACGGACGAGACGGCGCTCCGGGAGTCGCTCGAGGCGGCGTTCTCCCGCGAGTTCGTCGACGCCCAGCCCGACGCGATCAGGCAGATCGTCGAGTGGCGCGCCGCGGAGGACGCCGACACCGAGTCGTGGGAGAAGCAGGCCGCGGCGCTCGACTCGTTCACGATTGACGCCCCCTACGAGATCACCGTGCCGACGCTGGTGGTCCACGGCACCGACGACCGGCTCTGTCCGGTCGCTCGCGGCCGCGAACTCGCCGCCGACCTCCCGAAGGCGGAGCTGTTCGAGGTCGAGGGCGCGGGTCACCTCGCGGGCGTCGAGGCGTCGAAGGTGGTGAACGACCGGCTGCTGACGTTCCTGGAGTCCTAGCCCGGCCCCGCGGGCGGATTTAACTACCCGACCCGCGAACGCGAGCGCATGCACCGACGCACAGTCGCGGGCGGCGGCCTGCTCGTCGCCGGCCTGCTCGGCTACGCCGCCGGCACCCTCGTCGCCTACCCCGGCCGGGCGTTCTCGCTCACCGCCGTCATGGTCGGGACCGTGCTCCTGGCGATCGGGGGGCTGCCGGCGGCCGGGGGTGAGCGATGACGCTGCAGGCCGTCGTGTACACGCGCGACGGCGTCGAGGCGTACGACGACGTGGGCGCGGCCGTCGACGCGCCGGGCGAGACCTGGGTCCACGCCGGCGTCGACTCCGCGGCGGATCTGGAGCCGGTCCGGGAGCGCTTCGGCCTCCACGCGCTGGCCGTCGAGGACGTCCTCGACGAGCACACCCGCCCGAAAACCGAGGCGTTCGACGAGCACACGTTCGTCCTCGTCAAAACGACCCGGCTGAGCCAGCGCGACGACGTGGCGTTCGGGAAGGAGATCCACACGCAGTCGGTCGGGCTGTTCGTCGGCGACGGCTGGCTCGTGACCGTCGCGCCGCCGGGGCTCGACCTCGTGGCGCCGACGGCGCCGGCGATCGCCCGCAACAGCGCCCGGATCGCCGACCGCGGCGCGGACTTCCTCGCCTACCGCGTGCTCGACGCCGTCGTCGACGACTACTTCGACGTGCTCGACGAGATCGAGACCGACATCGAGGCCGTCGAGGAGCGCGTGCTGAACCACCCGGAGCCGGAGATCCTCGAGGAGCTCAACGCCGTGCGCCGGGACCTGCTCGCCTTCCGGAAGGTCGCCTGGCCGACCCGGGAAGCCGTCGGCACGCTCGCACGGGGCGACAGCCCGCACGTCGCCGAGCAGAACGAGAAGTACTACCGGGACGTGTACGACCACCTCGTCCAGGTCGTCGACCTGATCGAGACGTACCGCGACCTGACGAGCGGCTCGCGGGACATCTACCTCAACGCTGTCTCCCAGTCGACCAACGAGGTGATGAAGACGCTGACGGTGGTCGCGACGATCTTCATCCCGCTGACGTTCGTCGTCGGCGTCTACGGGATGAACTTCGCGGGCACGCCGCTGTCGATGCCCGAACTCGGCTGGACGTACGGCTACCCGGCGACGATGCTGGGGATGGCGCTCGTCGCCGCCCTGATGCTCGCCCACTTCCGTCGGCAGGGCTGGCTCTGAGCCCGGATCGGCGGGGAGGGCGCCGATTCCGACCGGGCCCGATCGCCGGAACCGAACCCCTCTTGCCGGTGCCGGCGTGAGCCCCCGGTAGTGTCGCTGCTCTCGATCTTCGCCTCCGCCATCCTGCCGATCGTCCTGATCGCGGCCGTCGGTGTCCTCCTCGGCCGGGTGAGAGACGTGGAGCCCGGGCCGCTCAACACCGCCGTCGTCTACGTGCTCGCGCCGGCGCTGGTGCTGCACAGCCTGATGGCCACAGAGCTCGGCGGCGGGACGCTGCTGAAACTCGCCGCCGCCGTCACCGCGTTCACGCTGGGGATGGCCGCGATCGTGGAGCTCTCCGGGCGGCTGCTCGGCGTCGACGACGCCACCCTCTCGGCGCTGGTGCTGGTGGCGACGTTCCCCAACGCCGGCAACTACGGGATCCCCGTCAGCGACTTCGCGTTCGGCACCGTCGGCCGCGGCGTGGCGGTGCTGTACGTCGCGGTACAGGCGGTGCTGATGTACACCATCGGCGTCTACGTCGCCTCACGCGGCGGCGGCAGCGCGGGACTCGGCGCCGTCAAGCGCGTGTTCCGCATCCCGCTGATCTACGCCGTCGCCGTCGGCCTGCTCGCGCGGGCGCTGGACCTCGTGCCGGCCGCCGACTCGACCGCGATGGAGACGCTCCAGCTGGTCGGCGACGCCTCGATCCCCGTGATGCTGCTGATCCTGGGGATCCAACTGGCGAACACCGACTTCGGCGCCGCCGTCCCTCAGATCACCGTCGCGACCGTCGGGAAGATGCTGGTCGCGCCGGCCGTCGCCGTCGGCGTCGCGCTCCTGCTCGGGTTCGACGAGCCGACGGTCGCCCGGACGTTCGTGCTGGAGTCGGCGATGCCCGCCGCCGTGACGCCGCTGATGCTGCTGATCGAGTTCGCCGACGACGTGGAGGTCGGCGGCGTGAGCGCGCCGGAGTTCGTCTCGACGGTCGTGGCGGTGACGACGGTGCTGTCGGTGCCGCTGCTGACGCTACTGATCTCGGTGCTGCAGTCGGGCGCGCTGGTGTAGTCCCACGGTCGGTCCGCCTCGCGTTCCGGTTTCTCGCCGCCGTGTCACGCTATCCCGAACCTATGGGACGTGACCACGTCACTAAGTGACTGAAAATTTATAATTGTGGTGTGGTACACAGTGAGTATGGACCGGCCGGCGATCCCCCGTGCCGAGATCGTGCGGTTCTACGCGTTCCGCGCGAGCCAGTCGGCGGGGTTCAGCCTCCCGATCTACGTGCTGTTCTTCCAGTCCCGCGGCCTCTCGCTCGCCGAGATCGGCGCCGTCGAGGCGCTGTTCACCGTGTTCGTCGTGGCCGCGGAGACGCCGACGGGCTACCTCGGCGACCGGTTCGGCCGCCGGGCCAGCCTGCTCGCCGGCACCGGGCTGTCGGCGCTGGGCATCGTCGGGTTCGTGTTCGCCCGGTCGTTCGCCGCGTTCGCGGCGATCATGGTCGTCCGCGCGGTCGCGGAGGCGTTCCGCTCCGGCGCGACCGACGCGTGGCTCTACGAGACGCTGGCCGGCGACGCCGACGGCGACCGGTTCGCCCACGTCTCCGGACGTGCGAGCGCGGTCGGACTCGCGACGCTCGCGGGGGCCTCGCTTGTCGGCGGCGGGCTGTACGCCCTCGACCCGATCTACCCGTGGCTGCTCGAAGGCGTCGTGCTCACGTCCGGGCTCGCGATCCTGCTCGGGATGGACGAGCCGGATCGCACAGTCGGAGCGGACAGCGGGAGGGCGCGCTTCTCGGCCGGGGAGACGTTCGCCGCGGTCCGATCGACGCTCGCGAACCGCGCGGTCGGCCCGCTCGTGCTCGCGGTCGGGCTGCTCGCGGGGATCACGAACACGATGGAGTTCTACCTCCAGCCCGTGGCGGTGGCGACGCCGTGGCTCTCCGCGACGGAGCTGGGGCCGCTGTACGCCGGGCTCACGCTCGCCTCCGCGAGCGTCGCCGCGCGGACGGGCTGGATCGAGGACCGGTTCGGCGCTCGGGGGTGGTTCCTCGTCGGCCCGCCGCTCTTGGGGCTCTCGCTGGTGGCCGTCGCCGTCGCGCCGGCGCTCGCGCTGCCGGTGTTCGTGCTCGGCCGGGCGGTCAGGAGCGCCACAACTCCCATCTTCGGGCAGTACCTCAACGACCGGACCGACGAGGGGCGAGCGACCGTGCTCTCGGCGGCGTCGACGGTGCGATCGCTGTTCACGGCGCCGCTGAACCTCGTGGGCGGCGGGCTGGCGACCGCCTACGCGCTCTCGACGGGGCTCGGTGCGCTCGGCGTGGTGCTGCTCGTCGGGCTCGCGCTGACGCTCGGGGCGTGGGTAACCGGGAAGAACGAGCCGTCGCCGGCTGCGTAGCGCTCAGTCGTCCACAACTGCGCGGTTGGCCATCACCGCTCAGTCGTCTACAACTGCCCGGCTGGCCGCACGAAATGCCGCTCAGTCGTCTACAACTGCGCGGTTGGCCATCGCCGCTCAGTCGTCTACCGCCGCGGTTTCGGCCGTCGGCGCCGCCCCGACCCCGCCGCCGGGGCGCTCGACGACCGCCTCCTTCCACGTGCCGCGGGAGAGCCACAGCAGCGCGACCACACAGCCGACCACGTCGGCGATCGCGACGGCGGCCCAGATCCCCGTCGGCCCCCAGCCCAGCGGGAACGCGAGCAGGTAGGTCGCCGGCAGGCGAATCACCCAGAGCGTGATGAGCGAGATAGCCAGTGCCGTCGTCGTGTTGCCGGCACCGCGGAACGCGCCCAGTGCCACCTCGAGCAGGCCGAGGAAGACGAACGCGAACGCGACGATGCGGAGGTAGTGGCTGGCGTGCGCGACGGTGGCGGCGGCCGTCGCCGTCTCGCCCGGCAGGAACACCGCGACGATGGGTTCGGGTCGGAGGTAGGCGATGGTGGCGACGACCAGCAGCACCGACGTGACGAGCACCATCCCCAGCTTCACCGCGCGCTCCGCGCGCTCGGGCTTGCCAGCCCCGAGATTCTGCCCGACGGCGGTGTTCATCGCCTGCGAGAGCCCCATCGCGGGGAGGAACACCAGCGAGATGAGGCGGTTGCCGAGCCCGTAGCCCGCCAGCACCTCCGGCGGGAACGTCGCCACGATCGCCGTCGCGGCGACCATCGCCAGCGAGACGCCGGAGTGCTCCAGCGCGCTCGGCACGCCGAGTCGGACGATCTTCTCGACCGGTTCGCGGCGCGGCAGCAGGTCACGGACCTGAATCGCCGGCCCGATCGCGGTGGCGAAGAGGATGTAGAAGCCCGCCAGCGCCGCGACGGAGCGCGCGGCGACCGTCGCCACGGCGGCGCCCTCGATCCCCATCGCCGGGAACGGGCCCCAGCCGAAGATGAGCAGCGGGTCGAGCACGACGTTCACGGCGACGGAGAGCACCATCACCCGCAGCGGCGCGCGAGCGTCGCCGTAGCCGCGCATGAGGG
>SDGW01000743.1_pt1 | contig 13607 bp, 15 predicted proteins | sample 2873831 | NCBI WGS metagenome assembly SDGW01 (sample SAMN08132700, study PRJNA421101) | hypersaline lake metagenome | isolation source: celular fraction 0.22 microns magnesium sulfate-rich crust from ephemeral... | place: Spain: Penahueca Lagoon, Toledo | collected 2011-07
GAGGAGTACCCGATGGACTACGACACGCCGGACGACGAACCGCTCAAGCCCCAGCACGTGGTCGAGCGGTTCTCGGAACTGGCGGACGACGACGCCATCGTCACGACCGGCGTCGGGCAACACCAGATGTGGGCCTCCCAATTCTGGACGTTCACGGAGCCCCGCACCTGGGTCTCCAGCCACGGGCTGGGGACGATGGGCTACGGCGTCCCGTCGGCCATCGGGGCGAAACTGGCCGCACCCGACCAGGAGGTCGTCTGCTTCGACGGCGACGGCTCGTTCCTGATGACCGTCCAGGAGCTCTCGGTCGCGGTGCGGGAGAACCTGGACATCACGTACGTCGTCCTGAACAACGAGGCGGTCGGCATGGTCCGCCAGTGGCAGGACGGCTTCTTCGAGGGCCGGCGGATGGCCTCGGAGTACCCGTGGGTCCCCGAGTTCGACAAGCTCGCGGAGGCCTTCGGGGCGCGGGGCTTCCGCCTGGAGGACTACGACGACGTCGAGGAGACCATCGAGGCCGCCCGCGAGTACGACGGCCCGTCGGTGATCGACGCCATCATCGACCCCGAGGAGAACGTCTTCCCGATGGTGCCGAGCGGCGGCGACAACGGACTGTTCGCACTGAACGAGGACCACCTGGAGATGATCTGAGATGAGCGGAGGCATGCCCGGACCGGCCCCGGACGAGCGGATGCGTCCGGAGGGCCGGCGCAACGAGCAAGGGATTCGCGTCGACCCGGAGGCAGAGGCCACTCACGAGCCGCGGCAGGCGGTGCTCGCGGCGCTGGTGAAACACGAGCCCGGCGTGCTCGCCGAGGTGTCCGGGCTCTTCAGCCGGCGGCAGTTCAACATCGAGAGCCTGACCGTCGGCACGACGGTGGACGACGACGTCGCGCGGATGACCATCGTCATCGAGGAGCCCGAGCCCGGCATCGAGCAGGCCAAGAAGCAACTGGAGAAGCTCGTGCCGACCATCTCGGTCCGCAAGCTCGAGCCGGCGTCGACCAACCGGGAGCTGGCGCTGATCAAGGTCGGCGGCGAGAAGCCCGACGACGTCAACGCCGTCGCGGAGATGTACGACGGCACCGCGGTCGACGTCGGCGCCGACTCGATCACCGTCGAGGTGACCGGCAGCCAGCAGAAGATCGACGCCGCCATCGACGCCTTCCGGCAGTTCGACGTCCAGGAGGTCGCCCGGGGCGGAACCGTAGCACTTGAAAGAGGGGCAGACACACTGCAAGACGATGACTGAGAAATTTACAACTGAAGTGTACTACGACGAGGACGCGGACGGATCGCACCTGGACGGCAAGACCGTCGCGGTGCTGGGATACGGCAGCCAGGGCCACGCGCACGCGCTCAACCTACACGAGAGCGGGGTGGACGTGGTCGTGGGCCTGCGCGAGGACTCCGCCTCGCGCGAGGACGCCGAGGACGCCGGTCTGGAGGTCGCGACCCCCGACGACGCCGCGGCCCAGGCCGACGTGGTCTCGATCCTGGTGCCGGACACGGTCCAGCCGGCCGTGTTCGAGGCCATCGAGCCCGAACTCGACGAGGGCGACACGGTGCAGTTCGCCCACGGGTTCAACATCCACTACAACCAGATCGAGCCGCCGGAGTACGTCGACGTGACCATGGTCGCGCCGAAGTCCCCCGGCCACCTCGTGCGCCGCAACTACGAGCGCGATCAGGGCACGCCCGGCCTGATCGCGATCTACCAGGACGTCACCGGCGGCGCCAAGGACGAAGCCCTCGCGTACGCGAAGGGCATCGGCTGCACCCGCGCCGGCGTCATCGAGACGACGTTCCAGGAGGAGGTCGAGACGGACCTCTTCGGCGAGCAGGCCGTCCTCTGTGGCGGCGTCACCAGCCTCGTCAAGCACGGCTACGAGACGCTGGTCGACGCGGGCTACAGCCCCGAGATGGCCTACTTCGAGTGCCTCAACGAGCTGAAGCTCATCGTCGACCTGATGTACGAGGGCGGGCTCGGCGGCATGTGGGACTCCGTCTCCGACACCGCCGAGTACGGCGGCCTCACTGAGGGCGACGAGATCCTCGACGACCACGTCCGGGAGAACATGGAGGAGACCCTCGAGCGGGTCCAGAACGGCGAGTTCGCCCGCGAGTGGATCGCGGAGAACCAGGCCGGCCGCCCGAGCTACACGCAGCTGCGGGCCGCCGAGAAGGACCACGAGATCGAGGACGTCGGCGCCCGCCTGCGCGAGCTGTTCGCGTGGGAAGAGGGTGAGTCCGAATCCGAGGACGAACAGGAGCGCGTAAACGCGGATGACTGACGAATGAGCGAGAACACGCTGTACGACAAGGTCTGGGACCGACACAAGGTGACGACGCTGCCCAACGGGCAGGACCAGCTGTTCGTCGGGCTCCACCTCATCCACGAGGTCACGAGCCCGCAGGCGTTCGGGATGCTCCGGGAGCGCGACATCGAGGTCGCCCGGCCCGACCTGACGCTGGCGACGGTCGACCACATCGTACCGACGGCCGATCAGTCCCGGCCCTACGGCGACGACGCGGCCGAGAACATGATGTCGGAGCTCGAGGAGAACGTCCGCGACGCGGGCATCGACTTCCTCGACCCGACCACCGGCGACCAGGGCATCGTCCACGTCGTCGGGCCGGAGCAGGGGCTGACCCAGCCCGGCAAGACCATCGTCTGCGGCGACAGCCACACGTCGACCCACGGCGCCTTCGGCGCGCTGGCCTTCGGCATCGGGACCAGCCAGATCCGCGACGTGCTGGCGACCCAGACCATCGCGATGGAGAAGCAGAAGGTCCGGAAGATCCAGGTCGACGGCGAGCTCGAGGAGGGCGTCGAGGCCAAGGACATCATCCTCGAGATCATCCGCCGGCTGGGCACCGAGGGCGGCGTCGGCTACGTCTACGAGTACGCCGGCGAGGCCATCGAGAACCTGGACATGGAGGGACGGATGTCCATCTGTAACATGTCCATCGAGGGCGGCGCCCGCGCGGGCTACGTCAACCCCGACGAGACCACCTACGAGTGGTTGCAGCAGACCGACTACTTCCAGGACAACCCCGAGAAGTTCGACGAGCTGAAGCCCTACTGGGAGTCCATCAGGAGCGACGAGGACGCCGAGTACGACGACGTAGTCCACATCGACGCCTCCGAACTCGACCCCGTCGTCACCTGGGGCACCACGCCCGGCCAGGGCATCGGCATCGACGATCCGATCCCCGCGCCGGAGGACCTGCCCGAGGACAAGCAGGACACCGCCCGGCGCGCCCAGGAGCACATGCGCGTCGAGCCCGGCGACACGATGAACGGCTACGACATCGACGTCGCCTTCCTGGGCTCGTGTACCAACGCCCGCCTGCCCGACCTGCGCCGCGCCGCGCGGATCGTCAAGGGCCGCGAGGTCCACGACGACGTCCGCGCGATGGTCGTCCCCGGCAGCCAGCGCGTCCAGCAGCAGGCGAAAGAAGAGGGCCTGAAGGAGATCTTCGAGGCGGCCGGCTTCGACTGGCGCAACGCCGGCTGCTCGATGTGCCTCGGCATGAACGAGGACCAGCTGGAGGGCGACGAGGCCTGCGCGTCCTCTTCGAACCGGAACTTCATCGGCCGCCAGGGGAGCAAGGACGGCCGCACCGTCCTGATGAACCCCCGGATGGTCGCTGCCGCGGCCATCGAGGGCGAAGTGACCGACGTGCGCGACCTGCCGGAAGCGGAGGTGGTCGCATGAGCGACCCCACCGAGGAGATTCCCTCCGTCGACTACGTCGAGGGCTCCGGCGTCCCGATCCGCGGCAACGACATCGACACCGACCAGATCATCCCCGCGCGGTTCATGAAGGTCGTCACCTTCGACGGGCTGGGGGAGTTCGCCTTCTTCGACCTGCGCTTCGACGACGCAGACAACGAGAAGGACCACCCGTTCAACGAGGAACGGTTCCAGGACGCCAACGTCATGGTGGTCAACGCCAACTTCGGCTGCGGCTCCTCCCGCGAGCACGCCCCCCAGGCGCTGATGCGCTGGGGGATCGACGCGATCATCGGCGAGTCCTTCGCCGAGATCTTCGCGGGCAACTGCCTGGCGCTGGGCATCCCGACCGTCACGGCCGACCACGAGACGATCACGGACCTGCAGGAGTGGGTCGACGAGAACCCCGACGGCGACATCGAGGTCGACGTCGAGGCCGAGACCGTCACCTACGGCGGACAGACGGTCGACGTCGAGGTCGACGACGCGCAGCGACAGGCTCTCGTCGAGGGCATCTGGGACACGACGGCCCTGATGAAGGCCAACCAGAACGCCATCGACGAGACGGTCGACGGGCTGCCGTACGTCGACAGCTAGGACGGCCACTCTTTCTCGTCCTAGCGTAGTACCGTAGCGACCGTGCTGTCGTAGCGAGGTACTGCCATGAACGCCCGCCGTCGAGGCAAATTCCGCTGTCGCCACTCGCACTGCCCGAGACGGACGAACGTTCAAACCGGATCAGCGGCGCAACTGGCGCCATGAAGTTCGTCATCGGTCGGGGCGAGAACGTAGCGGACGGGCTCGTGGGCCGTCTCGGAACCTATCGCACCCGCGACGGTAGCCACGGGGCCGTACTCACGCTCGACCACGATCGCCCGCACGCGGTTCTCGTGGTCGGCAAGCGCGGATACGGAAAGTCCTACACGCTAGGGGTCGTCGCCGAGGGGCTCGCCAGAACCGCGGGCGTCGTCCCCGCGATCGTCGATCCGATGGGCACGTTCGACGCACTGGCCGACGGGCCGGCGGGCGAGCCCGTCCCGGCAGCTGTCGTCTCGGATCCGTCCGTCACCGCGGACTCGCTGGACCCGCGGTCGTGGTGTTCGCTGCTCGGGCTGTCGCCCGAGAGCGGGGCGGGCAGCCTGGTCTGGCAGGCGGCGGCGACGGAGTCGACGCTGCCGGACATGCGCGAGCACGTCGAGTCGGCCGACGCCCCGGGCGCCGACAAACGCGCGGCGAAGAACCACATCGCGCTCACGGAGTCGTGGGGCGTGTTCGACCCCGACGGCCTCGGGCCGGCGGACCTCTGTGGCTCCGACGTCACCGTCGTCGACGTCTCGGGGCTCGACTCCGCGCCGATGAACGCGGTGGTCCGGGGCATCGCCGAGTCGCTCTATCGCGCGCGGGTCGACGAGGCGATCGATCGGCTCCCGTGGCTCTTGCTCGACGAGGCGCACGCGTTCTTCGACGGCGTGGCCGCGCCGGCGCTGGAGACCATCCTGACCCGCGGTCGCGCGCCGGGCGTCAGCTTCGTCGCGGCGACCCAGCGCCCCAGCGCGGTCCCCGACGTCGGGATCTCCCAGTCGGACGTGATCGTCACGCACCGCCTGACCTCCGGCGAGGACCTGGCGGCCCTCGAGCACGCGCAGCCGACGTACGTGGACGGCTCGATCACCGACAGCGATCGGGTGCCGACGGAGCCCGGGGAGGTCCTCGTCATCGACGACGCCACGGAGACCACGCACACGGCGACGATCCGCGCGCGGGACACGCCCCACGGAGGTGACAGTCCCCGCGCGAGCGAACTTGCGTCAGGTCGTTCGGTCGATTAGCCAGTCGTGGCGTCGTCGCTTTACGGGCGGACCGTCGTCGACGCCTCGTTCGTTCTATCCGCGAGCGCAAACGCACAGACTGTCGACCGGCGGACGGGCCAGAGCGGGGTCAAACGGCCTGGATCAAGGAGCGGTTTTCGCCCGGGTTAACCGCGCGAAACGGACCGATGGCACCGAGTAAGCAACGCGTTACGATTACGGTGGGAAGCCCAGCGGCGCCCATGCAGCGGACAGAGCAGTGGCCGCGATTGACCAGCGACGGGCTGTTCGCGACGGTCTGGATCACGCTCGTACTGATCGCGGCCCTGCTCCAGTGCGGGGCCGTCGTCGTCTGGTGGTCAGTCATGGTGACGGCGCCGCTGGCGTCGGTGACGACGGCCGTGGCCACGCTCGTGCTGGTCGGCGGCCTGATCGCGCACCAGCTGTTCACCGAGATGGCCGCTACCGGGCCCGGACGGACGGTCCCGGTGGAGCGGCTGGCCACGCTCGGCCTGATCGAGGCCGCGGGGTGGGTCACCTGGCTGCTGGTGGCCGACGCGCTCGACGGGCTCAGGGGGCTGGCCATCGCCGGCGTCGGGCTCCTGGTCCTGCTCGTGGTCACGCACTCCATCGAGGGCGACGTCATGCGCGGCGACCGGCGGATCGCCGAAGAGATCGACTACGGGACGGTGCCGTACAGCCTCGTGGCGGCGCTCGGCGGGACGCTGTGGCTCTCGCTCGCCACCCGCGGCGACCTGTTCGGCCTCGACCGTAGCGTCGTGGGACTGGGCGGTATCTCGCCCATGGTTGCGGGGACCGCCATCTTCGGGACGGTGCTGGTCGCGACCCGGGCCGCGGCGGTGCTGTACGCACGGTACTGAGCGTATCGGCGTCCGTCCCGCCGGTAGATGACCACCTGCGTCGAGGAAACTCCGCGTCGATCAGGTCGGTTGCGCGGCCTCGACGCACTCGACTCCCTCGAGTTCGACGTCTTCGAGCTCGATCCCGGACCGGGCGAGCTCGGTCGCTGCCGACCGCTCGCAGGCCTCCGCGACGTCCGCAGTCCGCTCCGCGACCTCGTCCCAGGTCCAGCTCCCGATCACCTCGTAGAGCGTGCCGACGACGACGTGGCCGGCGTACCCCTGGCTGTCCTGAACGCGACGGTTCCTGACGAGCAGCTCGGCGTCGGCGACCGCTCCGGACACGGTGGCGGCGTCGGCGACCCCGTCGCGCGTCCTGGCCTCGCTGGCCGGGAACCGATCGATTCCGTTCTCGTGGGCTGACCGTACGGTCTCCCGAAGCGATAACTCGAAGCGGAACGTCCGCTCGTCGAACCTGTGTTTCTCCCCTGCTGATCTACCGGGCCACTCCGACATAATATCACTAATATGGGATAAAAATTATTTGGTGGTCCGGGCCGACGGTACTGGCCATGGTGGACGAGGGGAACGGAGGGGGCATCGAACGGCGACAGTGCCTGCGCTCGGTCGCGGCCGGTGCGCTCGGCACGACAGCCGCGGCCGGTGCCGCCGGCACCGCGGCCGCGGACCGGAGCGAGGACCACTACCACAATCCGGTCGGACCGGTGGGGTTCGGCGACGTGACCGCCGTTCAGGCGGAGGACGGCCACTACTACGCGTACGGCACGGAGACGCCGCTGGACGTCGTGCCGATCGCGCGCTCGGAGAACTTGGTCGACTGGACCTACGTCACCGCGGCGTTCGACTCCAGCCCCGACTGGCGGGACGATCCCGACGCGGGCGTGTGGGCGCCGGACATCAACTACGTCGACGGGGAATACCGGCTGTATTACTCCTACTCGACGTGGGGTAGTCAGAACAACCCGGGTATCGGACTCGCCACGGCCGACACGCCGACGGGGCCATTCACCGACCAGGGGCCAGTGTTCCGCGGGGAGGACCTGGGGATGACCAACGCCATCGACCCCGATCTGGTCGTCGAGGACGGCACGCCGTACCTGATCTGGGGGAGCTTCTTCGGCATCTACGGCGTCCAGCTGGCGCCGGACGGCAGCGACTACGTGCCCGGGACGACGTTCCATGTCGCCGGGGACAACCGCGAGGGGCCGACTATCGTCCGCGAGAACGGTTACTACTACCTGTTCCTCTCCACGGGGCAGTGCTGCGAGGGGGCGGACAGCACCTACGAGGTGGAGGTCGGCCGCGCCGAGTCGCTGACCGGGCCGTACTACGCGCCAGACGGACGGGACCTGCGTGAGATCGACGACCACCACGCCGGCGCGACAGTCCTGACCGGCACGGACCAGTTCATCGGCCCGGGCCACAACGGCGCCATCCGGGACGAGGCCGGGAACTGGTGGATGCTCTACCACGTCGAGGCGACGGCGGACCTCGAGGACCGCGTCATGATGCTCGACCGGATCCGTTTCGACGACGACGGCTGGCCGGTCGTCGGCTGCGACGGGCGGCCCTGCCGGCAGAGCCAGCGACCGGTGATGGACCCGCAGTCGACGCCGGTCGAGGAGACTCCCACGCCGACGCCCGATCCGAGACCGCCGGCGATCGCCGGGGGCGCAGCGCCGACAGACCCGGACGGCGACGGGCGCTACGAGGACCTCAACGGCAACGGCGAGGTCGACTACGCCGACGTCGTCACCTACTTCGAGAACATGGACGAGCCGGCGATGACCGACAACGTCGGGGCCTACGACTACAACGGCAACGGCGACGTCGACTTCGCCGACCTCGTCGACCTGTTCGAGCAGGTCTGACGCGAGCGGTCGTGTCAGTCGGAACCCGGATATCGACACGCTCTTTTCGGCCCCGGCGGGACCTACGCGCATGACTCACGAGATCGCAGTCGTCCCCGGCGACGGGATCGGGCAGGAGGTCACGCCCGCCGCGGTCGAGGTGCTGGAATCGCTCGATCTGGACCTGAAATTCGTCGAGGGAGCGGCCGGCGACGCCGTCAAGGAAGAGCGCGGCGAGGCCCTGCCCGAGGAGACCCGCGAACTGGCGGCCGATGCCGACGCGACGCTGTTCGGCGCCGCGGGCGAGACGGCGGCCGACGTGATCCTGCCGCTGCGTGACGTCGTCGGCTCGTTCGCCAACGTCCGCCCGGCGCGGGCGTACCCGGCGCTCGACGCCGTCCAGCCCGACACGGACCTCGTGTTCGTCCGCGAGAACACCGAGGGCGTCTACTCCGGCATCGAGGCGGAGGTCGACGACGGCGTCCGGACGCTGACCCGCGTGATCACCGAGGACGCCACCCGCGAGATCGCGGAGTTCGGCTTCCGGTACGCCAAGCAGAACGGTTACGACGACGTCACCATCGCCCACAAGGCCAACGTCATGCGCGAGACGGACGGCCTGTTCCTGGAGGTCGCTCAGGAGGTGGGCGACTCCTTCGACGTCGACTACGACACCGCGCTGATGGACGCGCTGGCGATGCACCTCGTGATGCACCCGGAGGAGTACGGCGTCGTCATCTGCCCGAACCTGGCCGGCGACATGCTGTCGGACCTGGCGGCGGGCCTCGTCGGGGGGCTGGGCCTCCTGCCGAGCGCCAACGTCGGCGAGGACAACGCGCTCTTCGAACCGGTCCACGGCTCCGCGCCGGACATCGCGGGACAGGGGGTCGCGAACCCCTCGGCGATGATCCTCTCGGCGGCGATGCTGCTGGAGCACCTCGGCTACGACGACGAGGCCGAGCGCGTCCGCGGGGCCGTCGAGGGCGTCCTCGCGGAGGGGCCGCGGACGCCGGACTTGGGCGGCGACGCCGAGACGGACGACGTGACGGCGGCGGTACTGGACCGCCTCTGAGTCCGCCGGCCGCGCAGAAACGTTCAGAAACGATTGGTCCAAGCAGAAACGAACGGGAACGATAGAAACGCGTAAGTCGCGGGGCGACAAATCGCCGCCAATGTTACCAGCGGAGCGCAGGCGACGGATCGTCGAGCTCGTCACGGAACGCGACGGCTGCTCGGTGGCCGACCTCGCCTCCGAACTCGACTTCTCCAAGGCGACGATCCGCCGGGACTTACAGGAGCTCGAAGACGAGGGACAGGTCGAGCGGTCCCACGGCGGTGCCGTCCCGGTCTCCTCGGTCGGCCGGGAGCGGTCCTACGGGCAGCGCGAGGTCCAGCGCCTCGACGCCAAGGAGGCCATCGCCGACCGGGCCGTCGAGGAGATCAGGGACGATCAGGTCGTCTGTTTCGACGCGGGGACGACGACGATGGCGCTCGCGCAGGCCGTCCCGGCCGACGCCGTGCTCGACGCGGTCACGAACATGCCGGAGCTGGCGACCGTCCTGATGGAGCGGGACGTCGACGTGTCGGTCACCGGCGGGCGGCTGCGCCCGCGGACCCGCGCCCTGGTCGGTCCCTCGACGGAGACGTTCCTCGAGCGGCGTCACATCGACCTCCTCTTCCTGGGGACGAACTCGGTGCTCCCGTCGGGGCTGACGACGCCTGACGAGGACGAGGCCGCGGTCAAGTCGCTGATGGTCGAGCGGGCCAGCCGCGTCGTCCTCGTGGCCGACGGCTCGAAGTTCGGCGAGCAGTCCTACGTCGCCTTCGCGGACCTGGACGACGTGGACGTGCTCGTCACCGACGAGGCGCCCGTAGGCGACCTCAGGGCGGCCCTGGAAGACAGCGGCGTCTCCGTCGCGGAGGCCGAGGTGTGATCCTGACGGTCACGGTCAACCCGGCGGTCGACCAGACAATGACCTTCGGGGAGTCGCTGACGCCGGGGGCGGTTAGCCGCGCGACCGACGCCCGCTTCGACGCCGGTGGCAAGGGGATCAACGTCTCCCAGTACCTGGCCGCACTGGACGCCAGTACCGTCGCGACGGGCCTGCTCGGCGGATTCACGGGCACCTTCATCCGCGATTCGCTCGCCGAGAGCGGGGTCGCGACCGACTTCGTCGACATCGACGAGCCCACCCGCATGAACACGACCGCGCTGGCCGCCGGCGAGGAGTACAAGCTGACCCAGAACGGCCCGGAGGTCGACCGGTCGGTGGTCGAGGGCCTCGCCGAGGTCGTCAGCTCTCCCGAACCGGACCGCGTGCTCGTCGGCGGCAGCCTCCCGCCGGGGCTCGACCCGAACGCCATCGACCGGATCGCAACCGCGGGCGAGTGGCGGACCGCAGTGGACGTCGGCGGTGACGTCCTCTCGGCGCTCTCCGGCTCGTACGACCTCGCCAAGCCCAACCGCGAGGAGCTGGCCGCCGCGACCGGCGCCGACGTGGGGACGGTCGCCGAGTGCGCCGACGCCGCCAGACAGCTTCGCGAGAGCGGCTTCGAGCGCGTCGTCGCCTCGCTGGGCGGTGAGGGCGCGCTGCTCGCGGGGCCGGACGGCGTCGTGTTCGCCGGGGCACTCGACGTGGACGTCGTCGACACGGTCGGTGCGGGCGACGCGATGCTGTCGGGCGTGCTGGCGGCGCTGGACCGCGGCGAGTCCGACGAGGCGGCGCTCAGGAACGGCGTCGCCGTCGCTTCGCGCGTGGTCCAGCGGGCCGGGACGAGCGTCCCCGACTTCGAGGGCCTCGACGAAGACCGCGACGCCGTCGAGACTCGTCGTCTCTAGGACTGTCGCGGATATCGCGAACACGGACGACTCGCGCCGTCGGAACGAGAGACGGGTCGGGCCGTCGAAACGAGAGCCGCCTCGGACTGTCAGAACTTCTCTTCGTAGCCCTCGACGAACGAGCGGACCGCGTCGAACGCCGGCGGATCGCCCGTCCGGACGAACTCGCCGGCGACGGCGTTGCCGACGACGACGGCGGCCTCGGGGTCCATCCCCTCGACCAGCGCGAGCGCCAGGCCGGCGTTGAAGTGGTCGCCCGAGCTCGTCGTCAGTTCGGGTTCCTCGACCTTCGGAACGGCGACGCCCGTCGTGCCCGACGGGCCGACGACGACGGAGCGGTCGACGCCGTGGCTGACGACGAGCTCCGCATCGATCGCGTCCGCGACCGCTTCGACGTCGGTGGCGGCGTCGGCGTCCTCCGGTACGTCGTCGCCGAAGAGCTCGGCGAGGAGCTTCGTCTCGGCGCGGTTGGCCGAGACGACGACCCGCGCGACGTCGTTCAGGCGACCCAGCGCGTCCCGGCCGGCCCGCAGGCGGTCGCGGTCGAGCTTCCGCACGTCGCCGGGGTCCACGAGCACCGTCTCCGGCGGGTCCTCGAGTTCGTCCCAGAGGTCGCGCAGGCCGTCGAGGACGTCGGGCAGGTCGGGCGTCTCGGCCCAGTAGCCCGTCCCGAGCAGGTCGGCGCCGTCGAGGCGGTCGGAAAGCGTCTCGCGGTCGACTGTCTCGAGCAGGCGCTCCCAGTCGAGCTCCTTCGTGTCCCCCAGCTCCATGATCATCAGCTTGCCGTCGTCGAACTCGACGGCGTCGGTGTAGCCGGGCTCGCCCAGCGTGTGTCGCTCGTAGTCGGAGAACTCCTCGGCGAAGACGTCCAGTTCGGGGCGACCGTACATGCCGATCATGACGGGGTCGAACCCCCAGGCGCCGAACACCCGCGAGAGGTGGCTGGTGTGGCCGCCCGTGCGCGTCCCCCGCTGGAGCCACTCGAAGGACAGCGAGCTGTCGGCCTCGACGGAGCTGTTCACGCGGTCGCCGAAGCCCGCCAGCGTGTCCAGCCGGTCGTAGTGCTCCGGATCGTGGCGGTCGGCGACGACCTCGCGTACGCGGTCGACGTAGCCGTCGAAGCCGAACACGACGCGTCCGCCGCCGACCGACTCGGGGAACTGTGCGTCGGCCGCCGCGACCGCGTCGGCCGTCTCGTCGTCCATTCTCACAGGACGTCGTCTGTACTGGCTCCCTCAAAAACGACCCGCTCGAGCATGTCGAGGATCTCGTGGGGGTTCTCTCGCTGCCAGACGTTCCGGCCGACGGCCAGCCCCTCGACGCCCGCGTCCATGCAGCTCTCGACCAGTTCGAGGAACTCCCGGTCGGAGGTCTTCGAACCGCCCGACAGCAGGACCTTCGTTGCGGCCGCGGCGTCGACGGCGTGGGCCATGGCCTCCCGGCTGCGGGGGTACTTCACCTTCGCGAAGTCGGCCCCCAGCTCGTGGGCGATCCGGGCCGCGTAGGCGATGACCTCCGGCGAGCGGTGGGCCTTGACGGCCTGGCCGCGCGGGTAGGACCACATCGCGATCGGGAGGTCGCGCTCGCGGGCTTCCTCCTGGACCGGGCGGAAGTCCTCGAACATCTCGGGCTCCCTGTTGACGCCCGGGTAGATGGTGTACCCGATGGCGTCGGCCCCCAGCTCGTCGGCGTACTCGACCGACCAGTTCTGGGGCGAGTACGGGTCGCCCATCCAGAGGTCGGAGCCGCCGTTGAGCTTCGCCAGTAGGTTCACCTGGTCGTCGTAGCTGGGGTAGTACGTCTCGGTCAGGCCCTTGCCGACGGCAAGCGCCGTCACGGCGTCGTGGGTGGCCATCTCGAAGACCCGGGCGGGGTCGAGCCGCTCCTCGACGCCGGCGAACTGCTCCGGCCCGTGTTCGAGACCGTGGTCGTGCGCCAGTACGAGCGCCTTGCCGTCGCGCGTGACGGGAGACTCCTCGACGGATCGCATGTCCCTCCCTACCGGTAACGATCACATATCGTTTTCGGAGTTGATCGTTTCCGATCGATATTGTCGAGTCCCCCTCGCCGGCCTGCCACTGCGGGCCCGAAGCGGTCAAGTGCGTGCCACTGCTCTCGCCAACTATGCCCAGCGTCGAACTCGACGAGGAGACGATCGACCGACTCGACCAGCTCCGGATCGAGGACGAGTCCTACGACGAGATCGTGACCGAGCTCATCAACATCTACGAGGCCGAGGAGCTGACGCTGTTCCACGCCGGCGACGAGATCTGACAGGTCGATCCGATCAGATCCGCGGAACGCTCACTCGGGCGGGTCGCCCGCCGCCCGGCTCCGGACGCCCTCCCAGCGACCGCTGGATTCGAGCTTCTCCTGCAGTTGCTCGCAGTACCGCTCCGCGAGCTGTTCGGCCTCCTCGATGCGCTCGTCGTCGCCGCCGCCGGACCCCAGCCCGAGCGCGTCCTTGACGCCGCCGAGGAGGCCGAACAG
>SDGW01000744.1_pt1 | contig 13601 bp, 15 predicted proteins | sample 2873831 | NCBI WGS metagenome assembly SDGW01 (sample SAMN08132700, study PRJNA421101) | hypersaline lake metagenome | isolation source: celular fraction 0.22 microns magnesium sulfate-rich crust from ephemeral... | place: Spain: Penahueca Lagoon, Toledo | collected 2011-07
GCCGTGTTCCTGACACCGAATGGTGATGGTGTGGTAGCGTTGGCGTTCCTGCTTGACTTGTCCGTAGTCGAGGACGAGCGTGCCTTTCGTCCGCATCGTCTCGCGGTCGAGGGCGGTGAGAGCGACGTTGCGCTCGTTGATGTCTACGCCGACTACAGTATCAGCGGTGTCGGGTTCGGGCATGTCGAACTCGCGTGTGACCGTGACATGTAGGTAGTACACGCCATCGCGGTACAGGAGTTCTGCCTGCCCCACATCCACCTCATCCGACGCGAGAGCGTCTCGAAGTCCGTCCATCGCGTCCGGCTCGCCGCGCAGGTGGCCTTTCACCTTCTTGTAGGGTTTCGGGCTGATGCGGAATTGGATGCGGCTCGTGTCGTCGTCCACGGTGAGGCGATAGCCTTCCGTGTGCGCCATCACGAGCGGGTACGCGCCCGATTTGTCCGTACTCGGCGGCGTCGGCTTGCCGCCATCGGGGTCGTCTTGGTTTTCCCACCACTCTTTGAGCGATTGGTAGGAGTCCCACGTTTGGAGGGCTTTGCCGACGACCGCGCACTTGTTGTTCCGCAAGAAGTCGTCGCGGTCAACCTCTCGTTGTATCTCGGTGCGAGTGTACCCTTGCTGTTTGAGGCGGATGGTTTGGTTGAATATCTCGCGTGAGGCGAGGCGGGCGTCGTGAAGCCACGACCGCTCACCAGACGCTATGTGAAGGCGCGTCTGAATGGTTTTCGTGGCTTCTTCACCCATACTTTGACAATCGTTCTAGACTGTCATAAATGTAGGGATTAGGGATGGAAGAGTACCGCAGTCATGCACATTCGGTTAGTTCCTGTAAGTATCAATTCGTCTGGTGCCCCAAGTACCGCCACCCGGTTCTCAACGTGGTTGAAGAAGATGAGCGGGAGTTGTTTAGTGAGACTGCTGACCACTTCGGGCACGAGATTCTGGCGTTGGAGATTGCAGACGACCACGTACACCTGTTCGTTCAAACAGACCCGAAACACAGTCCGGCGAACATCGCTCGGCAATTCAAGTCGTACTCTGGCAAGCACTTGCTGGAACAGTATCCCGAGATTCGGGAGTCGTATTTCTGGGGCGGCGGGTTCTGGAAAGTCGGGTACTACGTGGGGACGACAGGGGCAGTATCGGAGGAAGTGGTTGAACTATATATCGAGGAGACAGAACACTAGGCCGAGTGTCGGGCTTCACCCCCGACCCCGGTGGGTCGGGGAACTCGCCCTCGTAGGTTGTTTAGAAGGCGAGCTACAGACCGACGGCTGGTACCGGTACTCGCGAAACCCCCAGTACGTCTGGTATCTCCTTGCCACGGTGGGCTTTGCCCTCCTTGCTGCGTCGTGGATGGCGACCGTTCTGTGCGCGCTGTACGCTACCTGGTGGCTCGTCATGCCGTTCGCCGAAGAACCGTGGCTCCGCGAGCAGTACGGTGAGGCCTACGAACAGTACGCCGCCCGCGTTCCGCGGTTCGTCGGGCGCGGGACGATTCGGGCGCTCAGGCACACGATCACAGGCAACACGGCGTCGGAGGCCTGAGCCATTTCGAGACGTTCAAGAGTCGGGCCACCCGCGATGTAGGCAATGACAGATATCATCGACGGCAACGCCGTCGCCCAGACCGTCCGTGACGGACTCGCGGACGCTATCGATACGCTCGACGACGCCGACGTCACGCCGAGCCTCGCCACCGTGCTGATGAGCGACGACCCCGCCAGCGAGACGTACGTCTCGATGAAACAGCAGGACTGCGAGGAGGTCGGGATCGAGGCGATCGACATCGAGATCGACCCTGACGCCCCCGCCGAGGAACTGTTCGACACCATCGACGAACTCAACGCCGACGACGACGTCAACGGCATCCTCGTCCAGATGCCGGTCCCGGACCACGTCGACGATCGCGAGGTCCTCCGCCGTATCGACCCGGCCAAGGACGTCGACGGCTTCCACCCCGAGAACGTCGGCCGCCTCGTCGCCGGCAACGCTCGGTACAAGCCCTGCACGCCCCACGGAATCCAGAAGCTCCTGGCCGACGCGGGCGTCGAAACCGAAGGGGCCGACGCGGTCGTCGTCGGCCGGTCGGACATCGTCGGCAAGCCGATGGCGAACCTGCTCGTCCAGAAGGCCGAGGGCGGCAACGCGACGGTGACGGTGTGTCACTCCCGGACCGACGATCTGGCCGCAAAGACCCGCCAGGCGGACATCGTCGTCGCGGCCGCTGGCGTCCCCGAGATGATCACCGGCGACATGCTCTCGGAGGGAACAGCGGTGATCGACGTGGGGATCAACCGCGTCGAGGCCGACAACGAGAAGGGCTACGAACTCGTCGGCGACGTCGACTTCGAGAGTGCCAAAGAGAAAGCCGGCGCGATCACGCCCGTCCCCGGCGGTGTCGGGCCGATGACCCGGGCGATGTTGCTCTGGAACACCGTCAAGGCCGCCGGCCTGCAGGAAGGCGTCTCGGTCGAACTCCCCTGAATGCAGCCGCGCGACTTCGAGTCGCTCGCTGCACGTGAAGACGTGTGGGCCCGTGAGACGACACACGCCGTCGACGCAGATCGCTTTGCCCGGGCACGCGAACGAATCGAAGACGGACTGGCCTGGGCGGTCGGTGCGATCGTGACCGACGACGAGGGCCGTGTCCTCCTCATTCGCGAGGACGATCAGTGGCTCGCGCCCGGTGGGAAGGTCGAACCCGGCGAGACTCGCGAGGCGGCGCTCGTCCGCGAAGTCCGTGAGGAAACAGGGGTCGCCGTCGCCGCCGAACGCCCAGTTGCAGTCACTGATGTGGCCTTCGAGTGCGACGACGAACGGGTGTCCTTTGCGTTCGTCCATTACGTCGCGATCCCGGAGACGACCGCCCTCGCGTCGGACCCCGGTCTGGCCGACGAGGAGATCGATACTGTCGCGTGGAAGGCGACGGTCCCCCAGAACACTGTCGACCGCGAGGTCATCGTGGCTGTCCGTTGACTTTTTGTGGGTCTCCTCGGTAGCACGGGGAGTGGTTCTCGAATCGCTGGCCGCCGCAGTCGACGCGTTCTTTGTTCTCGCCGCCGCTCTCGTCGGTGTCGCCGGACTGTACGGGTGTGGCTCCCACCTCTGGAGTGCCGCCGTGCTACTACGGGGTGGAACGACTCCTGTCGGCGACTTGACGGCGGGGATGACGACCACGGTGGTGGGCCAGCCACGGGCCGACGACCCGCTCACGGCGCCGCTCTCCGGTGACCCCTGCGTGGCCGTTCACATCACCGAGTGGACGGCGTTCTTCGGGGAAGGCGGCGTGAGCGACGCCGCGCTGTCGGTGAGTGGTCTCGAATGGTGGGAAGACGACGCCGCATCCGAGCGCCACGTTGCAGCGGCCGTCCCGTTCCGCCTTCGCGATGCCGAGGAAGTCGCCGTCGACCCGGCGAGAGACGACGCCGACCCGGTGCCTGGCTTCGGACGCGAGGACGCTGTGCCGCTGGCTCCACTCGACGCGTTCGATCTCCGCGACGCGCCGGAAACGGTCAGGGCCGTCAGTGGCGAAGACGCTGGACTGGACGCGTTTCCCGACGACCTCGCGGCGTTCGTCGCTGCCAACCCGGACCTCCGTGGCGACGGCGATCGGATTCGCCGGTGGCGATACCTCGAACGATGCGTCTCGCCGGACGGCGAGGTGTCCGTCACTGCCAGCGTCGTCTCGGCCGACGGAGAGCGTGTGCTCAGCCACGAGGGGACGTTCGTGCTCTCGGACACCGGTGTCGGGGAGACCGCCCGCCACCGGGCCGGAGTCGCCGCGGTCCTGTTTGGAATCGGAGTCACCTGCCTGTGGTTCGCGGTCTCGACCGCAACGACGCGTCTCGACCTCCCGGTGTTAGTGTTGCCACCCTGGTAAGGACTACGGCGCGTCCTGCTGTTTCGGGGTCGTCAAATCTAGCCCGGTCGCCCGCTCACTCGAACGGAAACTCCTGTTCCGGGGTCGGGAACCGAGACTCCTCCTCGTCGGACTCCGCTGGAACCTGCATACGGTGCGTCGGTTTTACCCTGGCCCGCGTCACCCGGACGATGATACTGAACGTATCGTCGCCGTAGAACTGCGGGGTGAGGATACCCCAGTCCTTCGTCACCGTCTCCTGGAGCACGACTGGGACGACCGGCGCTTCGCGGTATGACTGCACGTACTGAGCCAGTTCGAACAGTTGTTCTTCGTCCGATTCGTCCGCGCCCCACATCTCGTAGGTCCGTGTGATCAGAAACTCACCGAGTCGACTGACGGGAATCCACCGTTCCGCCGTGAGCGTGCGACCCCGACCGAGCGTCGGTTTGAACAGCGAGATCGGGTGCTCGGACCCGTCGATGACTTCGTAGTACTGGCGGGCCTCGTCGGGTACTTCCTCGCCGTCCTCGTTCACCCAGCGGTAGCCGTGTCCCTCGGGCAGCGTCTCTCCGGTGACTTTGTCGTACTGCTCCCGCTCGACGCGCTGCCCGTTTCGTTCGTCCCTGACGACGACCGCTGGTCCTGGCTCGACGTTCTCCGACGTCAGTTTCTCGGCCCGGACCTCGGCGTTGACGGTCAACCCTTCCCGGGACAGTTTGAGCGTATTGGTTCGGACCATCGCAAGCGCTTGTGCCTACCCAGGATTGAGTCTGTGGATGGGTCTGCAGGATCACATGTATCGGCAACCGACTGTTGCACCGACCCGCTCGACCGAGTGCTGCCGGGCGGGACCGGCCCGTGGTCTCCGTGTGTCGAAGTGACTGCCCAGACAGCGGACGTGTCGCGCAACCTGGTGTCCGAACTGCCGGTCAGGAATCGGAAACCAACCTGACCGAACCGTTACTGGCTCTCCTCTCGAACCAACCGATATGGACCGTGTTACCATCCCAGTGGAGGGTGTGGCGCTTCCCGGACACCTCACCTACCCGCAGGACGCGACCGGGATCGTCGCGTTCGCACACGGGAGTGGCAGCAGCCGGCACAGCCCCCGCAATAACTACGTGGCCGACGTGCTGAACGACCGCGGCCTCGCGACCCTGCTGTTCGACCTCCTGACTGAACAGGAAGACCAGGTCCGTGCGACTCGATTCGACATCGATCTGTTGACCCAGCGGTTGCTCGCTGCGACGGACTGGCTCCGAACCCAATCGAGGACGGCGAATCTGCCGCTCGGGTACTTCGGATCGAGTACCGGGGCGGCCGCTGCACTCCGAGCCGCTGCGACCCGACCCGATGAGGCAGCTGCGGTCGTCTCGCGTGGCGGTCGGGTCGACATGGCCGAGGACGCGCTCGACGAGGTCCGCGCGCCAAGCCTGTTCATCGTCGGTGGTGCTGACCACGACGTGTTGGCCCTGAATCGGGAGGCGCTCACGAGACTTCACTGCGAGAAAGAACTGGAGGTCGTCCCGGATGCTGGCCACCTGTTCGAGGGCCCTGGCGAACTCGAACACGTCGCCGACGTGGCCGCGAACTGGTTCGAATCCCACCTCACTGCGGCCCAGGAAACGACTGGTGTCGGCCAGGACCATCGGCCGGGTCACCGCTAGTCGACCACGTAGTTTGAAACCAGAAGACGGAGCCAGGCTGACCCGTGCTCTGAGTCGGTGTCCGGCGCGGTCGGGGCGGGTGCGTGACACGCCGCGTCGGTACTCCCCAGGTGTCGCCTGTTCGCCATCGCGTGTTAGATGACGCCGTCGTCCCGTAGCTCCGCGACCGTCGCTTCGTCGAGTCCGAGCTCCTCGACGTACACCTCGTGGTTGTGTTCGCCGTGGCGCGGACCGAGGTGGTCGACGCTCCCCGGCGTCCGCGAGAACTTCGGCAGGGTGTTCTGGGTCTTGACAGTCCCGACCTCCTCGTCGTCGACCTCGACGATGTCGTTGCGAGCCTGGTACTGCTCGTCTTCGAAGATGTCGCTCATGTCGTAGATGGGCGCCACGACTGCGTCGCCGTCGCCGAGCTCGTCGAGGGCGCGTTCGGTCGACCGTTCGGCGATCCAGGGGGCGATGTACTCGTCGAGTTCGTCGGCGTTCGCCACGCGCGACGCGTTGTCCTCGAAGCGGGGATCTGAGACGAGTTCCGGATGACCGATGATCTCGGCGAGGTTCTCGAAGATGGACTGGGCTGACGCCGACAGCGCCACGTATCCGTCCTGCGTCTCGTAGACGTTCCGCGGGGCGGCGTTAGTGTGGTGGTTGCCGAGACGTTCCGAGACCGCGCCCTGTTTGTCGTACTTCTCGACGTCGCCCGGGAACATCCGAAAGAGGGATTCGAGGAGACTGACGTCGATGACCTGTCCCTGACCACTGCCAGTGACGTCCCGCTCGAAGATCGCCATCAGCAGCGACTGGACGGCAGCCTGAGCGGCGGCCATGTCCGCGAGGCTGATCGGCGGGAGGAGCGGTTCGCGGTCCGGGAACCCATTGACGTGGGCGAAGCCGGACATCGCCTCTGCCACGGTGCCGAAGCCGGGGTCCTCGGCTCTGGGACCGGTCTGGCCGTAGCCCGAGATGCGAACGACGATGAGCTCGTCGTTGACTGCTCGCAGTCGCTCGGGGTCGAGGTTCCAGCGTTCCAGCGTGCCCGGTCGGAAGTTCTCGACGACGGCGTCCGCGTCTTCGACGAGTTCCAGCGCCAGCGCATGCCCCTCGTCGGTGCTCAAATCCAGCGTGATACAGCGTTTGTTCCGCCCGAGTGACTTCCACCAGAGACTCGTGCCGTTCTCGAAGGGCGTCCAGTCACGGATCGGGTCGTGGTAGTCGGGATGTTCGGCGAAGACGACGTCCGCGCCGAAGTCGGCGAGGAGCATCGTCGCGTACCCGCCGCTAATCATCCCGGAAAAATCGATCACGCGGAGTCCATCGAGGGGACCGGCCGCGTCGGTGTCGGTCATGGTGTGGACATCTGGACGACCCGGCCGCTTAATCGTTTTATCTGCGGACTGTCGCATCGGCGCCGGCTGTCACCTCCTGGACCGTCCTATGCCGTCTCGAGCGTATCGAGCCGGTGCTGGGCCTGGGCGAGCGCGTTCTCGTCGCCAGTACGCAGGTACTGGCCGAGCGACTGGACTGCCGTGGCCAGTGCTTCTGTGGTTGCGAGCGACACGTCACCGTCCAGTGCTGTGACGCGTTTCTGGTGTTCGCCGAGCGAGGCGAGGAGCCGCTGTGCCATCTCGTCCGGGTTCTCGTCCAGATACAGCCGGAGGTCGCTGCGGTAGTGATCTACCGCCGTCGCGTACGCCAGGCCGCGAGCGTCACGCATCGACTCCGGGACTGTGTCGGTCGCTGGTCGGTCACCCTCGTCGGCTCCCCGGAGCAGTGCCAGCAGGTAGTACTCTTCGTCGTCGGTCACGCGCATCGCGCGCTCGACGTACCCGGCGGCGTGTCGGAGCTCGCGCGCGGCGAGGTAGGCGTCGGCTAACGGCTGGAGTTCGCCGGCGTCGATGAATCCGTACTGCCGGACGTACGAGCGACAGACGTCGGCCGCGTCAGTAGCGACCTCCCGGAGCGGGGCCTCGTCGATCTGGGACCTGACGCCGGTCAGATCGAGCGAAACAGGGCTTGCGGTGTGTTCTTTCCGCTCCTCGACGCCGACGCTCTTGAGACTCCCGCACTCGGGACAGGTGATACTCCCCGTCTCGTAGTAGGACCAGCGTGTGTCACACTCCTTGCACTGGCGGTCCCCACGGATTTTCATGGCGGCAACTTGGGAGCCGAGATGCAAAACTGACCCGCCTCCGACCCGGCCGGTCCGTCGACAGGGGCCTGACGCTGCAACATTCAGGGGGAGTGTGAAAATACTTCCATCGCGTTCCCGAATGGCCAGGTATGCGTGACGAAGAAGAGATTCGAGAACAGTACGAGTTCCTGAAAGAACAGTTGGATGACGAAAACATGAATCACCAGGGCGTGCGACAGATGTTCACGTACTACAAGCGGGCGCTCGGATGGGTGCTCGAAGAAGAATATATCTAAACGTCAAAAAACTCTCGGAAACGGGTTAACGGTTGGAATACAAAACCGCATAGAATTGGATACTTTTGGCCACATATCGAATAGTTGAATAGTACTGGCGATGCCGGTACATTTAAGTGATTATGGCCACTCGATTCAGGTGACGCTTCGCTTGGAGGGCCGAAGCGTCAGCGGGGACCAATTCAGGGCGGCAAGCAATCACGCGGGTATTTTCACCCCGCGTGATTTGCTTTCCATTCGACAACTACTCACCGAGCGATAGCGCCGTTCTCTGCCGTTGTTTTGGCCACTAGTCGCATCGTTAGTCAAAGAATAAGCCGTCTCGGAGCTGTCGTCTGAGCGTTAGCTGATCGTCAGTGATCCGTCACCGCTCTCGTCGCTGCCGCTCCTGTGTTCGTCCCATTCGAGCTCCAGTTCGATGCTCAGTTCGCCGGGGCCGTCGGTCGGTCCTTCCCGTTCGGCTTTGACCTCGAACTCGACGTCGCCAGGGGGCTCTAACGTCACGGATTGGCCACCGTCTTCGAGCGTAATGCTCTCTCCTGCCTCGAGTTTGTCGGCGACTGCTCTGAGATAGTCGGCGACTTCGGTTCTCCGCTGTTTCCGTTCCGACTCGAAAAGCACCTCTTCGGGCATACTTTCTGCTTTGAGCCGAGCGTATATAAGTATAGCAGCTATTTTTCAGAAATCCCATCAGTGTCAGCGAGAACTGTCTGACCGATTCGTCAGTAGTCGAAATGGTTTATCTGGATAGATATGACCACTGTATGATGAATGTCAGTCGCCGAAATGTGATCGATGCATATTCCCGTCGTTAGACCCGGTAATTTGCCGGTATTGACACTCACAACTTATGTTGGGTGTACCGAAAGTCGATATATTTATGATATTCCGACAGTAATCTGTTACTGGACATTACCGATGTACGACCTGACAGGATTCCAGCGTGACCTGCTATATGTGATCGCCGGTCGGGAGGAGCCACACGGCCTGGCTATCAAAGAAGAACTCGAAGAGTACTACGAGAAAGAGATCCACCACGGCCGACTGTATCCGAACCTCGACACGCTCGTCGACAAGGGGCTGATCGAGAAGGGCCAGCGCGATCGACGGACGAACTTCTACAGCCTGACTCGCCGTGGCCGTCGTGAGATCGAGGCTCGTCGCGACTGGGAACAGCAGTACGTCGATCTCTGAGCGAGTTCTCCTCCCGGTACCAGACTCTCTTCGTTTCTCTGCGTTCGCTACGTGTCGCGACGACCGTTTGTTTCGCCGCTCGTCTCTGCCGACCCAGCGCCGTTCTCGTCACGCTCCGCTTCTGTACCGGTGGTCGTATCGGCGACCGGCGGATCGTTCCCACCACCGTTCTCTGGCGTCGCAGGTACGTCTCCGTCACCGTTACCATCGTGCGAGGAAACTGGCTCTGAGGCTCCGGCCGGAGCGGGGTCGTTCTGGCCGTCGAGGTACGCTGGGCCGACTGCCGTCGGCTTGATGGGTCGTCCCGTGACGAGTTCCGGGAGGATCATTCGAACGAAGTGAAAGAGGACGACGAGGATGACGGGCCCGAGGAAGATGCCGTACCAGCCGAACAGGAGTGGGCCGAGGATGTACGCGAACATCACCATCCCGACGTGGAGGTGTCGGCCGGACACGTACGGTCGAAGGAGGAAATCGGGGATCGAGTCAACGATGACGATCGAGACGAACAGCACCATGAGGACGAACGAAAACCCGGTTTCCAGGTACGCCGCCTTCGCAGCGAGGTAGCCGACCATGGGGACGTACACGAGTTTCATCCCGACGACGGGAATCAGGCTCGCGATGCCAGCGAGCAGTCCAGTCAGGGCGGGATAGGGGATCGCCAGTTCCTGCGGGGCGACGAAATTGAGGAGGCTGAACGAGATGGTGCCGATCGCGCCCGTCATGATCGCGTTCAGGATGTTCCCGAAAAAGACGTTCTGGAGGTCTCGATCCACTGCCTGAATGTATGCTTTCAGGACGATCCGCTCGTCGCTGTGGTCGGCCACCCACTTTGAGAGTCGCTTCGTGTCACGCAGCAGGTAAAACGCCAGGGCGAACATCACGAACAGATGCAAGAGCCCGTTCCCGATGAAGCCGAGATACCCTAGCGTCGCAAACAGCGAGGCTCTGAGGGAATCCAGGCCGCCGTCCTGGGAGAGCAGTTCCGCTGGATCCTTGACGACCTGCGAGAGGTCGACGTACGGCTGAATGATGGTCATCAGCGGGCCGATGTCGACTGCCGGCAGGTTCGATAACTCCTGGATCGCGATCGCGACGGTATACACTAACAGCACCATCGCCGGCAGCGCGAACGTGAGCAACGCCAACACCGCCGAGAGACTGCGCTGTCCGACGTAGTGATGGATACGTTTGTACGCGGGCCGCGTCGCATAGTAAATAAAGAGTCCGAAGACGAAGGTCCCCACGAACGAGTAGACGACGAATAGCAGCGTACACAAGAGGACGACGGCCGCTGCCCACCAGAGCGAGCGCGACTGTTCCACCTCGACATCGAACATACCGGTCTCTTCTTGACATATAGTCATAAGGTTCCCGGGTACTCACGCATACTGCTCACGAAGCCGTTGGTTCATTCTCGATTTGTTAGTGACCGCGTGGCAGGTTCGAACCGCCGTATCGTTTTTACGTCCGAACCCGGTAGGCTATGGGGTGTCGGCTCTGTTGCAAACGATCCCTGCACCGCTGGATGCCGAGGTGTCGCGGCTAGCCCTCGCTGGTGCGCTCGGCATGTTCCTGGGGCTCGAGCGGGAGTGGTCCCAGAAGACCGCCGGGATTCGGACGTTCGCGCTCATTAGCCTGCTCGGTGCCGTTTTCATCGTGCTGGACCACGAAGCGCTGCTCGTGGTCGGGGGCGTACTGGTCATCGTGCAAGGACTCGTTCTCGCGGCTGACGGGCTGATCGACAGCGAACAGGGACTCTCGTTGACGACCTCGGTGTCGATGCTCGTGGCCTACGGGATCGGAGCGCTGGTCGCGGCAGGCTTCATCATCGAGGGGGTGACGGTCACGGCGGTGTCGTCGCTGTTGCTCGTCCTCAAGCGGGAGCTGCACAGTTTCGCCTGGGGGCTCACCCACGAGGAACTGCAGTCGGCGACGGAGTTCGCGATCATCGCATTCGTGGTCTACCCGCTCTTGCCCGCTGGGCCCGTCTCCGTCGGGTCCGGCGCGCTCTCCGTCTCGCTCGAACCGCGCGTCGTCTGGCTGATGGTGGTCACGGTCGCCGGGATCGGCATCGCGAACTACGCCATCGTCCAGACGTATGGCGGGCGAGGGATCGCCGTGACGGGCTTTTTCGGCGGCCTCGCCTCCTCGACGGCCGTCGTCGGGACGATGCTCGACCACGTTCGCCAGCGGCCCAAAGCCACTGCCTACGCCGTGGCCGCCGTCCTGCTCGCCGACGCCGCGATGGCGCTTCGGAACCTCGTCATCGCGCTCGTCTTTACGATCGAGACCGGCGTCCTCTTCGAGGCGATCGTTCCGCTCGGGGCCGTCATCGTCGGGAGCGTCGTCGTCGCAGCAGTAACTGCCGACTGGCGCGAAACGGTCGAGATCGATCTGACCAGCCCGTTTTCCTTGCGACGGTCACTGGGTTTCGGGGCCGTATTCCTCCTGATAGTCCTCGCCGGCAGCGGTGCCCAGGACCTGTTCGGGACTGCCGGGTTCTACGCGACGGCGGCCATCTCCGGACTCGTCTCGAGTGCTGGCGCGACGACATCTGCAGTCCTCCTGTATCGCGCCGGCGACCTCACCAGCTCGCAGGCCGTCTTCGCCGTCCTGCTCGCGACGGGCGCGAGCATCATCGTCAAGGCAGGCCTGACACTCGCGAGCCCGAACCGCCAGTTCGCCTACCGCGTTAGCGTCTGGAGCGTCGTCCTCCTCGTCGGTGCCACCATCGTCACCGTCGCGATGACTGTGTAGCACGGCGGCGACTCTCTCCGACGCGCGTGTAATAATTGCCACGACCGGACGAATTATTTATCGGATTGCTTCCCGAAGTGTTACCATGGATCGTGACAGGGTTGCGCCAACGGTCGACACCGTGCCGGGCGACTGCGCGAGACGGCAGGTCGAGTACCATCACAGTACGGCCGCGCCGAGCACGTACGTCTACGATTTCGTCTGGGATTACACGGCACCGGCAGCGGGACCGTTCTGCACAGATCTCGACGGGAACGTCCTGCTGGATTTCACCGGCCACGTCGGCGCGGCGCCGCTCGGTTACAACAATCCAGAACTCTTGGACCGGTTCTCGGAGTTCGATCTCGTCGATCCGCTGAAGATCGCCGGCCAGGACTTCTACGTGGCGAGCGGGCCGGCCGGCGAGGCACCGTTTCCAGGCCCTGCGGATCTGATGGACCGGCTGACGGCGGTCACGAGCCACTACGACATGGACACCGTCTTCCTCTCGAACAGCGGCGCTGAGGCCGTCGAAAATGCGATCAAGATCAGCTACGACCACACCGGCGGTCAGTACGCGATCACGTTCCAGGGCGCGTTCCACGGACGCACTCTCGGTGCGCTGTCGCTCAACCGCTCGAAAGGCGTCTATCGCCGGCAATTCCCCGAAATCCCGGGCGTCCACGACGTGCCGTTCTGTCGTGACCGCACCTGCGACCCGACGGGGTGTGGCTGTGGCTTTTTCACCGACGACGGCTCGCAGCTCCGCAGGATGCTCGATCCCGAAACCGGATACGTCGACCCTGGCGAGGTCGCGTACCTCATCGTCGAACCGATCCAGGGAGAGGGCGGCTATCGGTTCCCGAGCGACGCCTTCGTCGAGGAACTCGCCGCTGTCGTCGCCGAACACGACCTCACGCTCGTCGCCGACGAGATCCAGTCCGGAATGGGTCGGACCGGGAAGTTCTGGGCATCCGATCACTATCCGATCGAACCCGACGTCATCGCGGCCGCGAAGGGGCTGCGTGTGGGTGCGACCATCGCCAACAGCGACGTGTTCCCCGCCGAACGGAGCCGACTCTCTTCGACCTGGGGAGCCGGCGATATCCTCGCCAGCGCGCAGGGAGCGATCACGATCGACGTCATTCAGGAACAGGGCCTCCTCGCGAACGCACGCGAACGCGGGGAGCAATTCCGAGATGCGTTCGACGCGACGGCCGCCGGCGTCACCGACGTTCGCGGACTGGGGCTGATGCTCGCCGTCGAATTCGACACCGAAGAGCGCCGTGACGAGGTGATGGCCGCAGCGGTACAGCGCGGCCTGCTCACGCTTGGCTGTGGCCACCGGACGCTCCGACTGCTCCCGCCGCTCGACGTCACCGAGCGAGAGATCGCCCTCGGATGTGACCTGCTGGACGCCGCGATCGCCGACGCCGCCTGAGGTGCTGACTGCTGCTCGGAAGCGAATGTCTGACAAAGGTTTACATATTGTGGTGTGGTGTCACGTAACATGTCGTCCGAACCAGCAGAGTCGAGCGACTCCCGAGCGGGGTCAGTGCAGGAGTTCAGCGTCACACAGGAGAACACGTTTCAGTTCATGCCTGGGCCGATGACGGGCATCTCCTGTCCCGGGTGTTTCCACGACCAACTGCTCAGAGACGTCATCGAACACGGTGAGTGCCGAAGTTGTGGCACCGACCTCGAAC
>SDGW01000746.1_pt1 | contig 13583 bp, 17 predicted proteins | sample 2873831 | NCBI WGS metagenome assembly SDGW01 (sample SAMN08132700, study PRJNA421101) | hypersaline lake metagenome | isolation source: celular fraction 0.22 microns magnesium sulfate-rich crust from ephemeral... | place: Spain: Penahueca Lagoon, Toledo | collected 2011-07
CCGTCCGATTTCGAGCAACTCCGGAATCAGCTCCCCGAAGCACAAGAGGACGAGAACTGGGGCAAGCTATTCGAAGTGGTCGACGCCGGGGGCTGGGGCGAGGCCCAGGAGGCCCAGACCGGCGGCGGGCCACAACCAGAACCGGAGGATACCGGCACGGACGATCCGGACGCCTGAACCGAACGCGGTCGTCCGGTCGACTTCGTCGCCATCACAGTCCTGTCAGTCGGGTTGGGACCAGTCGCCGGATTCCTCGATCCGAACCTCGACTTCGTTGGTCCGCATGAACGGCGGCGTCCACGGATCGTTATACTGGAGCACCACTGGCTGGCCACGCGTCTCGATTCCACGTCGTGAGAGAGTCTCGAGCAGACGCTTGCGCTGGCGGTCGATACGGTCGGCCGTCGCATACCACGAGAATCGCCGCACGGCGACCGTTCGTTCCGGTTCGACGACGAGTCGAACGTCGGCGTCAGTCGGTACTGGGGCGGTCTCGGGCGTGTACGTCTCTGGGAGGTAGAACGCCATCGTCACGCCGCCGTCGTCGGCGTCTGTTCGGACGGGCGTAGTCATCGAGATCGATTCGCGCTGGGTTGCCACCGGTGTGGTCATCGCAACGTCTTCATCCTGTGCGTTCGCACCCGAAATGTAGCGAAAGAGCCGCCGGAACGCCGTTCGATTGTTCGGCGCCGTCGTTTCGACGAGCACCGATCGCGGGTACCGCCGAATTTCGACTCCGTCGAACCGCTCTAGCGTCTCCGAAGGGACGCGTTCGGTCGTCCGGCTGACGTAGACGCCCCAGCCGATCCACGCGGCGAGCAGGCCGCCGAGAGCGAGCAAGAGCCGCCGTATCGATCGCATACACTGGCGACCACCACGCGTATACCGATAGTGCTGGTGACTGTTCTCAAGGCGTGCTCGGAACCGGCCGGCCTCGAGAGGTAGGAATGGGCCCACAACGTTACTATCGTCCCCGCCATTGCTGTCCGTATGACGTTCGTCGTCCCGTTCGATGGATCGGAACTAGCGGAGGCAGCGCTTGCACGGGCCGTCGAGTACGGCCGTGCCCTCGAGGAGCCGGTCGCGGCGATCAGCGTCGTTCCGGAACGGAAAGGTTATGCGCGCGAGAAGGACTGGATCGGTCTCGACGAGGCGTTCGACGTCGACGCGGTCGTCGAGACCCTTCGCGAGCAGGTCGAGTCGATCGCACCTGATGCTACGTTCGAGTACGAGCGGATCCGCGAGTTCCCACCCGAGCAACGGCTGGCGGGTCGAATCGAGCAGTTGGCCCAGCAGTTCGATCCGACGGTCGTCTTCCTCGGCAGCGACAACGTCGGTCGCGTCGTGACGCCGCTGACGAGCGTCGGCGTCCACGTCGCCGCCGACGACACCTACGACGTCCACATCGTCCGCCAGACGTCGCCGCCACGACTCGCGGGCCTCGAGCCACACCCGGAGTTCTACCCCGACTCGGACTCAGACTCGGCGTAACATCGCTCAGGGCTCGAGTGGGGCAGGGCAGACACTGGCGCAAGACGTAGGTCTCATCAGGCAGTCAACACCGGTCTGTCCGCCGATCGGACGACGCGTTCGGCGGTGCTTCCGATCTTGCCGCCACGCTCGTGGCTCTGGCCCTGATAGCCGATCACGATAAGGTCCGCATCGACGTCGTCGGCCCGCTCGAGGATTTCCTCCCAGGGGCGGCCATGGCAGAGACACGTCGAGGCCTCTGTGCCGTAGTTGTCGGCGCGATCGGCAAGGTCGTCGAGCAGCGCCTGGCCGCGCTCCTCGAGGTCGTTGAGCACGATTTCGGCGCTGCTGAGTGCGGGCTCGCCGTAGCGGTAGGTCTCGACGCAGTAGAGAATGTCGACGTGGGAATCGTATTGTTCGGCCAGCGCCAGTGCGTGTTCGACGGCGCGGTTCGCCGGGTCGCTGCCGTCGGTTGGAACGAGGATCGTATCGTACATCGTCGCAGTACGGTCCACGCGAAACCGGGAGAAATAGCTCACACACCGCCGCGTGATAGATCTTCGCGCCTGAGTGTCAGGCCGTAATGACCGGCCGATCCCCGTACCGAACGACGCGTTCGGCGTTGCTCCCGATCGTCCCACCGATACCGCCGAGTCCGCGATTGCCAAGGACGATTAGATCGGCGTCGATCTCGTCCGCATACGCGATGATCTCCGACGAGGGGCGGCCGTCGACGACCTCGGTCGCGGCTTGCACCTGATCCGTGTCCGCCCGCTCTTCGAGTTCCGCGAGGACCTCACGGCCCCGTTCCTCGAGTTCCTCGAGGACGTCTTCTGTCCCGAGCGTTCGCTTGCCATAGCGTTGGGTATCCACGACGTAGAGCCCGTACAGATCGGCATCGAACGTGCGAGCGAGGCTCACTGCGTGTTCGGTCGCCCGGTTCGCCGCATCGCTGCCGTCAGTTGGAACGAGGATCGTATCGTACATGTTGGCGTGTCTCGTCCCACCACCGACTGGCGCTTATAGGTTTCAGGCCGGGAGACTGACGTTCACGCCTCGCGGTCGGCGTACCACTCCGCGAACGCCGCGAGTGCGCGCCCGCGGTGAGAGATCGCGTTCTTCTCCTCGGTGCTCATCTCGGCCATCGTCTGCCCGTTGTACTCGAAGATGGGATCGTAGCCGAATCCGCCATCACCGCGGGGGGCGACGAGCGTGCCGGCGACCGAGCCCGAAAACGTCTCCGTCCCGGCTTCGTCCGCGTATGCAAGGACGGTCCGGAACTTCGCACGGCGGTTCTCTTCGGTTTTCGCGAGCCGCCACAGCCGCTCGACGCCGACGGTATCCTCGACGTACGCCGAGTACGGCCCCGGAAAGCCCCCCAACGCGTCGACGAACAGCCCGGCGTCGTCGACCAGTACCGGCTCGTCGCTTCCCAACTCCTCGAACGCCTCGCGGGCTCCGTGGGCCGCGATTTCCGCGAGCGAGTCGCTTTGGACCTCGGTGTAGTCGTACTCGATCTGTTCGACGGGCTCGAGTCCCTCGAGATACTCGCGTGCCTCGCGAACTTTGCCCTCGTTGCCGGTGACGAATCGAATGGCCATGTGCGAGCGAGGGTGCGTCGGCGGCAAAGCCTCGTCGGTTGTGCGGCGGCTGCCGTCTACGGACTGCTGTCCCGACACGACCGCGACCCGCCGTGTGGTTGCTCCAGGAACCGTTTCAGGGGACCGTCTCACAGCTCGAGGGCGTCGATCACCGTCGCTTCCGCCTTCCGGAGATGTTCGGCGGCCGTCCCCGGCGCACACTCGAGTTCGGCTGCCACGTCTTCGACGCTCGCGGTACGAGGGACATCGAAGTAGCCGAGGCTGCGAGCGACCCGTAGCGCTTCGCGCTGGCGGGAGGTCAACGCACCGACTGCAGCGTCGCTGCCGTCGTACTCGCCGACGCGGTCGACGGTCGTCTCGATCCCGTCGGGAACGTCCGCGAGTGCCCGCCGAATGTCCGGTGGGTCGCCAACGACCGAAAAGCGAACCGTCCAGTCCGAGCGGTATTCCAGTGGCGGTAGCGTGACGAGACTTCCCTGGGTAAACAGCTCGAGCAACCGGTCGTCGATTCCCTCCGGGGCGTCGCGGACGTAGACGGTAAACGATCGGTCGCCGGTGCGCGTGAGTTCGTAGTCGTGGACCCGATCGGTCTCCGTGAGAGCAGCCTCGTAGACGTCCGGATCGCCGACCACGTGGAAAATAAAGGCGTTCTCGTCGCCGCCGGCGAAGTTGCCGTGGACCATCCGATAGGCGTCGAACGCATCGCTGTCGGCGACGAATCGATGCATCGGATGGATCGTCTCGGCGTCGTACCGGAGCGTGAGCCGAACGGTCTTCACGGCCGGATGGTCCGGTATGCGTATATAAATAGCCTAGTGGCTGTCGCAGAATTGACTCGTTTCACTCGGTCGAAATACTGGCCATGTCATCAGAGTCGGCCCTCGAGTCACAGCCGCCAGAAGCGGTCGATTCGCGCAGGGAGGTCGACGTCGCCGCCCTGCTCGGCGACGCCGTCCTCGCCCGCGACGACCACCTGAACGCGCCGGGTGTCGTGATCCGACCGGATGCGGTCCAGTCAGTGCTTGCGACGCTGCGCGACGAGGCAGGGTTCGATCACTGTTCCTGCGTCACCGCCCAGCAGTATCCGGATCGGTTCGAGACGATCTACCACCTGAAGTCCTACGCCGATCCGACGCGAGAGGTCAGCGTCGTCGTCCCGACACCGATCAACGACCCGGTCAGCGAGTCCGCCGAACCGGTCTTTCGGACCGCCGACTGGCACGAGCGTGAGGCCTACGACCTCGTCGGCATCGAGTACGAGGACCATCCGGAGCTGCGCCGCATTCTCCTGCCGGACACCTGGCAGGGCCACCCGCTCTCGCTGTCCTACGACCAGAACCAGCCACAGGTCGTCACCCTCTCGGAGCACGCGAACCCGGTCGCGGGCGATGAGCGACGCCCCGAATCGGAGACGATGTTCCTGAACATCGGGCCTCACCATCCGTCGACCCACGGCGTCTTACACGTCGAGGCGGTGCTGGACGGCGAGACGGTCGTCGACGCCGAGCCCGACATCGGCTACATCCACCGCTGCGAGGAACAGATGTGCCAGCAGTCGACGTATCGCCACCAGATCATGCCCTATCCGGACCGCTGGGACTGGGTGTCGTCGGGGCTATTAAACGAGTGGGCCTACGCCCGCGCCGCCGAGGACCTCGCTGATATCGAGGTCCCCGAATACGCGCAGGTCGTCCGGACGATGGGGGCCGAACTCTCGCGGCTGGCCTCGCACTTCATCGCCGTCGGCACCTACGCGCTGGACGTCGTCGGCGAGTTCACCGCCGCATTCCAGTACGCCATCCGCGACCGGGAACTCGTCCTCGACATCTTGGAGGCCCTGACCGGCCAGCGGATGATGTTCAACTACTTCCGGCTCGGCGGGGTCGCCTGGGACCTGCCCGAGCCCCGCGCGGAGTTCATCGCGCAGTGTCGGGACTTCCTCGACGGACTGCCAGCAAAGATCGACGAGTACCACGACCTGCTGACCGGCAACGAGATCTTCCAGCGCCGGTGTGTCGGGACGGGCGTGCTCGAGCCGGAGACCGCCAAACAGTACGGCTGTACCGGCCCCGTGGCCCGCGGCTCGGGCATCGACTACGACCTCCGTCGGGACGATCCCTACGGCTACTACGACGAATTAGAGTGGGACGTCGTCACCGAACCCGACGGCGACAACTACGCCAGAGTGCTCGTCCGCCTGCGTGAGATCGAAGAATCCGCGAAAATCGTCGACCAGTGTCTGGACCTGCTCGCGGAGTGGCCCGACGACGATCGCCAACTCCAGAGCAACGTCCCCAGAACGCTCAAACCCGACGTCGACGCCGAGACCTACCGTGCCGTCGAAGGAGCGAAAGGCGAGCTCGGCATCTACATCCGGTCGGACGGCACCGACACGCCGGCGCGGTTCAAGATCCGCAGCCCCTGCTTTTCGAATCTCTCCGCACTGCCCGAACTCGTCCGTGGCGAGTACGTGGCCGATCTCATCGCGGCGATCGGCAGCCTCGACTGCATTATGGGTGAAGTCGACCGCTGACGCGACGGTTCGCTGTGCGACGAGTCGCAAACGCGGTCGCGAGAAAGAACAGTCTCGCGCTCAGTCGTCGGTCTCGTCGACGATGACTTCGACTGGCTCGTCCGCGCGGTCTTCGGGTTCGTCGCTCGAGCCCTGCTCCTGTTGCCAGAGGAGGCCGCCGGCGATGAGGACGACGATCCACGACCGCCAGTTGGCGAGATTGAGCGTGTAGCCGACGCCAAACGGTTTCTCGACGAGCATCCCTTCACCGGGCTGCCAGTACGCCGAGAGCATACGGCCGATGCTCGGTCGTTCGAAATTGTACGGAATTCCAAGAATCTCACCGGAAGTCGGCTTGTCTGCCATGGACGGTGATACGTCCTCCCCTATTAAGAGTATTGTGTGCTGTGACGGGTGCTGCAAGCGAGGGGCAGCATGGCGAGCCCGCGCTAGTGTGACTGGTACCGACCGCGTCCCTCGACATCGTGTAAGCGCTCGAGCACGCGATCCTCGCCGACCTCGCGATACCCCTCGCGGGCTGCCTCGCGAAGCGGCTCGGGGTCGGCGGCGGTGCCGACGAGACTCTGATCGAAGACGTGCAGGTCCATCGCGTAGTCCTCGACGTGGTCGGTGTGATAGCCGAGCCCGAAGTCGATGAGGTAGGTCCGATCGCCGTCAACGCGAACGTTTCGCGTCGTCGGATCGCCGTGGACGAACCCCGCCCGGTGAAGCCGTGCGAGGTGGCGGCCGACGTCACGAACTCGCTCTGGCGACAGCGCCGCCTGTAAGTCGCGCTCGCCGACGTACTCGAGTTCGAGTCGCGCCTCGTTCGGATCGACATCCGACAGCACCGGCGTCGGAACGCCCTCGCGGCGGGCCAGACTGGTCAGGCGGGCCTCGAGCGTCGTCCGCTCTTTCCGGAGACGCTCGTCGAGGGCGGGATGACGGTAGCTCTTGGCCCGGCGACGCTTCGTGACACGGCCGGCGTCGGGCTCGAGATCGACCAGCGCTTCGGCCCCGCGGACCTGAGTCTCGTCGGCCGAATCCACGCCACGACCGGCCGCGAGCTCAGGCTCATCTCTACGCCACGTAACGGGCACCTGATCGGGCCGGAAATTAGGGTCGACACGTGACTCCTCGAGTGCGAGCGTATCGCCCGCGGCGTACATCTTCGCACCGAGTACGGCGATCATCCCGGCGTTGTCACCCAAAAATCGCGGTTCGGGCGCGTGGAAGTCGGCTCCGCGCTGGGCACACATCTCGGCGAGCATCTCGCGCAGGCGGGCGTTGTGCCCAACGCCACCGCCGAGGACGAGTTCGTCGCTGCCGGTCAGCGACAGGGCGCGTTCGGCGACTTCGGTCAGCATGCCGAAGATGTTCTCCTGGAGCGAGTAACAGACATCCTCGACTGGGACACCACCGTCGGACTCGTCCGACGAGCCTCCGCTCGCTTTGCTCGCGGAGACCCCGTCGTATCGCTGCTTGGCAGCGCTCATAATGCCCGAAAACGAGAAGTCCATCCCCTTGACGACGTAGGGTAGATCGACGTACTCGCCGTCTTTGGCCGCTTCTTCGACCTTCGGTCCGCCGGGATGGGACCAGCCGACGTGGCGAGTAAACTTGTCGATCGAGTTGCCGACACCGGTATCCATCGTCTCCCCGAGGACGCGATAGCGACCGTTCCGGTAGGCAAGCAGATGTGCGTTCGCCCCGCTGGCGTTGAGACAGACCGGCGAGTCGAACCCCGAAGTGTGGCGACCGATCTCGAGATGAGCGACCATGTGATTGACGCCGACCAGTGGCACCTCGAGGACCTGACTCAGCGCCCGGGCGGCGGTGCCGACGACGCGCAGACAGGGGCCGAGCCCGGGGCCACGAGAGAAGGCGACAGCGTCGACCGGCGGTTCTGTGGCCGGGCCATCATGTGTCTCGCGGGCGTGCTCGAGGATCTGCCCGACGACCGCCGGGATAGCATCGTGCATGTGTTCGGACGCCTCGCGTGGATGGATGCCGCCGCTGTCGGGCTGATAGGCGTCGGTTTCGATGACGACGTCGTCGGTCTCGGCGTCGAAAAGCGCCGCGCTGGCAGCCCAGGCGGTGCCTTCGATCCCGAGGATACGGATGGAATTACTCACGGATGAAAACGGGTAGTAAGCGACGTGCCAACACCGTCCGCGGCACGTCAGCCATCACTTAGAGGTTATTCCCACTCGGTGTAGCCGCACTTCCCGCAGTGTTTGCGGTCGCCGTGGTCGGCGAGGAAGACGTCGCCACAGCGGGGGCAGAGTTCGCCGCTGGTGGTGCCGTCGTCGTTGTAGAGGTCGTAGCGCGCCATCTTAGGCCTCCTCCGCTTCGGCGTCAGCGTCTTCCTCGGCGCCGATCTTGTTGCGCTCGAGCATGTGGTCTTGCTCGACGTCGCGGGCGTCGTCGGCCGTGTCGTAGACCTTCGCCTGACCGACCGTCTTGCGCATTCCGAACTTGGTGTCGAGCTTGCGGATGACGACCTCGTCTGCGTCCTTGTTCAGCTTTGCAGCGAGGCTGTCCCGAACCTGCAGGCGCTCGGGGGTGGCGTCCTCGTGGGACAGTTCGAAAGTCACGTCCGTTCGATGCAACATGGGGTTCTCCTCTTCGGAGATGATGTCGACGTCCATGATATCACTCAGTTACTCTACTATCCCCGTGTAGCGCCTAAAAGGATTTCGAACCACCCACCGGTGTCTCGAGCCCGCGTTCGGATTCCAACGAGTCACGGAACCGCCGTCTCGCCGACAGTCAACGGTCAGGATCCGAAACACGATTTGTCCCACGTACGTTCGATTTTATGATTCAACGAAATTTCTATAACGCATATGTATCAGTCATCCGTATGGAATTTGCAGACAGTTTCATCACACAACGGCTTGTGCTCGGTATCGGGTTCGTCGTCGTCGGCTCGGCGACCGGGCAACCGAACTTCGGAGTGATCACGCGGCTCTCTGCACTGGCGACTCTCCTGGGCATCGGCTTTCTCGGCGCGGCGTTCGAACCGCTGTTTACGAACGCGCTCGGCGCACAGCAGTGGTCAGCACTGTCGACGGCAAAACAGACCGCAGTCCTGTTCGTCCTCTCTGTGATCGCGCTCGTGCTCTGGGTTACCGTCTCGTTCGCTCAGGGCATCCTCGTGGCAGCGCTCTGAGGGCGCATCCGTGAGGTGGTGATGCGGTTACAGGACGATCGCGGCCGCCGGGACCGATTACTCCGGCAGCACAACGAGCCCGCGCGGTGTCTGTTTCTCGAGCGCCGGGCCCCAGTCGATGTCGAGGCGTACCCACGAGTCACCGAAATCTCGCGTCAGAAACAGCCCGCGGTTGTTGACCGCGACGACTACGCCCGGGTCGCCGACCGTCGCGAATACCGTGCGGACGACGCCCTCGCCAGTCGGGAGGCCGCGTCCCTCGAGGCGCTCCCACGAATCCGTCTCACCCACACGCCGATAGACGAACGAGTTCGCCCTGCGCGGGGTGTGTGCCGTCCTCGCACCGCGTGCGCTCGAGATCATGACGCGGTCGGGATCGTCGAGGTCGGAAACGATCGACCAGCAGTATCGATGCTCGAGACCGTCCTGTGGATGTCGCCACGAGTCACCGAAGTCGTCGCTCTCGGCGTAGCCGTCGCCGGCCGCGGCGTAGAGCCGACCTTCGCGATCGGGATGGGTCACGAGGCTGTGATTGTCCCGGCGCGAGCCCGGTGGCCGGTCGTGCCACGTCTCGCCGCCGTCGGGCGTGGTGACGAACGCACCGGCCTCGATCCCGACGGCGAGCCGATCGGGATCGAACGGATCGACCGCGAGTGTCCGGACGTGGTGGGTGTGTGGCCGCGGCGGGAACGACCACTCGTCGGCCGACGGGAGCACGGCAAGCCCCTCGAGATGCGTCCAGGAGTCACCGCCGTCGCGTGAGCGATAGAGCCGGCTGGGTTCGGTGCCGGCGTAGACGACTGCCGGATCGTGCGGGCTGACGGTCACGGCCGTCGTGCGGTCGCCCTCGCCGGTGGTCGGTGTCGCGTCGGTCCGCGTGACCGCCCGTCCGCCGGCCGCGCCCTCGGCCACGAACTGTGTCTCACGACGGTCGAACGAGTCCCCGCCATCGACGGAGCGGACCAGTCCACTGCGAGTGCCGACGAACACCCGATCGGGTGCGCTCGGATGGGCGCCGACACACTCGAGGTCACGTCCCTCGAGTCGCGACGTAGCCGTCCAGCCGTCCGGCTCGAGGCTGTCGCTCGTACAGACGAGCACTCGATCTCGAACGGCCACGAGCATCGTTACCATACCCGTCTGAACGGGAGCGGGACGTATGAGTCGTGTCCCGTCTTGGTCGTCACGAGCGAGACGAGCAGGAACTGCTGTTACGTATCGCCGCGCTCCCCGCGAACGGTCAGTACCGGAACCGGCGACGTCCGAACGAGCTGTTCGGTGACGCTACCGAGCAGATATCGATCGAATCCCGTGCGGCCGTGCGTGCCGACGACGACGAGGTCGATGTCGTGGTCGTCGACGTACGTCCGGATCGTCTGGGGGATCGACGAGCCGAACTCGATCGTTTCGGCGGCCGGCTCGACGCCAGTCTCGGTCGCGAACGCCGACGCATCGTCGAGGATCTGGGTCGCGCTCTCCTCGAGCATCGACAGCTGGATTTCGTTTCGGACGTCGACACCGAGTGTCGAGGTCGTGACGACCGAGAGGAGATGCAACGCGGCCCCCTCGGCGGTCGCGATGTCGGTTCCGATCGCGAGCGCGTCTCGTGCACTCTCGCTCCCGTCGGTCGGAACCAGTACGTTCCGGTACGGGTAGTCGAGCACGTCAGTATCCGGTCGAATCGTCAACACGGGCGTCTCGGCCTGCCTGATGACGCGTTCGGTCGTACTGCCGAGAAGGAATCGCCGAAGCCCCTGTCGTCCGTGGGTCGGCATGACGACGAGATCGATATCGTGTGACGCTGCGTAGTCGACGATCGTGCTGTAGGGTTCGCCCTGCCGGACTTCGGTGATCGTCTCGATCCCACGCTGTTGTGCGCGATCGCGGGCATTGCGAACGACCGTTTCGCCCTCTTGCTCGAGGGTATCGACGACCTCTCCTTGCCGTCGGAAGACGCTATCTCGCGTCGTGTCCGCGACGTTGAGGACGTGTACTGTCGATCCGTGGGCGTCTGCGATCTCGAGGACGTGACCGAACGCGGCTGCCGATCCCTCGCTGCCATCAGTGGGAAAGAGGATTTGGGTATACATCTGTCTCTGTCGGCCCTGCGTCACTCGCGAACATCGAGCGTGCCCTCGTCTGCAGTGTGGGCCTCACGCCACCAGACGAGTTCGAATTCGATACTCTGTTTTGCCTCCGTATCGCCCTCGGACCAGTCCGACTCGCCTTCCAGTTTGAACGTGATCGGCTCTGACGGGATCATCGCGACGGTGGTCTCACCGAGTTCGAGGGTCACATCGCCGTCACCGTCGAGTTGATCGGCCAGCCCGCGGAGATACGCTGCGACCTCCGACCGAGATTTCTGTGCTTCGGTCTCGAGTTTACCCATGTGCGTCGGCACATCAAGGACTGGGATAAACACGCAGGGGAGCTCTCGGCAGGGTAGACTCCCATTCTATTGTGATACTTTCACGTACCGAACCGACCTCGTACTCGAAGCCGGTGACGACTCGAGACGTACTGATTCGCGTCACCGCGAGTCGAATCACGACCTGACTTGCGCCCTAACGTGACCAGCGCCACGGGGTACCAAGCGTCGGTCGTCTCTACGGACTCCGGTCAGTCAGTGTCGGCCGGCCGTGACCCGCACTGCGAGCACACCGGGACATTGGTACAGTAGACCGTATCGACCCCCCTGGTACTTTCCGTCTGCGAACCCTTGAGAATAACTCACAACGAGCCGATTTCGATGACCCCCCCTGACGAACGCAAAGAGAAAGCGCCCGGCGTCTGCAGCACCTGTGGCGAGTTGCTTACGGTCTGGATTACCCCGGACGGAACGATCAAACCCATCAGCCCGCACAACACCTGTTCGTGTGAAGATCCATCACTTCGAATCGTCGAGGCAGACGACGTCTTCGAGGAGGACGTTCACTGAGAGCGGTCGCTCGAGGACGGAGGGCCGTGCTCGTGCGCTCCGTTATCGTGACGTGCGAACCGGGCGGTCCCAGCGAAAGTTTGTATTCCACTGCTTGGGCAGCCCGTATCCGAAGACAGTCACCGATAGCCCGGGGGCGGGACCTGCAGACACGGTGCTGGAGAACGGGACTCAAGAGTGACGCACCGTCTCCGCACCGCATTCCTCACAGATGGCAACGAGGGCGTCGCGGTCAGCGGTCGGTTCGATACGGACCAACTGGCGCTCGCCACAGTCGGGACACGTCCGGAGAATGTCTGTCTCGCCGGTGTCGGCAGGCGCACCGAGTGCCAGCGCCACGACCCGCTCGTCAGTCTCGTTGCGGCCGAGTTGCCATTCACCGGGCGCAAAGCAGATTGCTTCCTCCGCGCTGACGGTCACGTCACCCTCCTCCGTCTCGAACGTCGCCGTCCCCTCGAGCATGTAGAAGAGTTCCTCCTGGTCAGCGTGGCGGTGGTAGCCGAAGCCGAACTGCTCGCCGGGCTCGAGGATGTAGTGATTTACTGCGAGGTGTTCGGCTCCGAGCGCGTTCGAAAGCGAGCGTTTGCTCTGTGCTGGACTCATCCACCGGTCGACCTCGCTAAGGCTAACCTGCTCCATAGGGCGTGGTCGTTCGGCAAGAATAAATAGACTGTTGGCCGGAAATCCCTGGGTTCTCGGACAAAAACCACCGCAAACACTGGTCAATCGGGACGACCAGCGAGAAGCACGCGGATTTGTGTCCGAGAATGAGGTATTTCTCGGACATCCCCTGTAGTGTGTTACGATCAGTTTGTAACCGTGACTTCGCATTTCCTCCCCATATATTCATTGTATCTGACTGTTCGTGTATAGATGAATGGGTGAGTGTGATTTCCGGGATTGCTCTGGGGATAGTAGTATAGAGAACTCTTGCTCTTACTGCGGGTTTAGCTACTGCTCCAGCCATCGACTTCCAGAGAATCACAACTGTTCCGCATTATCCGATTTGAATACACTTGGACCAGATTTTAGGGGAGAGATCAATTTCTCGGAATCAGCACCAAACGAGCCGTCTGCAAGTGAGACAACCGAGAAGACAGAGTGCAATCGGTGTTCAAACTACACTACGGCTGATCGCGAGCTCTGTCTTGAATGCCGACGGAAAGAACAGACGATCTCCTCGAGGAGTCCAGATCTGAGTGCGGACGGGTCGGTTGAATCGAAGGGTAATAGTGAGAAAGCAGATACGGACTCCAGTAGTTCGGAAGGCATCCTATCGAAGCTCAAATCAATCTTAGGACGCTGAACAGTACGTAGACCAAGTCTGTTGATGAAAACAGGAGAGTACGACATCAAATGCAGATCGAACTGACCTATATGGTATATGATCTAATCGATTCATATATCAAGATATAAATTCAATATTCCCCCTTTTAGTATATCGAGATTTATGATTCGGCTTTGGGGTAGTCGTTTGGATTAATTACTGAAGTCTTCCACGTTCCTTCGTCCATTCGCGTCACCCGCACTGGCTAATCTTTCACGTTACCCTCGTCGTCGATCAATCCAAGCGCCCGAAGCTCACTCTTCGGGAGCACGACACCGCCTGACGTACGATCAACTTGTACCAACTGATGGATCGGCGTGGCTACGTTTTCAACTGGTTCGGAATCTGTTTAACCACTGGTCTCACCAGTACGAGACTCTGATATTCCCGACCACTAGCACTCGCTCGAGCAACCCATCTGAACACTGGTGCGGACAACCCGCCACCGACTAACGAGAAGATGATAGACGACGTCGACCACAATCGGAATCTTCTCGCGATCGCCTTCGCGGGGGCGATGCGACTGAGCGGAGAGTTCGAAATGGCAGCCAGAGGGGGGG
>SDGW01000747.1_pt1 | contig 13575 bp, 15 predicted proteins | sample 2873831 | NCBI WGS metagenome assembly SDGW01 (sample SAMN08132700, study PRJNA421101) | hypersaline lake metagenome | isolation source: celular fraction 0.22 microns magnesium sulfate-rich crust from ephemeral... | place: Spain: Penahueca Lagoon, Toledo | collected 2011-07
CGGTGGGCGCCTCTGGAGCTCCAACTGCTCGTTTATAAATGGCTGATCGTGGATCGATGATGAACACTTCCAAAGCCCCAGTCGCGAGGAGCGCGCACGCTCGCTGCGTTCCTCAGTCGCTCACTTCGTTCGCTCCTTGCGGTACTTACGTCGCCTGCGCGCTCCTCGCGACTGCCCCTTTGAGCCCCGCCCCGCACGGCACCTCACGCCTCCCCAGCCTCGTCGGACCGGCGCAGCCGCGCCGGTCCGACTCCCTCGCACGCGCTCCTCGCGGCCGATGGCCGCTCGGAGGCGCGCGCCACCGCGGATCAGTTTATAAGTAATTCACGCAGAGACGCGGTGAGCCGTCGACGCGGAACCCGTTCCGCAACGGCATCTTATAAGCCGCCGGGGGCGGAACGGTCTCGGTAATGCTAGAGGGGGTCAACGTCGCGCTCGGCGTCTCGGGGAGCATCGCGGCGGTGAAGGTCGTCGAACTCGCGCACGAGCTGCGCCGGCACGGTGCCAGCGTCCGCGCCGTCATGTCCCCGGCGGCGACGAACATCGTCCACCCGTGGGCGGTCGACTTCGCGACCGACGAGCCCGTCGTCACCGAGATCACCGGGAGCGTGGAACACGTGGAGCTCTGCGGCCGCGAGGGGTGGGCCGACGTGCTGCTGGTCGCGCCCGCGACCGCGAACACGGCGGGGAAGATCGCGGCCGCGGTCGACGACACGCCCGTGACGACCTGCGCGACGACCGCGCTCGGGGCGGGAATGCCCGTGGTGATGGCGCCGGCGATGCACGAGCCCATGTACGACCACCCCGGCGTGCTGGAGGCGCTCGACCGGCTGGAGGCGTGGGGCGTGGCGTTCGCGGACCCCCGAATCGAGGAGGGGAAGGCGAAGATCGCCCCCGAGTCCGAGATCGTCACCGAGGTCGCCCGCGCGACGACCCCGAACTCGCTGTCGGGCGCGCACGTCGTCGTCACTGCCGGGGCGACGAAGGAGCGCATCGACCCGATCCGCATCCTCACCAACCGGGCGTCGGGGAAGACCGGTCGGGCCGTCGCTCGCGCGCTCTACGTCCGCGGCGCGAAGGTGACGCTCGTGCAGGACGGCCCGGACGTTCCCTACGCCGACGTCGTCGCCGTCGAGACCGCCGACGAGATGATGCACGCGTGCCGGCAGACGGCGGCCACGGCGGACGCGCTGGTCTCGGCGGCGGCCATCTCCGACTTCACCGCCGACGCCGTCGACCAGAAGATCCGGTCTGGATCGCCGCTCTCCGTGGATCTCCGCCCGACGCCGAAGCTCATCGACTCGGTCCGTGAGGCGTACCCGGACCTGCCGATCGTCGGCTTCAAGGCCGAGACGTCTGGCGACGACGCCGCGATGGTCGCGGAGGCCGAGCGGATCCGCGACCGCGTCGACCTCGCGTTCGTCGTCGCCAACGACGCGAGCGTGATGGGCGACGACGAGACGCGGGTCCTCCTCGTCGGCCGGGGCGACCCTCGGGAGTACGTCGGTGACAAGAACGGCCTCGGAGCGTGTGTAGCCGACGAACTCGGTGCCGTACTCCGGATTTCCGGTGACTCAGGCGACTGATAGCGAAATAGTTTTGAGTTTCCCATCGCTTGGGTATGCTGGATAGTCTCGCGTTTCTCACCCGAAAGCGCGAAAGGCGATTCATACATGTCAGACACAGACGTCCAACGTATACTCGTTCCCGTCGGCGACTCGGTGAGCCTCCGGGATACGGTTTCACACGTCGTCGAACAGGCGACGGCAACCGACCGACCCGTCGAGATCCATTTCGTCGTCGCCGCCAGGACGCAGTCGGTCAACCCGGACGCGCCGGAGGAGCTCGGCACCGCACGGGAACAGCTCGAGCGCGTCACTCTCTGGGTCGAGGAGGAGACCGGAGACGTGACGGTCACCGAGCCGGACGACCACGCGGGAACGGACGCCCCGGGCGACGGCGCCGCAGAGGCCGATTCCGAGGGGACGACCGAGTCTGAGGGCGTCGCCGAGGCGACGACGCCCGATTCCGCCGACACCGCCGGTGATTCGGCCGTCGAGCGGTCCGGCGGGCTCACCGTCGTCACGGACATCATCGGGACCGACCGGTACCTCTTCAGTCCGGGCGATTACGCCGACGTGATCCACGAGTACGCGGTCGCGGCGGACATCGACCGAATCGTCGTCGACCCGGAGTACAACCCGGGGGGCAGCGCCTCGATGTTGCGTCCGATCGCGGTGGAGTTGGCCGGCGGCGACGTGGCGGTCGAAACGGCCCCCGTCGACCGGCAGACCCAGGGAACGGTGCTCGCACGCGCGGCGTCGCTCTCCAAGTACGTCACGGTGTTCGTCACCTCGTACCTGTTTTACCTCTCGTTGAGCGCGTGGACCCCCCTCGACTTCTTCACCGGCTTCGTGACGGCGTCGATCGTCTCGGTCGTCCTCGCGCCGGTCGTGTCGAACCGCGCGTCGCCGATCGGGCAGACGCTTCGGCGACTCGTTCGGCTGCTGTTGTACATCCCGTACCTTCTCAAAGAGATAGCGGTCGCGAACCTTCAGATCGCCTACGTCGTCCTCCATCCGGACATGCCGATCGACCCGGAGGTCGTCCAGTTGCGCGCGGCCGTGGGAGGCGACGGCGCGGTGACGACGCTTGCGAACAGCATCACGCTCACACCCGGAACGCTGACCATCGGCGTTTCCGAGCGGTCGTTCGACATCCACTCGCTGACCGCCAGCGCCCGGTCCGACCTCTTCGACGGCGGACTCGAGCGTGCGGTCCGGTTCGTCTTCTACGGGCGGACGGCGACGCAGATACCGACGCCGCGCGAACGCGGCGACGCCGGGGAGGGACGAGATGGTTGAGTTCGAGACGGCGCTGCTGGCCGTCGCCGGGGTCTTCGTCGTCTTCGGTATCGTTGCGCTGTACCGGGTGTTCGTCGGTCCGACGACGAACGACCGCATCATCGCGGTGAACGTCGCCGGGACGAACACCGTCATCACCATCGCGCTGGTGGCGGCCGCGTTCCAGCAGCCGTTGTTCCTCGACGTCGCGCTCGTGTACGCGCTGTTGAACTTCCTGCTGTCGATAGCGTTCTCCAAGTTCATCGTCGAGCGTGGAGGTGTGCTGTGACGCCTGTCGAATGGGCGATCGTGGGGCTCGCGCTCGGCGGTGCGTTCTTCGCCGGGGTCGCGGCGATCGGCCTCGTTCGGCTCCCGGATGTCTACACCCGGACGCACGCGGCCTCGAAGAGCGACACGTTGGGCGCCGTCCTCGCCATCGCCGCCGCCGCGCTCGCGCTTCAGTCCGGCCTCTCGACCGCGAAGTCCGTGTTCCTCCTGGTGTTCATGTTCATTACGAATCCGACTGCCGCACACGCCATCGCCCGCGCCGCACAGGAACAGGGCATCGAGCCGTGGACCGTCGACGAGGAGGACGATCTATGACGCTTACACTTCTCGAAGGAGCGCTGTTGGTGTTCGTTGTCGCCTGCGCGCTCGGCGCGGCCCTGCTGAAGGACACGCTGGCGGCGGTGATGGCGTTCGCGGCGTACAGCCTCGGCGTCTCCGTCCTCTGGCTCGTCCTCCAGGCGCCCGACGTCGGACTCACCGAGGCGGCCGTCGGCGCCGGCATCATGACCGTGTTGTTCCTGCTGGCGCTGTCGAACACCGCCTCGCCGGACGTCGACCGGCTGCTGGAGCCGATCCGATGGCGGACGGTCGCGCTCGTCGCCGGATTCGTCCTGTTAATCGGCGTCACGGTTCCCGCGCTGCCGGCGATCGGCGACCCGACTTCACCGGTCGTCGGCGGCGAGGTAACCCAGTACTACCTCGAAAACGCGTACGCACAGACGGAGGTGCGGAACGTCGTGACGGCGGTGCTCGCGGCTTACCGGGGGTTCGACACCCTCGGCGAGGGCGTGGTCGTGTTCACCGCCGTGGTCGTCACGCTGTCGGTGCTCCGCCGGGAGGTGGCCGTATGAGCACCGACGACGCGGACCCGACCGTCGCCGACGCCGTCGACTCGAACGCGACCGCCGAGGCCGCCGATCCGGACGCGACCGCTGAGGGCACCGCTGTCACCGATGTCGACGAGGAGCAGCCGGGACTCTACGTCGAGTCCACGATCATCATGACGACCGTCCGCCTCGTCGCCCCCTTCGTCCTCACGTTCGCGCTGTTCGTCATGTTTCACGGGGCCGATTCCCCGGGTGGCGGGTTCCAGGGCGGCGTCATCGCCGGATCGATGGTGATGATGCTCGCGTTCGCCTACGGTATCGACTCGACCCGACAGTGGCTCGACGTCCGCGTGATCACGGCGCTGGCCTCCGGCGGCGTGTTCGCGTTCGTCGGGATCGGTCTCGTCACCGTGGTTCTCGGCGGTCAGTTCCTGCAGTACTCGGAGTACGAGGCGTTGTTCAGCCACGCTGGTAAGTACGCCATCGAACTCGTCGAGCTCGGCATCGGCGCTATCGTGGCCGGCGTCGCGATCGGGCTCTTCTTTCTGCTCGCGGCCGGTTTCGACCACGTCACCGAGGAGGAGTCGACATGACGGTTGAGCTGCTGGCGACGCACTACAACTACTACGCGGTCATCGTACTGCTCGGCATCGGCCTGTACACAATGGTCGAATCCCCGAACCTCGTGAAGAAGATCATCGGGATGAACGTGTTCCAGACCGGCATCTTCCTGTTTTTCATCACCCTCGCGTTCCGCGCCAACGGGAGCCCCGCTGTCGTCACCGACGGTGGCGGTCCGTACGTCAGCCCATTACCGCACGTGCTCATCCTGACCGCCATCGTCGTCGGGGTGAGCCTGACGGCGGTCGCGCTCGCGCTCGTGGTGCGCGTCTACGCCGAGTACGGCACACTCAACGAAGACAGCTTGAAGCAACTCTACCATGATTGATCACCTCATCGTCCTGTTGGTCGTCCTTCCGATCACCGGCGCCGCCGTCCCGCCGCTCGCCAGCCTGCGCTACGATCGCGTCGGGTGGGGAGTCGCGGCGGTGACGATGCTCGGCCACGCGGTCATCTCCGGCCTGCTCGCTTGGAGCGTCTGGACCGACGGCGTCGTACGCTACGCGGTCGGGGGGTTCGCCGCCCCGTACGGGATCGAACTCGTCGCCGACGGGCTGACTGTTCTCCCCGCCGTACTTATCAGCGCAGTCTCGTTGGGCGTGCTCGCGTACGCTCGTCGGGCCGGCCCACACGCGAACACGTTTTACTCGCAGTTCCTCCTGCTTGTCGCCGGACTGTCCGGCATGACGGTGACTGGGGACGTGTTCAATCTCTACGTCTTCCTCGAGATCACCGGACTCGCGGCGTACGGGCTCGTCGCGAGCGGGCGCGGGGCGCGCTCCGCGGTCGCGGCCCTGAAGTACCTCGTCATCGGGACCATCGGCGCGTCGCTGTACCTGCTTGGCGTCGGCTACGCGCTCGCCGCGACGGGCACGCTGAACATGGCCGACCTCAGCGTCAAACTCGCCGAGGTCGGCTACGACTCGACGCTCGTGTTGACCGCGTTCGGGCTCATCGTCGCCGGGTTGACCGTGAAGGTCGCGCTGTTCCCGCTCCACACCTGGCAGCCGGACGCGTACGCCGACTCGCCGGACAGCGTGAGTGCGTTCATCTCGGCGCTCGTCTCGACGGTCTCAGCGTACGCGCTGGCCCGCGTGCTGTTCTCGGTGTTCACCGTCGACTTCCTCGAGGCGGTGCCCGCGGCCCGCATGGCGTTGTTGGGCGTGGCGTGCGTCAGCATCGTCGCCGGAAGCGCCCTCGCGGTGGCTCAGACGGACGTCCAGCGAATGTTGGCGTACTCGTCGGTGTCCCAGTTCGGACTCGTGATCGCCGGCTTCGCGGTCGCGACGCCGCTCGCCGTCGTCGGCGCGACGGTCCACCTCGTCGGCCACGCGGTCATGAAGGGCGGCCTCTTCGCGGTCACCGGGATCATCGAGCGTGACACCGGCGCGACGACGGTCGGAGGCTACGCCGGCATGGGCGGACGTACGCCCGTGGCGGCCGGAGTCTTCACGGTGCTGGCGCTCGCCATGGTCGGCGTCCCGCCCGCCGTCGGGTTCATGGGCAAGTGGTATATCGTGCTCGGCGCCGTCAACGCCGGCGTCTGGCCGGTCGTGGTCGTCCTGCTGGCGAGCACCCTGCTGACGCTGGCGTACTTCGCCAGACTCGCCGAACAACTCTACTTCGCGGAGCCGACGATCAGGCCCGAATCGGCCGTCGCAGACGGCGGTAAGAGCGTCTCGAGGGCCATGATCGCGACGGTCGTCGTCGCGGCCGTCCTCGCGCTCGCGCTCACCGCCGCCGTACCCGTGGTTGATCAACTGCTTGACCAAACCCCATTCGAGCTGATACTCTAATGACCGACGTTGCTTCCCTTCGACCGCTGTTCGCCGTGCTCGTGTCGGCCGTAGCCATCCCCGTCATCCTCTCGCTGCGATCGCGCCCGAACGTTCGGGAGGGGGTTACCGTCGTCGTCGCCGCGACGAAGTTCGCTCTCGTCGCGAGCATGGTGCCCGGCGTCCTCGCGGGCACCACGTACGTCACTCAACTCGGCGAGTTCGGCAACGGGGTCTCGCTCGTTCTCCGCGCGGACTCCCTCGGAATCCTGTTCGCGCTGCTCGCGAGCCTCCTGTGGATCGTCACGAGCTTCTACTCCATCGGGTACATGCGGGGGCTGGACGAGCACGCGCAGACCCGGTACTTCGCATCCTTCGCCGCCAGTCTGGCCTCGGCCGTCGGAGTCGCGTTCGGCGCGAACCTCCTGACCGTGTTCGTCTTCTACGAGCTGTTGACGGTGTCGACGTACCCACTCGTCACCCACGACGAGACGGACGAGGCGCGCGCGGCCGGCCGGAAGTACCTCGCGTACACGTTCGGGGGCGGCGTCGCCGTACTCGGCGGGGCCGCGCTCGTCTACATGCTGACGGGCACTACGTCGTTCACTCCAGGCGGCATCGAGGCGCTCGCGACCGTGGACCCGACACTGGCGCGGGCCGCGTTCGTGCTGTTGGCCGGCGGGTTCGGCGTCAAGGCCGCGCTGATGCCCGTTCACTCGTGGCTTCCCGACGCGATGGTCGCTCCGACGCCGGTGTCGGGGCTGCTCCACGCGGTGGCTGTCGTCAAGAGCGGTGTGTTCGGCGTCGCCCGGGTCGTCCTCGACGTGTACGGAACGGAGACGATGGCGGAGCTGGGCGTGGCGACGCCGCTCGCGGCCGTCGCCGCCGTCACGCTCCTGACCGCGAGCGTCATCGCGCTCAGACAGGACAACCTCAAGCGGCGGCTGGCGTACTCGACGATCAGCCAGCTGTCGTACATCGTCCTCGGGCTCGCACTGCTGGAGGGCAACGCGCTCGTCGGCGGGCTCCTCCACATCCCGGCGCACGCGTTCATGAAGCTCACGCTGTTCTTCTGTGCGGGCGCTATCCACGTCGAGACCCACACGGACGACATCAGCGACATGGCCGGCATCGGTGACCGGATGCCGCTGACGATGGCCGCCTTCGCCGTCGCCGCCGCGGGGATGGCCGGGATCCCCCTGATCGCCGGCTTCGTCAGCAAGTGGTACCTCGTTATCGGCGCGCTGGAGGGCGGCGGGCTCGTCTTCGCCGCCGCGCTGCTGGTCTCCGGCGTCCTCAACATCGCGTACTTCTGGCCCATCGTATACCAGGCGTACTTCGAGTCGCCCGAGGACCACGACGCGAAGCCGCTCGTGAGCGCGCCGCTCGGAGGACGCGGCGAGGCCCGCGCCGACGGGGGTAGCGAAGGCGACGTGGCGGCCATCGGTGAGAACGAATCCGACGGCGAGACCGACGGCGATGTCGACGCCCACGCAGACGGCGCTCACGCAGACGACGCCCACGCGGTCGACGATCACGGCGAGCACCACGGCGGTCCGCCGGCCGGCGGCTGGGAGGCGCGGGGCTGGCGAGGCGCGGAGAGCACGTGGTTCATGCTCGGACCGATCCTGACGGCGGCGAGCCTCTCGGTCCTGCTGGGCGTCGTCCCGCGGACCGTCGTCTTCCTCAGGATCGTCGAGACCGTCGTCGGCTCGCTCCCGGGGGTGGTGGTCTGATGACGGGCGCGCTGACCCTCGTCCCGCCCGGACCGGTTCTCCTGGCGGTCGCCGTCCTGATCGCGCTGACCTCGCGCCCCGTCGGCCACGCGCTCGGGGCCGTCGCCTCCGGTGCGGCGGTCGCCTGGGCCTGGGCCGTCCCCGCGGGCGCACACGTTCAGGCGACGTTCCTCGGCTTCGACGCCGTCCTGCTCAACGTCGACGAGTTCTCGCGGTTGATGGGGTTGATCTTCGGGATCATCGGCGTCGTCGCCGTCCTGTACTCGTACGCGAGCGAGGCCGAGAGCCGCCAGACCGCGTTCGCGTTCTCGTACGTCGCGACGAGCTTCGGTGCTGTGTTCGCCGGCGACTGGCTCACGCTGCTGTTCTTCTGGGAGCTGATGGCCGTCACCAGCACGCTGCTCGTCTGGCACTACCGGGGCGAGGCGGTGCGGGCCGGCTTCCGGTACGCGCTGCTGCACGGGCTCGGCGGCACGCTGTTGATGGCCGCGATCCTCGGCAACTACGTCGCGAAGGGGACCTTCCTGTTCGCGTCCGTGCCAGGCGGTCCCGAGACGGCGGGGATCGTTGCCGGGCTCCCGGCCGCGCTCGCCGCAGTCGGGATCGGGGTGAACGTCGGGTTCATCGGCCTCCACGCGTGGCTGCCCGACACCTATCCGCGTCCGCACATCGCCGCCAGCGTCTTCCTCTGCGTGTTCACCACGAAGACCGGCGTCTACGGTATGTACAGGGCGTTCCCAGACGGTCACGTCGCGATCGCGTACATGGGCGGTGGGATGGCCGTCTTCGGGGCGACGTTCGCGCTGTTCCAGAACGACATGCGGCGGCTGCTCTCGTATCACATCCAGTCGCAGGTCGGCTACATGATCGCCGGCGTCGGAATCGGGACGACGCTGTCACAGGCCGGCGCGTTCGCCCACGTGTTCAACCACATCCTCTACAAGGGGCTGCTCTTCATGACCGCCGGCGTCGTGATCTATCGGACCGGTACGGAGAGCCTGAAGGAACTCGGTGGTCTGGCCCGCGAGATGCCGGTAACGGCCGTGGCCTTCACCGTCGCCGCGCTTTCGATCGCCGGATTCCCCGGGTTCAACGGCTTCGTCAGCAAGGGGATCGTGATCGCCGCGAGCCACTACGACTTCGCGGGCGGGCCGCTCGCGTTCGGTGGTCGGACGACGCTCGAGTGGCTGCTTCTCATCGGGGGCGTCGGCACCTTCATGTCGTTCATCAAGTTCGGGTACTACGCCTTCTTCCACGGGACCTCGGACGCAACCGTCGCGGACGCCAACCGCGGTCAGAGCGTCGCGATGGTCGGCGTCGCCACGCTCTGTGTGGCGTACGGCGTGTTCGACGGCGCGCTGTTCGCGATCCTGCCGTTCGACGTGACCACTGAATCCGTTGTCTCTCACGCGTACGTGACCTACACGACCGAACACGTGATCGAGGGTGTGGCGCTGGCCGTCGCCGGACTGATCGGATTCGCCGTGACCAAGAAGCCGCTCTCGAAGCTCGGACGCGTTCCGGACGTCGACTCGCTGTACAACCCCGCGGTGTTCTACGGGACCCGCGCGCTCGTCGTCGGCGTCACCGAGCTGTACGCCGCCGTCGATCGTGCCGTGGTCGGGTTCACCCGGCTGACGATACGGACCGTCACCGATCCACAGGAGGCCGCTCGGCGGGCCGGTTTCGACGTGGAGGTCAGGTCGGGGATCGGTCGAAGCGTACTCACGCTGGCGATAGCCACCGCCGTCGGGCTGTTCGTCCTGTTCGCGGTGTGAGGCCGTCCTCGTCGGTCGGGCCAATTCCCGGACGTCGACGAGAACCCGGGGCCCGGCGCCCGGTCGCGGTTCAGTACTCCTCGTACGCGAGGTTCATCATCCACTGCGAGAAGGCGTCGGCCTGCGGGTCGACCTCCTCCTCCCCGATGAACGGCGACAGCATGTCGCCCGCCATCAGCAGCGAGAAGTCGAGGTCGCGCGGCGCGGGCTCCAGGTAGTACGTGTTGTGCCCGTCGTAGACGGTGTCGGACCGCTGGATGAGCCCCGAGTCCTCCAGCGCCTCCGCGATGCGGCTCCCCTTGCGCGAGGAGACGTCGAGTTCCTTCCAGAAGTCGCTCTGGTGGATGCCACCGGTCTCGCGGATGAGTTCGAGGCCGGTGCGCTCGTCCTCCGACAGCTCGGCCTCGAGTTCGGACACGCTCATGGTCGAACACCAGCCCGCGACTCGCTTAAAACTGGCTTTCCGTCCCGTCGCGGTCCCTCCGGACGCGACGGGCTCACTCGTTCGTCCCGTCCCCGGCGTCCGCCCTTCCGCCGCCGAACTCCGGCGGCAGCGACACCGGCTCCACGGGCGTCTCGCACGGCGGGCCGTCGGCGTACGCGAACTCGGGAGCGGTCTTCGGGTCGACGGTCGTCCGGATCCGGGTGAACGACCGCGTCCCGAACCCGTCGCCGTGGAGGCAGGCGCCGTACTCGTGGTCGGCGAGGACGCCGCTCGCTCGGTCGAGCCACGCCTCGCTCGTCTCCCCCGGCTCGGGCACCAGTTCGGCGGCGATCCGGCGGGCGCTGTCGGCGCGCTCCGCGCCGAACTCCCGCCGTCGGTCCGGGACCGCGAACCGCTCGGCGCCGTTCACCACGCCGCCGACGTTGCCGACGACGTGGACGCCGGGGTCGAGTCGCGTGACCGCGAGGCCGCCGTCGTACGAGAGGACGAACGCGGCGGCGTCGTCCGCGAGCACGAGGTTGAAGCCGTCGTACGACCGGCTCTCGAGGTCGCGTTCGACGGCTCGCACCGCGGCCTCGGCGGAGGCCGATTCGAGGCAGTCCCGCACGAGGAGCCCCCGAGAGCGGTCCCCCTCGCGGTCGGCGTCCAGCCACCGGTTCGTGACCGCGACGGCGACGCCGGCCGCAGAGAGGCCGATCCACGTCCCGCCGGCCTCCGCGTCGCGCGGGGCGACGTACCGGACGCCGTCGCCGCCGCTGGGCTCGCGGACGGCCGGCGGGTCGCCCCGCCTGTCGAGCGCCTCGTCGCGGTTGGCGGCGAGCGCGACCGGCGCGTCGCCGAACGCGCGCCACGCCAGGGTGAGCGTGCACACGGGCCCTCCTCCGAGCGACGAGGAGGAAAAACCCGCGGTCGGACGGGACCCAGTGTTTACTCAGAATAAAAGAAATCTTTTGGTGACTGACCGCGTCGGTTCGTACATGAACGCGATAGCCGTGTACGAGGGGACCGACGAACCGGTCGTGACGGAGAAGCCCCGACCGGAGCCGGCGCCCGGGGAGGCGCTCGTTCGGACCCTCCGAGTCGGGGTCGACGGGACGGACCACGAGGTCATCGACGGCGGGCACGGGGGCGCGCCGGAGGGGGAAGACCACCTCGTGCTGGGTCACGAGGCGGTCGGCGTCGTCGAGGACCCGAACGACACGCCGTTCGAGGCCGGCGACGTGGTCGTGCCGACGGTGCGGCGCCCGCCCAACGGCGCGAACGAGTACTTCGCGCGGGGCGAGCCCGACATGGCGCCGGACGGCGAGTACCACGAGCGCGGCATCGTCGGCGCGCACGGCTTCATGGCCGAGTACTTCACCAGTCCGGCGGAGTTCCTCGTGGAGATCCCGCCCGCCCTCGCCGAGCGGGGGTTCCTCGTCGAACCGATCTCGATCGCGGAGAAGGCGATCGAGCACGCGTTCGCCAGCCGGTCGGCGTTCCACTGGGAGCCCGAGTCCGCGCTGGTGCTCGGCAACGGCTCGCTCGGCCTGCTGACGGTCGCGACGCTCGACGAGGAGTTCGACCGGATCTACTGTCTCGGCCGCCGCGAGCGACCCGACCCGACGATCGACATCATCGAGTCGCTGGGCGCGACGTACGTCAACTCCAACGAGACGCCGGTCCCGTCGGTGCCGGAGGCGTACGAGCCGATGGACTTCGTCTTCGAGGCGACCGGCTACGCCCCGCACGCCTTCGAGACGATCGAGGCGCTCGCGCCGAACGGGGTCGGCGCGCTGCTCGGCGTCCCGGGCGACTGGGAATTCGAGGTCGACGGCGGGCGGCTCCACCGCGAGTTCGTCCTCCACAACAAGGCGCTCGTCGGCAGCGTCAACTCCGGCTACGAGCACTTCGAGGCCGCCGTGGACGCGCTGTCCCGCTTTTCCGACGCGTTCCTCGGCGATCTCGTCACCGGCGTGCACGGCCTCGACGACTTCGAGGCCGCGTTCGCGGATGACGACACGACTATTAAAACGGCGGTCGAATTCAGCGCATATGAAGAACGTTGACGATCTGATAGACAGCGCGGCCGACCTCGCGGAGCACGGCCTCTCGAAGGGCGAAATTGCCGACGAGCTGAACGTTTCCCGGGAGACCGCGAGCTGGCTCGTCGAGCGCAGCGGCGGTAACGACACGGACACGGAGAGCGGGGAGACGACCTCGACCGCCGACATCCACGTCGACTGGTCGGCGCTGGGTCGCGACTCGACGCGGCTCCGGTACGCGGCGAGCGCGATGGCGGATCTGCTGGCCAAACAGGGTGAGAACGTCGACCTGACGGTCGGCGTCGAGAAGGCCGGTGCACCGCTCGCGACCGCGGTCGCGAACCAGCTCGACACGGACCTGGGCACGTACGCGCCCGCGAAACACCAGTGGGAGGAGGGCGACATCGACGAGCAGGGCGGCGGCTTCTCGCGGAACTTCGCCGCCATCCGCGACCGCGACTGCTACGTCGTCGACGACATCATCACCTCGGGAACGACGATGCGCGAGTCAATCGACGCGATCCGCGATCAGGGCGGCGAGCCCGTCGCCTGCGTCGTCTTGGTCGACAAGCGCGGATACGACGAGATCGACGGCGTCCCGGTGTACTCGCTCGTCGACGTGGTCCGCGTCGACCGCGAGGAGTGAGAGCCCGGTCGGCGTCCCTCGACCACGCCCCCTTCCCAACCACGTCGATCCCGTGCGGAACCCATTTGCATCGCGGGCGCGTATCGACCCTCATGACGTTCCAACCCGAAGCCGACGCCGACGCCGACGAGATCGCGGACCGAGTCGAGGAGACGATCGCCGACAACGACGTGGTGCTGTTCATGAAGGGCAACCGCCTGATGCCGCAGTGCGGCTACTCGCAACGCGCCGTCGAGCTGATCGGCCAGCACGTCGACGAGTTCGAGACGGTCGACGTGTTGCCGGCGCTGCCGCAGTACCGCGAGGCGCTGGAGTCCCACAGCGGCTGGGAGACGATCCCACAGACGTTCGTCGAGGGGGAGTTCGTCGGCGGGAGCGACGTGCTCGGGGAGCTCGACGAGCGCGGCGAGTTGGCCGCCGAACTGGGCGCCGAGTAACCGGATCGGGCCGTCGTGCGTCCCGAGGCATTGCACGCCCAACCACGGCAATCGAAGGGCAGGCGATATAAACCCACGGACCGTAGGTAGGGTAGGTGCAGCAGTCGCCGCTGCCGCCGTGTCGATCGGTTCGACCCCACTTCACCCAACTACAA
>SDGW01000748.1_pt1 | contig 13573 bp, 18 predicted proteins | sample 2873831 | NCBI WGS metagenome assembly SDGW01 (sample SAMN08132700, study PRJNA421101) | hypersaline lake metagenome | isolation source: celular fraction 0.22 microns magnesium sulfate-rich crust from ephemeral... | place: Spain: Penahueca Lagoon, Toledo | collected 2011-07
TTCGGAGGGCGTCGAACACGCCTAAGAGAAACGTTACACCTGCCGCTACGGTCTGCGGGTCTACGTCTTGAATCATAGGGTTGGTTTCAGCAGAGAACGGGAGAATTAGCCGAGACGACTTTCGTCACTACTGAGCGTTAGATAGGGGTGTAACTCGCTTCGTTCGTATTGGTGCCGTTGTTTGTTATCGTTCCATACCGAACGTCGAGATAGGTGTTGGCTGAGTTTGAAGTGATATAGAGGTCTGGGTTGTTGCCGGGTGCTCGAGCGCCATTCACGACGCAATCACTCCCGTCGACTTGGACGCCGTATCGTGGCGTCGAGTCTTGATCGTCAAAATACTGACCCCCTGTTAGCGTTATACGGTCCCCCGATAGGATTACACCGTCGCCTGTAGCGTTCTGTCCGTTGTTCTTCGCCGTGCAAGAGGTCACTTCACAGTCGTTTGCGTTGACTTTGATTCCCCACCCGTCATTCATGTGAGACGTGCATGAAACGAGAGTGTTGTCGGGGCTGGTAACACTGACACCATAGACGTTAGAGCGTGAACGGACGCCTTTCACTTCACAGTCGCTCGTCTCGAGATAGAGGCCGCGATTTCCGTTGTAGGCCGTGAAAATGTCCGTGAGATAGCACTGAGAACCACCACTAAGATGAATCCCACTCCCGTCACACGTCTCGAATAGAGAATGGGAAATATGGTAGCCCCAAACGTTCTCTCCATAGAATCCCTCCTCGGGGAACTTGTGGATAAAAACGCGATTCATGTGGAAGTCATTTGCGTCTTGATCGGTGCCCGAATCTTCGTGGCAATAAATTCCATGCCCTGAGGTATTGTTCTCCTTATTTCCGAGGAGTTTGAGGTCATTGGGGCCAGCGAAAAACTCCCTGTCAGTAGATGAATCGGGAATGTACTCAATCATGTTAGCATTGAGTCCGTCTGCCGCCTCGAGTACGGTCGTCCGCATCCCCTCTCCTTGTAGAATAACTCCGTCTCCAAGCTGAATAGTGGTCGAGACGGTGTATCGCCCCTTCTGGATAGCGATAGTCTGACCCGTTCCCGGCGAATTAGTGTCCGAGACGGCAGATATAGCACTATTAAGGACTGCTCCCATGTCTGTGCCTCGATCTATCTCACCGTTCCGGCCGTTGGCAACGATCTCGGCTCCGTCGTGATAGACTCGTGCCGTGACCGGGTTATCAGCGTTAAAGTTTTGCTCTGTACTTAACGATGAAGCTGAAATATTTTGGAAATCCCTTTCTGCCTTATTCCAAGATGTCCCATCACCGTCAAAAACAGCACCAGTATCAGTCGCAATGAAAATAGCATTCGAATAAGGAGTATAATTTCCTTTATTTGATTCAGTATCACGAGCAACAAGCTTTTTCTCAAGCTTGTCGGTCATGTCATTATTCATTACATCTTCACCCCAAGTCCCTTCAAAAGTTCCAGTAGCGGGACGGGGAAGATCATGATTCGTAGTGGGGTTCTTATCTGTCATATTGTATAAAAATCCTAAGTTTGATTTTGCATCTGTCTTTCCTGCTTCTTCTGCTTCTTCTGTTCTTCTTTCTTTTCTAGGGAATAAATCTTCGAGAATTCAAGATACCGATCATAAGGCATATCCATCAAATCTTGATGGGACATGCAAAATTTTTCCATGAGTTTATAATCGGTATATGGCTTATATCCTTCATCTCCCCGGATTGCTTTCTTGATACTTTTGATTCTCTCCTTAGCTTCTAAAGGAATAATATCTCCTTTTAACCGATCTTCAACGGTTTTTTCTACTGCATCTGTCGAGCTTGTTCCATCTGACGGTCGCTCAAGGACAAACCGATTCCTAAGCCTTCGAAAAAATCGGAAGAATCGCCGCCGAGAGCTTCTTCAGCAGATTCTCGAATTTCCTTGAAATCATTTGCGGGCATGTCTTCAAAATCGTCTGAATCGAACACATCATCCGCAGCAAGGGAAATCGTCTGAATCGGATCTAGGAGTGATCGTTCCCACATAACCTCTTGAAAAGCTTCAAAGCCTCCTGAATCCATGATAGCTTGAACAACTTGTTCGTCGCTTAGAGATTCCATCTGAGTCAAATTATCTTCATCAATGTAATCTCTAATCAAGGCAAGTTGCATCTTCTGAACTTCCCGAACCGTTCCAAGAGAAGGATTACCGTTTAGTTCATAATCAGTTCCGTCGATTTCATATCTCTCGGTCATGTATTTTTACTATGTTACGTAAGCATTTAAAATTGTCGCCCGATACTCCAATATTGTATCCAAATAAAGAATATTTGAAAAACTATACTACTAAATTTTCATTTACGCGCTGGTCCAAGTGAGCGAATCAGCAGGATCACTGGAAATCGAATCACTAACCAAGTCGTCGGCAGTGAATTCGTAAGGGAATTCGGGGAACTGAACGCCCGAAACCGTGAACGAATAGCTTCCAAGATCAAAAGTAAAGTCCTTGGGAGTATAGGATCGAACTTCTTGAGCCATATCGAAGCCGTCGTAAGTAAGGCTAACGTCGAGAGTGATTTCCCGATCAGTAGGGACAATCGAAGCAATCTTGCTATCTCGGTTAGCATCAGCGTCCTTCACAACTGCAAGGCTGTTGGAAACGTTCAGAGTAATTTCTTCAACAGCACCGGGCAGGGCCGAGCCTCCATACGTCACATTTCCAAGATCCTTGTAGGAAAGAGGTTCCGTAGTATCTTCAGTAGCGTGGGAACCCGAATTACTGTCACCACTATCGGTGTCGATGTAATCATCAGTACTCCAATCAGTGCCATCTGCGAAAGTGAAAGACCCACTCACTTCAGCAACAGAATCTTCCGAAACAGTAAGGGAAAATTCTTCACCGACGCCGCCCATCAGTCTTCGATATTCATCCGTATCGCCGCTTTCATTAACTTCACCAACTTGGATTGAAGTGACCGAATCCGAAGTACCACCATCAGATCCGGTGAAATACTGAAGCATGTCCATATCTTGAGGATGATAAGTAACCTCCCCTTCCCACATTTCGGAAAGCTTCACGTTGCTTCGCTTTTCAAGTTTGTTGGAAGCTCCATATTCGGGAAGGTAGGTGATGGATTCAGAATTAACGCCTTGCGTGGCGCTCCAACTATTTACAATCCCAAACCAATTGTAATCTCCGTCAACTTCTTCAGTCGCAAAAGTACTCTCTTCAACATATTCAACGGGCTGTGCGCCTTGAATAACATTATCTCCTGCCATAATTAATCACTTTAGTTTTTAACAGTTTCGAAAATCAAATCGATGCTTCGATTATAACGAAGCACGTCTTCTGTTCCATTATCTTCACTCAATTCAGCCGTTCCGTCCATTTCTCGATAAGACCAATCCCCCGTATAATTCTGCCAATGATCAGAAATGGCATCGTCACAAAGGTCAATCAAATTTTCCACATCCCCCGCAGTTTCCCCAAACACTGTAATTTTAACAGTTGCTTCCCGGAGACGATAATTGAAATCAACAGATAATTCATAATCGTTCGAAGCAATAATATCTACAGCACCACGGGGGAATTCATCCAAAGCCGATTGAGGAACTTGTTGTCCCCAAACATTATTAACATTGTATTCCGAATTGGTAGACCACCCCGAAACTTCATTTCGGAGAAGGGTAATAACCCCTTCAGTCAGATCACGGTTAGAATTTTGCAAGCTCATGCTATTTCTTAAAGGAATCTATAAAATTCTTAAGTTCGTCAGCAAAATTATTGATTAGAAGCTTTTGATTGGATTTAGCAACACCTTTTGCATTATGTAGAACACCTTGAGCAGGCAAATCAGCTTTACTCGATCCTACCATCTTAGAATTGGGAAGCATTACATATTTGGCATGATCCGCTTCATTGAGAATCCAAACTTCATCTTCTGCAACTTCGAAAATATACCAACTATCTCGATATTCTCCAGAATCCACAGGGGAAGAATCTTCCAAATCAGACTTAATTTCTTCGGCTGTTTCTACCAATGCATCATTAGCACTTTCTCCAGCCCCGCTCGCCATATTATTAAAGGTGTCCTTTACCTGTTGTTCTCCCACCATTTCAACATCAAAAGAACCCATAATAAATCACTTCTTCCTCTTACATCCAACTACCCACCGATACGGTCCATTTCCGGCTTGTTGAACTGCAACATCGGAAACAACGTAGATCGAACCATTATGTCGAATTTCAGTTCCTTCATCGACTAAATCTTCATCAAAATATATCGTTGTCTCTGCTTCTTGATCAAAACCATATTGAGTCAAAACTTCTTCAGAAGGATTTCCAATTACACGCGCCTTGGTAGTAATAACATTTTGTTCTGATTCAGGTTTATTTTCGAAATAAATAGGATTATCTGAATCCTCGGCTTCATAAGAATCACCTTGAATTACTTCAACCTCCTCCCCGAACTGTTCGATCATAACCTTGGTAGCTTCATCAAGCATATTTAAATGGTACTATCATGGGACGAAAGATGGACATTCCGTTCTACTCCATCATGTTTCACAGTCACGACCTTGTTCGGGGTCTGTGGCGGGCGCATTGCATCAAGAAGATAAAGCGCATTATCAGTTCGCTCTTTCAAATTTTCCTGATAATTCTGTGGATCAGTATAAAATTCAATACCTGAATCTCGCATTCGAGAATAACTCATCCAAGCATCAAAAGATTTTTCTGCCGTCCATGCTATAATAGCATTATCGAATTTTTCCTGATCAGGATTAGCTCCGGTCACTTCGTTCAAAAGTGGTTCAACAAATCTTTCCTTTGTCTGTTTGATCGTAGCATCGGGAATTTTTGCAGAATCAATCCCTGCTAATGAATCTCGAACTTCAGAGACAAGTTCTTCGTCTGATAGAGTTGTTTCCATATTACTCATATTGTGCCCAAAAAGTTGTTCAAAAAACTATTCAACTAACGAAAGCTCCTATCAGTCCGTGACCTTAATAGCAGCTTCGTTGTTAATTGCCTTCCACGTTCTCATCGTATAAATCTGGAAGATACGAGCCTGTCGAGACTGATCCTCGTATTCCTCAGTCGCAACATCTTCCTTGATTAGTTCGTAACCATATTCATCGGGATCAGCAATGATACCCTGTGGCGAACTAGTTCCAAGAAGACCCGAATTGTCAACCAGAACATCCAGACCAGCAATTCGACCAATAGCACCATCAACGATAGTACCATCACCGAGGTCAGTTGCACGCTGGAATTCGCTGGACTTGAGAAGCGCACTTTCCGCCTGAGTGTTCACAATAAGAACCTGTGGCGAATACTTCTCGTCAAGAATATTCTCACGAGCATCAATAACAGCATCGAAGTTAAACGAACCACCGCCCGAAACAGGACTGTTCGGGTGAAGGTTATCCGCAACCTCATTATACGCCTTCTCGTTAATCAGTTCCGCCATACGGCGACTCTGCTTTTCGACCTGCTGTGCAACAATGTCGAAAACCGAAAACATCTCACTTTCCCACGAAATGGAAACCTCCCCACCATACTTTTTAACAGTCATGGGAATCTTGTCCGTTTCCTCTTCATCACGGGGGAATTCGGACGCTTCACCAACGCGATCCGGCATACCCATTTCGCCCATGTCCACGGGAACCTGAAGGGTGTCCGTGGGAATATCCGGCATAGTAATAGTCCGGAAAAGCTGATTCCAGAGAAGAACATGCTCCTGTTCCTCTTCAACAACACGACGGATACGCTCCTCGTTCAAAACATCAGAAGTACTAACATTAACCATAATATATCACCTAAGTTATCTATAGAATTTTTATTTTGTAATCTATCGGAGAGCCGCCAGAATCACGTCACCATCGGCACCACTCTCAAGCGCAAGAGGGTGGTTCGAAGCGACAGGATCGGCAGACGTATCCGGGTTCGGATTATACATCCCACCAGTATGGGAGACAAACTGACCGTTGGTAGTTCCCGAAGGAACCAGAGTGTCACCCGCACTAACAGAACCATCAATATTCACAGCAACGACAAGGCCAGCGATATGAACCGTAACCTTGTCGTCAGCTTCAAGTTCCTGAACAACGCCAACGAATTCATCATCCGTTGCCGAGGTCTGAGTAATATTACCAGAACCATCAAAAGTAACAGCATCGCCCTTCTCAACGGTGTTGCCACCAGTATCGAGGGTAATCGTCTCACCATTCGGGTAGCCCTTATCGCCAGCATCAAGAGTCATATTTTAATCACCTAAAAGTTAAATTAAGAATTTTATTCTCCGCGCAGTTCAGCAGCTTCCTCTCGGAGACGTTCGGCTTCCGTACCCCAACTTCCACCACGGTTCTCCATATCAGCAGCAAGCTCTTCAAGTTCTTGCGCTCGTTCAAGCTCTTCCTCAGAAGCTCCAAGCTCTTCAGCTTCAGAATCGTCAGAATCGTCAACACCGTCACCCGAAGCGGGGTCAGGAGTACCGGCAAGCTCTTCAACACCTTCATCTTCACCAACTTCATCTTCAAACATCTCCCGAAGCTCTTCAACAGAGTCGGTAGCCTTCTTGAAGAATTCCTTGTCCATGTCCTTAGCTTCAGCCAGAGATTCCGCATAGATATCCTCTACAACATCAATCTCTTCCTGAAGCTCTTCAATTTCCTCTTCCTGTTCATCAACAGTTTCCGAAAGTTCCTCAACTTCCGATTCAAGCTCGGACGTTTCTGCCCGAAGCTCTTCAACTTCTTCCTCTTTGCCGGAAATTTCACTTTCCGCAACAACAGTCAGTTCTTCAGGCTCGGCATCAGCAATAGTCGCCTGAGCTTCTAGTCGCTCCATAAGTTCTTCGTTTTCAGTCATATTTAGATCACTATTATTTTTAATAGAATTTGCAGAATCCGAATCGGTCACACCGATTACTTGCCTCAATTGAGACAGTTCAGTAGCGTTCCGGTGATCATCCCCTTCGGTATCTTCTTCACTATCCTGTTCTTCTTCCAATTCTTCCTCTTCTTCCTCTTCTGTTTCTTCTAATTCTTCTTCCTCAGTATCTTCCTCCGTTTCATCGGCTTCTTCAGCCTCTTCTTCACCCTGCATCTGTTGTTTCTCCTTAACAGCATCAAGGAGTTTTTCATGAGACGCGCAAGGCATATAATAAGTTTCATCATCAACCTCATGTTCATGGTAATCTCCATCACATGGAAGACCTTCAGCAGCTCCTCGCGCTCCTTCGGGGTTATCGTAGATATGCTGTTTCAGGTCTTGAAGTTCTTCATAATCAGCAGTCTCGATTTCAAATTCTTTCAGTTCTTCCACAGCAGATTTTCCGAAATCGAAAACTGCGCTCAATTCATCCGAAGACATTAAACTGGATTCTCCAGTATCTACAAAATTGGAGGGGGCAGCCCCTTGCCGAACAACCGCGAGATTGTCATAACCATAAACATCTTTCACAACTTTCGTTCCATCTTCATCTTCCCCCATATTTTCAGCGTGGTAAATACGGGGAGAAACATCAAGCCAACCCTGTTCAATTTTGTTGGCCGTTTCTTCGTCACTGATCACTCCCTGATATGCAACGCCCTTCCCATCTACATATTGTGCGTCCGTGATCTGACCGATCACAGCATCAATATCACGGTTTTCGTGATTCTTTACAATATGTCTTCCAACAAGAGTCTTAGCCGAAGACTCAAGGGCTTCTTTAGGCCAACGCTTTCGCGTTTTACTTTTGTGGCCAACAGTAATATCATTCTCGCCGATAGCAATACCGTGAATTACATATAGATCATCATCGGGAGTTTTAACATAAGATTCCCGCGAAGTAGTAGTTTGAGCTTGAACAGACATATTTCAATCCTCCTTATTTCCTGATTCTTCGTTTTCTTGTCTACTTTCCTCGGTGGAAGCAGGAGGACGAGTGAAATCAGTTCCGCTCTCCCCCTCGTTTAGATCACCATTTTCTTGAGCTTTTTCAACAATCTCTTGAGCCTTATCAAGTCCAAGATCCTCGGGATTCTCAGAAACATGAAGCTGAACTTCTTCTGGATTATATCCAAGTTCTTCTGCCTTTTGCTTCAGAACAGGCGTCCATTCATCTTCAATTTCCTTCTGAGAATCATTAACCTGTTTCTCAACACGCGATTCCTGAGAACGAGAAACGAATTGATTAACATCTTCTTCGAAACCACCGAGTGCATATTTCGGCAACGGCATTTCCGAAACAATCCAATTCACATCAAACTGGAGATATTCATTAATTTCTGCAACTTCCCCAGTAACAGTCGTAATGTCAACATTACCCTGAACCCCCTGCTTCATTCCGGGTTCGAAATCACTCGAATCATGTTGAGACATGAAGGCTTCAATCTCTTCGGGTTCCCAAATATCTTCTCCGTCGCCAAATTGAATAAGCTGGAACGGATGAGCAAGAGATTCAATAGCCTTATCGTTATCTTCGAGCTTCTTAAGAAGACTTTCAATTCGATCTTCAACAGCAGTAAGGCGACTTTCTCCGAAAATTTTGCCTACATCAGCATCTCGCGTGAGTTTGATAACATCATCGCGTGCGAACGGAATTTCATCTTGATCTTGATAGCCACTCAATTGACTATCAAATTGAACATATGCCGCAATCTTCCCATCATCAGTCTTATGATAATTATCATACATCGAAGGGTTATCATCAGGATCACGAAGGACAGACTGTCCGGGTTTTGTATACGCACGCATGGTTTCAGTCGGCATGAGTTTGAAACCATACAAATTTTCCCCGTCTTCTTCCTGATATACCTTCTCAATGAAAGCAGTCCCCTTCACTTCACGCTGGACTGTAGCTTTCTTGAGAAGTTCTCGGAAATTCTTACCAACTTCACCTTCAACAATGCAACATTCCGAAAGCCACTTTTCAAGATCCTCTTCAGCTTCTTCAGAACCAGCTTCTACATAATATCCGGGTTCAACAACTTCACCAGCAAAAGCCCGGATTGGTTCACGAATAATCGGAACATTTTCATACAAATCCCAATATCGTTCAAGTTTCTTTTTATCCGGCTTATGCTTATCAAAACCCTGTCTTCGCATAGTAGCAACGCGGTGATCGATAGATCGAACATCAGGGTTAGCATCAGCCGCTAGCTGAAGCTCTTCAACAGCAGCTTTCGTTTTTTCGTTAATTGTATCCCAAATACGCATATTCTACGAACCAAAACTAAACGCACGTTTATTTTTCATTGAATCCGATACATTAGCAGAACTAGCTTCCTGAAAAGTATATGCTCGCTCCATCCGTTCAACATGACTTTTATCAGATTTAGCTGCAACAGCCAGAGCAAGAGAATCAGCAAAGTCATCGTTCTTATCGCCGGGAGCCGAAATACTCAAATTCCCTCGCTTCGTCTTTTCATATTCAATAGAACGAAGTTCCTTAGTCAATTCTTTCAAATCAGGGATCTTGAGTTTAAGAGACTGCAACTCTCGGTTTGTTTCATTATAAATCGATTCTTTCGAACGAATAGTAGTCCGGAAAGGAGAAACAACAGAAAATTCGTTTGAAAGACGTTGAACCGGACCTTCTCCAACGCCATTTTCTTCAACTACAATTTCCTTATAATTATGTCGAGAAATAGCATGTCGAATAATTCCTTCAACTTGAGCAAGTTCACAATCGGCTTCCCAATCGATATTGAAAACATTTCCATTTTCATCAATGGAAGTGAAAACAGCTTTTGCATCGCCGTGAGAAGCCACGTCCACGCCCATATAACAAACGTCTCCAGTTTTCTCAGGGTAGATCCTCCCTTCTTCCATCGATTCTGAAGCCCATTCAAGAGCGTTATTGATATCCTTGTTCTTGAAGAACGAATTCTTTTTATCCGTGAACTGACCAAGAATCTCACGCTCGAATTCCTTCTGAGCTAGATCACGACGGGCTTCTTCAATCTCACGGGATGGAACGTCGGGATTTTCCATCGTCGTGACCCGTTGAGCAAACCAAGGGGAATCCTTTTCAGGATCATTCGCTTCATCAAACTTACTATAGAAAAAGCCTTCTTTACCCCACGGAGTCCCAACAAGAACGAACTTACCATCCGTAGTAAAAAGCATCGGACGAAGGGCAGAAGTATACACTTCATCATCAACGAAAGCTGCTTCGTCAACGATAATAGTATCAGCAGTATAACCACGGATCGTCTCTCCCTTATTTGCAGCAGGGAGGCCCATGATTCTACTCCCATTTGTTCCTTCAATCTCAGACTTGGTAATATACTCAAGCCCGTATTCATCGGGGTTTTTAATCCATTCAGAGATTTCAGCCTTCAACTTCTCCATGAAGTTGAAAACCTGCCTCTGTGTAGGAGCAATGAAAAGTACAGTCGTTCCGGGCTTCGTGGCAAAGTCATGAATAGCTTCCCACGTTTCAACAGTGGTCTTACCAACCTGTCGCCCTGCAACGAAAACTTTCCGATCAGAATCGGAATTGAGGAATTTTTCCTGATACGGATAAGGTTCTTTTCCAATGACCTTCTCTACAAACAAAGCCGGGTCTTCCCGTAATTTTTTAGCTTGTTGTGGAGTAAGGTCAGTCATTAGAAAACACCTACAAATTAAAAATTAGAAAGGGAATAAATCGAATCGAAATCAATCGAATCGGGTAGAAAAGTTCCAGAATTAGCAGAAGCTCGAACAAATTCAGGCATAACTGGAGAAATAGTAGCCCAAAAATTCTGATCCGACCGCTCTACATTATCAACAATTACAGCATCAAAAAGACGACCGCGAATAGCTTCTGGATTCGTGGTGGATTTCCAATAAATCCCATCATATTCTCCAAAAAGTTCTTGATATTGTTTCCTATTATATTCGCTTGTGGTTTGAAGAGGAGCGCAAAAAAGAACATCCAAACCAGCTTGTTCCATTCGACGTGCTTCAGCAAGCATCATTGTGGTTTTCCCCGATTGTCGTGGCCCACGTACAAGTTTTGTTGAAGACCACCAATCAGAAAGAAACTCTTCCTGATCTTCGCGTGGTGTCAATTCGGGGAATTCCTTATTCATCTTCATCTACCTCTTTCGAAAGAGCCGAAATGACGCTATCTCCCACGTCTTCACGCCGATCTTTATCGTGATCAAGGATTCCAAGCTCCTTCAATGTTCGAAGACTGGAACGCGAAAGACGATCAGCAGTAATATGAAGAACGTTCTCTTGCGTCTCCGTCAGAACGCCATATTCTTCGTGGTATCCGGTTTCTTGCTCCTGCGCCATACCCTTCGATCCAATATACTCGTCGGCACGACGCTTCTTGTGCATGTCAATAGCGACTTCTCTGAGCTTCGTAAGTTTACCAATGTGGTCACGGTCGAAAGGAGCATCGTTCAAGAAAGAAGCTACAACAGCATCAATCCAATTTTGCTCCTTCTCTGGAAGCTGTTCGTAATAACCCGAACGATCCATGTAAAGTCCATGTTCGTAATTCGGGTTATCGCTTCCTTCATTCCCATCGTCGCTATAATCAGTGTGATAACCACATTTCCCATCGGGGTACTTCGCTTTTCTCTCACACCGACCATCCGTAGTAGAAAGAGGATGGTTGCAAGTTTGAGAATCAGAAGAATCGTCAGACATAATAATTATTTATTCTCGGAAATAGCTCGTTCAATCGAAACTTCAAATATCTTCTCTTCGTTGAATTGATTATCTGGATTGCTCTTTTCTGAACGCACCGAATCGTAAAACGTGTCAATATCGAATTCCACTTCTTGTTCAAGAAGATGCTTTTCGATCCTTTGAGCCACGTCCATCACTTCATCCTTATCCATCGGACGTAGCTTCAAATCCAAATCAACAGCACCACAAGGGCAATAACGCTGAAAAACCGAAGGACGACCGGAGCGTTGATCATCAAAGAAATCTCCGTCAACATCCGGATCATACTCCATCTCATCCGAATGCATTTCCTTGTTCGATTCATTCATGAATTCCGGGAGGAAATCCCGTGAAGGAATCGTATATCGGACTCGACGGTAGCAATTCGAACAAATATCTGAATTGCTTTCAATTCTTCTAAAGAAAACCGAATCTTCATCAAGTTCTTCGCTCATAATTCTAACCGACATATCCATCACTAACGCCCTTATCGGGTGCATCTCGATTCTTCATCCGGGCATGTCCAAATCGAGGCTGAAATAGCGAACTTTGTTCGTGTTCTTTACTACGGGATTGGGCCTTATAAATGTTTCGGTAGTGCATGAAATTAACAAACATTAGTCGAAATAAATCGGTTGGAAATCTTCAACAAGGGTATCTTCCGTCGTGAACCAATAAACCCCACAAAGTCCACCGCTTTCACCTTGTGATTCTGCAAATGTACTCGGTGGGGCTGTCGAACCCATCATAACAACAGGAATGTTATCACCAATACTTTCCCACAAAACCTTGTGGTAATGCGAACGAAGGGCCATGTCATACGTATATTGCATAAACCAATCCATAGCTCTTTTCTGGCCCGAATTCGTTCCTACATGATTCAAATAATCCTGCCCATGTCGGGAATGAATGTCCCACCCTCGAATCTGGAAATTCAAAAACTGCCCGTTTTCAGACTTAGTAATATCAATATTATCAGCGTCCGAATACGAAAGAGCCGTTTCGATGAAATCATAGAGCATCATATCCGCATTCGTCGTACTCTTATGATCAAGACGGCCATGGTTTCCGGGAATCATATAAACCGAAACATGAGGGAAAGTATCCGAAATTTTCAACAGTTGCTCAATATACGTCCGTCCTGCTTTCCGTAACTGATCCCGAAGACCATCTTCTTGCTTATGTCGCTGGTGTGGATAAATCCCTTCTCCATCAAGATGATCACCATTGAAAATAACAGCAACTTCTTCCACATCACCACGTTCTTTACCAGCTTGAATACCTTTATCAAAATACTCTACAATATTCTCTTGTGCTTCTTCGGCGCTATAATAATCAACACCAGATCTCGAATCAACTTTAGCTCCAACATGAGAATCACTATGGGGAAGAACCAAAGTACTCGTATTCCCACCGGGTTCATATGGATCAACAACAGGATTTGCATTGTTCAATGCTTCCTTCACTTCCTGTTCCATTTCGGTGAGAGTATTATGAATATCCTTCGTAGCTTGTGCCTTTTCGTATGAATTCACTCTCCAAGGATCTTCATCAGGGGTATTTACATACCAACAATAATCTTCGTCCCTATGAAATTGATAACCTTCGTCTTCTAGAGATTCCATTCTTCCCCTAACTGCCCTAACACTAATATCAAGTTCATTTGCTATACTTCGTCTAGTATCAGGAAGCATAGAAAGAACTTCCTTCTGTTTGTCTGTAAGATTTAAATCAGACATATTGACTCTCCTTACCATAATTAGTTCTTCGGGCTATTAAAGAGTTTCGCAAAACATTTGAAGAATAAAATAATGGATTAGTTTTCGATCTAACAATGATTTCCAGAACTATTCCAGTGATTTCTAGTGATCTAATAGTGATAGTATTCGAGCTAACAAAACCATTATATACTACTAAACACTAGTACTAACTATTTACTAGGAATAAGTA
>SDGW01000750.1_pt1 | contig 13544 bp, 13 predicted proteins | sample 2873831 | NCBI WGS metagenome assembly SDGW01 (sample SAMN08132700, study PRJNA421101) | hypersaline lake metagenome | isolation source: celular fraction 0.22 microns magnesium sulfate-rich crust from ephemeral... | place: Spain: Penahueca Lagoon, Toledo | collected 2011-07
CTCCAGCCCTCGGGGACGTACTGCTGGAAGTCCGGGTCCTCCGAGAGCGCGCGCGGGTAGAACAGCTGCTGGCCGTTCGCGGTGTAGTCCTCGATGACCTGCTGGCCCCGCGGGCTCGTGACGTAGCCGATGTACGCCATCGCGAGGTCGTAGTTGGCGTCCTCGTGGCGCGCGGGGTTGGCGGCGAGGATGCCGTAGGGGTTCGAGAGCAGCTCCGGGCCGCCCTCGATGGGACCCTGCACGAGAATCGTGAGGTCGATCTCGGACTGCTGGGAGAGGTAGGTGCCGCGGTCGGCGAGCGTGTAGGCGCCCTGCTCGTTGGCGATGTTGAGCACCGCGCCCATCCCCTGTCCGGTCTCCTGGTACCAGTCGCCGCCGGGATCGACGCCGGCCTCCGACCAGATGGCGAGCTCCTTGGTGTGCGTCCCGGAGTTGTCGCCGCGGGAGACGAACTGCGCCTCGGCGTCGGCGATGGTCGCGAACGCGTCGGCCGCCGACTCCATCCCCTCGATACCCGCGGGGTCCGCCGAGGGGCCGACGACGACGAAGTCGTTGAACATCAGGTCGCGGCGGTTGACGCCGTGCCCGTTCCGCATGAACTCGTCTTCGAGCGACCGCGCGTGCACCATGATGACGTCGGAGTCGCCGTTCCGGGCGGTCTCGAGCGCCTGGCCGGTGCCCTGTGCGACGGAGTCGACGGTGACGCCGTACATGTCCTCGAACGGCGCGTTCAGCGCGTCGAGGAGTCCCGTATCGTACGTGCTCGTGGTCGTGGTGAGCGTGAGCGTCTCGCCGGCGACCGCCGGTTCGCCTTCGTCGCTACCGAGGACGGCCGAACAGCCCGCCAGGCCCGCTGCGGCGCCGGTACCGAGTGTCGCGAGGAACTCGCGTCGTTGTATTCCCATGGATACATCGGTGGACGCGACCTTCAAAAGTGTTACTCGACGAGCGTAACTGCCAGTGGTAACAAATCTGTCGGAGCGTGAACGGAAGTGAACGAGAGTCGGTACGACGGCCGGTCAGAGAATCGTCGCGCCGTCGCCGACCCGCGAGCGGTACGCGGTGGCGTCGACGCCGTCGGCCTCGAAACCGTCGACGAGCGCACTGGCGACGTCGCGCTGATCGGTGTCCCGACAGACCGCGAGAACGGCGGGGCCGGCGCCGCTGACCGTGACGCCCGTCGCGCCCGCCTCGCGGGCGGCCTCGCAGGCCTGCTCGTAGCCGTCGATGAGCTTCGCTCGTGCGGGCGTCACGAGGTGCTCCTCCAGCCCGCGGCCGACCCGCTCGGGGTCGTTCCGGCACATCCCGATGGCGAGCGTCGCCGCGGACCCGACCGTGTCCACGACGTCGTCCATCGCCGCGGACTCGGGGACGACGCCGCGGGCGTCCCGCGTCGAGACGACGATGTCCGGGAGACAGACGACCAGCGAGAGGTCCGCGGCGACGCGCTCGATGCCGTCGTCGCGGACGACCGTGAACCCGCCGAGGATGGCTGGCGCGACGTTGTCCGCGTGTGCGTCCCCCGAGACGGCGGCCTCGCCCTCCGCGGCAACCCGGACGAGTTCCTCGCGGGAGAGGTCGCGGTCGTACAGTTCGGCGAGCGCGACGGCGGCGCCCGCGGCGCTCGCCGCCGACGACCCGAGGCCGGACGAGGGACGGACGCCCTTGTCGATGCGGATGTGCGCGGGCGCGTCGAGCTCGTTCGCGACGACGCCCGCGGTGTTGTCCATCGGCGACTCGGGGATGAAGTCCGCGCCCATCCCAGTCAGCTCGATAGTCGTCTCGTCGGCCCGCTCGACGCGCACGACGTCCGCGGGCCGGTCGAGCGCCACGCCGAAGACGTCGAAGCCGCTGCCGAGGTTCGCGCTCGTCGCTGGCGCCCGGACGGCAATCATGGCCGACCGTTGCGTGGGCCCGCGCAAAAGCGTAGCGGACTCGCCGCCGGCCGACCACAACGTTAACCCGGAGCCCCGCCCGACGTTCCGGCATGATTGCCATCGTCGGGGGCGGCATCGCGGGGCTGGCGGCCGCACGCCGACTGCAGAGCCACGGCCACGACGTGCGCGTCTTCGAGGCCGCCGACCGGGTGGGCGGCCTCGCGGCGACCACGGAGACCGCCGGCGACCCCATCGAGACGTTCTACCACCACCTCTCCGCCAGCGAGGAGACCATCGTCGATCTGCTGGACGAGTTGGGCCTCCGCGAGGACCTCCAGTGGCCCATCGGGAAGAACGCCTACTACGTCGACGGCACCGTCCACCCGATGGACAAGCCCTGGGAGATTCTGGCGTTCCCGCCGCTGAGCCTCTACGACACGTTCCGACTCGGGATGCTCACCCTCGACGTCGACGTCCGCAGCGGATTCCCGAAGTTCGACACGTACGACGACCTCGAAGAGTTCGAGGACGTCCCGGTGCGGGAGTTCTGCGTCGAGCACACCACGCAAAACGTCTACGAGTCGTTCTTCGAACCCCTCCTCGAAGCGAAGTTCGGCGAGCGCATGGAAGACGTCTCGGCGGCGTGGCTGCTCGGCCGCATCAAGTTCCGCGGCGAGCGCGACCTCCTCCGCGGCGAGCCGCTGGGCTACCTCGACGGCGGGTTCGGCCGGCTGAACGACGCGCTCGTCGAGGACGTCGGCCGCGAGCACATCGACACGAACGCCCGCGTGACGAACGTCGGGCTCGCGGACGGCGAACTCCAGTCGGTGACCGTCGAGCACGGCGACACCGACGACGGCTTCACGCGCGTCGAGACGGTGGACGCCGACGCCGTCGTCGTCGCCGCGATGCCGAACGTCCTCGAATCCCTGACCGGCTACGAGTGTTCGATTACGTTCCAGGGGACGGTCTGCTCGGTCGTCAGCATGGACCGGTCGCTGACGGACACGTACTGGCTGAACATCGCCGACGACGCGCCGTTCGGCGCGCTCATCGAGCACACGAACTTCGTGCCCCCGGAGCGCTACGGCGGCGAACACCTCCTGTACGTCCCGAAGTACATCCAGAGCCCCGAGGACCCGGTCTGGCAGATGAGCGACGACGAGGTCGCCGAGCACTGGCTCGGCGGCATCGAGGACCTCTTCCCCGAGTTCGACCGCTCCCAGGTCAACTGGGTTTCTACGGCGCGCAACCCCCGGACGGCGCCCGTCTACGAGCGCGGCTACCTCGACATGGTGATTCCCTACCACCTCGACAGCGAGGTCGCCGACGGCGTCTACTACGCGGGGATGGCCTCGCGCGCCCAGTACCCCGAGCGTTCGCTCAACGGCGGCATCGTCGCCGGGTACGAGTGTGCAGACCGAATCGCCGCCGAGAAGTAGTCGATAGCTGACTGCGCTTACGTTCCGGGGCTCTTCGTCGGGTCGACGTCGTCGGGCTCGTCGATGTCGCCGCGCTGGACCTCGCCGTCCTCGGTTTCGACGTAGACGTCGTCGGCGTAGCCGCCCTCCGTGTGCTCGAAGTCGGCTTCGTCGAAGCGCTCCGGGGTCGCGGGGGCGTCGGCGACGCCGCCCGCGGGCCGGAACTCGCCGAGCGGGTCGTCGACGCTGACGCCGTGGGCGTCGAAGAACGTCTCGTAGCGCTCGTAGTGGTCGGAGAGTTCGCTCGGCGGGAACTCCATCATCTCCGCCCAGCCGTGGTTGTAGAAGTCGAAGTTCGCGACGATGTGCGTCGTCTCGCGGGCCTCGGCCTCCGAGTAGCCCTCCTGGAGGGCGGCGAGGTACATGTCCATCGTCGCGTCGAAGAAGTCCTCCAGGTGGGGTTCGCGCTCTTCGCGGCGGGCCTCGTCGGCTTTCCCCGAGAAGATACGGACGTGGAGGTCGACCAGCCCCTTCTTCGCGACCGAACGCACCCCGGGCAGCTCCAGGGCCTTCCGCGACGCGAAGTGCCGGACGTTCTGGTGGAGTTTCATGCACCGGCGTACGGACGCGGGACTAAAGAAGGCGCCGGCGAGTGCACCGCCGGGCGAAGCCGACGCTCGGAGCGCCGAGAACCTGACGGGCAGCGCCACCAGCGGACGCACGGGCGCTCACGCCGCTCGATACCGGTCTCGCCGCGCCGAGGAGATAGCAATCCACTTTAACCCGGAAAGCGTCACTCCGAGCATGAGCGAGTCCTACGTGATAATCGGCGACGGTATCGCGGGCAGTTCCGCCGCCGAAGCTATCCGCGAGGAGTCCCCCGACGCCGACGTCACCGTCGTCACAGACGAGGGCGAGGCCCTCTACAACCGGATTCTCATCAAGGAGTTCGCGAAGGGGAAGCTGCCGGAGGCCCCGATCAGCATCCACGAGACCGACTGGTACGACGACCGCAACATCGACCTCCAGCTGAACACGCTAGTCACGGACGTCGACCCCGACGCCCACACCGTCAAGACCCACGAGGGAGAGGAGATCAGCTACGACAAGCTGCTGGTCGCGGCGGGCGGCACGCCGAACCAGCTCCCCGTGGAGAACTCCGACGCGGAGGGCGTCCACCACTTCTGGACGTTCCAGGACGCGCGGAAGATCCGCGAGCACGCCGAGGAAGCCGAGACCGGCGTCGTCGTCGGCGCGGGCCTGCTGGGTATCGACCTCGCGGCCATCTGCGGCGGCCAGGACGTCGACGCGAAGTACCTGATGCGCGGCGACCGCTGGTGGCGGTACGCGCTCAGTTCGGAGGGCGCCGAAATCATCCACGAGGGCCTCCGCGAGAAGGGCGTCGAGCCCGTCTTCGAGTCCGGCGCCGACCGCTTCGAAGTCGACGACGACGGCAAAGTCGTCGCCACCGTCGACGGGAACGGCGAGCGCCACGAGTCGGAGTTCGTCGGCGTCGCCATCGGCCTCGACTTCAACGTCGAAATCCTCCAGGACACCGAGGTCACCATCGACGACGGCGTCCACGTCGACGAGTACATGCGCACCGAGGCGGAGGACATCTACGCCGCGGGCGACATCACGCAGTACTGGGACACCATCATGGACCAGCGCGCGCAGAACGGCTCGTGGGGCTCCGCGAAACAGCAGGGCGCCCTCGCCGGCAAGACGATGCTCGCGGACAGCGGCCACGACGTCGACGTCGAGCCGTTCCGCTGGGTGTCCTCGTACTCGATCACGCACTTCGACTTCCCGTTCCTCTCCTTTGGCTTCCCGACGATGGGCGACGAGGAGTGCGAGCGCAAGTACGGCGACGACGAGTGGCGCCGCCTGACGTTCAAGGACGGCAAGCTCATCGGCGGCGTGCTCATCGGGAACCTCGCGCCGCAGTCGAAGTACAAGAAGCTCATCAAGGACGAGGCGGTCGTCGCCGACCAGCAGGACGTCCTCCTCCAGGAGAACTTCGAGATCGACGAGCTCGCCATCCCGCAGGAGCAGTAACGCGCGTTTTCGGACTCTTCGCGGACTCGCTTCTCTCAGCCGACGCAGCGACCCGAACTGCCGTCACCCTTATCAACTTCCGTGGCATACGTTGGCACGGCACACGGTACTGCCGGTGAGCACATTGAACCCGAAGCTACGAGCAACCGAGACCGCACCGACGACCGTCGAAGAGACGGTCCGAGACTACGACGAGCTCCACGACCGCGCACAGGCCGCCCTCCCGGACGCCGTCGACGGCGACGGCGTCACAATCCCGGAGGACGTCGCCGACGACCTCTCGGACGGCGAAGTCGTCCGCTTCACCGGCTACTACCGCCTCGACATCGCCCAGTAGCGCCCGCGCCGCGACCGAAGCCGTTTTTCCCGTTCGCGTCCGACATTCGGCCATGAGCCAATCCGGCGGGAGCACGGACATGACCCTCGCGTTCGAGCTGTCCGCGCTCCAGGAACTCGCGAAACCCGGGAGCGCGTTCGCGGGCGCGCGGCAGTGGACCGAGTACGTCGGCGTCGTCTCCGACGAACCCACGTACGTCGTCACCAACTTCACCCGCAAGCGCCGCATCCGCCAGGACTTCTTCTCCGGTCCGAAGGGCCGCGAGGAGAGCCTCGAATCCGTCAAACGCCAGTTCGACACCGAACGCCACGTCTTCATCGGCGTCGACGACGACGACCGCGCGCTCGCCGACGAGGTCGGCTGGGAGTACCTCCCCCTGGAGGACGCCGCCGAGAAGGCCGACTGGGAGCTCGCCAGCGAGACGGACGACGAACCCGAAGACGAAGCCGAAGTACGGGACGACTGGCCCTAAAGACGCACTTTTTGCGCTGCGGGGTCGCCTGCGGCGACCCCTCGGCAAACACTTGCGGAAAAAGCACTCCTCCCTCACTCCGCTTCGCTCCGTTCAGTCGTCGGCCCGCGCTCACTTCGTTCGCGCGGTGAACCGCTCGCGCCTCCGGCGCTCGCGGATGCTCGTTTTCAGTTCACGTCCTTCCGACGGAAGTACAGCTGGCTGGCGGCGACGAGCAGCAGCGTCGCGCCGACGAGGATGGCGGCACCCGCGAGGTCGTAGGTGCCGTCGACGAGAATCGCGGTGGGGTCGAAGTACCGCATCGGGGCGACGGCGCCGACCCACGCGTAGTCCGTGCTCGCGACGACGGACTCCAGCAGGAACAGCCCGAACACGGTCGCCATCGCGGCGCGCTGGGAGACGCTCTCGCGGTCGGCGAGCACGCTGAACGCCAGCCCGACTGCCGCGCACGCGAAGAGGTACGGGAGCGAGAGCGAGTGGACGACGACGAGGTCCGCCGTGCCGATGGGGTAGCCGATGGCGCGCGTGGCGACCCACGTGACTGCGGCGACGACGACGTTGATGAGGAGGACGCCAGGAACGAGGGAGAGGAACTGCTCGGCGACGAGGCGGGCGCGCGAGACCGGCAGCGACAGCAACACGTCCATCCGGCCGCTCTCGACGTCGCCCGAAATCAGGGAGGCGGCGCTGTACGCGAGGTAGAGCCCGAGGAGGATGACCCACGCGAACTGGTAGAGTTCGGTCGCGAGGAATCCCTCGATGGTGTTGAACGCGCGCAGCCCGAACGCCTCCACGAACGCGGGCGGGAGCGCCTCGACGTACGAGTCGAGGTCGAGGTTCCCGGTCAGCGACGGGAAGAACGCCGCGTACATCGCACTGAACGCCGAGAGGCCGACTGCGAGCGCGAGCGCGCCCTTCACGCGCCGGCGGACGCCGTACGCCGCGAGCTCAAGCATCCTCATCACCCCCGTAGAAGTCGAGGAAGACGTCCTCTAGCGGGGCTTCCTCGACGTCGAGCTCCTGCAGCGGGTAGCGGTCGAGTTCGTCCACGAGCGCGTCCACGTCGCCCGTGAACGTGAACGACACCCGGGTCGCGCCGTCGACCGGGCGTCTGGTGATATCGGACGCACCGGAGATGTCGAAGGCGTCCGGCGGCAGCTCGCCGTCGACGCGAGCGCGGACGAGCTTCCCGCTGCGGTCGAGCAAGGTCTCGACGTCCTCGACGGCGACGAGTTCGCCGCCGCGGAGCACGCCGACGCGGTCGCAGATGCGCCGGACTTCGCTGAGCACGTGACTGGAGAACAGGACGGTGACGCCGCGAGCGCGCTCTTCGCGCACGAACTCGTTGAAGCGGTCCTGCAACAGCGGGTCTAGCCCGGACGTGGGTTCGTCGAGCACAGCGACGTCGGGGTCGTGCATGAACGCCTGCACGATGCCGAGCTTCTGGACGTTCCCCGTGGAGTACTCGCGTATCGGGCGGTCGAGCGGCGGCTCGAACTGCTCGAGGAGGTCGCTGCGGCGGCTCCCGCCCTTCAGTGACTCGTGGAGGTCCAGCACCGCGCGGCCGGTCGCCTGCTCGTCGAACTGGGGGTCGCTCGGGAGGAAGCCGGTGTCCGCGAGCGCGTCGAGGCGCTCGCTCTCGACGGTCGTGTCGTAGCCGAGAATAGAGACGCCGCCGGCGGTCGGCGCCTGCATCCCGAGGAGCGTGCGGAGCACCGTGGTCTTGCCGGCGCCGTTCGGCCCGAGGAAGCCGAACACTTCGCCGTCTCGGATCTCCAAGGAGACGTCGTTGACGGCGACGAGATCCCCGTACTGCTTCGTGAGGTCCCGGAGTTCGATGGCGGCCATAGCCGCACAGACACGGACTGCCGACATGAAGATTCGGCCCGGAACGCGCTACGGCTACCGACCGCGCCGGGGCTTTCTGGACGTTCTCGTTGGCTCCCATTCCAATGAGGGGCGGAAAGTCTCCTCTGACCGGCGGCGTTCGCGGGGCTTAACCGGACGCCGGCCGAACCGAGGGGCAATGACCGAGCCGCGCGTTCCGGGCGCCGAGGACGACGACGGGTGGGTGGAGCTGCCCTGCGGGGAGGAGGCGCACGTGAAGGACTTCGACATGGGGATGCGGGAGTACGAGTGCTCGTGCGGGGAGACGCACGCGGTGGTGATGGACATGCATCCGCCGTCGCGGTTCGTGCCGGAGGACATCGTCGCGGTGTTGAAGGAGGCGGTGACGCCGGCGCCCGAGGACGAGTTCGAGGAGTTCGGGACGCCGCACCTGCTGGGGGCGGTGATGGAGCAGCTGCCGGAGTCCGTGGAGGCCGTCGATCAGAGTGAGAACGGGAGCGTCGGGTACGCTCTCATGTGGGTGACGGACATGGACGCCCGCGAGCTCCACGAGGTGGTCGTGGAGCTGGTCGTCGAACTGATGGACCACGCGGTGAGTCACGCCGAGGACGACGGCACGGCTTCGGAGTTCGAAGCACAGATGCAAGAGTTCGACGTGGCGGAGTTCGTGGACGCGTACCGCGCGCAGCGGGATTTCGAGGACGAGTACGACACACCCGCGTAGCGGGCGTGGTGGGACCGTTCGCCGGATTACTCGATAGTGATTTCCGTCCCGCCGGAGTCGGCGGGGGCGGCGTCGGCGAGCTCCTCGACGGCGATTTTGAAGTTCCGGGTGTTCGCCTTCCAGGCGGCGTCGAAGAAGTCGCCGAGGACGGGGACGGAGCCGGCGCCGACGTCGATGGCGATGTTGACGAGCATGGCGACGAGCTTCTCTCGGGGGATGCCGAGGCGCGCTGATTCGGCGACGATGTAGAGGGAGACGAGGCCGGTCGCGGCGTCGCCGCCGACGGGGAGGATGCCGACGATGGGGTCGATGCCGATCTTGTAGTTCGTGCCGGGGACGGGGATGGCGTCGTCGAGCGCCCACGCGACCGCTCGCATCCGCTTGACGGCGGCCTGGTCGACGGAGTCCGGGAGGTTCTGAGCGTCGAACTCGTCGATGTCGAAGTCGTCGGTGTCGGCGGTAGCCATGTCCTCACAGAGTCGTCGACGGCGAAAAAGCGCACCGGCAACTCGGAGACCAGTTGCGTGTCAGGCCCACGCCGCTGGCGGCGGCAGCGCTGAGCTGGCGCACGAGATTCTACGAAGTTCGTAACTCAGTTCCGAGAGTCGCACAGTTCCGCGGAGCTTATTACGATGGGCGAACTCCACACGAGTAGCAATGAGCGAGCACGACGACCGCACGGTACTGCTCATCGGGAGCGGTCCCATCCAGATCGGACAAGCAGCCGAGTTCGACTACTCCGGCGCGCAGGCCTGCCGCGCGCTCCAGGAGGAGGGGGTGCGAGTCGTGCTCGTCAACTCCAACCCCGCGACCATCATGACCGACCCGGAGATGGCCGACGCGGTGTACATCGAGCCCATCACGACCGACGCCATCGCCGAAGTCATCCGGAAGGAGAACCCGGACGGCGTCATCGCGGGGCTGGGCGGCCAGACCGGCCTGAACGTCACCGCCGAGCTCGGCGAAGAGGGCGTCCTCGACGAGTACGACGTCGACGTGATGGGGACGCCCCTGGACACGATCTACGCGACCGAGGACCGCGACCTGTTCCGCCAGCGCATGGAGAACCTCGGCGAACCAGTTCCGGCGTCGACGACGATTACGCTGGACGAAGGCGAGTCCGTCGAGGACTTCGACGAGGACGCGCTGCGCGAGCGCGTCGAGGCCGCCGCCGAGGAAGTCGGCGGGCTGCCGGTCATCGCGCGCACGACGTACACGCTCGGCGGGAGCGGTTCCGGCGTGGTCGACGACATGGACGAACTCGTCGCCCGCGTACGGAAGGGCCTGCGTCTCTCCCGGAACGACGAGGTGCTCGTCACGGAGTCCATCGAGGGCTGGGTGGAACTGGAGTACGAGGTGATGCGCGACGCCGACGACTCGTGTATCATCATCTGCAACATGGAGAACATCGACCCGATGGGCATCCACACCGGGGAGTCCACGGTCGTCACGCCGAGCCAGGTCATCCCGGACGACGGCCACCAGGAGATGCGCGACGTCGCGCTCGAAGTCATCCGCGACCTCGGCATCCAGGGCGGCTGTAACATCCAGTTCGCGTGGCGCGACGACGGCACGCCCGGCGGCGAGTACCGCGTCGTCGAGGTCAACCCGCGCGTGTCGCGCTCGTCGGCGCTGGCGTCGAAGGCGACCGGCTACCCCATCGCCCGCGTGACCGCGAAGGTCGCGCTCGGCAAGCGCCTCCACGAGATCGAGAACGAGATCACGGGCGAGACCACGGCGGCCTTCGAGCCCGCCATCGACTACGTGGTGACGAAGGTGCCGCGCTGGCCGAAGGACAAGTTCCCCGAGGTGGACTTCGAGCTCGGCACCGCGATGAAGTCCACGGGGGAGGCGATGGCCATCGGACGGACGTTCGAGGAGAGCCTGCTGAAGGCGCTGCGCTCCTCGGAGTACGACCCGGACGTCGACTGGAGTGAGGTCGGCGACGCGGAGCTCGAAGCCGACTACCTGGAGACGCCGACGCCGGACCGCCCGTACGCGGTGTTCGAGGCGTTCGACCGCGGGTACACGGTCGAGGAGGTCAACGACTTCACGAATTTCCGCGAGTGGTACCTGGAGCGCTTCCAGAACGTCGCCGAAGCGGCGGAGGCCGCCAGCGAGGGCGACTTCACGGCCGCAGCGTCGGCGGGCTTCACGAACCACGAGATTTCGGCGATCGCGGGCGACGGGTTCGAGGACGCGAACGCGTCCTGGCTGCCGGCGGCCGCCGACGACTCCGAGGACGAGCTGACGCCCGACGGCGCGGGCGCGACCGTCACGGACGTCGAGGAGTCCGTGCCCGGTCGCTCGTACAAGCAGGTGGACACGTGCGCGGGCGAGTTCGCGGCGCAGACGCCGTACTACTACTCGTCGCGCCGGCCCGAGTGGTTCAGCGGCCCCCTGAAGGGCGACGCGGCCGCGGGCGAACTGCGCGTGGACACGGACGTCGACTCCGTGGTCGTCGTCGGCGGCGGCCCCATCCGCATCGGGCAGGGCGTGGAGTTCGACTACTGCTCGGTGCACGCGGTGCGCGCGCTCCGCGAGCAGGGCATCGAGGCCCACGTCGTGAACAACAACCCCGAGACCGTCTCCACCGACTACGACACCAGCGACGGCCTGTTCTTCGACCCCATCACGGCCGAGGAGGTCGCGGACGTCGTCGAGGCCACGGACGCGGACGGCGTGATGGTGCAGTTCGGCGGCCAGACGTCGGTGAACGTCGCGGACCCCCTGGAGGCCGAGATCGAGCGCCGCGGGCTCGACGCCGAAATCCTGGGGACGAGCGTGAACGCGATGGACCTCGCGGAGGACCGCGACCGCTTCAACGTCCTGATGGACGAACTCGGCATCAGCCAGCCCGAGGGCGGCTCCGCGACCAGCGAGGAGGAAGCCCTCGACCTTGCGCACGACATCGGCTACCCGGTGCTGGTCCGCCCGAGCTACGTGCTCGGCGGGCGCGCGATGGACGTCGTCCACGACGACGACGAGCTCAAACACTACATGGAGGAGGCCGTCCGCGTGAGCCCGGACAAGCCCATCCTCGTCGACGAGTTCCTCGCGGACGCCGTCGAGCTCGACGTCGACGCCGTCTCCGACGGCGAGGACGTCCTCATCGGCGGCGTGATGGAGCACGTCGAGAGCGCTGGGGTCCACTCCGGGGACTCGGCGTGCGTGATTCCGCCGCGCTCGCTGTCTGAGGGCACGCTCGGCCGCGTGCGCGAGGTCACCGAGGACATCGCCACCGCGCTGGACACGGTCGGCCTGCTGAACGTCCAGCTCGCCGTGCAGGACGGCGAGGTGTACGTCCTCGAGGCGAACCCGCGCTCGTCCCGGACTGTTCCGTTCGTCTCGAAGGCGACCGGCGTCCCCATCGCGAAGCTCGCGGCGAAGGTGATGGCCGGCGACTCGCTGGCCGACCTCGACGTCAGCGAGGGCGTGCCCGAGCAGTACAGCGTCAAGGAGGTCGTGCTGCCGTTCGACCGCCTGCCGGGCTCGGACCCCCGCCTCGGCCCGGAGATGAAGTCCACGGGCGAAGTGATGGGCACGGCCGCCGATCCGGGGCTGGCGTACTGGAAGGCCCAGCGCGCCGCCGGCAACGACCCCGAAATCGGTGGTACCGCCGTCGTCGACCTACCCGTCGACGGCTTCGAGGAGTACTTCGACGTGGAGACGTTCGACGACGTTCCGGCGGCGATTCGCAAAGGTGACGTCGACTTCGTCGTCTCCCGCGACGAGGAGTCGCTGCGGACGGCCGTCGAAGAAGAAGTCCCGTACCTCTCGACGGTCGAGAGCGCGGAGGCGACCCTCGAAGGCCTCGCCCACGAGGGCGACGACCTCGACGTGATGCCGGTCGGCGAGCGCCCGATTCGCAACGAGCGCTGGGGCTGAGGCCGCGGCTCCGCGCTCGCGCTATCTCTCCCAGTACTGTTATTTCAGTACGCTGAGGGGCGTCAGACGCGCCCCAACTGCTTAGTGACCCCGACGTTATCTGGCGGACGAATGGCACTGCCGACGTGGGCGTCACACGCCACGGTAGCGCTCAACATCCTCACGTTCGCCGCGAGCGCGGTGGCGTGCACGTTCGCGACCATCGCGGCCGTGGGGTTCGCGGGGACCGAGTGGGGGCGCGCGCTCGCGCCGCTGCCGATTGTCTTCGGCGCGATGACCGTCTCGACCGGCGCGACCCTGCACCCCGCGACGCCCGCGGACGGCGGCCAGATCGCGCTCGCGCTGTGGGCGATCGCGATCGTCGCCATCGCCGTCGCCTGCTGGCGCTTCGTGACGCTCGTGACCGAACGGCGGGTGGTCGGCCGGTGACCGAGATGACCGCGTGGGTGCTGGAGGTCGCGGTGCTGGTCGTGCTCTGCGCGGGGTTCACGTACCCCGTGGTCGCGTACTCGCGGAACGTCCTCTACCGCGACGGCGTGCTCATGCTGGTCGCCGCGCTGGCGTGCCTGATGGCGGGGTCCGTCCTCGAACTGCTCGTCGACCTCGGCGCGGCGGGCGCCGCGGTGGAGGTGGCGGCGTACGTCGCGTACGCGGCCAGCGCGCTCGTGAGCGTGGCGGCGACGTGGCGGTTCGCCCGCGAGTTCGTGACGTTCGGCCGCGGCGACGGCGCGGAGATAGAGACCGACGAGTTCGTCGGAGGGTTCGAGCGTGACCGCTGAGGTCGACACCACCGCTCTGGAGCTGGCGGCCGGTGAGGTCGCGCTCTGCGTGCAGCCCAGCGGCGACCGCGTCGTCGACGTGCTGCCCGCGGAAGCGTTCGAGAACCTCCTGCTGGTGACGACCGACGGCAACCTGAAGA
>SDGW01000753.1_pt1 | contig 13489 bp, 13 predicted proteins | sample 2873831 | NCBI WGS metagenome assembly SDGW01 (sample SAMN08132700, study PRJNA421101) | hypersaline lake metagenome | isolation source: celular fraction 0.22 microns magnesium sulfate-rich crust from ephemeral... | place: Spain: Penahueca Lagoon, Toledo | collected 2011-07
CACCTATATAGTTGGACTCCAGAAAGGGATTTAATTTATGAAAAGAATTGAAGAAAGAATAGGAGTTGGACGTGCTAATGGAACTTTTGGAGAGCTTCTTCAAGGAGTTTTACCTAATGGAGAAAATTTCTTGGTAACATTCCCCATTGATCATTATTCTACTTGTGAGTTTTCTTGTTCCAAAGATGACACTAAATTAGCCACTTATCCTGCTTCAAAAAATAAATCACTTCAAATTGCGGAAATGACTTTAACTTATTTAAATAAACCTTTATATGGAAAAATATTCTTAACAAGTCAATTAGAGCAAGGCAAAGGTTTAGCAAGTTCAACTGCTGATATGGTTGCAACAGCTAGGGCTATCGAGAATTACTATGAAGTTTCGATCCCCATGGACATTTTAGAAAAATTCATCCGTGAAATAGAACCTTCAGATGGAATAATGTATCAAGGAATCGTGATTTATAACCACTTAAAGGTTGAATTGAAAGAGTTCTTAGGAGACTGCCCACCTCTTACAATTCTTGCATTAGATGAGGGAGGCGAGGTAGATACGGTGAAATTCAACGAAAAGCCAAAGCAATATACCAAAACTGATAAAGAAGAATATGAGTACTTATTAAGAAATATCAGAACAGCTTTTGCTCAAAAGGACTTAAATAAGCTAGGGGATATTACAACTCGCAGTGCATACTTAAACCAAAAACAAAGACATAAAAAGACTTTTAACGAAATCGAAAAAGTATGTAATCTAATTGGAGGTATCGGAGTTGTAGCAGCTCATAGTGGAACATATATAGGTGTGCTCATTTCAGATGATGATCCTAATTACACAGTTAAGGTTAAAGAAGGTAAGAGCGCATTGATGAAATTAGGATACCCTATACGCACCTTTAACACTCTTTCAAGTAAAGAGATCGAGGAGGCAACGGTTTAATGGAAACGTCAATTATAGATTGGATAGGAGATACTCCAACAGTAAGTTTAAATGTTTCTAAACAATCAAAGGCGAGGGTATATGCAAAACTTGAGATGTACAACCCATTTGGAATGAAGGATAGAGTGGCAAAAAATACAATTCTACATGCTAAAAAAACAGGTGAACTAAAAGAAGGAGCGCCAATTATAGAGAGTTCTTCAGGAACATTAGCTATGGGGTTAGCTTTAGTAGGTACATATTTAGAACATGATGTACACATTGTTACAGATCCCAGAATAGATGATGTTACTTATTCTAAAATTAAAGCCCTTGGAGCACATATTCATATTGTTGATAAAATGGGCGAGACTGGCGGATGGCAAAAAGCACGATTAAAATATTTAAACTCGCTATTTGATATCTACCCTGAAGCATTTTGGCCAAAGCAATATGAAAATCAACAAAATCCAAGAGCATATTATGATCTTGCAGATAATTTAATTAGAGATTTGGGTAAAGTGGATGTTTTAATTGGATCAGTAGGAAGCGGAGGGTCTCTTAGTGGAACAGCAGAAAGATTAAAAAACTATAATCGAGATTTAAAGGTTATAGCAGTAGATGCAATTGGAAGTTCTATTTTCTTTCAGAAAGATCGTCCGAAGAGATTGCAAAGTGGATTAGGCAATAGTTTGCAACCTGAAAATGTAAAATACTCCTTGATAGATGAAGTTCATTGGTTAAACGATGAAGAAGCTTTCTCCTGGACTCATGAACTTGCTAAACAAGAAAAAATCTTTGCGGGAAATAGTTCTGGAAGCGTTTATGCAGTGGCAAACTGGATGAGTCAAAATACAACGTCTAACCAAGTCATTGCTTGTATATTCCCTGATCGAGGAGATCGGTACTTTAATACCATCTATAATGAATCTTTTTGTCATGATCATAATCTATCTACTCAAGTACCTAATAAGCAACCAATAGAATTAAAGTATATTCGAAATACTGATGAATGGGCTTATATTAACTTTGATAAAGGGAGGTGTTTACATGAAAAAGTTAGTTTTTATTGAAGCCAATACGACAGGAACAGGGATGTTATCTTTAGAGAAGGCTCAAAACTACAATCTAGAGAGCATCTTTATCACAAATAATCCCAATCGTTACAATGGTCTTTACGACAAAGGCTGTAAAGTCATCATATGTGATACGAATTCTATAGTTGAATTAATCCATGTAATAGAATCTGAAGTTCCCAAACAAGAATTAATAGGTATCACTACCACTAGTGACTTTTATATCCATATGGTATCGCGATTAACTAAGTATTTTAATTTAGTTGGAAACTCTCCAGAAGTTACAGAGTTGGCAAGAGACAAAAGTAAAGTAAGACTTCTATTTGAGGCAGATCAAGAACTATATACCCCCTTCTTCAAGGTCGTAAAATCAATAGATGAATTAGATGAAATAAAGGATATTGTTCCATTTCCTTGTATTGTAAAGCCTGTAGATGAGAGTGGGTCAAATAAAGTTAAAAAATGTATTAACCTGCAACAATTGAATGATCATATTAGAGAAATTTTATCTATCAAAAAGAATATTAGAAATCAATCTACCGCTCAAACTGTACTCATAGAAGAATATATACAGGGACAGGAATATAGCATAGAATGTATCTCTTTTAAAGGAAGTCATCAAATTGTGGGGATAACAGAGAAGACAGTTTGCAGAGATCCTCATTTTGTGGAAAAAGGTCATATCTTTCCTTCGCCCAACTATAAAAGTTTAGAACCTTTTATTCAAAAAGGAGCAATAAATATATTGGATAAAATTGGTTGGGAATATGGGCCTTCTCATATTGAAGTAAAGGTGAAAAATAATAAGCTGTTTCTTGTAGAGTTTAACGGGAGGTTAGCTGGTGGGTTAATTCCTGAACTCATCTCCTTATCAACTGGAAATGATTTACTTTTAGAACAAATTAAGGTAAGTATTGGAGAGGAACCTTATATTAACCAAAGACCTAAGCAATTTGCCGGGATACGTTTTTTTGTCCCAGAGACATCCGGGGTTGTTAAGATTGATGATAAATATGCTCAGTACAGTAATATTCATGATTTATATTTAAAAGTGCAAGATGATAGTGAAGTTGAACAAGTAAAGAATGCTTATGGAAGAATTGGACATTGTATTGCATTCTCGAAAGATGTGGACTGTTTAACTAGGATATTAAATGATGTAGAAAATACCACTGTTAAAATCAAAGAAAAGGAGAGAACCAGACCATGAATTTTTTAAGTGATACGATTACATTACCATCAGAAGATATGATGAACTCTATCATGAATGCTCATTTAGGAGATGATGTTTATGGTAATGATGCTACGGTTAATGAACTTGAAAAACTAGCTGCTGAATTAACCGGTAAAGAATCTTCTTGCTTTATGCCTAGCGGAACAATGGCAAACCTTGCTTCTATTTTAGCTCATTCACCCAGAGGTTCTAAAGTCCTTGCAGGGGATGAATCTGATATTTACATATTTGAGGCTGGGGGAGCCTCTGTTTGTGGTGGAATAATGTATGAACCCATTTATACACAACCTAATGGTCAATTAAGTATTGAAAGTCTTGAACAAGCTTTTCCGTTTGACGAGGAAGACCCTCAATTTGCCCTACCTTCTTTAATTTGTTTAGAAAATTCCCATAATCGTATGGGTGGCAAAGTACTTCCTCTTTCCTATTTGGAGGAAGTATATAAATTTAGTTGTGATAAAGAAATACCGATCCATATGGATGGGGCTCGAATATTTAATGCTGCTGAAGCTTTAGGAGTTAATGTTAAAGAGATAACCCAATATGCCGATTCACTACAATTCTGTTTATCTAAGGGGTTATCAGCTCCTATTGGGTCAATAGTGGCTGGCACAAAAAACCATATAGACAAGGTGAGAAGAATAAGAAAAATGTTAGGGGGAGGTATGCGTCAGGTTGGAATAATGGCAGCACCTGCCATCGTTGCACTGAAAAATAATATTGATCGACTGGGTGAAGATCATCAAAAAGCCAAAAAGTTAGCATTTGGGCTAGAAAAGATTCCTGGAATTCATATTGACCCTTCAGAGGTTGAAACGAATATTGTTTTATTCAAAGTTGATCCATCAGTTATGACCTGGGAACAATTTCTTAAATTGACTGAGGGTCAAGGAATCACATTATCTGAAATGGGATATGGCAGAATTCGTGCTGTCATCCATAGGCATATCACTAGTTCAGACGTAGATAAAGCAATTGAGATCATTCAGGATGTAATGGTTCAAAAAAGTCATATATCCTAAGCATTCATGTTTATTCCTCTAAAGTACACTGTTTTTGAGTGTGCTTTATTTTTTTCTCCATTTCTTCAATTAATGTTATGTCCTCCAATAAATTGAGTGTTTGTATTGCTTCATTGATATTTAGCTTTGAATGGGATGCTTGATTAACTTCTGCGTGAATTTCAGCCAGATAGCACATAGTCCTTATTGCAAAGGAATGTTTCCTCTCAAGTTTGAACACTAGTTTAGCTTGCTCTAAATAACTTATTGCTTGTTCCGCTTCCTTAGTTTGATGGAACACGATACCTAAAAGATGATAGAGTTCTCCTTTAGAGTATATTAACTGATTATTTAGTAAGTGATACTCAATTTTAAAACATAGGTCAATGCATCTTTCATATTCTCCTGTTTGATACATTAAATAAGCTAAATTATAGGAGACACGACAATATAGAGATAAATCCTCTGGATAAGCTAGCTTATCCAAGGTATATAGAGCTTGTTGTAAGAGATTTTGTGCCATTTCATATTTTCCCTCATCAATTAAAAGAATGGCCAAGGAATTAGCAATATTAACATCCAGTTCATTAAGGATTTTATTTCTAGGAATTAATTCTTGTAAAAGTTTAGCTGCTTTATGTTTTTGATTTTCAACTTTGTCAAACAATATCGCACGTTGCCAATCAAGAAACCTTCTGAAATCATGATCATTTTGGAGAACTTTTTTGGATAAATTCCGATCCATTTCGTCAACTAAATATTTTAAAGTTAAAAAGTCGTTTTGATACAAGCTTTCTCTACATAATTTTTTAAAGCGAATTCTGTATGTGTGATTAAAATCAAAGTTAGGCTGTAATATATAATCTACTGACACATTTAGTTTTTGACATAATTCCTTAAGTACATCCAAACGAGGGAGTTGGCTAGAGTTTTCAATCCGATAGAGTGTAGATTCATCACATATATTATGAGCTAGATATTTTCTTGAGTATTCAAGTTTTCTTCTTAAGTAAGCGATCTTTTCACCAATATACTGCATATATCCACCTCTTTAAACAAAAAATGACAAAATAATGCGCAAATACATATATAAAATAACATAGTTGTATATGATAATGGAACTAAATAATAGAAAAGGAGGAAATATATACTATGAAAAAAGTCAAAAAGCTCTTGACCGTTATGTTTTTATTATCAGTATTGTTGGGGGGACCTATCCCGGAAGATGTCTTAACAAAAGGTAAAGGACTGTTTGGTGAAGAGCCAATCAAACCACATCATTAATATTCATGTGAATGCTAAATTATTGAGGTGAATCAGTATGAGGACGAAAGTACTAATAGTAGATTTTAGTAAAGATAGAAAGAAAGATACTCAATTATTTGAGGTAGTATCAAAGAGTAATTATGATTTTCACTTTCTAAACAACCCTTCCTCTCTATCTGACGAGCTATTCTTAGAATCATTTGATTTAGTCATCATAAATTACTCAAAAGGGGTTCCTTTTACTCAAATTTGTGAAGTTAACTCCAAGAAAATAGTGCTTGTTAATGATTATGATAAACACGTACTGCAATATTTAATTAATACTGATGCAATAGTTACAAAAAGGAGTGCAAAAGAGCTCCTCTTAGCAATTTCAGTTGTAAATAGTGGTGGCTATTATGTATCAGAAATATTTAAAAAAGAAGTATTTTCCAATATAGGTTTTATGGAACGGACTGCAATACAGCCAGAAGTAAATTTACCATCTGTGCTTACTGAAATGGAATTGCGGGTTGCAGAGGAATTAACAGCTGATAAAACAAATCAACAAATAGCAGATACATTGTATTTAAGCAAAAGAACTGTGGAATACCATATCGCGGCAAGTATGGAAAAGTTGAATGTTAACTCTAGGGTGGGATTAGCTGTAGAATTTACTAAAGCTAGTTTGTTTCATAGCCACGGAAGACATAGTGATGATCCTCTGTATCTTTCATCTACATCTTAATGAAGCTTTTCGTACAATCTATTAATAATGCTGTTTCTATAAATTATAAACATAAACTTCTGATAAAGTCCTCATAAAAAGTAATGCTGTAACTTTCTTTAAAAAAACAAAGAAGTTACGGCATTTTTTTGTACAACAATATAAATTCAAACGAGAAAACATCATTACTAGGATCCTTATTTCAGTATGATTTATTGGAAAAATACTCATGTCTTCAGGAGCTCTATAACAATTAACAGCTTCTTGTAAACTAATAATACTAATATGATCACTTCAATATTGCGTGATTTACGGTGTCAATAATTATCGTTTTTTCTTTATGATAATCATGAAATCAATTCTTTCATGAAGTTGGGATGTGAATAAAGGTGAAAGGGAGTTTGGTCAAATTAAGCCCTTTAGAGGAAGAGGACTATTCGCTTTTTTCGAAATGGGTAATACCTTCTAAAGTTAGTGCTCTTGCTAGGGGTGCTCTAGATTTTGCGAGTACAGAGGAGATAAAGAAAGATATTCAATACGGTAATACCCGATATGCAATGGTTTTAACGCATGATGACAGAAAAATTGGTTTTGTTTCTTGGCAACCCCAAAAGTATGAAGGAAGTTATGTGCTTGGAGGGGTAATTGGGGACCCAGAATTATGGGATAACGGCTATGGTGCAGAGGCTTCAATTCTTATAATGGACTATTTATTCCATTTTAAAAACGCCCACAAAATTCAATTTGTCAATGGATTATATAATTTAAGAACAATTCGTTTTTTAATGAAGAATAATGTGATGATAGAAGGGATTTTGAGAGACCACTTTTTTATAGATGGTCAATATCAAGATGCAGTAGTGTCTTCCATTCTCAGACATGAATATTATGAAGATGATAAAAATCAGCCAGGGAATGCTATTCCGGAGGCAGAGAGACAACAAACTCAAGAAGAATTATATGAGTATTTGAATGGGTATTGGAAAGAAAATTGTTTACCTAATCTCTTGCGCAGAGGTGATCGATGTGGAGTGGAATAGTAAAGTGGTTGTAATAACAGGTGCTTCAAAAAATTTAGGCTCAGGTATTGCAAAGAAGTTTGCTGACTTTGGAGCTACTGTGATACTTGGGTACCGAAGCTCAATAGAGGAAATTGAGAAAGTTGTAAAAGCGATAAGGGATGAAACAAATAATGTTAACGTCTTTTATGAAAAAATTGACGTCAATGACCCAAATGAAGTACAGAAGGTATTTAATGATGTCATTTCTAAACACAAAAGAATTGATGTACTGGTCAATAACGCAGGTGTAAGTTATGGTGGAGCACTAATTCCGAGTAATCCATTACATCAATGGAATAACATTATTGAAACAAATGTAATGGGAACCATTAATTGTATTCACGCTGTATCCTTGCACATGTTAACTGAGCAAAGAGGTTCAATTATAAACATTTCTTCCTTGGCAGGTCTAGTTGGTATGGAGCGATTAAGTGCCTACAGCGCAAGTAAGGCCGGTGTTATTGGTTTAACTAGATCTCTTGGACAAGAATATGCAAGATTTAATGTAAGAGTCAATGCAGTTGCACCCGGCTATATAAATAATACCGGAATGGTAGAGCGGATTCCAGAGAAACAAATGGCTGAATTTAAGAAGAAAATTGCTATGGGTCACTTAGGTGAAATAGAGGATATAGCAGAAACCGTAATGTTTCTGGGGTCCAGAAAATCAAAATATATAACAGGTCAGACGTTAGTAGTTGACGGTGGCCTAATGTAAAGCGAGGTGTAGTGAAAATGAGTACGGCGATTTTATTTCCTCCACTAATGACATTAAAAAAGGGAAGCTTTTTAGATTTATATGAATTTTCACATGTTCGTAATAAGTTTAAAGAAGCAAGTGATATTTTAGGTTATGACGTAGCTGAGCATTTTTATTCAGAAGACTTAAATACCATTAATCAAGGCACTATAGCCCGCCCCAGTATTGTTACATTATCTACAGCTCTATTTGAAATGCTTGAATCTCATATCACGACCCCTTCCTATTTTTTAGGCCCGAGCTTAGGACAAGTAACAGCTATCCATTGTAGTGGTGCTCTGGGATTTAATGAAACTATAAAAATGGTTAATAAAATGTGTGAACTAGAAAGTCAAATCAATACGGATGACAATTATGGTGTCTATTTCTTCTATAATATCTCAACCCCATTTATAAAAGAATCTATGGAAAATATTAATAGTAAAGGGGGGTTCCTTGAAGAATGTATGGTAGCTACCTCGAACCAAATGATCGTAAATGGAGATTTTGAAAGTCTTGAACAATTAGCGAAGGATGTAGCTAAACATGGTGGATTAGGGGTTACTATTCCATATGGCCCGCCTGGACATTGTTCATTGTTAGAAGGAGTTCAGGAACAGTTTAAAAATGAGTTTATGAGCACATTAAAGACTAGAACCCCCTCCAAACCAGTAGTGAGTAATGTGAGTGCTTCAGAACTGACTACAGCAGCGGATATTCACAATGAATTAATTGGTCAATACACGGAGAGCGTGAAGTGGTATCAATCTTTGAGCAAACTTTGGGATCAAGGGGTACATAAGCTTATTGTATTAGGTCCAGGTAACTTTGTTAAAAAATCTTTAGAATTTACGGATATTCCTTTTGAAGTAGAAACTTTAATCACTGTTGATGATATAAAAAATAAACTTCATATTCCGTATGAGGAGGATGTATAAGAAATGGATGCAATGTTAATGCCGGGTTTAGCTCCTTCTTCTTATTCTGAAGTATCAAAATTTATTAACCAAAGTAAATTTGCGAAAAAGAGATTTGATGAGGCCAGTAAAGTCATCGGATTTTCTTTAGAGGAGTCATTTAAACTAGCAACTGAAATGGATCATGAAGTAAAAGAGACTGCATTTATGGCAAATACAATGGCCTTAATAGACCATTACAAAGAGCAAATTCAGCGTGAACCTCATTTTGTTATAGGGCCGAGCTTCGGAGTTTTAGCTGCGGCTGTTCAAACCCAAACCTTGTCCTATCAGGATGCAATTTGGTTTGCTTACAAATCTGCTAAATTATCAAAAGACTACTATGAGGAATTAAATGAACGCTATGTAACCCATTTTGTATATAATTTATCGATTGAAGATGCCTATTACTATGTAGATTATTTCCAAGAAGATGAGAAATATATAGAAATAACGGGTTTTATGGATAAAGTATTATGCTTTACTGGACCCACCAATACAATAGAGGAACTAAAAACACTATTAAATAAGAAAAAGAAATGCTTTTCATTACATACAATGAAGCAGCCAATTCATAGCAAGATATTAACAAATTTAAGAAACAGGATTGAGAATGACCTAATTTCACAATTATCTTTTGAACAGTTGTCAAAACCCTATATATCAGATGTTAATGGGGAGGTAACAAAGGATAGCAATGACTTTATTGAATCATTGCTAGGAGGTTATGACAATCCTGTACGCTGGGATTTAGTGGTTCAACAAATTAAAGCGAATAAGATTGAAAGGATAGATATTATAGGTCCTAAAAATCTATTCTCTCAATTATTAAAGGATCAAGTTCATATTAATGATATAAATCCAGATACAAATTTATCAAATAAATTGGAGATTTAGATATGATTGGAAAAGAAAAAATCATTACTAATGGTGATACTTATTCATCAACCGAATTTCATAAAGATGTTTGGGCATATGTAGAATATTTAAACGATTATGGGTTGAAGGGCAATGAACGCGCTTTGCTATGCGCAGAAAATTCGTATTTCTTTATTGTTATGATCTTTGCACTTATGGAAAAGGGATGTTCTGTTGTATTAGTGGATCCTCAAATGAGTCATAGTGAAATCAGCCATATTGCTACAACCACGAATAGTAGTATCTGTATTACAAATCAGCCATTAAATAAAAATAATGGCATAAACAATATAACTCTTCCTATCCAAGGTTTAAACCCTTCAAATTGTACAGAAGGTATCAAGTTAGATAAATGGACTTCTAGAAAAGATGCATTGATATTATTTTCTTCAGGTTCTACTGGGAAACCCAAAGGCATTATAAAATCAGGTGAATCTTTCATCACAAATATTAGAGCTTCAATGAAACGTATGCAATATATGGATAACGATGTTCTTCAACCTTTAATTCCTTTCACTCACTTTTATGGTTTATCCATTGTATTTATATGGTGGTTTAAAAAATGCACGATCGTACTTTCAAATCATAAAAACATTCGATCTATCATTAAAGGAATCCTAGAGCATGATGTGACTGTTATAGATACTGTTCCATCTACCTACTATATCTTAATTAAACTTGTTAAATCTAAAAAAGATTTGTTGGAAAGAATAAGTACATCAAAGATGAGGATGTGGTGTGTGGGGGGGGCACCACTGTCACAGAAGCTAGGAGATGAGTTTTACTCTTTATTTAACAGGCCGCTTTTAGATGGGTATGGGACATCTGAAATGGGAAATATTGCACTTAATACATCTTCACCCCAATATGGATGTGGCACACCTCTGGACTCAGTTAATATTAAAATAGTAGGAGACGAAGGAATAGAATTGAATCAAGGAGAAGTTGGAGAAATCTTTGTGAAAAGCCCTGGGCTTATGGAAGGTTATTTTAATTTAAAAGATCAAACAGATCAAGTGTTAAAAAATGGATGGTTTAGAACAAATGATTTAGGCTTTATAGATGAAATGGGAAACCTTTTTGTCATAGGGCGAAAAGGAAATGAAATTCTACGCAAAGGATATCTCGTTTATCCTGCGAGCATAGAAAAACTCTTGGAAGATCAATTGGCTATAAAATCTAAAGTACAAACCATTACAAGTGAGAAGAGAGGCTCAACTTTATTGTTATTTGTAGAAGGGAAAGAACAAGAAAGGCCTAGGCTAAGAAGACTAATTCAACAAACTTTAAACTCAACTATGAAACCGGATAAGGTGATTTTTTTAGATGAGTTTCCATTACTGCCAAATGGGAAATTTGACCAGCAATCATTTCAGAACCATGTACACAATTGGTTAAGTAAACAAAAGGGTGTGAAAATATATGAATAATTTAAGTGTTTTAGAAAGTTCTTACCTGCGTAATGATAGGCGAATAGAAGCCCTTGAAAATACAATAGCTTACTTAAAATCGAATCGAGAAGAAATTAGAGACATATTAACTGAAATATCTACTTATCAAACAGCTGAGGAAGAGATTAATACATCCATTCAAGCACTACAGAATGCAAGTAATGAGATGAAGAAGAACCAACCTCCAAATGTAAGCCAAATGTCGGTTTTTATGCCTTCAAATCTTATTTTATATTCTTATGTACTGTATTTGTTAAACCCCTCGTTATTTGTTGATGAAATTGAATTTAGAAGTTCAAGCTTAGTAAAGCAACAGGTAATTAAGCTTCATAGTTTATTAAAAGAGGTTCATCAATTACCTATCCATCTCTTAGACCTTTCACATAGGAAATATGTGAGAGATTCTGCATTAAATTCTGAGGTTGTTTTATTTACAGGATCTTATCAAAATGCAGAAAGTATAAAATTTCAACTGTCAGAAGATCAAGTCTTTCTATATTTTGGACAAGGAGTTAATCCATTTATAGTTACGCCATCTGCTGATTATAACAAGGCAATTAATGACGTAATACAAGCTAGGATGTATAACACAGGGCAAGACTGTATGGGGCCAGATACCATTTATGTTCATAGTTCAATCATTGATCAATTCATACAAGACTTAGTTACTAGAATCCAGCATATGAGATTTGGGGCTAATCAGGATCCAAAAGCAGATTATGGTTCTATTCATTATATCTCAACTCTTGAATCAGTTGGACAATATTTAAATTATTACAGTGATCATATTAGATATGGTGGTAATATTGACTTTTGTAATAAAGTTATCCAGCCAACCGTATTAGAGAGCACGATCCAAGATAAGAATGAGGTTTTGGAGTTCTTTTCTCCAGTATTTAATGTAATATCCTACGATACAAACGAAGAATTAAAAAATACTTTCCAAAAGGGGTATTTTTTGGAGAGGGCCATGGGAGCTACGGTATATGGGGATGATGATAGTCTTATTAGCTTCCTTCAAAGAAAACACGTTGTATCTGTCAACAAGACCTTATTTGATATTGAAGATGGAAACGAACCCTTTGGTGGTTATGGGCCAATGGCAAATTATGCAGCTTATAAAAATGAGCTTTATATAAAACCCCTTCTTCTATCCAAAGTATTAAATGAAATTAAGGAGAATGAACAAAATGTCTAAGATCAGTGTATATAACTTTGTAGCTAATTCTTTAAGAGATTATGGGATTGAGGAAGTTTTTGGATTACCTGGTGATGACTTATCATTTATGAGATCCATTTCTGAACAGAATTTAAATTATCTTGTTGCAAAGGATCAAAGAAATGCAATATATATGGCTACTGGTTATGCACTATCTTCTAATCAAATGGGGATATGTAATGTAGGGAAGGGTCCTGCTGTTTCTAATACTGTAACAGGAATATTAGAAGCTAAAAATCAGAGTGTTCCGCTATTAATTATCAGTTCTAGTACAAATACTGCAGTAAATGGAAAGCAGAAGGCATTTCAAGAGGCAGAAGAGATAAAACTAGTTGAACCATTAGTAAAGTGGTCACATCGTGTTGAAAATTCAAGCTCAATTAAATGGGTACTTAAAAAAGCGATTTCATCTGCCAACAGCGGAACTCCTGGCCCTGTTTATATAGAGATACCTGAAGATATTGGAGAGGAACTAGTTGAGTTTGAATCAGTTAGATGGGATCAACTAACAGCTTCAAGGTTTGTTCCAGATTCTGTTTCGCTACAAAATGCTAAACAAATGATACAAAATGCTAAAAAGCCAATGATTCTATTAGGTGGTGGGTGTAAAAGGGGGGCTGATCCCAAAACATTATCAAGTTTTGCAAAGAATATAAATGCACCTATTTTTGTAACTGCATCGGGTAGAGGATGTGTTAACGAGGAACATCCCCTATTTTGTGGTGTAGGAGGATTATATTGTCCAGAAGAGGCAATGCCAATAATTGATCAATGTGATTTAGTTATTTCAATAGGAAGTAAGCTCGAAGAAACAGTTTCATTCGGCTGGGAATCTTTACTTAAATATAGTGATGTGATTGAAATTAATCTCAATTCTGAAGATTTTAATTTAGACTATAACAGTTATAAGTTACAGGGGGATGCTGAACTTACTGTAACAAAACTG